>Ga0111539_10001632_pt1 | contig 29946 bp, 42 predicted proteins | sample RhiMethybrSRZTD1_FD_79667 | JGI IMG/M metagenome (GOLD analysis project Ga0111539, IMG submission 79667) | Populus rhizosphere microbial communities from Tennessee, USA - Rhizosphere MetaG P. TD hybrid SRZTD1 (version 2) (version 2) | ecosystem: Host-associated > Plants > Roots > Rhizosphere >...
CGTCGCCGCCGGTGCCACCGCCACCTTGCGGCAAGGACGCGAGGTACTCGTTGAGATAGGGGTTGAGGTTGCCGATATTAGTCGGCAGGTACTCAAGGGGAGTAGGAGCATTGCCGATAACGTCGGTCCTGAAAACCGGGTCTTGCGGCGTTCCGGCAGGGGCAGTTCCTCCGGGCGTCTCAACGGTCTGCCCCTCGTTGGTCTGCGGCGGAGCCGTGCCCCCCGATTGCGTGGTCTGCTGTTCCCACGAGGTGACCGGATAGTTGTAGCCATACGGATCGTAGGCGCCGTAAGGATTGTTATAGTTCCACCAATAGCCGCCGTCGTCGTACTGATAAGGGTTCGGATTGGTCGGATTCGGATTGGGCCGGTTGCCAATGTATTCCATGTCAGTCTCCTTACCCGAAGAATCCGCTGGTGCCGCCCGGCTGGCCTGAGATCGGAGGCGTGCCCACGGTGGTGCCCGGCGGAATCGTGCCCTGCCCCGCGCCCGGAGTCTGCCCCCGGCGTATCTGCTCGATGATCTGGAGCAGAGCCGGAATACTCAGCCCGGCGCCGATGATGGCACTCGCCGTACTCGGCTGCGGCACCTTCACCTCTGACACCGCCTCGGCCCCGAACGGCTGCCGGATCAGGTTCCCGTAATTCAACAGATTCTCGTACGGCAACCGCTGGTAGTACTCGTACCGATCAGCATTCTCCGCGCGCTGCGCCTCTTCCTGCGCCCGGATCTGCGCGCCCACCGCCCCCGTGATCTGACCCGGCGCCGTCAGGTTCGCCTGCAACTGCGGGATGTTCTGCATCGTCTGCATCGCCTGCTGCTGACCACTGAGATAGCCCTGGTTCGCCAAGCCAGACGACACTTCCCCCGCCACGCGCTCGGCATCGCGCACCGCCTGCGCCTCCCCGATGCTTTGCCGCGAGCCTCCATAGCCCCCCGACGCAATCCCCTGGTGCCGGATGGCCGGCAGCGCCCGCGTCAGCAACTGATCGCCGATGGGCGCCACGGCCGCCGAGATCGCATTCTGCAGGTACGGGTTCGTCGCCGGGTCGCGCCCCGCCCCGAGGTTGAACTCCGCCGACTTCGTTCCGAGCTCGGCAAGATACTGCGCCGGGGTGACTGCGGCACCGAGCTGCTTCTGCGCGGCGAGCTCGTCCTGATTGAAATCGGCCACGCGAGGCTCTGGCGAGAGCTTCGGCCCACCCTGCTGATACAATCGAGTCGACTCGTCTACAAACTGTTTTACCGCCGGTTGCTGGAATTGCGGGTAGGATGTGCTGGATGTTGCGACATTACCGCCTGCGGATTTTCCCATGGTTAATCTCCTTTACCGGTGCCTCTAGGGCGCGGCAGTTCATAGATCAGCGTCGTGTATGCCACTGAAAATCCGAGCGGAGCGAGCAAGCGGGCAAGCCCTTTGCGCCCGCTGGCCTCCAGCCGCTGGCATTGATGTTCTCTGGCATAAGATTCCAGTGCGCATCGTGCGTGGCCCGACCAATCCCGGAATGCGGTCCCCTGCAAAAGAACGATGCGGAGCGTCCGGAGACACGGAAATTCCGTGATCTCTGAAATTATTACGCCAAGCAACTCTGCGCCTTCGCCGCTGAGCGCGATCCACACCTGCATTTTTTCAGCTGCAATCAGTGCCTTGATGCTCGACTCCGATAGTTCGCCGTTACACCAGCGCAGAGCCTCAGTGATGTATGGAACCAACCTGATCCAGACGGCTGGCTCGACGGCAGTTTCAGAGTTAAGACGCGTTACTTGGAGACGGCGTGGAGCCATCTGTTTCGCGGCTACAACGGGAGGCGCTTCGAGAATTTGAACGTTGCTCATACGGCTTCCTCATGATTAAATGAGTGAGCGGATGAATGCGGCAAACATTCACCCGCCCGACAGTCAGGAAAGTGTGAGTTTCCCAAATGTCTTCCAATTCTATCCGCATCAAGACGAAAGACGATCTTCTCGCCAAATACGTCCCTGATCGACAGCTTGGCCAGTGCTGGCTTTGGACGGGTTCGATCAGCCGTAAGGGTTATGGCCACTGTAGCTGGCGAAAGAAAGGCTACGCGGCGCACCGGTTTGTTTACGAACATATCGTTGGCGCTATCCCTGAAGGACTTCAACTCGATCATCTCTGCCGAGTTCGCCATTGCGTGAATCCCGCTCATTTGGAACCAGTCACGTGCGCGGAGAATGTTCGCCGGGGCAGGAGCTACTTTCGTGAGAGAACACACTGTCCGCAGGGCCACGCTTACGACACCACCAACACCGGCATCAACAAAAACGGATCTCGCTACTGCCGAGCGTGCGGCCGCGAGAGGATGTACATCAGACGCCACCGGAATTGGCAGGGTGGGCCTTGGAACGGAGACAAAACTCACTGCCCACAGGGCCACCCGTATGATGCCGCCAACACGCACATCACCAAAAAGGGACATCGCCACTGCCGGGCGTGCAGTCGCCAGAAGATGCGCATTAGACGCGCGGCGAGGCTGAAGCTGTCGGCTTAAGGCTGCTTCTGCCATATCTTTTCCAGCGAGGCAGTCTCTTTTATCTGCGTGACCAGCGGCTCCAGCCAGACGGCGTCATTCACCCGGAGAGGAGCCGCCTCGATCACAGCAACCAGAGCCCGTGCTTCTTCGTCCTCGAGTTCGATTGTCCTCGAACCGTACTCCGGACTGATTGGCTTCCACAGATATTTATCGCCCACCGCAGTAAACTCGCTCTCCCGCTGCTCGGCGTCGCTGAGGCGCAGCTTCTCGATCAACCGCAGGAACACCGCGGCTTCCTTCAGGTTGGCGGCGCTGTGATTCCCTATGGTGCTCCACAGATAGACCCTTTGGTAAAACTTGAGATCGAGGTTTTGCATCATCGTTTCCTATGGTTAAATGAGTGAGCGGATGGATGCGCGAAACACCCACCCGCTCCGACAGTCAGGAAAGGTGAGTTTCCCGAATGCCACGAACCAAGTCTATACTCCGCCCCAAGTTTAAGACGATTGAGGAACTGCTGGATAAACGTATCCCAGATAGACAACCGGGCCAATGTTGGCTCTGGACCGGAACGATCATGCCAAATGGTTATGGCCTTTGTGGCTGGCAGTATAAACGCTATCTGGCGCATCGGCTGATCTACGAGCATTTCGTTGGTGCTATTCCTAAGGGTTTGGAAATCGACCACCTGTGCAGAACGCGGCACTGCGTCAATCCGGCTCACTTGGAACCAGTTACACATGCGGAGAATATGCGCCGTGGCAAGATCTATCACCACAAACAGACCCACTGCATTCATGGCCACCCCTACGATGCCGCCAACACCTACATCGACAAAAAGGGATATTACTTCTGCCGAAAATGTGGACGCCAGAATACGATCAAATATCTCCATAGAAAGAAAGCCTCACAGGTCAAAGGAGCTTGTTGACCACCCCCTCGACCGCCCCCTGGAGCGCGGCATCCGAGACAGCCGACCCCGCTGCTTGAACAGCCGGATCCATCACTGTGGGCGGCTGGATCTGGTTCGCCACCATGTCCGGTTGCTGCATCGCGTTCTGCGCCCATTTCACTCTGGTGTTGTGGGCGGGGACGCTCGAAGCCTCAATGAGAATGGAGTCGGAATACTTGAGGACAGCGATCTTCACGCGGCTCCGAAATTCTGGATCTGCGGTGAGAGCGGCACTTTCTAGATATGTCATATTACTTTCTCATACGATTTTCAAGACTTGGCCACCGGCAACATCCACCCAGATATCTCCCGTGGTCAATCCCGCATTGGAAGTCGGCAACCCCACCACCGATAGCTTGGTGCGCGGGAAGGCTGTGCCGATGCCGACATTGCCCGCTGACGTTATGGTTACTCTCGTCGCGACGCCGCCCCCGTAGTTGGTGCGAAAGGCGAAACCGGAATAGGTATCCTGATTCCCTGTTAGAAACAGGAAACCGGTGCCCGTATCGCGGGTGATGTAGTAATTGTCAGGACTAGAGCCGATGCCCACGCTGCCCGCATTATTCAGGTTGAATCCGGCCGCATCGATATTCTGTAGCCACGGTGTCTGGATGGAGGCGGTGGTTGGCGCTCCGGTGATCTTCGCGTAGGCCAAGCTGGTGATCCAGGAGGGGTTGGCGTAGCTACCGATCGTCGAGACGGCGTTGGTGACCTGAGCAGCGGTGTAATCCCCGGTCGCCGCGACAACCGCGCCGGTCCTGGTGAATACGCTGGTGACGGCTGAGGCTGGCAGAGCGGTCCACGCGCCGTCGCCTCGTAGGAAGTTCGAACTCGACGGCGTTCCGGTGCCGAGCCTCGCCACCGCGAACACGCCCGAGGTTGTATCGGCCGCCGCGTGAACGTGGGCTGCAGGTGTAAACGAAGTGGGAACACCAGTCAGCTTCGAGTAGGCGTAACTGGGAATCCAGGTGGGATCGGGATAGCTGCCGAGGACCGACACGGCATTGGTGACCTGAGCCGCCGTATAGTCTCCGCTGACCGCGACAACGGCCCCAGTGCGAGTGAAGACACTAGTGACGGCTCCGCCGCCGCTGCCGCCGGGGATCGTTACCACCGTGCGCGTGCCATCATCGGTGGCTGTGACGCCCGCACCCACGAAGTTGAGGGTCGTTCTGACGGTGAGGGCCACGCCCTCGTCCTGAACGGTGGTGTATCCGCCGCCGCCGCCGCCCCCGCCGCTCATTGGATGCCACGCGCCGGCGTAATAAACGTAGTAGCCCGCGCCGCTCCCCGGATTCCAGTCGGTGCCGTCGGCATAGACGAGCATGCCTTCCCGCGGCTTGGGCGGCGCCACATGCCAGACCTTATTGATCGAATCCCGGTGCCGGTCGATGTGGGACTGCTGGTCCTCGTTGACGCTCCACAGCATCTTCAGCGCCTCGCGGGGTTCGTCGGGGAGCGGCCGGTCTAGTGGCATGTCATAGCCTCGCCGTCGGTTCCAGGTCGAGATCAAACCCGATGAGCTTCCACGGTCTGCCCAACGCGAAGCACTGCACGCGGAAAGACAGATACCGGAAGGTGCCAAAGAAGCCGAGCTTCATCGTGGTGCCTTGGGTGAATTCCTGCGAAGGCTGCCAGGCGATTGGATCGCGGCGGTGCATCGAGAATCCCACCGTAATCGTGAAGACGGTGCCTTCTTCGCAGATGAACTTGGGCCAGATCTCGCGCATGACCGCTAGTCGCCCGTGGTCGATAACGATCTCGCCGCGCGACGTTCCCTTCACCGCCACGCCGATGCGCTCGACGTAGTTGACGCTTGCATCCCCCACGTCCACGGTTTCCCCATTGACTCGAAGGCGCAGGGCCGTCGACGCCAGCGCCAAGCCCTCGGAGGCCCGCTCGTAGGTGTTGTATTCCCAAGTGGTGGGATCTTGCGCGGGCCAGTTGCCGATCACCGAGGCCCAGGAGTTGGTACTCGGCGTGGACTTGCTGGGACCGGCGGCGAGGGCGTGGTTGTTGTCTTCGAGGTCGCGGATCGTCCAGGTGTCAAACTGCCAATTCCAAACCAGCGCGAGGTTGGTGGCCACCGAGCCGCCGGCGGGAAAGCAGATCCAGACTTCCTTGGCATTCATCTTCCGGACGACACGCACTTTGTCGTAAGAAGTGGCCGTCAGTTGCGAGAAGAACCAGCGCTTGGTGCGGTCGTAGCCTATGCTGGTGACGCTCTGCAGATCGTGAATGACGAAGTCGTCGGCGGTCACCTGGAATACTTTGTTGAGGAAGGTGACGGCGCAGCCTTGCGCCAGAGCGCCTACTTCGCTGAAGACCCGCCGGAAGGCCATCACGTCCTGGCCGCCGATGAAGGTCATTGCCCACGTCTGCACGCCGGTCATGATCATGAGCTGGTTGCCGACCTGGAGGGCATCGATGATGCGGTCCTCGCCTTCGGAGAGCGAGACCTGCCCGGCATCGAGCGTCTCGTCGGCCACGTCCCACGAGGGCGGAATATTGAGTGGGTCGGCGGGATGCGACCACATGATCAGGCGGTCGTCGCGCTCGCCACTGATCGTCACATCGAGAGCTACGAGGAACTCCTTGAAGGGAGTGACGATCTTGGCTCTATGGGTGGCCGGCCAATTGGGAAGATCGGCGAGATCGGTGGCGGCGTTCGGCAGATCCCAATACTGCGGAACGTCGACGCCATTGTTCAGGATCAGGTGATCGTTGAACATCCCACCATTCCAGAAGTCCTGGGTGGTTCCGGTATAGGAACCGGCGAGGCGGGTGATGTCGGTCACGGTATCGCCCGTGAGAGCGATGACCTGCTGCAGACCCGTCGAGACCCAGTACCGGCCGACGAGGCTGTGGACGAAAAACAGTCCATAGGGAATGGGCGAGCCGGGGAAGTTGATCAGGGTGCGCCAGGAGGGCGCTCTCTGCACGCCCCCCAGTTCGAACTGCACGTTGCGGCAGTCCGACCAGAAGTTAGGCGGCAGGTCGTAGGGGGGCTGGTCGGTGATCAGCCCGGTCTTACCGACGAATTGGACGGGAACGATCACTGGTGCCCAGACTCCCAGCTATGTTGCCCGAGCAGGGCGTCTTCCCCAGAACCAATGACGGCGCGGCGTGAAGACTCGAGCTTACTCGTGGTCTCCTGGGCGATACGGCGCCGGGCCTCGGCGCGGTCCTGCCCGAACAAAGTGGCCGCCTCATTGTCGCGGATGTTGCGGGCGACGTGCCAGCCGGCTTCGGCGACGAGTAAGTCCTCGGCCTGGAGACTCCATTTGTTGGTGCTGCCTGGACTGCTGAGCGGATCTTGCTTCCCGTAGTAGTGGAGGTTGATCGTGTAGCTTTGGTCGGGAGCAGGGAAGAACTCGATGAAATTCTGGAAGAGCCGGAAGTTGCGGGGTCGTCCCGACCTATCCGCCCCTGCCGTGGCAATGTGCTCGAGATAGCCTCCGTAGACCTTGGCCGGCTCGGCGAAGTAGGCGGTATCGATGGTCCGCTTGGTGATGTAGACGATGTCCTCGGCGAGTTCGATAAAGTTGGCGGGCACGATGTTCTGGAAGAGAGCGTATTCGCCAGTGAACCGGGCCATCAGGAACCAAGGATAGGGCGGCGTCTTTTCGAGCGTCGACTGCGCCTGCCGGAGTTCGGCGTAAATCATGTTATCGATATCGGTGCGCTGGCCCAAGCGCCCGGCGAGCAGAGATTTCATTTCATCGAGGGTCATGCATCACCACCCAAATTCGAAGACTATGCAGTAGCCCGAACCACCGGCCGCCCCCGGATTCCCAGAGCCAGGCCCAGCATTTCCTCCGCCTCCGCCCCCGCCGCTGTTGGCCATAGCGGGTGAATCGCTCTGACCGCCCGCGCCGCCGCCGCTACCCCCGAAGACGCTGAAAGTACCTGCGGACATACCTGGATGTCCGGCCGTTCCCGTGAAAATTATGTCTCCGGCGGAATTGGCCCGGGGAACCACTCCTCCCCCCAGATGGACAGGCGTTCCGGCCAAACCGAACACGGCTGCACATTGCCCGCTGCCGAAGTCCGTATAGCCGCCATTCCCACCAAAGCCGCCGGCCGCTGCTCCAGCCGTTCCACCGGCGCCCACCGCCACGCTCGCCGTAGCCAGGGAGGTTACATCGATCCACTTCATGGCGATGGCCCCGCTCGATCCCCCGCTCCCGGACCACTGCCCCGCCGTTCCGCCATTTCCTCCGCCACCCCCACCGAGGCAGTAGACGAGAACCTTTCTCACTCCTGCCGGACGAGTCCAAGTTCCGCTCGCCATGAAGGTCTGGATGGACTTGAGGAAGGTGATCGACTGCATCACCGTCTTGATCAGACGGAGATGGTCGTCGCCCGAGGAGACCGCGTCGGTCGAGAGCGGATTGGTGGGGACCAGATCCCCGATGCCCGTGCCTGTTTCAAGCCCCATGATTCACCTCCTCCGCAGCGCGCCCTTCGTAAATGACTGTGGTATTGTCCACTCTATGTTCCTCGTAGCGAGGAAGCGAATACATCTTGTTGCCCCAGTGACCGACCAGGGCGCTCGTGTCGTGGTCAACCCAGATGGGAATGCCGGCCTGCTCGAGCTTCTCGCAGAAGCCCCAGTCTTCCCCCTGCCACCTCTGTTCGGACTCGATCCACTTCACCGGAAACCACGGCTTCTTGATGTCGTGGAACACCGTCGACTTGATCATCATGACGCCGGTGCCGACGCGCCAGACCTTCTCGAGTCCGGTGGTGCGCTCACAGGGAATGAGCTTGCCCGCTTCGTCGATCCCTTGGCAGGCGGTCTCCATCGGCGGATCCACCTTGGTAGCGATGTTACAGGCGACGACTGCCCGCTGGTGAGTGAGCAGCCGCGCGACAACCGAAGCCGGGAACGATTGATCAGTGTCGATGAACAGTAAGTGGGTGAAGGAGTACTTCAACGCCATCTCGCCGAAGTGCTGGCGCGCGGCCCACAGCATGGATGTCTTGTGGTTCAAGACCGCCATCTCGATTTGAGGCTCGTGGCGCATCGTCTGGGTGAGCATGTTGCACATGGCCATCCCGAACTGATCCGACCAGTGGCCCGTGGTGGGAAACCCGACCAACACTTTGGCTGAGATCACGCTGATTACGCTCCCGGTTGAGGGTGTACTAGTACTAAATGACCACCATATTGCCTATATAGGCGCAGGTCTCTTCGGCGAGTACCTCGAGTCCGCACTCGGTGAGCCAGCCGTCAATGATCGAGTCGGTGCCCTTGTCCTGTTGATCCTCCATCAGCTTGGTATCGCGGAGGAAGCGGTACTTCAGGACCGTGGGATCAAGGATAAAGGCGGCGTTGGTGTATTGCGCGTGTACGTTCATGAGCGGGTGCGTCTTGAACCCGATCTGCCCCTGCGGCAGCGTCCAGACGTTGAGGTTCATGCCGAACATTTTGACGATGCCGTCCTGGTTGATGACCGAATCGGTCTTAGCCAGTTTGTTCAGCGAATTCAAAAACCCATTGCCACAAAACGCGATTCTCTGATCGCCGGCGCGGGTATCCCAGTTCCAGATCGGGTACGTGGCGTCCATAAACGTCGACGTGGTGATGCCGGTCGAGGATTGGAAGATCGTCACGTTCGAAGTGATGAAGCTTCTCAAGCCCCCGGTGGTGCGCGTCAGGTTGCCGGTAGCCTGTGGACTCGGATCGACAACCTCGGATGCCAGCCCGTACAGGAACTGCATCTCGATGTCCCTGCCGTGAGCGAAAGTGGCCCTCTCCCGGTCGTTCTTGTAGGCATCGCCGGTGCGGGCAAAGGTCTTATCGGCGGTGCCGGTAACGGCCCAATTCGTGCGGAAGATCTGGCAGTAGTTGGTGTATTTGGTCGGGTTGTTCGATACCGACGCAGGCCGGGTCGAACCTTCGCCAAAGGCCGTGCCGAGTGCGGTCAGGAAAGTGCCGCCGGTGGTTAAAGCTACAGGAGTGGTTCCAAACTGGCCGCGCTTGAGCACAACCGTCGTATCGTTTGTGACCGACGATACGAGAGCGATTTCGACGTTGGCCGCCACGTAGGAAACCGGCTCGGTGGTGCCGATCGTGTCGACCTTGATGAGTTGGTTGGGGCGAAGTGCGAGGGCGCCGCCGGTCACGGTGAGCGTGCCGGCAGTGGTGGCTCCGGCAGCGGTCAGCGTCAGGCGGATGACGGTGTTGCGCTCATTCCACCACGAGAATTGCGGATCAGTTACAGAGGAGCTGCCGAGCTTCTCGGTGAGGGCAAACAGCGGCGATTTGCCGTTGGGGTTGAGGAAGAGGATGGTCTCCCGGAAAGATTTGGGGCGCTCGTCGGTGCCCCAGTCATCGGTGGCGCGAACGCCTGCGAAAAATGCCATTGAAGTTCTCCTGGTCTAAGCCCTAACGGCCGTTGCGCGCGTGGTTCACCATGTCCGCAAATACGTTGAAGGATGGGGTTGGTGAAGGGGCTACGCTGCCGGGACCGAGCGGGGTGCGGGCAACGATGTTGCCGTTCCCGTTTTGGTATGGGGGCTGGGCCGCAGGAGGCTGGGGAGCATTATTAGCTGGGGCATTGGTGGAGGGAGACATGCCGAGCATATTGCGTACCAATATGCCGATCTCCCGGGTGGCGATGTCCCGGGTGAGTCCCGGATTACCGCGGTTGGCCTGTATGTAGAGGGCCGAAATTCTGTCGATCTCGTGCTTGGGCACTTGCCGCAAGTCCTGGTTGACGGTGAAGAAATCGTTCTCGGCCTGATGCACGGCAAACATCTGCTGGATGGTGCCTTGCACCACCTGCGCCATCTGCGCGCGGATCTGCGGATGCTCGGCAATGATCTGCGGCATCTGCTGCTGGAGCGTGGCGACGGTCGCCTCATAGGCATTGAGCGTGATGTCGGCTGCCATGTCCGGTAAAACCCGTTCCGGCTCGGTCGCCATCATGAGCGCGCGATCGGGGGTGAGTTGATAAGAAGAAGCAATCTGCTGACGCACCGTGTCGCGCACTTGCGCGTGTTGCGCGGCCTGCTGCTGCTGCGTCATGGGCGGCGCTTGCTGCTGGTATGGCTGCGGAGCCTGCTGCTGATATTGCGGCTGCGCCTGCTGCTGACCCGGCTGCGGTGGTCGCTGCTGCTGCGCGTATTGACCGGGAGGCGCTTGCCCGGGGACCGGCGCCCCTTTCCCGATTGATGGCACCACGGGCTGCGGAGGCTTGGCCTCGGCCGGCCCGCGGGCGTGGCCCATGATGTCGGCGAGCACTGACTCCTGGCGGGCCGCGGTTTCTTTGCCGGGCGCGCTCGAAGACGGAGGAGGAGAGGCGGAACTGTCTGAAGGCGGGGCTGCGGAGGTGCCTCCACCGCCAAGATCCGCCCCCCCTCCCTCGCCCTCGATGGAGAGGATGCCTAACGACATTTCATCAAACTTATTCTTCTTCCACATTTTCGATTTCACTCTTCAACAACTCGATGGCATTGCGCCAGTTTTCCGAGAACCGCTCGGGAGCCTGCCGTGCCCAGTCGAGGCCCTCGCAATAACCCTGCAAAATAGCGGATTGCTGAAGCTGGTCTCCCACCAAAGGCTTGGCGGCCAGCTCGTCCCGCTTGTAACGGAGGATGGCACCCAACTCCCGCCGGAGGATGCGCCAGCCGGGGTGGTGCTCGAGGTTTTCCAGGTGCGTGAGGTCATTGCGGTACTCCGCCAGCTCCGTTGACCATGCTTGCAATCGCTGCTGTCGGACTTGTTCCGGGGTATCCGCCACCGCCTTCACCGCCTCCCATTGCCTGCCCCGCGGGGACTAGATTTCCGGCCTGCGCCTGCTGCATCGCCGCCTCGTCCGGCGTGATCCGGAACTGCGTGATGTTCTTCAAACCCGCCAAGCTTGCCATGTGCCCGAAGATGCGCGAGATGTCGTACTGCTGGGCAATCTGCGGGTTCTTCCCAATGACCGAGAAGATCTCTTTCCACAGCGTCGCCTGCGCGAAGCGGTCGACCGGCAACGTCCCGTCGACGGGCACGTAATCGAATTCGCCGGTGATCATCGTCTTGTCGACATTGACGAACTTGGTGCCCTGCATCAGGTCGCCGGCGATGCGGAACATCTTCTCCTGGTCGTAGAACTGTTGTAAGTTCGCCACCATTTTGCGGCTTAAACGAGACCAGCCGAGCGCCGAGGCGAAGTCGCAGAATGTCTTCATGCGGTTCGCCCCCTGCGCGGCGGCGGTGCGTACTTCCGTCGCCGTTTTTCGCCCACGCCCGAGCGAACCCATGAGGGAGTCATTCGACCCCGTGATCTGCTGCATCAGCCCTTCGGTGAACTGCGTGTCGGAGAGATGCCCGCGCGTCGGGTCGACGTTCATCAACTCGGCGACGGCGGAGCGCACGTCGGTGCCATAGCCTGTGCCGGGGCGCATGCGGACGATCCGTCCGGGTCCGCCGTCGATCAAGTCTTTCACATTGATGCGGTCGGGATCGATGATCAGGTTGCCGTTGAGCGAACGACGCACCGAGAACATGTGGGTGTTGTAGAGCCAGTTGATCACGTCGTTCAGCGGCTTGGTGACTTCCATCATGCCGCGCGTCGAGGTGTCGTAGCCGTCGGTCTCCCAGGCGATCACGTCATACGGGAACTTGCAGTGACGCAGACCGAGAGGACTGGCTTTGATGATGACGCTGTTGTTGGCTACGTAAAATTCCCATTTTTGAAAGTGTTTGCCGGGGAGCTTCCACTCTGCGGGAATCACGTTCACCACTACCCGGAAGATGCCGACTTTGCCCGATTTTAGATCTTTCGAATCCCAGATCTTATCGGCAGCAAGCATGTTGTCTTTCGAGCCGGAAGTCGACGGGGCCATGACGTTGCCGCCAACACCAAAACTGCCTCCTTCAAGTTCATCGAGGTTGAAGAGATCCCACTCGTTCCGCATCGACTTGAGCCGGTCGATGCCCATGAGCAGGGTGTGCCCACAGAATTCTCCGTCTTGGAAGTTGACGAGGGGAACACCTGGATCCGGATAGAAATCATAGGGGCGGCAATTCGTCAGCATGTTGCCGCAGTAGCCCTCGACACGTTCCTCAACCAACTCCCAACTGGGATCGGCACCAAGGTCGATTCCTCCCAAGGTCGGAGCTATCGGTTGGTATTCGCTGAAGATCTCAAAGCGCTTGACGTAGTCGGAGGAAACCACCCCGAGTCCGTACTTTATGGAATCAATGAGCCAAATGAACTCAGGAACTGCCATGTCTCCAATGTCCTGATTGTATGCTACGAGTGCCTCTAAACACTGAGTACTTTGCTCTGATTCTCCGTGCCTTCCGCGATATTGCCACACTGGATCGCGGCCAAGAAACACGCTGGAGCTGTACGTGTGGGAGGTGAGGGCGAGCGCGTAGGAGTAGGGCAACACGACTTCCGAGAACTGCGATGCGGAGCCTTGTTCCCGCGCTCTCTGCTTCTTTGCGGACATCTCTGTCTCTGGCAAATAAGCCCTAAAGAGATCCTCAGATTTACGCCATTTCTCGTGACGAGAAGACATTCTATTCCTAGAACCCTGGAACAAATGGAGGATTTTGTCTAGAATCTCGCGGTGTTCCTCGCTATCAAATTTGATCGAGAACTTGCCACGCATCAGTAGCACCTCGTGACATAATTGAACGAGCCGGGAAGCGTTGCGACGCGCTGCCCGACTCTGACCGAGAGTGATCTGAAAAGGAGACCACAATGGCTAAGAAAGATTGTAGAACGCCTCACCTTCCCCACGAGAAGCATGGGGAAAAAACAGAGTGCTGGTTGTGGACAGGCACCCGCAGCAACAGCGGGTATGGACTGTTCAAGGTGCAAGGGCAGAATTATCTGGCCCACCGCATGGCCTACTTCATCGAATACGGCGTCGATCCCGGTAACCGCTACGTCCGCCATACGTGCAAAGTGAAACTCTGCGTGAATCCGGCCCACTTGTTTCTCGAGGAACGTAAATAAAAAAACCTGGAAGCGGGCCGCGTGGCGCTTGAACGCCGCAGCGGCCCTTGACCACCGTGATCTGAAAAGGAGACCACAATGGCTGAGCTTAAGCCTAGAACACTTCCTACGCCTTCCCCTAAGCAGATTGAAAGAGTCTGGTCTTACGTCGACCGGAGCGGCGGGCCGAATGCCTGCTGGCTGTGGAAGGGCAGCGTCAATGGCGGATATGGCCGGCTCAGCATGGGCTGGAAGCGTATGGTGTACGCCCACCGCTTTGTTTACTTTATCGAAACCGGGATAGATCCCGGCGATCTCGAAGTGCTCCATCGGTGCGACCAAATGTTGTGCTGTAATCCGGCGCACTTGTGGTGCGGTACGCAGAAGGACAACATGCATGACGCCTCCATCAAGGGGCGCATGAAGTGGGGACCGGACCACCTGCGGCGAACAGACCCGAGCATTATCCGGAGGGGCGAAGATGCTTGGTGCGCGAAGCTGACCGAGTCTGACGTCATCGAGATGCGCACGCTCTGGAATACCGGCTGTTACACGCAGATCGCACTCGGCAAGATGTTCGGGTTGGCCTCTACGAACGTGAGTAAGATCGTTCGCCACAAGCTCTGGAAGCACGTACCGTGATTTCATCGCTTCACTGCCTCAGTTCGTAAATCAGATACGCAATCCCGACGAGTACTACCAGCGCGATCAGGATTTCCGGCACCGTCCATGCCCTCTTCCAAGCGGGTTCTAATCCGGCCAGGGTCTCGAAGCGAAGCGGTCCACGCATTCCCATACAGGAATCCCATATTCGCATGTAAACGCGGATAGGCGTGAATTTTCATCGTGGAAAGAGCCTCGCCCCGCCTCCGACCCCCAATTGATGGCTGACGAACAGGAGCAGGATGATCAGCAAAATCGCCCCGACAATCCAGACGATCGGCTGCGGCAGCGCGAACTTCACGCAGACCCACCACAAACCGTACCCGACGACGGCGAACACGATGATGTAAATGATCAACTGAATTAACGCATCCAATTGGCACCTCCTTCGGTGGCATAATGAATCGAGCCGAGAGGCGTGTTGCAGCGCCCCCCGACTCTGACCGATCCGACCTTTTCCGAGGAGGCCGAATGGCTACAAGAGATGGTAAATCGCTTCCACCCGTTCCTGTAAGGACCGTCGAAAAATACTGGCTGCTCATCAAGCGAAGCACAGAAACAGAGTGCTGGATTTGGACGGGTCACTTGACCCCAGCCGGATACGGAAACATCAGTATCGGGCCAAGAGGCAACGCTCGAAACGTGTTGGTCCACCGGCTGTCTTACTTCCTCCACACCGGGGAAGATCCGGGTAGCCGGTTCGTGCTGCATCGCTGCGACACTCCCGCTTGCGTGCGTCCTGACCACCTTTTTTTGGGTAGTCAAGCGGACAATGTCCACGATTGCATGGCTAAGGGACGCTTCCCGTCGGGGGATAGCCACTACTTCCGGAAGCGCCCGGAGCTTGTGCCGCGCGGCGACAATCACTACAACCACACGAAGCCTGAGCTTATACGGCACGGGGAGCAACTCTGGAATGCCTCGTTTAAAGACGCTCAGGTCGTCGAGATTCGAGCGATGTATGCCACCGGCTTGTGGTCCCACAACAAACTCGCCGCCAAGTTTGGCGTTTCCAAATGCGTCATCGGACAGATACTCCGCCGAAGAACCTATAAGCACATCGTGCCCTGATCGGTTCATGGACAAAGCCTCCAGCCTGCCTCGATTTCTGCGGGGCTGCCAACGTTCATATCGTTGAAGTCCATCATGCCGTCACCTAGCTCCAGAACGAGCGAGACGGCCATGGCGGTCGCGTCTAAAATGTCATCGTGTGCCGAAGCCGGATAGGTTTCCCACTGTTCGAGCCAGTCGCGCATCCCCCGATGCACATACAATTTGCCGTTCGACGCTAGACCAGCGAGGGATTGCCGGATGCGAACCGGCTTCGCCCGTTGGTCTTTAAACACCTCCACAACGTGGAACTTTCCACGGCGTTTCATCTCCTGATCCAGATGCCATTTCAGCGTGGCTTGGTAGGCAATTCCCTCGCAGCGTACCCGCAGCGGACGCCATTTCCCGGCGAGTTCGAAGAACGTGTTCGCGGACCAGTCGGGATGATGCGATCTGGAAGTGACGACTTGGAGAACATAGACGTCGCGCGAGGCGGTCATACCGACGCAGACGTGTGCCTCATAGTCTTTGGACGATAGGCTGCTGGCAACCTGCGCAGCAGTCGGCGGGGGAACCGGATCAATTCCTATCGCGGTGACCATGTTCAACGGGGGCGTCTCGTAGTAGCGAAGATCCGAACTGCGGAAGTAGGTCCCCTCGTCGGGAACCATCCAGCACATTTTTTCGCGCGCGAAGTAGCTCCAGGTTTGTTCACGCCTCGCCGCGTCTTCTTCCCTCTTCACCTCGACCGTGGGGAAGCGCTCCTCCCAACGGCTCTTCCCCGCATCATCGTAAATCCCGAACTTGCGGAAGCAGTAATCCGGATTCTGTTCAGCGCGAGCAATCAAGTCTTGCGGCCGCATCGGCGTCTGCAGGAGCACCATTTTCGAGTTCGGTGCTTCCGAGCGCGGAGCCATGGTGTTAAAAATTGAAGCGTAAACTAACTCATTCAGCTTCGCTCTCTGGGTCTCATTGCCGCAATTTTCTTCGGTCTGCACGTCGTCGAGGCAGACTAAGTCGGGGCGGAACGAGTTGATATTGAGTCCACGTACCGAGGAGGTGATACCGAGACAGACCAGCGAAATGGTCGTTTCCGGCTTCTGCGGAGAGAGGCGGCAGAGCACGTCGAGGCGGTCACTGTTCCAGATGTTGCCGGGGCGCAAGCCGAATACCTGTGCGAAGGAGAGACCGTCCTCCGAGTTGCCCTCGATCAGCCGGCGCAGCCAGTCACCGGACTCGTGCGCTTTGTCCGAAGACGCCCCGAGGTAGGCGATGGTACGCGAGGCGCGGTAGGCTACACTCCACGCCACGTAGGCGCGCAGCAGGGTGGTCTTGGCGCCGCCGCGGAAAACGGCGATGGCCGAGAGCGAGACGTCGGGATTGGTCCAGTCCTTCCAAATCTCGCGGTGGAATTCGGGGCTACTTTGCCTAAACGCGGAGGGGAAGAAGGTGCGGCAGAACAGCTCCCCGTCGGTGGCGCACAGCGATACTAATTCGTTGAGGTCGACGGACGGGGAGCGTGCCTGCTTCATCGGTTATTTGTGAGCGGTGTGCGCGGCCGGTGTGGTGGCCGCGACGGGAGGATGCTTGTCGTTCTTGTCATCCTTGGTGTCCTTGGGTTTGGCCGGATCGCCGAAGGCCATATCGCGGACGTGCTGGAAGGCCCAGCGGTCGTCTTCGGCCATGCGGCGGTGTTCGTCAGGATCGTCGAAGGGGCCGCGGGAGAGGGCGAGATTCGCCACGGCGCGCCACCGGAGCTTGATGGATAAGTCGGCATCCTTCCAGGCGGGAACCTTGTCGCCCGACTTCCAGTAAGACGCCCAGGCTTCATAGAGCTTTTCGGCCAGCCCTTCGGCGGTATGCTCGGGGCCGGGCGCCGGGAGCGGGGTGGGTTCCGGCTTGTAGGCCGTTTCTTTTTCGGTCATCGTTCTTTCTCCTTATTTATGATTCGGCTTCTTCGCCGCGGCGTGCGCGGAGGATTGGGCGGCAAAGGTGCCGGCGGCGGCGGGCGCCACGATGGCGGTGTGGGTTTTGCCGTTGATGTACAAAGCGCCGCGGAGTTCCGTCGCGCCCGTGTTGGCCTCGACGGTATAGCTCACGGTTCCATCGGCAGCCTGCGGGGTGTCTTCGGGCGGGGAATCAATCGTGAGCCAGGTGGCCTCGGCCTGCTTGTCCACCCGCCAGGTGTTGTCGATACCCGGTTCGGTGATGGTGACCGTGACCGATCCGGTTCCGCCGGTCGAGGGGAAGTTCTGCTCAAGCGGCGCTATGGTGACTCCGGCTACATCCGGCAGCGTACCCCCACCGGGGCCGGTGGGCGGCACATCGCCCGCATGCATCTTCTTCTTAAGCGGCAGCGGCTTGACGTCGCGCCTCAAATCTTCCATCACATCAGCGGCAACCTCGCCCACCGCAGCCCAATCGGCCTGGAGGCTTGGTGAGAGCGCAGCCCATTGGGGATGCGGGCCGAGGATGTCGATCGCGCGGGGGTCGGTGGACTCACCGGCGGATGCTTCAAAGAGGATAGGCGGCGGGGGCGGTGGCGCTTCCTCCCCGGCGTCGATGGATTCCTGGGCAATGATGTACCAGGCATTCTTGACGGTACGCTGAGTCTCGCTCCAGGTGGGGATGGGGGCGAGCGTCTCCTCCGTCATCCAGTCGAGCATCTGGGCTTCAGCCGTGTAGAGGCGCTCGGCGAGTTCTTCCATCGTGGTGGTTTGCATCTAACTTTCCTGTTCTTCGAGGTTGGCTTCTATGGTGAGGGGCACGGTGGCACGGCGCTGGAGCGCCCGCTCGCGCGCCTCATTAATAATGTTCACGTCGACCTGGAGATGCGAATGGACGTGCATGTCGGTCGAGTAGCCCTTGGGGTTGATGTAGCCGAGGGCGGTGAGCGAGAGCTTGGCGGCGGTGAGCAGCTCGCGCGACTCGAGCTCGTTCTCTTCGAGGCGCCTATCGATTTCATCCAGCGAGCGGTGCGCCAAAGAATTCAGCTTCTCCGTGATTTTGGCACCGACGAAGACCGCCTCCGTATTTTGTTCCTTGCAGGCTTCTAAGTACGCAGCCTGGAACAGATCGTTGTGGAGAACCGTGCTGACATACTGCCTTCCTAGGTTGAGTTCGATCGCTGCCTCCCTCAACTGCCGATGCGGATTGGCGAGGAGCCATGACAGCAAAGCCCGGTGCCGATGATTGAGACTCTTGAGTTCAGTGGCTACCATGCAGATTCCAAAGAGAGGGCCGATGAACCTAGTCAGCGCCCACCGGCCCTTCCCCCCGAACGGGGATGGATCACACGAGCGACCCGTCCGAGGAACCAATCAACCAGATTGTGCCCAATTCAACCGAGGGCCGCGGATACGGAGGTCGAGTCCGCGACACCATTGCCGCAAGTTTACGCTTCAAGTAGCAAAACTGTCAATTACTTGGAGTAAACTAGATGCGGGCCGCGCAGTGTTGGAAGCACCGCAGCGACCCTGACGATTGAGACCTTGGTCGAGGAGGCCGCAATGGCTACCAACGATTGTAGAACGATGCTCGCTTTTACCGTGAGCGAGATCGAAAGACATTTGTCCTGCGTCGATAAGAGCGGAGGCGAGGATTCCTGTTGGCTGTGGATGGGCCACATCACGCCTAAGGGCTACGGAGAGTTCGTTGGCCGACGAGGCGGCGAGAAATGGAAGTTCAGAGCACACAGAGTCGCGTATTTCCTGGAGTACGGAGTGGACCCTGGCTCTCTCTGGGTGCTGCACAAATGTGACAATCCCCCGTGCTGTAACCCAAAACATTTATGGCTCGGCAACAACACCGAAAACAATCGGGATTCCTCCGCCAAGGGACGGAAGAAGTGGAAGGAAGATCATCTCTGGCGGCAACATCCGGAGGCAGTGCTGCGCGGAGAAAGAAACGGTCACTCCAAGCTAACCGAAACCAATGTTGTCGAGATCAGAAAACTCTACGCTGAAGGTTTGCATAAAGACGAGATCGCCGCGAAGTTCGGAGTTACCCCAACCGCCATCTGGTATATCGTCACTCGCAAAACCTGGAAGCACGTGTCTCAACCCTGACCGATTTGTCCCCTTAACCAAGCAATCAGCTTCGCCTGCTCAGCGTTGGATTGGGAAGGGTCATAGGTTGAGACAGGCGATCCGTAATTCCACATCCCGTCGGCGTCGGCTCTAGAGACGGTGGGAGCTACTCCGCCCCACCCTGTGTTCTTCAAACCGGCGGCATATCTGGCAGCGATGTCTTCAGGGCGGTCTCCCCGCGCCAAACCAGTCGCCGCAACATCGGCCCCCTGGATATCACCAACGCCGTAGTCTAAGCCATATATAGGCGAACTCGGTGCGCTGCTTCCCGGACTTGCCATGTTGCTGCGATTTTGTTCCACGACGTTGGCCCCGAAGGCTTGCCCGATCTTGCCAGCCGCCTCCGGAGTTATGTAGTTTGGATTCGGATTACCGGGCGAGGCGAACGAGACGGGCTGATCGTTGATCGAAGCACCCACGTTCTGCGCCCAAGGCGATTGACCGCCGAAGAAGTTGCCGGTGCCTGCGGTGGAAGCAGGGGGCGGGAGTCCGGGATTGGTTTGAATGGGATTGCCGCCACTGGGCGGAGTGTTGCTGACTGGCGTGCCGCCGGAGCCGGCGGTGGGACGGGTGCCGGTCCAATCGCCATAAGCGCCTTCGGGAGTTTCTTCGCCAGATCCGGTATATCCGCCGGGCTGCTCGAATCCGCCGAGGGCGCCGCCCGGAGGGGCGTAGCGACCGGGATTGGGGGAGTTGGTGACATTGGGCATGCCGTCGGGACCGAGGCCGCCGCCGCCGGTAGCGGTGCCGGGAGGGGGGAGCGAGGAGCCAGCCGAGGCGCCGCCGCCTAAGATGGGCGTGCCGGGGAGAGTGGCCAGTTGCTGGGCGAAGCCGGGAAGACTCGTTTGGAAGAAGGGATCCTCTATTGGCCTTCCATCCGGTCCGATGCGTGTTCCTATTGCCATCAGCGTATCTCCAGTTCTTCGGGCATATCGACGTCGGGAATGTCGGCTTCCTCGCCGGCCGGATCGTACGGCGGATTTGGATCGAAAAGCTCGGAGAACTCCGGATCCGGATCATCGTCGGGAGGCGGCTTGCGCGTGGCAGGCATGGATGCAGTATATCCTTGCCCTTTGTTTTCTGCCAGAATTAAACGAGCCGCGTGACGCTTGAACGCCGCGCGGCCCTGACCAAAACGACCTGGATAGGAGGCCACGATGGCTAAGAGCAAGTGTAGACCGATACCGGCGATGACCGCGAGTGACCGCCCAAGATTATTCTCCAAGATAGAACAACGAGGACCGGACGAGTGTTGGCCTTGGACGGCCTCTCTAAGCGGGAGCGGCTACGGACAGTTCTCCTTCAAGCGCTTAGGGCAAAACTTCCCCGCCCACAGAATTGTGTATTTCCTCGAGTACGGGGTGGATCCGGGGCCTCTGTTTGTGTGCCACACATGTGACAATCACCTTTGCTGTAATCCAAAACATTTATTTCTCGGGTCGCAAACCGAGAACATGCAGGATGCCAAAGCAAAGGGGCACGTCGCAGCGGGAGACGATCATGCCTCGCGTAAACACCCGGAGATGGTGCCGCGAGGGGAATCGAAGGGCAAGTTGAAAGAAACCGACATCATCGAGATTCGGGCGCTATGGGCCAGCGGCACGATGAGTCAATCGGCCATCGGCAGGAAGTTCGGCGTACAGCAGACCAATATCTGGTGCATTGTTAACCGCAAGACTTGGGCACATATCGCATAAAAAGAGGGCACCGTTTCCGATGCCCTTTGGAGTTTCGTAGTTGTTTAATCTTCCTGAGGAGAAGACTTGCTTATCCTACAACCTTTCGTTTGGCGAAGAAAAGCCCGATCAAACCTGCGCCCATAAGAGCATAGCTTGCAGGCTCGGGTACGACTTCGCACGTCCCCTCTACACAGAATGGATCCACTCCCGGACCCGCCATAAACTGGTCCACAAACGACACAGTGGCGTAGCCGAGTCCTTCGCTATCGGCTCCGACTAATAGTAGGTCCTTCACCACGCGAAGAGCGTGATAGCCGTTGTCGAGAATGATCACGTCCGCCAAGGGACCGCCGGGGGCGTTGACTGCCCCATCCCCCGCCACATGGAGAAATGGCGTGAAAGCAAGCACCGTTTCGACGACTTGGGCGAAGGAGGAGTCTCCCACCACCGAACCGTTGAACAGCAGGCCCACCGCACCCACCAAAGGCACGGAAACCAGATCGTAGCCGATGATGAAATCGGCGCTGGCAAAACCGCCGCCCGGATTGAGCGCAGTGAATCCACCCACGATGCGGACCTGATTGCCAACGAGCGACACATCAACGCCCGAAGCATCGAGAGGCGCACAAATCCCTACGCCTCCGCACGTGCGGGCAAATTCAAAGTTATCGATGGTGAGGTTGCCGTTGGTGAGCGAGCCGCCCGGCAGCAACAGGGTGCTGAGGAGGGTGGCGTTGAGGGTCATGCTCGACAGGGCGAGCAGGGACGCAAGGACGAACGATTTCATTGAGGTTAACCTTTCCAAAGTGCCTCTTTCGAACGAGGCATTGGGATCAAGATTACCAGACGATGATTACGAAACGCTATCTTCTTCTTCCATCCAGGCTCTTATAAACCAGGCTCCCTGGCTGGCGCAAATTCCGTCGCCGTATCCGCGGAGGCGGAGGACGCGCGCTTCCTCGCCTTGAGCGAGCGGGAAGCCCGGATGGCACAGATACAGAAGATCACTGGGAGTCCCATCAGGAATCTCGGCAATGCCGGGTTGAGCTGGCCGCAAGCACGCACTATCGCCCAGCCGTTGGGGCCGAGTAAGAACCCAATCGGCCCCTCGCCAGAAGCCGTTAACCGGGCCTCGTTGGCCAGCGTCAGGCCGAAGCCGTTCCCGTTCCCCGTTCTCGCCTTGCACTCCTCGCGCCTCGCCATCAGCCGGTCGAAGTCCTTCGTCTCGAAGGCATTCGCCGAGGGAGTGGCCCAACCGGCCAGCGTCACCTGGTCGTTGAGGTTCGCCATGCCGTGGCCCTCGTCCTTCTTCTCCTCCACATACTCGTCCGAGTGGGCCGGGAAGTGGTCCCGCGATTGAGGTGTCGCCCATCCTGCTAGCCTCGACTGGTCGATCAGCGTCCAGCCGTCGTGGTGCTGCGAGTCCGGGTTCGAGCGGGTACATGTGGCATTCGCCGCGTTGGTCGAATCCCGCATCGTAGGCGTGGGCCAGCCCGCCAGTTGCGCCTGATTCTCCAGGCCGATCTGCGCTGTCACGCCGTTGGCCGTCTTGCCGATGTCCTCCGAGTCCCTCGTCATGCCTCCGCCGGGCGTGTTCGGCGTCCTCCAGCCGAGCGCCCCAATAGAGCCTTTGGCGGATGTGCGGCGCCCCTGCGCCCGCTGCGCTGGTATCGAGAACCCCGAGGGTGTAATCCGCTGCGTCCAAATTATCTCGTACAAGGTCGACCCAAGCGAGGCCGTCAATCGACGATACCTGCTCGCCAAGGACGCACTCAGGTCTTCGTGCTCGGATGAGGCGAAAGAAGTCTGGCCAAAGATGCCTTGGATCGTCTTGCGCTTTGCGGAGACCGGCTGAGGAGAAGGGGCCGCAGGGGCAGGAGCCGGTCCAGACGGGGCGCTCGTCTCCCCAACCGGCGAGTCTAAGGGCATAACTCCAGATGCCGATGCCGGCAAAGAAGTGGCACTGGGCGAATCCGTCCAGATCTCCTGGGGAAACATCTCTAATTGAACGGGTGTCGACGAGGCCATCGGCAATGACTCCTTCTTTGATCAGTTCCTTTAACCACTCGGCCTTAGCCTCGTCGAACTCGTTGTAGTAGACCATCAGGCGCCGGAATAGGTTTTTTCCCAGGCGAGGCCGGTGGCCCGCGGCGGGATCACGAACTCGACCTTCGTATATCTATCGCCGGTCTCATCCTTATACTCTTCGCCCACCCTGTACTGATGGCCGCCGTAATCGGCGTAGAGGGTGCGGCCGGGCCAGGGCTGATTCTGGAGCGGCGGCCCGATGGGCGAAGTTTCCCCTTTCGGGTGGCGGGCGTCGTAGCCGGGATACTGGGCGACCGTGTCTTCCTGGGTGCCGGCCACGCATTGCAAGGAATAGAGGAGCGCCGACGGGTAGATCTCGACGTTCCGGACGTCGCATTCATACTTCTCGCCGTTGGGCAGCACCGCGGTGAACTGGGTCTGGTTGAGGAAAGAAGTCTCGGGAGAGGAGTTGCGCGTGGCATACCACTTCTCGATCTGGTGGGGCTGCTCTTCACAGAGCCAGGCGAGCTTGTCGTGGAACTCGACCGAATTCCAAGGCAGGGCGGGGAGATCCTGATACGCGTCGTTATAGAGGTTGTCCGGATTGACGACTCCGGGCGGAACCGGGGGAATCTGGACCGGCGGGGCGGCTTTCTGTTTGGCCATGTTTGGTTTCTCCTGACGGACTATTTCAAAATGGAATCGAGGCTTTGAAGGGGATTGGCCTTGGCTTTGAGCTTGGCCACCTGGGCCACCACGTCGGACCGGCTCGAGACTTCGCGCCTTTTCTCGACGGGGAGCGCGGCAAAGCGCGCCTGGGCTTCGGCCTCGGAGGTTTTGAGCAGGACGGCCAAAGCCTTCACCGTGATGCTGAATTTGGATTGCTCCCCACGGCGAAGGCCCCAGTCGTTCGAACGCAGTTGCGTCCAAAGTTTGTCGGCTTTGGTTCTCGCCGCCGAGGGGGAACCATCTGCGGAAACATAGCTTTGCTGGAGGCGCGCCAGAGCCCCGTGGTACATCAGCGCATTTTGGATCTCCTGAGGAAGATCGCCCAGGTTGTACGTGGTGACTTCCCGGTCGCACCACTGGATGGTCAGAAGCCCTGTGGTTGCGTCCCACGAAATGGCTGAAGTTACCCTCTTGTGTGTCTTGGAGTTGGGGGAGTCATCCCCGTTGCTGTTTTCTTCGGGCATTGCTAGATAAGATGGTACAGAATTAGGTAGACGTTTGCAAGCCCTGGTGTTATTGGCTTGCTCCATCGGAGTGGCCCACCGGACATTCCCAGGCTCGTAGTTTCCGTTGTTGTCGATCCGGTCGATGGAATGCCTAGGCGATGGCTTCGGTCCCATGTAGTCCAGAAAGACCTGCGCATCATTTCGCCATTCCTGGCAAACCGTAATGCCGCGTCCGCCGTAGCGCCGGTAACGTGGGTTTTTTGGATTGGTACAGCGCTGGATGATGGAATACAAGGCTCTACGTTCTGGAGCCTTCGGCCCGAAATTTTCGTCATGGAGCCTTCGGACGGAAGCCTTCGTCTGAAAGGATTGGATTCTTGGTTCGGGAGCGAACCCAGGGTATACAATTTGACTTGGTGGCATCGGGTCTCCTTACGACTCTTTGCTGCTGGCCTGCATCGCTTCGAACGATGTGGGCCTTCGTTTATTCTATATCCAAAAGCACATAAGTTAAAGTGGAATCAGTACATTACCGAAAATGATATCAAAGATATCTGTCAGCGGGATGGCTGGTTTTCCCGATAGCGGGCGCAACGGATGGTCCGTCCTGGACAACAAAACAAACCGAATCGGAAGGATTTGTAACGGAGGCTTGGCGCCCCTGCTACGAAGATGACGACGAGGCCGAAATCGTTTCGCGCGCCGGCGGCTTCTTCATCGCGCAGTGCCGGTCCCTGATGCGGATCACCCGGCCGGTGCGAGCACTGGCGATCCCCGAGGCGCCGCAACAGGTGCAGCAAAACTCCTCGGTCGCCTCGATGAGCGTCACGGCGTGCTCCCGGCACATCGGGCATTTCAACGAGGTGAGCATAAAAAGGGACGCCCCGGAGTGGGATCTGCCGGGGCGCGTTCACACACAACAAAAGACTGACGTATCCGAGTATCGCATATCGAGGGTAGAATGGGAGAGGCCCGCACCGCGCTAACGGTACGAGCCGAGCAAACCGAGTCGAAGGAGGACTCAGTATGCCAAGACTCAGTGTACATCCCAGCGAATACCATTCTTGGGCAGCGATGAAATCCCGCTGTACCAATCCCAAGACCTCGGGCTACCATCGCTACGGCGGTCGGGGAATCAAGGTCTGTGAGGAGTGGCAGCATGACTTCCAGGCGTTCTTCGATTACATGGGTCCACGGCCATCCCCAGATCATCAACTAGACCGCATCAACAACGATGGGAACTACGAGCCCGGTAACGTGAAATGGAGTACCCGCCTCGAACAGATGAACAACAAGAGCAACACGGTGATCGTCAGAAACAGTCCGTTCATCGAGTCGGGCTCAGAACGCCTGACCTTCGTCGAAGCCATGCACAGAACCGGGTTATCCGAAGGCGGTATGCGCAATCGCCTCCGGCGGAACTGGCCTAAGGAAAGACTTCTGGAACCGATCAGAGTCTATCGAAGACGATCCAGGATTGAATCCTAAGAAGCCCAGACACGTACGGCCCAGCGTATCTGATCCACCGGGCCGTGCGCGACTCGTATGGCTAAACAAACAAACCGGACTGACGCCCTTGAGCCTATCACGATTTCTTCGGCTTCGACTTCCCCGCCTTCGACAGCGCAATCGCCACGGATTGAGCCGGCTTGTACCCCTCTTTGCGGAGAGTGCGGATGTTCGCACTCACATCGCTAGAACTTTTGCCTTTTCGGAGCGGCATGGGCAAAGCCTATCACATCCGCGACAGCAGCGGTCCCATTCGTATCTTCACCGGCATCGGCTCTCCCGTGCGCTTGGAATACGCCTTCTCGATCGCATACTTCGCATCGATGGTCTTCCCGAACTTGCCCAGCTCATTCCCGCCGTAATACGCCGGATACAAACCGCTCGAGTCCTGCCCGTAGATCCCGCCCGTAAAGAACCCATTGTCCTTGCAGTAGGTATTGTCAATCCACTTCACACGCCGTAGCTCCGAGGAAATTTGCCTCTAGAAACACGAATACCCCCGAAGGGGCAGTCGTGCGTTCAATTAGATTGTTCGGGCCGCTTAGTCCGGTGGTTAACCGTGTCCACGCCGTCCTCAGCGTATCACAAACATTGCCTTTTCCACAGCCCCCACAAAATACCACTTGCGCCCAATCCCCTTCCGGGTGGATGATTGGAACCGTTCAGTTGGTGCGGGGCCGGTTAGATCAGTGGTTTGAAGTCCGATGACCAAAGCCGAGAAACGATTAGCACGCTTTCAACTCCAGGCCGATAAACTCGCCGCCCTCCGCGCCGATCAATACCTCACCGCCGCCGCTGAACCCAAACCCCTCTCCCTCAAACAAGGCTGGCGCGCCCTCCTGCAAGAACACCCTAAGCTCCAGCAGGAAAACAAAGACCTCTTCCCCCTCTCCAAACGGCAGAAGCTCCGTAAAAAACGTCGAGCCGCCGCTATCGCCTTCTCCAAGAACGCCGGCCCTCCGGCATCCCGCAGCAGCCCCTCAAAGACGCCCGGCACGTACTATGTCCCAACCTTGGCGCCCGAGAACCTGCACCCCGATCCGGGATCACGCCCCATGTCGTGCTCGACTGGCAGTGGTTCTCCTCAACCCGAGCACACGGCCCCCATCGTCCTTCCTTGGAAAGCGCAGTCCGTGCAATCGGCCGCCCTTCCTAGGTCGGTTGGCCGCCGACTCGATCTGTCCGGGCCTCAAAACCCGCCGCAGGACCAGCGCTCGAAGTAACGCGCTGCGAAATTGTTCGGCTTCGGGTGCTCCTCACCCCGAACTGGGACCGCCGGAGCTACAACGGGAAAGGTGCGTTCAATGGGGGGATTATAGGGGGGCCAAGATCGTTCCGCCTCCGCTCCCTCCCAGTAACCGTACTCCACTTCTTCCGACCTCCGTTTTCCGAAATTCCCCATAGCCCAAAAAAACTGCCGCACTTCGCTCTGCCAGCAACTGAAACCACGCGCCCCCCCGGCATGGGGGTGCCCCGGCCCTATGTTGCATGCTGGTTGCATGCAGTGCACGCATGTGCACCAGGACTTCCGGTTGGTAGACGCATCGTCTCGAACCCGAAGGATGGCGTAAAACTGGGGCAGGTTACAGATAATTAATGTATACGGTGTCTGCTACCAAAGCATGGTGGTGGTAATCGGCAAGCCCGGCTCTGCTGCATCACAGTGCACTCTGCAGTGCAGAGTACTCAACGGCTACGGCATACGAGCATCGATCGCACCAAAGGCTGCGCTACGCGCAGGCATTGGCGCATCTTCCCCGTGGGATGACGGCAAACGCCCATGAATACAGGACTTGAGCTGTGCCATTGGGCTGAAATCCACGGCGAAGGAGCGGTCGGTCGCAGGGGGTGCGGAGCGCAAAGTGTGCTACGAAATCGAAAAATCGTAGCAACGTGTAGGATTTGTCCTACAACCGTGGCGGATGTAGGACAAATCCTACGGTGATATTCGCACAACAGTACCTAAGTACTCTTGTTCTAGGTAGAGGTTCAAGTTACTATCTGAATATGAGCAACACACAACAGATAAGTTTGAGGCGCATGGGAGTGGGGCGAAGAAAGTGCGTGCTGCGCTGATTCAGATTGGCGCGGCCGCCTAGTACGGAGAGGCCGCTGGGCGCGCGCGTTCCTGGGGCAAATTCAGGGCTTGTAATCGGCAAGCCAAGCTCAAAATAACTGTACAAAGTCAGACAAAATCGTATAAAGTAGAACAAAAGGTCGAAACCGGGCAACCGGTCGCGCGGGGATAGCCTACTGCGCTTTGAAGAGACAGGCTTAATTTGAAAGCCCCTTGGGGCTGTCTGCAGTTGCAGACGGAAGGATCACACACAATGAAACTCATGACACTGGCATTAGCCGCGGGCATCACGCTGTCGGCGCAATCGCCGATCGTCGTCTCGCGGGATGGCAAGTATCTCGGCAATCTCAGCTCGAACCCCTACGATCCGAATAGCATCGCCAATCCCTACGGGCGGTATGGTTCACCGTACCAGTCCGACTCGGTGAATAACCCGTACGGCCGGTATGGTTCACCGTATAGCAATCAGAGCGCGAACAATCCGTATGCGACGCAGGCGCCGATCGTGATCGCGCCGCGCCCGTCCTACACGGGAGGCTATCCGGTCTATCATGCTCCCTCGCCGGTGCGGCCCGCCATGACCTACTACACCCCGGTATTGCCGGTGGCCCCGGTGATGGGAGTGTTGGTGTACTAACTCGCCATGCCGGAAGTAAAGCCGATCCCTCGCAAGCCGTTAGCACAGCTCTCGCGCGACCGGCTTTGCTCCTCGCATCCCGACCTGCTGCGCTCGGCTGCCTTCTCGGAGGCAGCCTATTTGCTTTCCTACTACGGCGATGATGCGTTGAGCGGGCTCTCCGTGTATTTCGAGGCGATCAGCGAGGATTTCAGGCAGCGGGTGAGGCGGCGGGATCAGGCGTCGAAGCTGGCGGCGGCGGAGGTGCTCGAGGATCTCCGTATCCGTTATCCCCATCTGCATGTCCAGCCTAATCGGCAAGCTAAGCCCTTGAAAGAAAAGCCATGATCCGTAGACAAGCCTATTTGCACAAAGGCATTCGCATGACCGGCGAGGCGGTGCCCATGGAGTACAACGAGATCTCTGTGTCCCGTGCCAACCGCGGCACGGTGCGCTGCCATTTCTGCCTCGAGCCGGCGCCTGGTGAGCGGCTGCGCCTGGGCCTGGTGCGGGCGCGGGTGTGCGTGCCGTGCCGCGTTGCCCGTAATATTCCGTTGGAGGTGAAAGCATGAGCCTGCCCCGTCCCATCATCCCCTCTCAGCAGCCCGTGCTGCCGGTGCGCCCCGACCGGGCCGAGGTGGCCGAAGTATTCCCTGAATCGACGCCGCTCGCCGTCGACGTGAACTCGATCGGCAACGCGCCGCGGCTGCCGGCGGCCGAGGGAGATTACAAGAAGCGCGTGACCGCCAGGACCAAGGCGAAAGCGAAGTCCAACGAGTCGGTCAAGCGGCGGGACCTGATCCCCGGGCATGAGATCTATCTCATGATCTGCCAGCAAGTGGGCGGCGATCCCACCGCCAAGAAAACCATCACCATAGATGCCGGCGAGGAGAGAACCGCGATGAAGGTGCGGGTGAACTTCTACTCGTGGAGACAAGCCACCATCAAGGAACTCGGCCCGGACTTCGCCGCCGACAATCACTTGCGGGATATCAAGGTGTATCTGGATCCGGTGCTCGATTCGGAGGGCGTGATCCGGCGCCATGCCAAGAGCCATTTCCCGGTGTCGAATGGCAAGGTGATCTTCTACTCGATCCGCTCGATGAGGGAGATGCAGGCGCTATCGCAGGCGCTGCCGCAGCTCGGGGTAGCGCCATGACCACGCGAGAGGCCGAAGACACGCTGTGCCCGTGGTGCAAGCTGCCCTTGATCGAGTGCGCGTGCGAGGAGCCGGAGCCCGAGCCGGTGCGGTGTGTCGAGTGCGGCATGCCGGTGTTCCTGTGCGAGTGCGACGTGAAGATTCTCGAAGAAGAAGGAGAAGCCTGATGGACTGGCTCTGCTACACCGCCGCGCTGTTCGCCTGCGGCCTGGTGCTCGGCTATGCTCTGGTGGCCTCGTGGTCATACGGCAAGATTGAGAAGCGCATCCTCGACCTGGAGGCCCGGCTCGCCGGCCTCGAGCGGGTGCGCTCCGCCGATCCCTACGTCTACCAGCCGCAGGATCTCGAATAGATTCTACCTAGCACAAATAAGTACCTATGTACTATTGCAAGTCTACCTAGATTCAGGCTACTATCGGAACAGAAAGGATCACACACATGAACGCCACTATGCACGGCACCGAGACCAGCCCGGTCACCATCGAGGCCACGCGCCGCGAGGATGCC
>Ga0111539_10001633_pt1 | contig 29938 bp, 25 predicted proteins | sample RhiMethybrSRZTD1_FD_79667 | JGI IMG/M metagenome (GOLD analysis project Ga0111539, IMG submission 79667) | Populus rhizosphere microbial communities from Tennessee, USA - Rhizosphere MetaG P. TD hybrid SRZTD1 (version 2) (version 2) | ecosystem: Host-associated > Plants > Roots > Rhizosphere >...
AAGCCCAAGCACCAGATCGCCGACGGGCACTGGTGGAGCAGGCCGATCCGCGGCTTCTTCCGCCTGTTCAATCATTATTTCGACAAGCTCACCCGCGGCTACGGCTGGCTGTCGGGCAAGCTCGTGCGCATCGCCGTGCTGATGCTCGTCGTCTATGCCGGCGTGATCGCCTTCGGCCTCAACGAGTTCCGCAAGACGCCGGTCGGCTTCATCCCGCAGCTCGACCGCGGCTACCTCATCATCATAACGCAGCTGCCGCCGGCGGCCTCGCTCGACCGCACCGACGAGGTCAACCGCAAGGCGACCGAAATCGCGCTCTCGATCCCCGGCATCGCGCATGCCGTGAACATCGTCGGCTTCTCCGGCGCGACCTTCACCAACGCGCCCAATGCCGGCGCCGTCTTCGTGACGCTCGACCCGTTCGAGAAGCGCGCGCACGACCCCATGCAGTCGGCCGCCGCCATCCAGGGCCAGCTGTTCCAGAAACTGTCTTCGATCCACGAGGGGCTCATCTTCGTCGCAGCGCCTCCGCCGGTCTCCGGCGTCGGCAATGCCGGCGGCTTCCGCATGATGGTCGAGGACCGCGGCGGCCGCGGGTCGCAGGCGCTGCAAACCGCGGTCTACGCCATGATGGGGCGCGCCGCGCAGACGCCCGGACTGCTGCAGGTCTTCTCGCTGTTCGAGAACACGACGCCGCAGCTCTATCTCGACATCGACCGCACCAAGGCGCAGCTGCTCGGCATCAACGTGCCCGACGTGTTCGCGGCGCTGCAGATCTATCTGGGCTCGTCCTACGTGAACGACTTCAACCTGTTTGGCCGCACCTATCGCGTGGTCGCGCAGGCCAGGAGCGACGCGCGCGCCAATACCGACGATGTGTTGAAGATCCGCGTGCGCAACAGCACGGGCGAGACGGTGCCGCTCGGCGCCTTCACGACCGTGCGCACGATCACCGGGCCCTATCGCGTGCCGCGCTACAATCTCTATCCGGCGGCCGAGCTCGACGGCGCGGCGGCCCCCGGCTTCAGCCAGGGCCAGGCGATCAAGATCATGGAGCAGCTCGCGGCGCAGACGCTGCCGCAGGGCTTCTCTTATGAATGGACCACGCTCGCCTTCCAGCAGATCCGCGCCGGCAATACCGCGGTCTTCGTCTTCATGCTGGCGGTGGTCTTCGTCTTCCTGGTGCTGGCGGCGCAATTCGAAAGCCTGACGCTGCCGCTCGCGGTCATTCTGATCGTGCCGATGTGCCTCATCGCCTCGATCGTCGGCGTGGTGCTGCGCGGGCAGGACAACAACATCCTCACCCAGGTCGGCTTCGTCGTGCTCATCGGCCTTGCCGCCAAGAACGCCATCCTGATCATCGAATTCGCCAAGCAGCTCGAGGACGGCGGCCGCAACCGTTTCGATGCCGCGGTCGAGGCGGCTCACCTGCGCTTGCGCCCGATCCTGATGACGTCCTTTGCCTTCATTCTCGGCGTGACGCCGCTGGTCTGGGCAGTCGGCGCGGGTTCGGAACTGCGCCAGACGCTCGGCACCGCGGTGTTCTCCGGCATGATCGGCGTGACGTTGTTCGGGCTGATCTTCACGCCGGTCTTCTATGTGGTCACCCGCTGGATTGCGGTACACTTGGCGTCTCGCCGTGGGCAGCAAGAGCCTTCCAAACGACCCACGAAAGCTGACGGCCGCAAATGACCATGAAATTCGGATTCGGCCAGCCGCTTACGCGCAAGGAAGACGACACACTTCTGCGCGGCGCAGGGCGCTACATCGCCGACGTTGCGCCGGCGGCGACGCTGCATGCGGTCGTGGTGCGCTCGCCGCACGCCCATGCCCATTTCCAGATCGGCGATCTCGGCCGCGTGCGGGCAATGCCGGGCGTCCGCCTGGTGCTGACCGCCGGGGACATTTCGCATCTCGGCCCCTTGCCCACGCCGGGCGTGGTACCCGACGTCGAGATCAAGATTCCGACCCATCCGATCCTCCCGCGCGAAGTCGCGCGCTATGTCGGGGATTCGGTCGCCTTCATCGTCGCCGACACGCTGCCCGCCGCCAAAGATGCATGGGAGGCGATCGAGATCGACTGGCAGCCTTTGCCTCATGTCACCGGGGCTATCGAGGCGCTGAAAAAAGGCGCGCCGCAGGTCTGGCCCGACCGGCCCGGCAATCTCGCCTTCGAGGTCGCCGTCGGGGACGCAACCGCGACGAAAGACGCCTTTGCAAGAGCCGCAAAGGTTGTCGAGCTCACCATCGTCAACCAGCGGCTGGTGACCAATTATCTCGATACCCGCGGCGTGGTCGCCGAGTACGACGGCAACCGATACACGCTGACGCTCGGCAGCCAGGGTAGCCACATCATCCGCGACATCATCGCCGGCGACGTGATGAAGCTGCCGCCGGAGAAGATGCGCGTCGTTACGCCCGATGTCGGCGGCGGCTTCGGCACCAAGCTGTTTCCCTATCGCGAATATGCGCTCGCCGCCGTCGCCGCCGCGCGCCTGCGCAAGCCGGTCAAATGGGTGTGCGAGCGATCCGAGCACTTCCTCGCCGACAGCCACGGCCGCGACAATATTTCGACCGCGCGGCTTGCCGTCGACGACAAGGGCCGTTTTCTCGCGCTCGAGCTCGACATCATCGCCGACATGGGCGCCTATCTGTCGGCCTATGCGCCCTATATTCCCTGGCTCGGCGTCGGCATGGCGACCGGGCCCTACGACATCCCGGTTGCGCATGTGCGTCTGCGCTCGGTCTACACCAACACGGTGCCGGTCGATGCCTATCGTGGCGCGGGGCGGCCGGAAGCGTCTTACCTCATCGAGCGTGCGGTCGATGCCGTCGCGCACGATCTCGACATCGCGCCTGATGTGATCCGCCGCCGGAACCTGATCAAGCCCAAGGCGCTGCCCTACAAGACCCCGACCGGCAAGGTCTACGACTCCGGCGACTTCGCCGGCACGCTGGCGCGCGCGCAGGAGCTTGCCGACTGGGACGGCTTCAACAAGCGCGCGGCGCAGTCGCGGCGCGCCGGGCGCCTGCGCGGCATCGGCATTGCGACTTATGTCGAGGCCTGCGGCAACAACGGGCCCGAGACGGCAACGGTGACGCTCGACCGCGACGGCGGCGTGACGCTGCTCATCGGCTCGCAGTCGACCGGGCAGGGGCATGCGACATCTTACGCGCAGCTGATCGCGGAGCGGCTCGGCCTCCCCCCGGAGCGCGTGCGCATGGTGCAGGGCGACACCGACCGCATCAAGAGCGGCGCCGGCACCGGCGGCTCGAGTTCGATCCCCGTCGGCGGCGTTTCTGTTGACCGTGCCGCCAAGACGCTGGGCGAGCAGCTCAAGGACATTGCGTCCAATGCGCTGGAAGCGAGCGTGAGCGATCTCGAGGTCGCTGATGGCGCCGTGCGTGTGGCCGGCACCGATCGCGTCATTTCGTTTGCCGACCTTGCCGCGCATCCGAGTGCGTCGCCAGAGAAGCTGCGCGCGGCGGAGGAATTCAGCGTCGAGCCTCCGACTTATCCGAACGGCACGCACATTGCCGAGGTCGAGATCGATCCCGACACCGGCGCGACATCGATTCTCAATTACATCGTCGTTGACGATTTCGGCGCCACGCTCAACCCGCTGCTGCTCGCCGGCCAGGTGCATGGCGGGGCGGTTCAGGGCATCGCGCAGGCGCTGATGGAAAGCACGGCCTACGATCCGGTCTCCGGTCAGCTGCTCAGCGTCAGCTTCATGGACTATGCGATGCCGCGCGCGGGCGATGCGCCGGACTTCGTGTTCGAGACACGCAACGTTCCATGCAAGACCAATCCGCTCGGCGTGAAGGGCGCGGGCGAGGCGGGCGCGATCGGATCGTGCCCGGCGGTCATGAATGCGATCGTCGACGCGCTCTGGCGCGCTCACCGCATCCGCCACGTCGATATGCCTGCGACGCCGCAGCGCATCTGGCAGGCGATCCGCGGGACGCGCACTGCCTAGTTCCCTCGGCCGCGACTGCGTTTCTTCCGCCGCCGCTTCGGCTTGTCTTTTGCCAATTTTCTCGACGGTAAAGGCTCGGTCGCCGGGCCATGAATGACTTGTCCAGTGACCGAAAATACCGAGCCGTGGCACGGACAATCCCAGGTCAGATCGGCGTTGTTCCAGCTGACGGTGCAACCCGCGTGAGTGCACGACGCCGACAGCGCACGAACGCGTCCGTTGGCCGCCCTGTATACGGCAAGCTTCGCTTTGCCGCGTTCGATGACGCCGCCTTGGCCGGGTGGAATCTCGCCGATGCTGCCGACAAGGGAATGCGTGTCGTCGCCTTTGTTGTATTTCTTCGGGCTGCGCCGCCGGGGATTATAAAGTTTCGTCCATGGATTCGAGCGCCCCTGGATCTGGTCACTGATCAGGAGCCCTGCGGCTGCGCCATTGCTGATTCCCCAGCCATTGAACCCGGTGGCGATATAAAGTCCTTTCGACTTTTTTTCGGGCTCGCCGACATAGGGCACACGATCCCGAGTGTCGTAGTCCTCGTTGAACCATCGCCATGTACCCTGCTGCACCGGAAGATTCTGATGGGCCCAGTCGTCCAGCTGCCGAAAGCGCGCCGCAACGTCGCTCTCCTGCCCCGTGACGAACGCCGGTCCGAGCACGATCAGCAGGGGGCCTTCATCGTCACGTCCTGTCCGTATTGAATGGGTGGGATGATCGATCCCAATGAACATTCCTTCCACGGCCGCTACTGAATCGACGCGAAAGCCCATGGCGATATGCCCGCGCGGACGGGTCTTGAGGTCGTAATGTCCTGGGCCTGCGACTGGTAAATTGGTCGCCACGACAACGCTGTCGGCATCGATCCGTCCGCGCTCGGTCATGATCCGCCAGCGACGGCCGGGCTTGACGTCGTGAACGCGTGTGTTCTCGAAAATAGATCCACCGGCCGCTTTGAAGGCAGCGGCCAGTCCGACGAGATACTGGGCCGGGTTGAACTGGGCTTCGCCCGCGAACCGTAATGCGCCTGCGGTTTCAAAGGGCAGCGGCGCACGCGCAACAACGTCAGCCTTAAATCCCAGCTCGCGCGCGATAGCGGCTTCGGCTTCGATCTCTGCGAGCAGCGACTCTTTACATGTGTAAGCGTAAGCGTCCCTCTCTTCCAGATCGCACGCTATGCCGAGCTCACGAATCCAGGTGCGGATCTGAGTCGTGCCGGCACGATTGGCCTCGGCATAGACCCGCGCGGTGTCGAGATCGAAGGTGTCGCGCAGGTGGCGGTAAATGAGTGAATGCTGGCTGGTGATCTTGGCACTGGACCGTCCCGTCACCTGACGTCCGACACGCAGCGCTTCGATAACCGTCACCGACACGCCCGCGCGGCAGAGAGCGTAGGCGGCAGTCAGTCCGACGATTCCGGCACCGATGATAGCGACATCCGTGTGGGCCGCTTTGCGGAGAGCGGGATACGTCGTCTGCGGTGTCGTCGCAGTCCAGCAACAGTCAGCCGTGCCGGGCAGGTCCACGATGGCTTTCATTTTTGAAGAATCAAAATGAGTAAAAAGATTTAGGGCAACAAGCGGAGCGTACGCGGCCCACGTGTGCTCAATACAACGCGAGATGAGGAGTTCCGTTTCACGTCTTTGGCAGGCTTTTTACGGCACCAAATGCGGCGATATTTGTTTGCGGAGTGGGATTATTTGGGATTGAACAATCGACCCATGCCTCGGAAACAGCCGCAAAAATCACGGGTCAGTCTGCGCCCGCCTTATCCTCCCATGGAAGCCCAGTCCGTTGATGAAATCCCCGTGGGCGAACATTGGCAGTACGAACCGAAGTGGGATGGTTTTCGGTGCTTGATTTTTCGCAATGGGGCTTCGGTCGAGCTTCAGTCAAAATCCGGGCGTTCGCTGACCAGATATTTTCCCGAATTGGCGGATGAAATCGCTTCGCTCAAGATTTCCCGTTTTGTTGTCGATGGAGAAATTGTGGTGCCGCAGGGCCGCGGGTTTTCCTTTGATGCGCTTTTGCAGCGTATTCATCCCGCCCAAAGCCGTGTGCATCTGCTGGCCCAGCAGACTCCCGCCCGAATCCTCTTGTTTGATCTCTTGGCTCTCGAGGGCGAATTGCTGACCGGCGCAGTTCTGGCCACTCGCCGCAAAACCCTCGAGACATTTGCCAAAGTCTATTTAAAGGGGCGCAAGCGCATCGGGCTCTCGCCGGTGACCAGGACGGTCTCTGTCGCCCGGAAATGGCTAAGGCAAGGAGTGAAAGGCGGCGATGGCGTCGTCGCCAAACGAGATGACGTGCCGTACCAGTCCGGCAATCGATCGGGGATGCAAAAAATAAAAAAACTACGTTCCGCTGATTGTGTGGTAGGCGGTTTTCGCTATGGCGAAGGAGAAAAAAAGATTGGGTCCCTCCTGCTTGGTCTTTATGATGAGAAAGGTCTGCTTAATCATGTGGGTTTTACATCGTCCCTGAGCGCCGACAAAAAGAGAAACCTTACCCAGAAACTTCAGGCCCTGATTCAACCACCGGGGTTTACAGGTTCAAAACCTGGTGGCCCCAGCCGATGGTCGACCAGGCGTTCGGCTCAGTGGGAGCCTCTTAAGCCAAAACTTGTGGTCGAGGTTTGTTACGATCACTTTTCCGAAGGTCGCTTCCGTCACGGGACGAAATTCATGCGATGGCGACCGGATAAAGCCCCGCGACAATGCACCATGAAACAGGTTAGATAGTAGCTAAAGCTGCTGTGGCCGCAGTCCAGTGACGTGACGTAAAGCACGACTGGTTAGCTTTTCAGGCCTCTGTCGATTCCGAAATCCGCTTCTGGCACGCGATGCCGAGCGCGGCGGCGATCGCCACCCCCGCGATCCCGACCAGCACCGTATTGCGGGTGTCTTCATCGCGGAGGGACTCTTTGGCCGCGGCTGTCATGTCGACGATGTCGTCACGCAGATCATGTTGCTGGCGGCGCAGGCCATCCACAACGGAGTCGCTGGCGGTTTTAGCTTTCGCGCGGGCATCATTAAGACGCGCGCCGGCATTCTCATTCCATTCCTCTACCTTTGCCTTGGCTGCCTCCCACGCTTCGACGCCTTTGGTGGAGATGGTGCCTTTCGCCTGGGCGGTCAGGTCGGCGGCCATGCCGCCGGCCGCCGTGGCGAACTCTTCTCCCTGGGTCTTCAGAGACTGTGCGCTTTGCTGGAGAAAGCTCGACCGTTTGTCGAGCGGCGCTCCGGGGGTACGCCACAAACTGAAAAGTCCTAGACCGATAAGCGCACTGGCGATCGGGGGTCGGTTCATCAGACGCCATCCGAGCCCCGCAGCAATGGCCAGCATGGCCGCCGGATTGGCAGCAGCCCGCGCCTTGAGTTTTTCCCAGAGGGCGTCCTTGGTATCGAGCGCTTCCTGTTTCAGATCGTCGGTGAAAGTCGCGAACGTTCTCGCAGAGCAGAGAACGGCAAGATCTTCGGACAGCTTCGCGCGGGCGCTTTCCACCTGGCGCTCATAAACCTTCAAAGAGATGTCGGGCATTATCGGCTCCGCGGCTCATATTGTGTGCCGGTGGGCGATTCCTTGAAGTTTGTTCCAGGTTCGCCCGATTGACCTTTGATCGAGGACTTGAAGGTATCGACGACCTCATCCGCGACTTCCTTCAGACCTTCCGCATTCAATCCGCGCTGATCGGCGGCTGTCTTCAGCGTTTCACCTGCCTTTGTGGTTGCTTCCTTGAGTTGATCTCCGAATCGCTCGGCCGCTTTCGACATTTCGTCTCCAATCGGGCCCAGCGTCTCCCTTTCCAGGTCTGTCGGTGGAAACGCCGCAGCTACGGCGGCGCCCGCGGCAATTCCGGCCATGACGATCGCAAGAGGTTGATTCTGTAAAATACTGCTGGCGGCAGATTGCGTTTGCCGACTGATGCGTTCCGACTGCTCGCCAACTACGCGGCGAGCCTTGTCCGCGTAGTCTGATGCCGCAGATGTGTAGGACCTAGCGGTGTCAGCCGCCTGCTGCGTGGCGTCCGACGCCGCGTCAAACGTCTTGCGGACGGCTCCCGCGTATGTTTCGGGCTTCTGGTCATAGGCGGCAGCCATAGACTGCGCCGCGCCTGACGCGCGTGTGCCCGTGCGCAGCATCAGCACGGCGCCCGCTGCCAGAAGCAGCAGGCCTTCGGGGTTCCGTTTTATGGCGTTCAGCATCCACTCGCCGTTGCCGGTGAGGAAAGAACGTGATTGAGGGTTCATGAAAACTGCTCCTTAGCTACAGCGATGTCTCGCTTGACTTGATGGACGGCGCGATCGGGTGCGAGCGAAGGAGTGTCGGCTTTTCCTTTTGCGAATGACGCGGCGGCAATCGCGGCCAGCACGGCGGCGACGATGAGGCTCGACCAATGCAGGGCCAGGCCGGTGGTAGCCGAAAGGCCAAAGACAAAGGCCTGCACCAACAGTAGGAGCGCGATAATGCCGAGCGCGGCGGCAACCGACATCCAGATGCCCGCGCGAAGGCCGAGCGTAATCTTGTTGGCGATCTCCGCCTTCGCGAGCCGCATTTCTTTCTGCATCAGGTCGGCCAGATCGGATACGACTTTCGAAAAGGCTTCGGGCATAGATGGATTCGGATACTCGGGCATGGTCCTGTTTTCACCGGGACTGGTTTTGATCATGTGGCTGGATCGGCGGCGATGAGATGGATTGGGCATTCTTGAAAGTCCGAAAGGCAAAGAAGCCGGCAACGGCCGCGAGGCCAAACACCAATGCCGGCTGCCGCCGCGTGTAGTCGGACGCTGTTTGGGTGAGTTGCTCTACGGTTTGATTCTCCAGACGATCGGCATAGCCATCTACGTTCCGTGCGAACGTTCGAACCGCGCCGGCAAGTAACGGATTTTCTCTGGACAAGTCATCGGCCGCTACCCGCATGGCATCCGCCAGCCTGCTGGCAGATGCAGCGCCGGTGCCGAGCTGCTCGTTGAGCACACCCATGACGCTGTCGGTCATGCTGGAGGCTGTTTCGGACGCTGCACGCTTGGCTCTCGCCCCGGCATCGCGCGCCATTTCCGACGCTTTCGAAAACGCATCGCCTGCTGTTTGGCTTCTGCCGCTTCTATGGCTCCCTTGTGTTGCGGTGGGATCGCCCTCGTCGAGTGATTGGTCGCCCATGTTCGGTCTCCTATTAACCAACCAACCGGGCCGACAACTCTTCGTTCCGTCGAATCATTTGACATAGCAGCGCACGCCAAATGTCTAGTGGAAGGAGAGGCGCTCTGCCGATTGTGGGGGACGGCAAAACAAGACGGCCGCTGCAGTGAAGCAGCGGCCGTCGCGGTTGCCCCAATCGCGTGGATTACTCGGCCGCCTCCGCCTTCTGGTTAATGACGCTTTCCGCCATCTCCGTCAGGGTAGCGTCGGTATCCTTTTCCTCTTCCAGCGTCTCTTCGAGCAACCCGACGGCATCATCTAGCCCGAGCTCCCGTGCCCACGCCTTCAGGGTGCCGTAACGGCTGATCTCATAGTGTTCGACAGCCTGTGCCGCGCCAAGCAGGCCGGCATCAAGGGCAGGCGAATCTTCGAACTCCTCGATGATTTCCTCGCCTTCTTCGACGAGACCGAGGATCGCCGGACACTTTTTGCCCTGCGGCTTTTCATCGATAATTTCAAACACCTTTTCCAGCCGTTGGACCTGACCCTCGGTCTGTTTTTTGTGTTTTTCGAAGGCCGCGGCGAGGTCTCTTGATTGTGCCGCCTTGGCCATTTTTGGCAGCGCGCTAAGAATTTTCTTTTCCGCGAAGTAAACGTCCTTGAGTGTGTCGTGGAAGAGTTCATCGAGTTTCTTCGGCTTTTTTGGCATGGTAGCCTCCTGTGGCGGGTGGTCGTTTAGCGCGAGGTGTTTTTAGAGCGTTTGTAGGGAGACCGATTGGCCGGCCTGAGGGAAAAGCCCTCGCGACGGGCTTTTCGTCGAATTGACGTTTCTGTGCGCCCGAGCTTCAATCCAATCACGCGCGTCGGCGTATTGCCTCGAACCAGGGTTTTCAGTTCGCGGGGATCCCGGGCGGTCAAATCCTTGTTCTTATTGCCGGTGTAGCGCGGATGCGCTTTGCGTGGCCCTTTGCGGCCTATTGCCGAGCCGGGACGTTGCAAGGCCGGTCGTGACTTTCTGCTTTGCGCCATATACGGCCTCCCCCTAGGCGTCCACAACGCGCAAAAAATTTCCGCGGTTTTTTGTTGAACGCGTGGACGATGGTGGGGTTCCTAGCAAACGGCGCGACAAGGCACAGCGACATTTGAACGTCGCCAGGTCGCAGCGGAACTTGCATTCCAATAGTCTGCTTGTTCTCGATCTGATGGTCCCAACAGGTTTCCGAACCATTTCGATGAGCATTGTTGAAAGACTGGCCGCCGAGGTCCTCGACCAGGCAAAAAGCAACAGATTGACGATCTGCACAGCGGAATCCTGCAGCGCGGGGAGGCTCGCGCTCGCACTGTCAAAAGGCGAAGGCGCTTCGCAGCATTTAATGGGTGGTGTTGTTGCCTACACGAAAGAGATGAAAATTCGCGCGCTCGGAGTGCCCGCGGAACTTATTCAGAGTGGCACTGCGGTTTGTGCCGATGTGGCTGAAGCCATGGCGCGCGGGGCCCGCCGATTGTCGGGGGCTACGTTGGCGGTTTCCATCACCGGTGTTGCCGGACCTGAGCCCGATGAAGATGGCAATCCAGTCGGATTGGTCTACTGCAGTGTAGCACGCATCGATGCGTCGAAAGTCATTGAGTTACATTCCGACGCCAAACAGCCCGACGCGGTTATCGACGACGCATGTGTGGAAGCGCTTAAGCTCGTCCGCTCGTTTTGTCGTTCCTAGCCTTTCGCTTCCGCTTTCTGGTCAGGCGGGGGTCGACAATGTCGTTCACGATTTCGTGATCGCCGACCGCGCTTAAAGGCGCCGGAATATCCTTGTGGGACAAATGTTTATCTGAGGGGGATGGGGCCAGCCAAAAGACCCAGGAAAGAGATTCGCCAATGGGACGACCTGCCGGAGCGGCTCTTGCCGCCGCATTTCTCGTGCTCGGAGCAGGCGCGGTGATCGCACAATCCGACCCGATCGCCACACGCAAAGAGCTGATGAAGGAAAACGAGGAGAACGCCGTGATCGTCGTGCGGATGATGCGCGGCCAGGCGCCCTTCGATGCGGCCAAAGTCGACGCCGCCTTTGCGCAATGGGCCGACACCGCGCAGAAGCTGCCATCGTTGTTTCCGGACAACTCGAAGAGCGGCCAGAAGACCCGCGCGGCGCCGAAGATCTGGACGTCGAAGGCCGACTTCGATGACAAAGCGGCCGCACTCGGCAAGGTCGTCGCCGACAATCGCGACAAGGCCAAGGGCTCGGTCGACGCCCTGCGCGCCGCCATTCCGGCCATCGGAAATGCGTGCGACGCCTGCCACAAGGATTATCGCCTCGCGAAGCAATAGTGGCGAGCGCGATCGTGCAAATGTGCCGGCGTGACAGGGTCGCGCCGGCACGTCGATTTGTATATGACTGCAGCGGGGCGCGGGCACAATGAAGAAAGGCCTGATCGCACTGGTGTTGCTTGCCGCCGGCGCGCTGACGCTGGCCGCGTGCTGGATACTGAGCGCGCCCGTGGTGCCGCAGATCGCGCTGACGGCTCACAATCCCGATCTCGCGAATGGCCGGACAATGTTTCTTATCGGCGGCTGCTCGTCATGCCACGCGGTGCCGAAGCAGGACGATGCGACGCGACTTGGCGGCGGTCTCGCGCTGCCGACAGCCTTCGGCACGTTCTACGTTCCGAATATCTCATCCGATGCCAATGACGGCATCGGCCGCTGGACCGAGGCCCAGTTCATCGCCGCCATGCGGTTTGGCATCTCGCCTTCGGGGCAGCACCTCTACCCGGCGTTTCCCTACACGTCGTATCAGGCGATGCGCACGGAAGACCTGCGCGATCTCTTCGCCTATCTCAAAACCCTGCCGGCGATTTCCGGCGCCGCGCCCGACCACGCTCTGAAATTCCCTTTCAGCGTCCGACGCACGGTCGGCCTTTGGAAATTGCTGTTTCTCCACGATGCCCCGATCAAGCTGGATCCGTCACAGTCCGCGCAATGGAACAGAGGCGCCTATCTGGTGAACGCACCCGGCCATTGCGCCGAATGTCATTCGCCGCGCAATCTTCTCGGCGCGATCATCGCGAGCCGGCGCTTCACCGGCGGCCAGAGCCCGACCGGGCAGGGCGGCGTGCCCGACCTCACGCAAGGCAAGCTGCATGACTGGAAGGTCGAGGATTTCGTCGAAGTGCTCGACACCGGCATGACGCCGGATTCCGACCGTGTCGGTGGCGCGATGGTTGAGGTCGTCGCCAACACGCGCCAGCTCGGCGCCGCCGACCGCGAGGCTATAGCAGTGTACCTGAAGTCGCTGCGGCCGAAGTAGCGCCGTCTCAACGACGGTGATTTAATAACGGTCGGCTATTGTTTGCGGCTTCGGCATGAGTGCAACGACCCCAGTGACTGCGATACCGGCACAGCCCCTCGATGCGAAGCCGTTCGCTCCCTATGGGGAAGTCATCTACCCGCGGGGGGCGGGCTCGCAATTTGACATCAACCCTTACGATCCGGAGGCCAGCACCGAAGAGCCCAACCTGACGCTGACCAACGGCACGCCGCGGCTGTGGATCATGCGTCTGAAGAAAAATGGACTTGCGTTCTCCAAGCTAGCGCGGCACCGGCGCGTTACGCAGTGCCTTGGCTCATTACAGGGCAAGGAATGGTTTATCGCAGTGTCGCCGCCAAGTGACCCGGCTGATGGAGCGCGTCCCGAACTGGCGCGAATGGCCGCGTTTCGAATTCCGGGCGACTGCGTCGTTAAACTTCACGTCGCCACATGGCATGCTGGTCCTCACTTTACGCACGACGAATGCCTGTTCTTCAATCTTGAAAATCTCGACACAAACAAACGGGATTTTGAAGATTACGAGTTGCCCAACGAGTTTCGAATTACCACTACTAGGGCTTGATGATCCGATAGAGCTGAAAACGGTCGCCATCGGTGACGAGACGCAGCCGCGCCGGATCGGGATTAGGCGCTTCGTCATCGGTGAAAAGAATGTAGATGTAGTCGAACTTGGTCCAGTTCAGCCAGAAAGCAGGCATATCCGGCAGAGGATGCTCGGCAGCCAGAATAAGCTGCGGCGTCGATGGGGGCGTCCCGTCATGCAGGTCGGCGAAATCGCGGTATTCAGGACGGACGTGCACGACCTGCTTGCCTTCGACGGTGAACAGGGTCGTGACCAACGCCGAGCGCTCGATCGTGGCAATGCAGGCGGCGTGAACAAGGCCGAGATCGCGCACGTCCTCGCCGGCTGACGCATTGGCATAAGCAACGAAGACCTTTGAGCCCCGCGCGATGCGCCGCACCGATGAACGAAACTCGCTCGTCGAGTCCGACAGCTGCGACCAGTTGTAATCGATTTCCAGCAGCCGCAAGGCGATGAGAACCACGAGCAGGCTCAGGAAGCCGCGCCGGACCAGGCGGCGGTGCGTGTCGAGGTCGCCGCACGCGAAAAGCATGAAGACCACGCCAAGCGGCACGCGTTGATCGGTCATATAGGTGTCGAACATCACGCGCGGCAGCGCGAAATAAACGACACCTCCAACGACAAGAAGAACCGTGGCCAGCGGATGAAATTGCAGAACCCGGTGGCGTACGGCCCACACCCCGCCTGCGGCCAGGATTGCGATCAATGCGAAGGCCACGATGTCGGAATAAGTCGAAAAGACATAAATCAATCCGTCGAGCTTGCCGCGCTGTTCCCAGGAGGTCGCGGCGACAAGGCGCATTGTGGGGCTTTGATAAAGCAGCGGCGCCACGACTAGAAATGGCAGGCCGTTCAGAACAAACTCTGCAATTCTGGGCGGCCAGGGCGCGGACTTTTGCTGCCACAGCCGAAGAATTTCCACGGAGAGAAGGCCGATGGCGTAGATACCGAGCGCCGACAGATGGCAGAAAAACAAGACGACGATTGACGCGGTCGATAATACGAAGCGTATCGGCCAGGCACGCTCTCTGGTGCTGATCCACGCCGCCAGCGTCCATAGGGCGACGCCGATTCCGAAAATGTAATTCGTCAGACCGACCAGGAAGACGTAGTTGTAGAGCAGCGGGATTGCCAGCAATGGCAGGACCGAAAACCGGCCGACCAGCGCCCGATTGAGCATCACGACGCCCGATATGATGAGCGCGAACATCGCAACCAGAAAAATCTGTCCGGCGAGGTAAACATTCACGAGCCGGGCGAGCGACGGCACGATAGAGTCCATCGCCAGATTGGGGATCACCTGCCAATTCAGTTGGTAAAACATCGCCAGCTGCTGATTGCGCGACAGGTCTGAGATCACATGCATCCGCGCCAGGTGATTCACGTAGTCGGACAGAGGCGGCAGGGGATGCGTCCAGACCGGTATCGAGATCAGCAATGTGAGCGCCACCGATAGGGCCAGGATTTGCGGAACTGAAAAATCCCTCCGGCCCAATCGTGGGGCCTTACCTTTCAAAACAGATGGCGGAGGTTTTCGGAGCATGCGCAACGCGCACTTTATAGGAGCAATCCGTGAATGCGAGAAGCCGTGATCCCTGTGGGGCGGCATTGCCTTAAAGCGGCCAAGAAAAAGCGGACATCGCTGAGATGTCCGCTTTTAAAGAGATATGCAGAAATTATCCGAGGGGTCACACCGATTCCAGCCAGGCGTCAACATCCTTCCTGACTTGATCCTTCGCGATCCCGTATCGCTCCTGGATTATTCCCTCCAGCTGATCGCGATGACCCTCGATCTTGTCGAGGTCGTCGTTGGTGAGATTGCCCCACTTCTCTTTGACCTGTCCTTTGAACTGTTTCCAGTTACCTTCTACGCGATTCCAGTCCATGACTGACGCTCCTGTGTCTTTTGATGCAGGTAAGACTTGGCTTTGGCCGTACCAATAACGGGTCGCTGCCTGCCTCGTTCCTTCGGAACAAACGGACACGTTGACGCTTGTCCGGTGATCACATGGATCGCAGGTCATGCTGACAACTTCGGCTGCAAGGAAAGAACGAAATCGCGTCGATTTATCCAGCAAGGATCTCGCGCGTCATTGGTGCAAGCGTCTCAAAAAATCGAGAGCCGAGATCGAAGCTGCGATTGCCAAGGTCGGCGACAACGCCGAAACGGTCATGAAAGAGCTCGGGGTGCCGGGGCGGTAACCGATACCGCGCCGCAGGATCGGTTCCCACCAGCTGTTCTCGTAGGCCACGGGTCGGAATTTGCCGCAAAAATGCCTTTCACGGCGGCCACTTCGATGCCTGCTGAACAAACGTCTCCGCTGCCTGTTGGTCTGCAGAGATGAAAAAAATGATGTCCGCTGCCTGGAAACTGCTGGTGGATACCGCGCTGTCCTTTGTTGACGATGAAGCGTTAAGTCGCGGTGCCGCCATTGCTTTCTATGCGATTACCTCTCTTGCTCCTGTGCTTCTTATCGTCATCGCGATTGCGGGGTTGGTCTTTGGGCGCGACGCTGCACAAAGTGCGATCAGCGGCCAATTCAGCACGCTGATGGGACAGCAGGCCGCCGACGTGTTGCAGTCTGTGATTGCCAGCGCCTCGACCAAATCGTCGGGTATCGTTGCGACCATCGTCGGGATCGTCATGCTGATCGCCACCGCCTCTGGCGTCTTTGGCGAGATGCAGGCTGCACTGAACACCATCTGGAAAACACGATCCCGGGAGACCACGCTGTCGCGTTTGGTTCGCGCGCGTGTCACGAGCCTCGGGCTGGTGGCGGCTTTGGGATTTTTGCTTATGGTTTCGCTCGTCGTGAGCGCAGGCCTGACAGTTTTCGCGAGCTATCTGGACCGGTTGCCTGTGGGCACATTGATCCTGTCCGGGCTTAATTTCGCTGTTTCGTGGTTGCTTTTCGCCTTGCTGTTTGGCGCGATCTACAAGGTTTTGCCCGACCGCACGCTCCAGTGGAAGGACGTGATCGTAGGCGCGCTGATGACGTCGCTGCTGTTTAACATCGGAAAAACGCTCATCGGCTGGTACATCGGCAGCAGCGCGGTCGCTTCGAGTTACGGCGCCGCCGGCGGTCTCATCGTGCTGTTGTTGTGGGTTTACTACTCGGCCCAGATTTTCCTGCTCGGGGCGGAGTTCACGAAAATTTATGCGAATACGCACGGCAGCAAGCGCAGGAAGCCGGTCGTGGATTAGCGGACCACTTCAGGCCTTCCAAGGAAGATCGAATAAGCCTCGCGGGCGCATGAACCAAACCCATAGTTCCGCGTTGAATTGCGCACGCGCCCGGTGGCAACCGGCCGCAACAGGGAAGACGGACGCAGCTGATTTTGCCGGTTTCTGGCTGCGGCACCAACGCATCGGTACGCGTAGCGTCTAACCTGTTCTGGGCGCGTGCGCCGGATTTGTCTGATTATTTTGGAGGGTAAAATGTCAGTCGGCACGATCATCCTGATCATTTTAGTGATTGTTCTGCTTGGCGGGTTTAGCGGGCTGGGCGGCGGCCCCTTTTACGGCACCGGCTACTATGGCGGCGGCGGACTCGGGCTTGTGATCGTTATCCTGTTGATCCTTATCCTGATGGGAAGACTTTAGGACGATATTTCACCGCGGCCTTGCCAATCATCGCCCGAGCGGCGCGCACTGTCAGTGCGCGCCAGCCAATCAGTTTCTGCATAAGTGCGCTTAGCGCGCTGGTTCCATTGCGACAGCGTCGATGACGGTTCGCTTGCCGTTAGGAACTGGACGTCCCGCATTGGCGTTCGCCTAAGGGCGATTTTGCCCTCACGAATGGAGCTTGAGCATGAAACGCACTTTGATGGCAGCGGGTCTTGTGGCCTGTTTCGCCGGGGCGACGGCGTTTGGTCAAACCGTAGGCGTAGGCCCTGCAGACACTATTGTTGTCGAACCCGAACAACGAACTTTGATCAAGGAGTACGTTGTGAAGGAGAAGGTAGCCCCGGTCAGGGTACAGGAGAGGATCGCTGTCGGCGCAAGGATTCCGGCTGATGTGGAATTGAGAGCAGTTCCCTCTGCCTGGGGTCCCAAGTTCTCGAAATATCGCTACGTCTACTCCGATGAGCACGTTTACTTGGTCGAGCCGTCAAATCGCACGGTCATTCAAGTCATCGATTAGGCAAAAGTGGAGAGGGAGGGCCGCTTTCACCGGCGGTCCTCTCTCAAGGGCCAGTAAAGACAAATGCCCAGGCAAGAAAACATCCCGCACGCTGAAAATGTTCAACTCGTGCAGGAGTCTCAGTCACACGGCGGAGCTCCGGGGTTTAATTTTCATTTCAACATCGTCTTGATTGTTGGATTGTCGGTTGTAATTTTGCTTTCCTACCTCGTTTTCAGCTGAGCAACGAACGAGGTCAGGTCAGCCAGACTCAAAAGAAGGCGCTCGGCGAAGCTCGGTCGACGTGCGTAATAACGAACGTAAAGGAGAGCAAAGCGGTTGATGTCAAAGGTCCGCCCGCTGCGCTGATGGCCGGCGATGACAAGGTGGAGCGGCGCCGGTATGAATGGGTGACTCGTTGAGCCCGCGATGCATCCATTCAAGGCCATCGGCCTGAAACTGATTTCAGCTCTGCTCTTCGCCGCCATGTCGGCTTTGGTGCGCCAGCTCGGCGACGTCGCACCGATCGGGCAGATGGTGTTCTTCCGCAGCGCTTTCGCCATCCTGCCGGTCGTGCTCGTCTATGCCATTCGCGGCGAGCTCGCGACCGCGGTGCGCACGAGCCGTCCGCTCGGCCAGCTCGGCCGCGGCCTGCTCAGCGTTGGCGGCATGTTCACCAACTTCTCCGCGCTCACCCGGCTTCCGCTGGCCGATGCGACCGCGATCTCGTTTGCGTCGCCGCTCATCACCGTGGCGCTCGCCGCCATCATCCTGAAGGAGCGGGTGCGCATCTACCGCTGGTCGGCGGTGCTGATCGGATTTTCCGGCGTCATCGTGATGCTGATCCCGCACCTCGATGTCGGCCGCTATGCGGCGATCGGCGGCACAGCCGCGGCGGCCGGCTCGATGTTTGCCATCGTCTCGGCCTTCTGCAATGCGGGAACGGTTATCCAGACCCGGCGGCTGACTCAGAGCGAAACGACATCATCGATCGTATTCTACTTCTCGCTGGTCTGCGCGATTGCGGGCGCGCTGACCCTTCCGTTCGCTTGGTATTCGCCCACCCTGCGCGAGCTTGCCGCGCTGATTGCGCTCGGCGTCCTCGGCGGCTTTGCGCACATTTTGCTGACCGAAAGCTATCGCTACGCCGCGGCCTCGGTGGTCGCGCCCTTCGACTACACGTCGATGCTCTGGGCGCTGCTGCTCGGCTACTGGCTGTTCGGCGAGCTGCCCGACACGCTTGTTTATGTTGGCGCGACGATCGTCGCTGCCGCCGGGCTCTACGTCATATGGCGAGAGCGCCAGCTCGGTCTCCAGCGCGCCCGCGCGGCGGAAGGCCCGCCGCAGGCGGCGTGAGGAGCACTACAGCCGGCAGCGAACGATCGCTACTGCAGGGATATGGTTACTCCGCTGACACTGAGGTTAGCCTGAAAGCCAACCTCCCGTCCTTGCAGCGTGAGCACGACACCGTTCGCATTCTGCAGGGTTACGGCTTTTGCGCCGCCTGCCACGGCAAGTCCGGCAGAAGCGGCCGAGTAGGTCCCCGCGATGTCGGCGGCGGTGCGCAGATTGGAGGCGGTGCCGGCCAGGTCCATCCCTGCCGCGCCAATCGTACCGGCGCTGACGCCGCTGAGGCGCAGGCGGTATGTCTTGCCTCGGAAGTTCAAGACGCCGGAGCCGCCGCCGATACCCACGATGAACCCGACACTGGTGACTTTCAGGCGCACCGAGCCCGTTTCCGCGTATGACGGCGAGGCGACTGCGGTCAAAAAGAACGTTGCCGCGAGAAGACCTGCGCAAAGTTTCGCCGCATTGAAGAGACCAGCCATTTCAACCTCCCGGTCACATTTTTCAAAATCGATAGTGTACGATGCATTTGACGCCTTGATCGCGATCAAAATCAAGTGCCGCGAAGTCGATATTGGGTCCTTAACGAGCATCGTTTCAAGCGATACCATCTTTCGTTGCCCGTTTCGGGGGGGTCGATGAGGCGGCGCAAGATCGGTGGTAAGGTCGCAAAAGCGCGGCGCGTGAAGGCATCACGGCGCAGTGCGCCGAAAGGCGCAGGCGTTCGGGCCGCCGCTGCGAAGGACACGGATGTCGCCCAGATTCGGCGCGAGCGCGACGAGGCGCTGCAGCAGCAGGCCGCGACGGCCGAAATTCTCAAGCTGATCAGCAGTTCGCCGGCCGACACGCAGCCCGTGTTCGAGGCGATCGTGCAAAGCGGGCTGAAGCTTTTTCCCGGCGCCGCCATTTTCATTGCGCTCCCTGACGGAGACAAATTGCGGGCCGCCGCCTTTGCCGAAGCGGATCCAATCCGCGCAAAAGCTTGGGCGCGCCGGTGGCCGGTCCCGATCACGCGCGAGTACTTTCACGGCATTGCGTTCCTCGATCAAAAGATTCTGGACATTCCTGACGGCCGCAAGGCGCCGCCTGAACTTGCGGTTGGAGCGAAAAACTTTCTGCCCAGTGGTTATCGGGCCGTGACAGTCGTGCCGATGATGCGTGGCCGCACCGCCATTGGCACGCTCAGCGTCGTGCGGCTCGCGCCAGGCAAGTTGTCCAACCGGCAGGTTGCGGCGTTGAAGACCTACGCCTCTCAGGCCGTCATCGCCATCGAGAACACGCGCCTGCTCAACGAACTGCGCGAATCCCTCCAGCAGCAGACCGCGACCTCCGACGTCCTCAAGGTCATCAGCCGCTCGACGTTCGACTTGCAAACCGTGCTCGACACGCTGGTCGAGTCCGCTGCGCGGCTCTGCGGTGCGGAGATGGCAAACATTTGGCGACCGAAGGATGGTGGCTATCGTCTTACGGCAAGCTATGGGGTTACTGCCAGGTACAAAGAGTACTTGGAAAACAAGGAATTCCTGAACAACGTTGTCGTCGAGCCCGGCCGGGGCACGGTGGTGGGCCGGGTCCTGCTTGAGAGAAGAACCGTCCATATTCACGACATTCAGGCTGACCCGGACTACAGGCTGAGTGGTCTCGTCGAGCTAGGTGGTTACCGCACGATGCTCGGTGTCCCCATCTTGCGCGAGGGCCAACCAATCGGCGTATTTGTCATAGTGCAGTCCGAGGTCCGGCCATTCACGGACAAGCAAATTGACCTTGCCACGACGTTTGCTGACCAAGCCGCCATCGCCATCGAGAATGTGCGGTTGTTCGACGAGGTGCAGACACGCACGCGCGACCTTTCCGAGTCGCTCGAGCAGCAGACGGCGACGTCCGAAGTGCTGGGTGTCATTTCCAGCTCAGTGACGGACGCCCAGCCGGTGTTCGATATGATTGCCGACAGCGCAGCGAGGCTCTGCGAGGCCCAATTCTGCTTTGTCTATCGCTTTGATGGCGAGCTTCTGCACTTCGTGGCGCACCGCAGCGTTACTCCCGATGTGCTTGAGATGAATCGCCGGGCCTATCCCGCGCCGCCAACCCGGAACAGCGTGGCGTCGCGCGCAATCCTCGAGCGAAGGATTGTGCAAGTCCCTGATGTCAGCGCGGATCCCGAATACGGTCTGGCCGAGATGGCTGCGATCGCCGGCTATCGCAGTGCCGTGGCCGTTCCGATCATGCGCGACGGCGTTCCCGTAGGATGCATTGCGGTCACACGCGCCCAGGTCGGGCTGCTCCCGGACCGGCAGATCGACCTTTTGAAGACCTTCGCCGATCAGGCCGTGATCGCAATCGAAAATACACGGCTGTTCGAAGCCGAACAGCATCGCACCGCCGAGCTTTCCGAGGCGCTCGAGCAGCAAACCGCGACCGCCGATGTGCTGAAGGTCATCTCAAGTTCGCAGGGCGACCTTGAGCCTGTCTTCCAGGCCATGCTGGAGAACGCGGTGCACATCTGCGACGCCAGTTTTGGCATGTTGTTTCGCATCGACGACGGGCTCGTGAACGCGGAGGCAATGGTCGGTGTGCCGCCGCAATTTGCCGAGTTCTGGCATCGCGGTCCGCAGCGCCCCGGGCCGCGCACGGCGCTTGGACGCACCGTCGAGAAGAGGCAGACCGTCCATGTCGCCGATGTCAGGGCCGAGGCAGCCTATGTCGAGGGCGAGCCTGTCTTCGTGGCCGCCGTCAATCTCGGAGGATTCCGGACTTTGCTGAATGTACCGATGCTCAAGGACAACGAGCTGATCGGCGCGATTGCGATTTATCGCCAGGAAGTGCGGCCCTTTACCGACAAGCAAATAGAGCTGCTCACGAACTTCGCCGCCCAGGCCGTCATCGCAATCGAGAACACGCGGCTACTCAGTGAGTTGCGTGAATCGCTACAGCAGCAGACCGCCACCGCCGATGTGCTCAAGGTGATCAGCCGCTCCACTTTCGACCTGAATGCCGTGCTGCGGACGCTTGTCGAATCGGCCACGCGGCTGTGCGAGGCCGAGCAAGCCATCATTTCTCAGCTCAGCGACGATGGCCTTTACAGAATAGCCGCAAATTATGGGTTTTCCCGCGAGTTTGAGGACTGGGCCAGACAGAATCCATTCAAGCCCGAACGTGGGACCATCACCGGACGCACGGCCTTGGAGGGCAAGGTGGTTCACGTTCCTGATGTCCTTGCCGATCCGGAATACACATTTCGGGAAGGACAGAAACTCGGCGGCTACCGAAGCAATATCGGTGTGCCGCTCTTGCGCGATGGTGTTGTGGTCGGCGTCTTCGTGCTGACACGGCCGATCGTAAAGCCGTTCACCGACAAGCAAATCGAATTGGTGACCATCTTTGCCGACCAGGCCGTGATCGCCATTGAGAATGCGCGGCTGCTCAACGAGCTGCGTGAATCGCTGGAACAACAGACGGCGACCGCCGACGTCCTCAAGGTAATCAGTTCCTCGCCGGGCGAGCTTGAGCCGGTCTTTAAGGCCATACTGGCGAATGCGACCAATATTTGCGGAGCCAAATTCGGCACGCTCTATTTGCGCAAAGACGACGCATTTTTCGCGGCGGCATTTCACAACGCACCCCCTGCCTTCATCGAAGCGCGCAAGAACAAGCCGCTCCGCCCCGCTCCCGAAACAACGCTTGTCCGCGCCGCAACAACCAGGCAGGTCATTCAGACTCTCGATGCCACCAAGCGCGAGGCATACCGCCAGGGTGATCCCTTTGTGGTCGCCGGCACGGACCTTGGCGGCTACCGGACAATCGTTTCTGTGCCGATGCTCAAGGACGACGAGCTGATCGGGGTCATCAGCATCTACCGGCAGGAGGTGCTGTCGTTCACCGACAAGCAGATCGAGCTGGTCAAGAACTTCGCCGCCCAGGCGGTGATCGCCATCGAGAACACGCGGCTACTCAGCGAGCTGCGCGAATCCTTGCAGCAGCAGACCGCGACCGCCGACGTGCTCACGGTCATCTCCAGTTCGCCTGGTACGCTTGATCCAGTGTTCAGCACCATGCTGGCGAAGGCGACCGAGCTCTGCGAAGCCAGCTACGGCACGTTGTGGCTGCACGAAGGGGACGGCTTCCGTACGGCCGCGATTCATGGCGACCTGCCACCGGCTTGGATCGAGCAGTGGCGCAGCGGAGCAATATACCGCCCGGGTCCGGACCGGCCGATAGCGCGCGCTACCGAGGAGCGTCGGCCGATCCAGGTCGCAGACATGCGCGCCGACCCGTCGTACCTGCAAGGCGATTCTCTGCCGGTCGCCGGCGTCGAAATCGCCGGCATTCGTACCTTGCTTATCGTTCCGATGTTCAAGGAAAGCGAACCGGTCGGCGTGATCGCCATTTACCGTAAGGAGGTGCTCCCGTTTACTGAGAAGCAGATCGAACTGGTGCAGAATTTCGCCGCGCAGGCGGTGATCGCGATCGAGAATACGCGCCTGCTCAGCGAGCTGCGCGAATCGCTGCAGCAGCAGACCGCGACCGCCGACGTGCTCAAGGTCATTTCAAGTTCGCAAGGCGAGCTGACACCCGTGTTTGAGGCGATCCTCGAGAATGCCGTACGTATTTGCGAAGCCGGCTTTGCCAACCTCTGGCTTCACGACGGCAAGGATCTAAAGGCAGCCGCCATTTATGGTGCGCCGCCTGAATATCGAGACCTGCTTCAAAACCAGATCAAAGTACGTCCCGGCGCCGGCACGCCTGTTGCCGGGGTGATCGAGACTAAGCAGGCGGTCCAGATGGACGATTTGGCGGAGTCGGAGGCCTATCGGAGGGGCGATCCGGTCGTAGTCGCCAGCGTCAAGATTGCAGGTACCCGGAGCCTGGTTGGCGTGCCGATGCTCAAGGACAACGAGCTTGTCGGCGTCATTGCCGTCTACCGTCAGGAAGTGCGCCCGTTTACCGACAAGCAAATCGAGCTTGTCAGCAATTTCGCTGCCCAGGCCGTCATCGCCATCGAGAACGCACGGCTGCTCAACGAGCTGCGTGAATCGCTGCAGCAGCAGACCGCGACCTCGGACGTCCTCAAGGTCATCAGCCGCTCGACCTTCGACCTGCAGGCCGTGCTCGACACGCTTGTCGAATCCGCGGCCCGCGTTTGCGAAGCGGACACCGGGATCATCCGGCGCCGCGAGGGCGACATTTATCCGCTGGCTTCGACCTTCGGACTCACCGCAGAGCAACGCGATCTCTTTGCACGGTATCCGGCGAGGCCCGATCGAGGATCGGTCTTCGGGCGCGCAATTCTCGACGGGCGCACAATTCATGTTCCGGACCTGCTGGCCGATCCGGAGCTCGACCAGCGCCGCCTGCGGGATTACGCCGGAGTCGCCAACATGCGCAGCGGGCTGGGCGTGCCGCTGATGAGGGAAGGAGCGATCGTCGGGGTGTTCACGCTGCAACGCCGGGAGCCGCGCCCGTTCACCGACAAGCAGATCGAGCTGGTCACGACGTTTGCCGACCAGGCGGTGATCGCCATCGAGAACGTGCGTTTGTTCGACGAGGTTCAGGCGCGTACGCGCGAGCTCGCTGCATCGTTGGAAGAGTTGCGCACAGCGCAGGATCGCCTGGTCCAAACGCAAAAGCTCGCTTCGCTCGGCCAGCTCACCGCCGGCATCGCGCACGAGATCAAGAACCCGCTCAATTTCGTGAACAATTTCTCGGCCATTTCCACCGAATTGATCGATGAATTACAGGACGCGTTGAAAGGCATCTCGCTCGATGAAAAGAGACGCGCCGAGGTCGACGAGCTGACGACGACCTTGCGGAGCAATCTCGACAAAGTCGTGCAGCACGGAAAACGTGCCGATGGCATCGTCAAGAACATGCTGCTGCATTCGCGCGAAGGCTCGGGCGAGCACCGGGTCGTCGATGTCAACGCCCTCGTCGAGGAGAGCCTCAATCTCGCCTATCACGGCGCGCGGGCCGAGAAGCAGGGCTTCAATATCACACTGGAAAGGTCATTCGACGCAGGCGCGGGCGCGGCCGATCTGTTTCCGCAGGAGATCACGCGCGTGCTGCTCAACCTGATCGCCAATGGTTTCTACGCGGCGACCAAGCGCAAGGCCGAGGCAGGCGGAAATGGCTACGAGCCAACGCTGACAGCCGCAACCAGGAGTCTGGGCGAGAGCGTCGAGATCCGTATTCGCGATAACGGCACCGGCATTCCGCCTGACGTAAAGGAAAAGATTTTCAATCCATTTTTCACGACCAAGCCTGCCGGCGAGGGGACAGGGCTTGGGCTTTCCCTCAGTCACGACATTGTCGTGAAGCAGCACGGCGGATCGATCGAGGTCGACACGAGGCCGGGCGAGTTCACCGAGTTTAGGGTTACTCTTCCGCGCGCCGGTGCTGCGCTCGCGAAGGTGGAATGATCGCGCAGAAATAACGTCAAACACGGTTAACGGCGTCGCTTGCCGACGCCGGTTTCCCGGCGAAAACGGAACGTCGCCATTCGGCCGCGCCGGAAAACGCAAGTTGTGTGACTTTCGTCACATGCAAATTGACGGTTTAATCGTAGCTTGTGAAACAGCTCCGCAGGGGAGCCGTAAAAAAGGATTAGGCCATGACCAAGATTGAGCTCGAACAGATCGACGACGGCATCTTGAACTTCAACGTTTCCGACGAGGCGCTCGAGTCCGCGGGCGATAACGCCGTCGCGGCCAACTACACTCTCGGCGCCTGCACCGGCCTGTCCGTCTGCCCGGGCTGATCGACATCCGTTCCGCTGCGAGGACCGCAGCAGTTGGTTTTGGTCCGACATTGCGCACCCGCGCCATCGATGGCGCGGGTACGAAACAAGAAAAGTTTAGTGCCGCGGTGCCCCCAGTACCGCCCGCATATGGCGAAGCCTCTGCAGGCGCCGGCTCAGGGAGTCTTTCCGAGGCCGTAATTCAGGACGGGTAGCGCGCACAAGCGGCCGCCCATCGGTTTCCACCACCACATTTGCCAACCAAAAATGCCGCCAGGCAATGTCGTCGGCAGGTTGACGCACATCAGCCGCACCAATTTCCTCTTTGGCCATGGCACGCCTCCAATCTGCAAACCAATCTTCGCCGCGCGAATAAGTTCCCCGGCTGGCTAACGCGATGATTCGCCGCCGCTTTTGGCAGGCGTCCGACGGCTAGGCCTATTGCAAAATGGCGTGATAGGTTTCCGCAATAGAGATCGATCAAGCCCAGGGGATGCTCATGTCGAAGTTGAATCGTCGCGGATTGCTACTCGGTGCCACCGGTGCCGTCGCTGCCGGTCTTGCTGGCCCACGGCGAGCATGGGCGCAAGGCTCGGAGTGGCCGACCAGGCCCATACGGTTCATCGTCCCGCTGGCTCCAGGCGGCGCAATCGATTTCATCGCGCGGGCCACTGGTGAGCGCATGTCGCTGACGATCGGGCAGCAGGTGCTGGTGGAAAACCGCACCGGCGCCGGTGGCACCATCGGCATGGACGCAGCCATGAAGAGCGCGCCCGACGGCTACACGGTTCTGATCACCAATGACAACGCGGCAAGCGCGCCGCACATCATGAAGCTCAGCTACGACTATACGAAGGAATTGATCCCGGTCTGCTTTCTCGGGCGACACGGCCAGATACTCGCCGCGCACAGCTCAATCGGCGTGAGCACGCTCAAGGAGCTGGTCGAATACGCGAGAGCCAATCCCGGCGTCGGCATTGCCACCTCGGGCGTTGGCTCAAATCAGCACGTGCTGTGTGAATGGCTTAAGAAAGAGACGGGCGTTAAGTTCGATCACGTGCCCTATCGCGGGGCGGGCCAGGCGATCAATGATCTCATCGCCGCCCACGTCAAGGTCGCGATCCTCGGCCCGACATCCATGATGCAGCACGCGCAGGCGGGCACGATCAAGATGCTCGCATCCTCGGCGGCCAAGCGAAGCCGGTTGCTGCCGGACGTTCCGACTATTGAGGAAGCGGGCTACAAGGGCGTCGTGCTTGAAGCTTGGTATGGCGCCTTTGTTCCGGCGGGGACACCGCCGGCGATTATCGCGCGCTTGAACGAAGAGATGAACAAGGCGCTTAAAGATCCGAAATTGATGGCCACGTTTGACAAGGGTGCCATCGAGCCGGTCGGGGGTGGAAGCGACGAACTCGGCAAGCTGGCGAAATCCGACTCGGAAAAATATGCGCGCCTTGTGAAGGAGATCAATCTGGTCACGAACTGATTGATCGGTCCGGCGGGCGTTTTGCCGGCAAAAACGATTAGTGAGCTTGGGGTGGGACCAGCCCTGCCTGAGCTTGCGCCAGAAGGCTGCCGGAGCCGGCTGCCGGTTCCGCGGATACTGCGGCGGTATCTCCCTAATTTCACCGGAATCTGGCGGTGGTATGTTGGCCAAGGACGCCGCAATATTGTTTACTTGCGGCCCAGGGACGATTCAGGACAGGGGGCTCGCTTGCTGCCACCACGCCGGACTCCTGCTGCGATGGCCGCGGTACTGGTCGCAACCGCGCTTTCCGTTTCCGTGCTCTCAGCCACATTCGCCCAGACGCAAGGCCGGTCCGGCGCCTGCGAGGAGTCGGACCTCGCGGTCCTGGCCTCGCCTGTTGCGCCATGGAAGGGCGCGCCCCTGCGCGTAGTCTTCACCTCGGAAAAGCCGCTCGACGGCGAGCTGTCGCTGGTAGCTCCGGACGGAAGCGTCGCAGCCAAATCGCGCAAGCGGTTCGGCGGGCCGCCTTATTTCTGGTTCGCCGAGGTCAACGCGCCCGCTGCCGGGAAATGGCAGGCGCGTCTTGCCTCGTCGGACTGCGGCAATGTTGCCCGCGAAGTTGCGGTGCGAGCCGATCAGCCGCCACGGCCGCAAACTGCGGCAGGAAGCGTCTGGCCGGTGCGCAATGCCTGGGATCGCGGCATGGAGAACCTGTTCTCCGCCTGGGTCGAGAAATTGTTCGACGCGCCGCTCGACGCCGCGCCGTCATGGCCGGCGCTGCATGAAGTGCTGCGCGACAAGTCGCGCAATGTCCTGTTCAATCACCTCGGTCTCGGCGAAGACGAGATGAAGATCGTGCTTCGTCCCGACTGCGCCGACCTGCCGTATTTCCTGCGCTCCTATTTCGCCTTCAAGATGGGGCTGCCATTCGGCTATTCGAAATGCTCGCGCGGCGGCGGCGGCAACCCGCCGGCGTGCTTCGGCTGGGCGAGCATCCAGAATGCCGAGGCCGGGAAGGGCGGCAACCTTGCCGCATCGTTCGGCAACTACATGCGGGTCGTCGCGGACGGCGTGCATTCGGGCACGGGCCGCACGCGCGCGAGCGACGACAACACCGACTATTATCCCGTCTCCCTGACGCAGGACACGTTGCGCCCGGGCACTGTCTACGCCGACCCGTACGGGCACATCCTGATGCTTGTGAAACGTGTGCCGCAGACCAGCGATGGCGCGGGCGTCTTCCTTGCGGTGGACGGTCAGCCGGACGGCACCGTCGCGCGCAAGCGTTTCTGGCGCGGCAACTTCCTGTTCGCGCAGGACCCTGCGCTCGGCAGCCCGGGCTTCAAGCGCTTCCGTCCGATCATGCTCGACAGGAACCACGCGCTGCGGCGTCTCACCAACGCCGAGATCGCGAAAAATCCGGAGTACGGCGATTTCTCTCTCGAACAGACACGCCTCTCGATCGAGGACTTTTACGATCACATGGACGACGTGATGTCGCCCGCGCCGCTCGATCCCCTGCGTGCTATGACCGAGGCGATCACCTCGCTCGAGGAGCAGGTGAAGACTCGCGTGACGTCGGTTGAAAACGGTCGCAAATACCAGAACAGCGGGAAGGGCGACGCGTCGATGCCGGACGGGCCGGCCATCTTCGAGACGACGGGCGCCTGGGAAGATTTCGCGACGCCGTCGCGCGATCTGCGCCTGCTGATCGCAATGGACGTGGTGCGCCATTTTCCGGACCGCGTTGCGCGGCGGCCCGAACGTTATGCGATGCCAATTGGCAAGAGTCCGGCAGGCGTAAAGGCTGAGCTTGAGCGTGTCCTCGCCTCCGAGCTTGCATCGCGCAAGTTTTCGTATCCGCGCACTGACGGCTCGCAATGGACGCTGGCCCTCAAGGACGTGATGGACCGTACGACGGCCCTGGAGATGGCCTACAACGTCAACGATTGCGTCGAGCTGCGATGGGGCGCGCCCGAGGGCAGCCAGGAGGCGTCGACCTGCAAGCGGCACGCCCCCTCGGCACAGCGCGCGAAGATGTCGCAATACCGCGCCTGGTTTCACGAGCGCCGCCGTCCGCCGCGCGCGTAGTCGGCCCGCAGGGCGCCGCGGTAACCCTCTTCCAAAGTGGAGGTTTCGGCCGCTACGATGACGGCTGGAATTTCGGGGGCGGGTGTGAGGCGGCGCGACTTCATCACATTTCTGGGCGGCACGGTGGCCGCATGGCCGCGAACGGCGTGGGCGCAACGATCAACGCCCCCCGTCGTCGGATTCCTCGGCTTCGGTACTGCCTCCGCCTCGGCTAACCGGGTGGACGCATTGCGGGAAGGCTTGCGCGAGCTCGGCTATGTCGGGGGCAAGAGCATTAACATCGAATTCCGTTGGGCCGAGACCGCCGACGAGCTGCGTGAACGCGCGGCCGAGCTTGTCCGCATGAATGTCGATGTCATTTTCGCTACGTCATCGACGGAGGTCGGGGCCGCCAAAGAGGTGACGAAGTCGATACCAATCGTGTTCGCCACCCATGCAGATCCCGTCGGCACCGGGCATGTGACGAGCCTGCCGCGCCCGGGCGGCAACATTACCGGGTTGTCGGTGATGCAATCCGATCTCACCGCAAAGGCGCTGGCGATCCTGAAGGAAACGGTGCCGCAGGCGACGCGGTTCGGTGTGTTCTGGAATTCCACGGTTGCCTCGGGTCGCCCCACGTTACAGTCGGCCGAAGCTGCCGGCACAAAGCTTGGGATTCAGATCTCCTCGGTGCCGGTGCGCACCAGCAAGGATTTCGACGGCGCGTTCGCAACGATGGCGCGGGAGCGCGTCGGCGGCGTTTTCGTTGCCGCGTCGACCTTGACACGCGTCGAGCGAACGCCTTTGGCGCAACTGGCGATCAAATATCGGCTGCCAAGCATGTTCGGGACCCGGGAGAATGTGGAAGCGGGCGGTCTCATGAGCTACGCGCCGGACCAGGCCGACCTCACCCGGCGCGCCGCCACCTACATCGACAAGATCATCAAAGGTGACAAACCGGCAGGCCTGCCCGTAGAGCAAGCTTCAAAATACCGGCTGGCGATCAACCTCAGTACGGCAAAACTGCTCGGCCTTCACCTGCCACCGACGCTGCTCGCTCTCGCCGATGACCTGATCGATTGAGAGCCACAGAGCTCCCGTGATCGACCGAGGCAAAGGTGCTAGCGTTGAATATCAGTGCCGGGCGGAGGAAGCCATGTCGCAAGTCGCGTCAG
>Ga0111539_10001635_pt1 | contig 29927 bp, 16 predicted proteins | sample RhiMethybrSRZTD1_FD_79667 | JGI IMG/M metagenome (GOLD analysis project Ga0111539, IMG submission 79667) | Populus rhizosphere microbial communities from Tennessee, USA - Rhizosphere MetaG P. TD hybrid SRZTD1 (version 2) (version 2) | ecosystem: Host-associated > Plants > Roots > Rhizosphere >...
AGTTATGATCACGGTCCGGCACCTTATGTCAATCATAGAAAGGAGATCGTATTAAACGAGAAGGCACTTAAACGCTTTGATGGTAAGTACAAGGCTCCACAATCCGGACTTTGTGAGATCACACACGCTGATGGTTCACTCCTACTAACTATTGGCGACAATACTTTCAAGTTATTTCCTGAAAACGAAACACAGTTCTTTTCGAAGGATCGCGACCTTACGTTTGAATTTAAGGATGATAAGATGATCGTCAGGGAACAAGGTAAAATCGTGGAGGAAGCGATTCGGATAAAATAGTAGGCAGTGCAACATGCGTGAAAACAAGACCGATCGCGCAATGAAAGTCAGGAATTTGGAGAATGTAATGTCGGCTTTGCGAATTTTTCCGAATACTCGGAGGGAAGAACGCCAAACTCCATCTTAAACACCTTAGCAAAATAAGAAGGGGTTGTGAAACCGACTTGATATGCAATCTGAGTTACTGGTCCCCAATTTTGTGTGATGAGTTGTGCGGCGCGTTGTAGTCTCAATTTGCGGATTAACTCATTAACGGAAATGCCGGTCAATGCAGTAACCTTCCGTAGCAGTTGCGACCGGCTCATCCCCACGTCTTCACTTAACGACTCGACGCCAAGTTGTTCATCATTCAACCGGTCAAGAATTTTTTGCCTCACATTATTGATGAAACGTTCGTCCTGTGACATCACTTCGATAAGAGGCGCGGAACTCATTAAATCCGCTTTCAGTTTTTCTCGGAGCTTTAACTGCCTGGCTGTCACATTCCGTACTTTTAATAGCAATTCATTCCTGTTGAATGGTTTCGTCAGATAATCATCCGCGCCGGTCTGCAGTCCTTGAAGTTTGCTGTCCTCCGCCGATTTGGCCGTCAACATGATCAACGGAATATGACTGGTTCGTATGTCGGCTTTGAGCTTTTCTGTCATCTGAATTCCATCCATTTCCGGCATCATCAGATCGCTGATGATCATATCGGGTATATCCGTGAACGCTGTATGAAGTCCCGTTACGCCGTTGTCTGCTTCGGCAAAATCAAACTCGGTTCCAAGGCAATCGATTATGAAAGCTCGCACTTCAGCGTTGTCTTCCACTACCAGAATTTGAGGTTTTAATTCTGAGTTCTTTCTTTCTTGGTTATCCTCAGAAGTAAGTTTATTGATACGAGCAGAATTCTCAACCAACTCTGTTGATTCTGAGTGTGAAATTTCAATTGTTTTATTTTCATTCTCCAACACCGGTTCAACTGGAAGACCGACTATGAACTCGCTGCCTGTCTTTTCTTCGCTAAATACTTCAATTGTGCCACCCAGGAACGTTACGAGCTCTTTCACCAACGCCAGGCCAATGCCGGTGCCAACTTCCTTATGTGCTTCGCTTATCTGATGAAAACGTTCAAAAATTTTTGACTGATGCTCTTTCGGGATGCCAATCCCCGTGTCCTTTACGGATAGCCACAACATTGAGTCATCGACACGAGCTTTTATGTGGACTGATCCCCCAAGGCGCGTAAACTTTATCGCATTATTTATCAGGTTGATGATGATCGTCTCGAATTTGCCCTTGTCGTATGCGACAACCTTAGCTTCTGCCGGCAGCTCGACTGAAAGGGAAACAATCTTCTGTCTTGCAAAAGAATCAAATGAGTTGGCGATCGTCCTGGTGAACGAATAGATATCGCTTTCCGTTTTTTCCAGCCTTAGACTGCCTGCTTCCACGCGAGCGAGATCCATCAATTGATTTATCAGCTTAAGCAACAGTTCAGAATTCCCACTAATTAGTTTCAATCTTTCTGTTGTGCGCGGATCCTGGGCATATTTTTCAAGCAATTCGTCAACAGGACCTTTAATCAACGTAAGTGGCGTCCTGAACTCGTGACTTATGTTCGTGAAGAACGCGGCCCTCAGGCGATCAACTTCTTTTGCTTTTTCAAAGTTAAGATGTTCAAGTTGAAAGTTGGCTTTCAAGCGTTCCTCGTGCACGATCGCTTTCCTGCCCGCTGCCAGGATTCCGATACCAATCAGCATATAACTTAAATAAGCCCACCATGTCTTCCACCACGGCGGCAATATTTTTATCTCGACAGATCTTTGCGTCATGGAACCATTATAGATGTAACCACGTAGCTCATACGTGTACTTTCCGGGAGGAACGGCGAAATAGTTAGAGGAATTCTCCGAACCCAAATCTCTCCATGAATTATCGTACCCGAGCAACCGCGCCTGAAAAAAATTTCCTTGTGGATCGCGGTAATCAGACATTACAAAACCAATGGAGAAATTATTTTGATCGTGCGTGAGTGTCAGAGCAGGAATTGTTTCGGATGGAGCCTTCAACAGGTTGGTGGGGTTGAAAGAGTCCTCGCCGCCATTTATGGAAAAATTCGTAAAGTAAATCTTTGGAGGTTTTTCGATTTCAGCAAATTGTTTAGGGTCGATGCGATAGTATCCATTGTTATAACCGAGCAATATTGAGCCATCGTTTGCTTTGTAAAGAGCTCCAGGAATGTTATTGCCTTGTTCAATACCGTTTTGATTTCCAAATTGGTGAACAGACTGACGAGTGGAATCAATTCGAACAATGGAAGAAGGCGTGGATACCCATAAATTCGAGCGGTCGTCTTCAATAATGCCATAGGTCGGATCGGTGGCGACTACAGAATGAAACATTGAAGGCATAAACTTTTCGGTTTCGGCATTGTATTCAAAAAGTCCATTCTCCGATCCAGCCCAGATCGCACCGCGTCGATCTTTATAGATAAAGGTGCCCTTCATCGAAAGAAAATGCGTGAAGCGTCCTGATTTTTTGTCAAACCGGTTGATGCCGTCGAGCGTTGTTGTCCAAATGTTATCGTTGTCGTCCAGTATACCAATCGTATTATCCGCTATCATAGAGGCTGAGTCGGCATTGTTCCGATTGTACCTTTTAAGGACACCTTGTGTTTTGGAATATTTGACAAGTGCACCTCCACTTATCATGGTCATCCATTTCCAATCAGGATTTGATTGATCAGTTATGATCTTTAGGATTCCACGGCCTTTGATACCATCGAGTGCATGATATTTCCCTGTGCGTGTATCGATTACGTAAGCGCCGCTTGACGTTCCTAACCAAAGAACGTCAGTTGAATCACGGTGGATTTCAAAAATTCGTGAGGGATTGCCGTCTTTGTCTTTGATCTCGATTTTCCTCAAGAGATGTCCTTTGTTATCTACAAGGAATAAACCCTTTTCGGACCCCACCCAAACTGTACCTTCCGGGTTTTCACGAAATCGGGATACGCCAAAACCAAGATTTCTTTTTTCAAATAGCTGCTGCACCGGATCTACCCTGAACAACTTATTCTGCTGAGTGCTTATCCACAAGACACCATCTCTTGAGACAAATCCGTTCAAGGTTGAATTATCCGGGAAACCATTATCATTCTTAAAAGGTACAGTCATTCCACTTTTCGGATCATAACGATTCATTCCCGAACACATCGAACCGATCCAAATGGCGCCGGAATGATCTTCAAGTATAAATGTGGTGATGTCAAACGGTTTACAATCAGGATCGGTTCGTGGTCTGCTTAACTTATCCGGATTAGTAGGATCAAAACGGTAGCGCTCAACACGACCTGTCGCGCGGTCCAGCGTGTGTAACCCATCTTCATTTGTTCCCACCCAAAATACACCACGGCTGTCTTCATATAGCGCCGTCACCTTGTTAGTAATTAAACTGTGTTCGTTATTTTCATCATGTCGGAATTGAGTGAAACTCCCATCTTGCTCAAAACGGTTTAAACCTCCGTCATCTGGGTCTGGTATAATCCATGGCATTCCTGCTGTTGCAACCCAAATCACACCTTGTTTGTCCTCGTAAATGCGACTCACAAAATCGTGGCTCAACGAGTGTTTATTGCCCGGTTCATTTTGATAGTGTGTGAACTCGCTGTTCTCCGCGTTCAGTATATCCAAACCGCGATCTGTACCTATCCATATTCTTCCTTTGCTATCTCTCAGGACAACATTCACATTGTCACTAGCAATGCTTTTTGGATTTCCATCGTTATGCCGGTAATGTGTGAATGTATTAGTGGATGGATTGAACATATCCAATCCCTCGCCGGCAAAGGACACCCAGATCAAACCTGTATCGTCGGCGTACACCTCGTTTACGTCTACGCCGCCCAATGAATTTGGATTAAAATTATCGTTTCTGTAAAGAGTCAGCTTGACTCCATCATATCGGTAAATACATTTCTCTTGTTCTCCGGAAAACCACATGTTGCCGTATGGATCCTGTGTAATGTTGCGGATTCTGCCTAAAGGCCGTCCGTGGAGACCTTCGACTTCGCGAAAGTTGAGCTCGTATTGTGATTGACTTACGGCAGGATTCATGACCGCTATTTCCAATAGCCACGCAATGATTAGTGTCCACCTTGACCGTAATTTTAACTTTCCTGGCATGCATTATAAGTTAGGTCTTCCGAATGTGATATGCTACCGAGAGGTTCATCTTTTCGGTTAATAGCTCGTCAAGAAAAGCATGTTAAAAATTGCAAAGTGGGCTGGATAGCTGCTAGGACAGTTGACGCATTGAATGAAAGAATTGATGCTAACGAGATAATTCATATTCCATTTATTGGTTCTAATCGACTATCCCGGATGTTGAGTCTGCGGAGTTTAGCCCAATATTCACCGCATTTTTTGCGGTGAATAACTTGTTTTTGCGGAGAATAATCCCTTTATTTACCGCATATTCTGCGGAGAATGCCGAAATATATCCATCAAATAAAGGAGTGGCCAGACTTCAGCTGGGACCGGGATCAAATCATGCTTCCGCTCTCCAATGTGCGACACAGACAGGGCAGGCTGCTGGGAAAACTCGAAAGTCTGGGCTTTCACCTCCGGGAGGAAGCAACCCTTGAAACCCTGACCCAAGACGTAATTAAATCGAGCGAAATAGAGGGAGAGAAATTACCCACTGATCAGGTTCGGTCCTCAATCGCTAGGAGACTTGGAATAGAAATAGCTGGAGAAGTTTCTGTTAGCCGTAACGTTGAAGGAGTCGTGGAAATGATGCTTGACGCCACGCAAAACTTTGAAGCATTGTTGACAGATGATCGTTTATTCGGATGGCATGCTGCACTGTTTCCAACGGCAAGAAGCGGAATGCAGAAGATAAAGGCCGGCACCTGGCGGAACGACGAGCGAGGACCAATGCAAGTGGTGTCAGGTCCCATTGGCAAAGAACGAATTCATTTTGAAGCACCGGAAGCAACCCAGGTTCCCGGCGAGATGACAAGATTCCTGCAGTGGTTCAATGAAACTGATTCCATCGACGCCGTGCTCAAAGCGGCTATCGCACATCTATGGTTTGTAACCATACATCCTTTTGATGACGGAAACGGACGTATAGCTAGAGCGATAGCTGATATGCAGTTATCTAGAGCGGATAAAAGCAGGCAGCGTTTTTACAGCATGTCCGCACAAATTCAACGCGAACGCAACGCTTACTATGAAATCCTGGAAAAGACGCAAAAGGGAAACCTTGATATCACTACGTGGATAAGATGGTTCCTTGATTGTCTGGACCGGTCAATCTCATCGTCAGAAGAAAATCTCTCGGGTGTTATCAACAAAGCAAGATTTTGGGAAACACATCAGACTGTATCATTCAACGACAGGCAACGAAAGATCCTTTCAAAGTTTATTGATGGACTTGAAGGCAAGCTCACGTCTTCAAAATGGGCGAAGATTACCAACTGCTCACCGGACACTGCATTGAGAGATATCCAGGACCTTATCGAAAAAGGAATTCTGGAAAAGGAAGAAGGTGGTGGAAGAAGTACGAGCTATCGGGTGAGGGGCTTACAGGTATAGGGTATAGAGGTATAGAGGTATAGGGTATAGGGTATAGGGTATAAGGTATAGGGGTATAAGGCAGAAGGCGGACGGCACTCCTTTGCGAAAACTTCGCGTCTTTGCGGTAAAAAAGTCGGGGCGCGCCCCATAATCAAACGCACGAGCTCTGAACAAGTACATCCAACTCGTCACGTTGTGAGTGCCATGCAATGGTCCAAGATATTCAAGCCCAAACCGAAATATTAAGCGGTTCACCACGTGATCCTCAGCAGTGAAACTGCCTGACGAGGTAAGACGAATTCAATTACTCCGACACCATTTTCGATTTTCATCCATCGGGGAGATTCCATTGTTTGCAATTCTCCCTCCGCTTCTAAGATTTTATATTGTTCAGAGCTTACTTCCTGTGGCTTACCCATCGTTTTCCATGCCTCAAAAGAGTTGCTGTATCTCTGGTCTACCCGGTAGTGGTGAAGGAGTACCTGGTTCTGGCTGATTCCATTTACTGTTAATCTAATGGGCGATGATATTCCCGAAATGTCATCGTCGTGGTAATTCCATACCATGACGCAGATAGAATTTTGATCCTTACTGGCAATTCCGTGAACATCATTTCTTTCACGCACACCGTTCGCTATTATGTCTGATGCGGTTAGTCCATTTTCAGAATTCAGGGAAACGCGCTGACCACCCATCATCCCAAACATGCGGAAAATGTTTAATACCGGTTTGTTTATCCCGTGCGTAGCCAATTCCCGGAAGCCGGCAAACCATTCCTGATCCTCAAACTCGAAAGACCAGCTTACCACACCTCTTAAGTTTACATTGTATTGATCCCTCAATTCATATATCCTTGCAAATGATGAAGCGGTGTAACTGGAATACATGGTACCATTACGGTAACCGTATTTCGGATCTCTCTTTTCCGAGCAGGCAGCACAGCCCTCTGGATCACATTCGCCCACGATTATCGGGATGTTCTTAAGTTCATTAAATGAATTCACCGCCTCAAATCCTTTTTGGATGTCCTTAAGCTGAACAGCCATATTCATCCGGATGTGACCATCGACAAATTCAGGTGAACCTTTAGCATGAAAGCCAATGTACTCCAACGGTGTCCCTATCTTTCCAGTAGCGAGGTTTTTTCCGCGAAGGCAATGCTCGATAAATTTTGTGAGATAGCTATAGGCTTTTTCACTTCTGGGACTGGTAGTATGCGGGCCACCGATGGTACATTCCGGACAGGCCCGCTTCAATCCATCGGCTGCGTAGTCGTATAATTTACAATACTCTTCAAACGTACCAGACCAATAAGGAATATCCGGTTCATTCCAAACTTCCCATAGCCATGTTGTCACTTCTTGTTTCCCATAACGCTCTATGGAATGTTTTACCCATTGATAGATCAACTCTCTCCATTTATTATAGTCTTTCGGCGGATAGGTCCAGCCGGTCCAAAGGTTGCCGCCCCTACTCCACGTATGTTCATAAGGCTCTGGTTTTGACGAAAGATCTTTAGGCATAAATCCAATTTCCATCAATGGTTTCATCCCGCGTTGCACGTATGTGTCCACTATACTGTCGACAATGATCCAGTTGTAGATCGGTTTTCCCTTCTTGTCTTCTTTGTAAGCATCGGTGAAGCCCCATTTCAAATCCGCGCCAGCGCTGTTCCCTCTTGAGGTAAGGAGGTTGTGTGCTCTTACGTAGATGGTAACCGGACTTAGCTGCGTTAGCTCAGTCAATAATTTTTGACCGTTTTTTCGTGTAGTATAATTTGGTTCGTCATATCCGAAGTACGACCAGAACGGCTTCATCTCTCCTATTGGTTTTGAAGCGTCAATTTCTATTGCTACTGTCGACTCCTGTGAAAATGAAACGTGCCAGCAAATGATCAGAATTAATACTTGAATGGACCTGATCATTGCATTAAGGTTTGGGGTTCCTGTGAAGTATAATACCCTATGATACGACTAATTTTAATAATGGTCAATCTATCAGGCAGATGTTCGCCCTGACAACCGTCAGCCTGAGCTGTGATTTGTAGGATTAATACAGCTTCAACAAATAATTAAGACTCGTGGAATAACCGACGCTATGTCGTAGCGAAGGATCTTTGTCCGCAGGGTCCGCACGACATTCGGAGGGCGCCTTCTTTCCGAGGAACAAAGCTTGCTGATAAGGATGCTTCGCTACATCCATGCCTCTTGATTCCACCCTCCCTTTAAGAGTCGCAGACCGATCCTTGGTATGTGCTAACCACAGCTCAGCATGACGGTGTACTATTTTTATTAATACATCAAAAAAGGAGAGTGCAATGCAAAGTTCCAGGATATTCTTTATTTTAATTTCCTCAAACCAACCTAAACATGAAGCGTCTGTTGTTATTCCTTCTTGTAGTTATCAACGTATCCTCAATCGCTCAGGTCAAGGCCCTCGTAGGAGGAACGTTGATCGATGGATTCGGAGGAAAACCACTTCAAAACAGTGTGATCATTATCGAAGGTGAAAGGATTAAGACGGTCGGACAGGTAGGCCGTGTGGAGATCCCAAAAAATGCTGAAATAATTTCTACGGAGGGAATGAGTGTACTCCCTGGGTTATGGGATATGCACGTTCACCTCATGATCAACGGCCACAGCGACTACACGCACTGGGACAAGACTTATTTAAAAGTGGCTAAAGATGTCATTATGCCTTCGTCAGCTCATCAACTGCTGATGGCAGGAGTAACCAGCGCTCGCGACCTAGGCGGACCGTTGGACGCGAGTATTTCAGTACGTGACCGGATCAACAAAGGAGAAATTCCGGGACCAACGATGTATATGTCGGGACCTTTCATTCAGCATGAGCCATATCCGGGCACAGCAGAATTCCGCTGGGGTGTTAAAGGTCTAGCCGATGCGAGAGCAAAAGTTCAACAGCTCGCTAAAGCGGGTGTCAATTGTATAAAGCTGATCGATCAGGATCAAATGACGATGGAAGAAGTAATTGCAGTTGTTGATGAGGCCCATAAAAACAAGTTGAAAGTTGTCGCTCATTCGCATAGACCGGAAGAGATCCGTCGAGGTATTAAAGCGGGTGTTGATTGCTTCGAACACACAGGACTGGCATCTGCGCCGGAATACCCGGAGGATATCATCGGCATGATCAAAGAGCGGACAGCGCAAATGAATCTTGGCCCCTTCTTTTGGACGCCAACAATTGAAGGTCTTTACAACTACGAATATCTGCGCGACAATCCGGAAAATCTTGATAATACAACGTGGCACCTGGATCTACCTGACTCAATAATTAAGGACATCAAACAATCCATACAAAAGCCGGGACAGCTTCCATACTTTCAGTTGAATCCTATCCGTCGACCAACACTCGAGCGAAAAATAAAACAGCTGCGAGATGCGGGAGTTGTACTTCTTGTGGGAACAGACAGCGGTATTCCAATGAAATTTCATAGTCAAAGCACCTGGAACGAGCTGGATGTTTGGGTCAACAAGTTCGGATTCGATGCGATGTATACAATTCGCGCTGCCACGTATTGGCCATCCGTCGCAATGGGTGTTGATAAAGACTTCGGAACCATCAGCGAGGGAAAATATGCTGATATTATCGCGGTGAAAGGAGACGTGTTGCGTTACATTGATTTGCTGCAAAAGGTGGATGTGGTTGTGAAAAAAGGGAAGAGGTACAAGTAGGGGTATAGGGTATAGGGTATAGAGGTATAGGGTATAGAGGTATAGGGTATAGAGGTATAAGGGTACGTGCTGAGATTAAGGAAGTATAATTAAAAGTAAGGGCTGTCGATCGGACAGCCCTTGTGTTGAGTTAATACACGATTATAACGTCTAACGGAAATGGCGGCGACGGCGCAGCGGTCGTGCCGGTGTAGCTTAGCATCAACACATTACCTTTGATAGTGGCGGTGAAAAAAACACCTTGTGTATCATCAGTTTCGTACACGCTCGATGAAGTCAACTGCCCATAAACCCAGATTCGCTTGCCATCCTTCACAACGTATACATCCACATTCGACAAGTCTGTCTCCGGCATTTGACTAACCAGTCCCATAAACCTCCCACCGTCCCCTCGGGCCCAGGTCGTTACGCTGGTATGAAATTCACCGTGATCAGATTGAATGGGGTTGCCTCCTGGAGGGCTGACCGGGGGCTCTTCTATGGGATCGGAACATGCAATGGCAGTCATCGTGAGAGAAGCAATGAGAATGCGGAGGTATGATGTGGTTTTCATGGATTTGTTTTTTGACTGGTCAAAGTTGCCGAAATGAAGACGCCGGGCGTTACAACAAATAGCGCATTGAAGGATAATTTTGGCGCAGTTGATAGAGGTATAGGGTATAGAGGTATAGGGTATAAGGCACAGTATCGTGAAACGTGATACCTTATATTGATTTGATGGAGAGATAATATTATTAGGGAATGGAAGAAGTATAAATAAAAAAGGGCTGTCGACCCGACAGCCCCCGCGTTGAGCTAATATACGATTATTACTTCTAACGGATATGGCGGCTCTGAGTCGGCGGTCTTGCCGATGTAGTTTAGCATCAACACACTATTTCGAGAGGAAGCCCAGAAATACTCACCATAAGTATCATGGGCTGCGAGCATGCTGTAGTGATCGAACTGATTGTGAACCGAGATTCGCTGGCCTTGCTTGACAACGAATACATCTACGGTCGACAAATCCGTATCCGGCGTTTCAGTCACCAGGCCGATAAGATTTCCACCGTCATTCCGGACCCAGGTCATTACGCCGGTATGATACTCACCATGACTGGTTTGTACGTTGAGGCCTCCTCCTGGAGGGTTCGTAGACTCGTCAATGGGATCGGACCAGGAAATTGCAGTCATTGTCAGAGAGGCAATGAAAATGCGGAGGTATGATGCGGTTTTCATGGAGTTTTTTTTGACGAGTCAAAGTTGAAGAATTGAAGAAGCTGAGTGTTACAATAGATCGCGCATTGAAGGATAAATTTGGCGCAGTTGATAGAGGTATAGAGGTATAGAGGTATAGGGTATAGGGTATAGGGGCACGTGCTGAAAGGAAAGGAGTATAAATAAAAAAAGGGCTGTCGAACCGGACAGCCCTTGTATTGCGCTAATACACGATTATTACTTCTAACGGAAATGGCGGCGGCGACTCTACAGTCTTGCCGATATAGTGTAGCAGCAACACATTATTTTCATGAGAAGCCCAGTAGTACTCACCATATTTACCAAGGGATGTTTGTGCGCTGGTCATATCCAACTCTCTATAAACCGGAATTCGTTTACCATTATTAACAACGAGGACATCTACGGTCGACAAATCTCCTGTCGTTTGAGTCACGAGGCCGACGAATCTTCCATAGTCCCCTTGGGTCCAGGTCGTTACGCTCGTGTGATATTCATGATTATCAATTTGGCCGTTAGGGCCTGGCCTTATTGGAACTTGGATCTTGGACTCTTCAATGGGATCGGAGCAGGCAATTGCAGTCATCGTCACTAGGGCGACGGAAAAGCGTAGGTATGATGCGGTTTTCATGGGATTTTTTTTGTCAGATCAAAGTTGGTGAATTGAATAGACTGGGGTTAGAAGAAATGGCGCATTGAAGGATAATTTTGGCGCGAAACAATATGCTACTCCCTCTTTATTGTTAGAACAAAAGACTGATGCAGACAACTGACAAACATTTACTGCATTGACAAAGACTTTGGAACGATAGCGCGGAAGAATAGTCAGCTGTATCGTAGCGGTGAGGTTATGCATCATACTGATTTGATGAAGAAGTCGATATTGCTGTGAGCAGAGAGAAGCGTAAATAAAAAAAGGCTGTCGATCCGACAGCCCTGGGTTGAGCTAATACACGATCATTACATCTAACGGAAATGGCGGCGTCGACGCTTCGGTCATGCCGATGTAGTTTAGCAGCAACACATTATTTCGATAAGAAGCCCAGATATACTCACCATATGTGTCAAATGATGTTTGTAAATTGGTTGCATCAAACTCTCTATCAATCGAGATTCGTTCACCGTTCTTGAGCACGAATACCTCTGCCGTCGACAAATCACCAGCTGTTTGAGTTACGAGGCCGACAAACTTTCCACCATACTCATGAGTCCATGTAGTTACGCTGGTATGATACTCACCATGACTAGTTTGAATGTTGGTACCGGGTCCTGGTGGTGGAGGGGGCGGGATAACGGTTTCAATAGGATCGGAGCAGGCTATTGCTGTCATCGTCAATAAGGCAACGGAAATGCGGAGGTATGATGCGTTTTTCATGGGATTTGTTTTGGTAGGTCAAAGCTGCAGATTTGAAGAGGGTGGGTGTTACACCAAATGGCGCATTGAAGGATAACTTTGGCGCAAATGAGGCCACGCCACAATTCATTGTTGATTGTTTGATGCATCTAGCGTCACGGCTTTACATCACGGTAAAACCCAGTCAAGGGCGCAAAACGAGTTGCGGTTACCATGTTATACTTTCTAATATTTACACTGGAAAATGCCGTCTGTTTGAAGGGAATAGAGTAAGAAACCTTTTGACAGCGACGATTTACGCATCCCGTGCTCTGTAAGGTTTTCGAGCATATTGCCAAATGCCGGAATACAATTTTTGGTAGTTTGCAAGTGGCGTAATTTTTTAAGTAGCCTTATACCAGTATTGTTACCGTTGACTGAATCGTAGAGAAGGCAATGCAATCCGTTAACAATACCGACTACCGGCGGACGTGAGGCTCTGATGAGTTCTGTTTTTTAGAAAAACAAATTAGAAAACGCTTGACTGGAAATCCCAGGTTTCAATTTCCACAACTTGTGTGAATAACTATGCGCGCAAACATTACCGTTATCCTGCTGTTCGTTTCTGTCACATCGTTGCATGCGCAGCAAACCATGCTTGCCGAAGCAATTGAAAACTTCGCCACCAGCCGGTTCTGGGAATATGAAGAAGTTCCCGTTACCTGGAACATGAAAGGCACGCTTCAAGCGAATCTCAACGAAGCACTAAACAACCTCATCGAGGGAAACCCTGAATTAGCACAATCCAATTTATCAGACGTGCTCAAAGAAGATCCCAATCTGTGGCAAGTCTATTATTACCGTGCCGCCTGCCAAAAGCAACTCAAAAAACTTAAAGGTGCAGAGCAAGATCTGCAGAGAGCGATTAAGCTTCATCCCGATTTTTATGAAGGATACGTTGAGCTTGCCAAGGTTTATCATTTAAAAGGAGAACTGACTGAGAGTGAACGCGCGTTGAAACATGCCATTCAACTAGACAAATCGAAGCCAGCTGCTTATTACCTGAAGGGTGATATAGATTTGGTTCAGAATCAGATCCGAAACGCTGCTCGTAATTATGAAGAGAGCCTGGTGGCTGATAGCATGTTTCACGATGCACGCATCAAGCTCGCACTTATCGACTTGTCCGCAAAGAAGAATGAGGAAGAAAGTGTGCGACGACTTAACAAGGTGCTGGAATATGATTCTCTTCAAAAAAGTGCATTGCTCTTCCGGAGCATTCTGAACTCCAAGACTAATAAAAAACAAAGTGTACGAGATCTTACCAACCTGATCCTGGTGAGTCCCAATAATATGATGGCATACTATTTCAGGGGATTAATGTCAACCGAACTGGGAGATTATGACCGCGCTTTCGTCGACTTTCGAAAAGTGATCAAGGCAAATTCTACGAGCGACAATAATTTTGAAGGACAACAGACTTGGTTGGACAAAAAAATTGATCTGCAAAATGCCGGTCATTATACTGTAACCAGGATCTATGGCCTGCCTGAAGACGATGGCACGAAACTGCGGCAGGCGTACTGTCATATCCTTATTGGCGAATATGACAAAAGTATCACGCAAATCACCAGAACCTCCAATCCTAAAAAGGAGCCACTTTGTATGTATCTTTTAGCCGTCTCATATGAGCACAAAGGCGAACATGACAAAGCCTATCAATTTTATAATCTCGCCCTTCAACTAGACAATGACATTGCGGATGCTCACAAGAAGCGAGCTATATATGAGCAAGAGCTAAAGCAATGGGACAGATCCATTCAGGACCTAACCGAAGTACTTCGACTGACGCCTGACGCCTACGTGATCTACAAGATTCGCGGCACTTCTTATTTCTACCTTGATCGGTTCACAAATGCAATTTCGGATTACTCCAAGTACCTTGAACACGATAGCACAAACAAGGAAGTCATAAGCTACAGAGGGGTAGCCTACAAAAGCAACAAGGAACGTCTGAAGGCGTACGTTGACTTTGCTCAATCTGACACCCGGCACTTGCTGGATTTCAACGATATGAACAACCTCATCGATTCCGTATTGAATAAGGGCGACACTATTCAGGTAATGGATGCCCTTAATAAAATAACAGAGAATTGTCCCTACTTCACTGAAGGATTTGTTTCGAAATTTAGAATACATCTGGAACGTGAAGAGTGGGATTTGATTCAGAAGGACATCGCACGAGCCATACGAAACAGCCGAATGGATGCACCGAAATCAGATCATGCGTATTTATTAACCTTGCAGGCAATGCATTATGTTCGTCAAAAACATCAAGACGACGCACTTAAAGCTTTCGATGAAGCGATTCGCGCGAATAAAAAGAACGACCTCGCATATCTCGAACGTGGTAAGTTATGGATGGTCATGGGCAAGACATCAAAAGCAGAAAGTGATTTGAAGCAAGCCTCATCCCTCGGCAACAAGCAGGCTGGGCACCTTCTGGCAAAAGGGATTAAGTAAAAATTTATAGTGGAATCATCCCTTCAACTGACTTGAAATTCCTGCATGTCTAACTGGTGAATGTGTCGTCTAATTACAAGTAACCATCACTAATACTCAATAATAATCTGTAGCGGAAAGGGAGGTACCGAATCCGGAGTCGCTCCTGCATAGTTAATAATCAAAATGTTGCTTTGAACCTTTGCCCAGAAATACCCTCCATACATCGCCTGAGACGCCGCTACTTTTTCTGAATCAAACTGGCCATCGATCAAAATCTCCTGATCATTATGAATTCCGTACAGTTTCGTCCATGACCAAGGTATGTAAGGTAGGACGGAAACAAGTCCGATGAAGTTAGTACTGTCAGTCTGGGTCCATGTTGTGACATCAGTATAAAATTTACTAACGGGAATTGGCGTTAGGTTATTTTGCGGCGGCACATTTTTAACAGATGCTTGAGAACGCCGTGGCTTGGGTTCCTCGGTTTCGTCCGGCTCGGAACAAGCAATTGCAGCCATCGTCGCTACGACAACGAATATGTGCAGGCAGGATGTAGTTTTCATAGTCTTCGTCTTTTAGTAACCAAAGTTGCATAAAGTCGAAGCCTGCCTGGTAGACGTTATGGCGCAATCAATGATAATTTTGACGCGCCCATAAATCTTCTTAAACAAAAACTTAATGAATCGCCTTTAGATCTGCGGCAAAAGAACTACCCCCAATTCATCCATTCGTTTCTTCATCATCAAGAACTCCTCTTCCCGTGGATTACTTTCGGGAACGGGAGGCAGATCAAGCGTCTGTGCAGGCACACTAAACTCCTTAAAGAATGTTTCGATGCCAGCGGGAGAAATTAACAGCAATGCTTTGGCAGTCTTACTTACAATGTTGAAATGATGCGGAACATTCCGAGGTGCGAAGACAACTTCTCCTGCGCCAGCCGTGAACTTTTTATCACCGACGTGAAATTCCATTTCACCTTCAAGAATATAAAAAGTCTCGTCTTCGAATTTGTGATAATGCGGAGGAGGTGTGAACTCCTTGCCTTCACGAAAGTAGCAATGAGTGAGAGAGAACGAGCCGTCCGTATCCTTCCCGGATATCAGGAAAGAGAAAGTATAAGCAATGTAGTGAACCGAATTTTCTAGCGTCGGTTTTTGTGCTGCAATAGATTGAAGGGTTTCGGGTTGCATATCTTTTTTTTATTTAAAGCTACCGACGACACCCGTCAGATTTCTATGCCAAATGGTAGATTTTTCAATGAATCCATCCCCATTCAACCGCTTTCATTATTGCAGATGTACGATTGGCAACGTCCATCTTCAGATACAGGTTCAGCGTATGCGTCTTAATCGTTCCGGGAGAAACAAAGAGTTTTTCCGCGATTGCTTTGTTTGGCAACCCGGTAGCCAACAAAAACAATACTTCCTTTTCGCGTTCGGTTAGCATTTGCAACGCCTTGGCTGATGCTTGAGATAAATCTTCTATGTTTCTCCATCGCCAGGCCTTGCGTACGTCTTTGCCATTCGGATACTGCTGAGAAGATACTTTAGCCAGCTCTAGCGCTCTCACGATAAAGTTGCCTACCGTTTTCAGGATATGCAGGTGATGTTGCTGATAGACATTTTTACGAATAGTGCGCACAGTAATTAGTCCGACCAATTCCTTGTTCAATTTCAAGGGTACATAGATGGCGGCATTAGGATCAGATCCCGTAAGTGGTATTGGTTTAGAAGGTAGGTACTTGCTGTACTCCTTATCGAAGTCGTTCATAAAGATTTCGGCTTCGTTTCGAATACACCAGGACGCCAGGCGATTAGGGGCCGTTGCATCAAATGTGAAACTAGGCATCGGTTTACCATCTTCGATACCGCCTTTGTAAGTGATTGTTCCGTCCTTTTTGTTGTAGATTCCAACGACAAATTGATAGGCATCTATAAGGTCATTCACATTCGAATAAACCGCAGCAATAATTTGCTCAATGGTTAGATCGGGGGTGATGAGATCAGCGACATCATTTAAAATGCGGAGTTGTTCTGTCCAGTCAACAATGTTCCCCTTCACGACTGAATTTTTCCATGAGGACAAGCCTTGAGTGAACAGTTTTCTTTTCGAGGTCATCGCTTTTACTCCGGGAAGGATGCTCTCTAAATTAAGACTTCTTTTCAAATATCATGGGATCGGCGACAGCGATTCAGCATGCGTTGGAATCTAAGTACACCATCCACCAAATTGTGGTAATTGAAGTAATGTCGTTAAATAGTTACCTTTACCTATGTCCTCTGTAGTTCAAGTCTTAGACTACCAGCGTTAGATCTGAGGTTGTAAGGGGTTCGCGAAGACAGGCTTACCGGCGACGTCAACTCAAAACAAGGAGCTATGCCATCCGTCGAAGCAGATCACAATGTTCAGGTGCCACGGAAGGAGCAAAAAATCAGTCGCCCAGCAAAGGCTTCGGTCGCGCTGGTACTCGTTTTAATCGTCAGTTATTTTATTTACCGGGCGTGGCCCTTGCAAGGTCATGACTCATCGTTGAGGAAATCAATTGCAGTTCTGCCGTTCGACAATCTGAATGATCAAACCGGACAAGAATACTTCGGCGATGGTATAGCCGATGAAATAATCAACTTGCTGGCGCGACGCAGCGACCTGGATGTCATCGCGCGGTCATCATCATTTCAGTTCAAGGGAAAGAAAGAGGATTTAAGGGTAATCGGTGACAAGTTGGGAGTTGAATATATCATTTGGGGAAACGTACAGCGAGAAGGCGATAATGTTCGTATGGTCACCCAGTTGAATAAGGCAAGTGATGGTTCACATATTTGGTCAAATACTTACAATCTCGCCGCGGAGAATATGTTGAACGTTCAGGACGAAATTGCGAACGCTGTGAGTGAGAAGCTTAACGTTTCGCTTTCTGAAAAAGTTACCGACTCAGATCATTTCCGCAGCTATGAGGCAAAGCAACTTTATCTGCTTGGGAAGCGCTTCACGGACCTATCCACCCTAGCAGATCTTAAGAAAGCAGACAGTGTGCTTAGGCTCGCAGCCGCGATTGAGCCAGGAAATGCAAAGATCTGGTCGGCTCTGGCAAGTGTATACATTCTCCAGGAAAATAACCATTATGAAAATAAAATCGGTCCTGCTTCTGAAGCAGCCTTCAAGGCAATCGAGTTGGATAGCCGGTGCGCCGATGCGCATAGTGTTCTGGGTTATATCAATACAACGTATTGGTACAAGTGGGAAGAAGCGGAGCAGAATTTGAATAATGCTTTATCTCTGGAACCGACAAATGCGACGGCGATGTATCGCCTTGGCCTATTATACTCCGCACTTGGTAATTATGATATGGCCATTGAAATGCAAAAGAATTCTATCCGTCATGATCCGCTTAATATGCTTACGCATACATGGCTTACCTTTAATTATATATATACGGAACGGTATGACGATGCTAGAAAGAGTCTTAAAACGATAAGTGAATTGGCCCCCACGCCGGATGGTCTTGTATACCTGACTGGAATTATCGAATTGCTTGAAGGGAAAACCGATCAAGCTATCGAAACAATATCGAAGGAACGGCGTGGCGATTGGAGAACCTTTGGTCTTGCACAGGCCTACTACCTGGATGGACAAATTGAAAAGGCCAATCAAATGCGTGATGAAATGTTAAAGAACTATGGAAGTATTGCTCCTTTCCAAATCGGTGAGATCTATGGCCTCCGTGGTGATGCTGATGAGGCCTTCGCCTGGTTTGACAAAGCGTTTGAAGCAAGGATGATTGACTTTATTGTTTTGAAGAAAAGTCCGTGGTTAAAAAAGATAACCAATGACCCACGTTATGCAATGCTCTTGAAAAAGCTCAACCTTCCGCCGGACTAGTTATTCAATTTATACTCAAGACCAATACGCAAGAACATCGGTGGCGCGTAGGCAAGGGGTTGTCCAAATGTTGGATTTGGCACAGTACCTTGCCAATTGGAGAATCTAAATTGATTGACAGCGACAACTGTTTGGCTACTTCCTATGTGTAACAGATCCAGATATACTTTCACGGGAAACTTTGGCGTCGCAAAAGACATCCTAACATTGAAATCCCAGATATCGGGCAATCTGCCAGCACTTCCTCGGGGAACAAGGAGCGCAAACCTGAACCCTCCCGAAGTAGAGTCGGGCCTGAACTCATTTAATGGTGTTCCTGTCATATAAGACGCGGAAAAGCCAATTTGTAGTCCAAAGCCGAATGCATATTGTGCAAATGCTTTTATAATATGCCGGCGATCATTTGGCATGTAGCCAATGGAATTAGGGACTTGTTCTGCCACGGTATAGGAGGCGCTGCCACCGGGCTGACTTGTTAGTCGGCTGTCCTGATCAAAGTAGCCGGGAAAGTTTCCATAGTTGCTTGATAACAGATAGGATAGGTTAAGATCAATCTTGTTTGACAATACCGTTCCTCGAAGTTGAATCTCGAGTGCTTTATATTCTCTTCTGACGGGAGGAAGAAAACTAAGCTTCCCCTCCCCCGCATTGCCCACAATAAACTTGTCCTGCTGCGTGTAGCCAGTAATGAATGCATTTTCAAGATTGCGGTAGATTCCTTTCACGCTAAACCGCAGCGACGGCGTTAGCAGCATCTCATAGCCAACGTTGTACTCCGAAAGGTAGTCGGGTTTCAGATGCTTTACCTTTTGAAGGTCTGGCTCATCTGCTGGAGCAAAATTGATTGAGTCCACACGGGTTGCCCCGGCGTTGCGCGGATCCTCAAGATAAAAATCAAATCGCTCTGTGTGGGTGAAGTAGCCGACTGTTGCAACCAGGGGAAGTTGCTGATAGTATAGGCCATAGCTTCCAAAAATTTTGTGCTTGCTTTCGTCTCCCAGGAAGTAACTGAAACCAAACCGCGGCTGAAATAACTGCATACTCTGCAAATTGCTTCCGTGACTAATAAGCATCCAACCATCCCAACGCAAGCCCATCGAGATCTCGATATTCTTTTTCCTCCAGATGTTTTGCACAAAAGCCGATGGATTTGTGGTGGTTGTTATTTCTGGAATAAAGTAAAAATTACCTACGCCATAAAAGGCGTCATCATACTTCTGCATAAATCCATTATTTACTCCATCGGCAAATTGTGAGACACTGGCACGGTTCACTTCAAGTGAAAATCCAGCCGAAAAGGACGAGGATTTGATTTGTTTGTTCACCGAAGCTTGCGCGCCGTACTTCGACATCTTTGTATCCTGGTGCCACCCATTCCCCCCCGAAAGCACTATTTTGACAGGATCGGAAAAATCTGTAAGCTGTGGCTCATTAGTTCCGATATCAGTTTGACCGGTCTGAACTAACTTTCTCGAATATCCAAAAAGCGAGTAATCAAAATGCCAGTTGTCCTTTGTAGTTGTTGCCCCCGAAACTATCGAATAAACTCCACCACTCTTGAACCTTGTAAGCAATGCATCGGGATTTATAACATCCGTTGGCACGGTGGTCCCAACTCCGCCGATATCTGTATTTAAAACCTGATCAGCATTCGTAGGATCGCCAATAATTGAAAGCGATAAGTTAGTCGATTTGGACGCTTGCCAATTAAGCTTAACGGCAAACATGTTAGTAACCCTTTTATCACTGAAAAAACCGTTCCCTATAATTTCACGCTCCTTGCTTTGCGTCTTGTGATTGAAAGCCGCAAAGTACCATAGCTTAGCTTTAACAATTGGTCCTCCAACGCTGAAACCCACATCATAATTTTGAAAATTCTTGACAGCCGATCCGGGTGCACCATCTGTTTTCGGCTTCTGACCCAGTGCGCTATTCGTGTAAAATGAAAACGCATTGGCACGAAAGTTATTCGTCCCACTTTCAGTAACGGCGTTGACCAAAGCTCCATATGTGCGACCATAGCGGGCATCATAGCCTCCCTGTTTCACTTGTATATCTTTAATGAAATTATAGGGGATGGAGATTGACGTAGCAACGTCATAGTTTTCTGTTACATTGATACCATCAACAAAGTACATATTCTCAGATCCTGTTGCTCCGCCGGTATTAGGCTGATCGCCATAGAACGAAGTAGCCACCGATGGAAGGAGCGTTATTGCAGACTTAAAGTCACGCTCCACTGGAAGCGCATCCAGTGTCTTTTGTCGTAATGATCCTCCAGTTTCTGAAGTTGATTGCAAATAAAGTCGATCATCGTTAACAACAACTTCCGAAAGTTCCAGCGTTTTATCCGAAAGTGTAATGACACCTACATAAAGTGGAGGACCGAGCGACACCTGTAGCCTTTCAATAACTGATGTGTTATGCGCAACCGTAGAAATCTCCAACCGGTATTCTCCAACCGGAAGTCGTTTGAGTTCAAAATATCCTGTTGCATCACTGGATGTGCCCGTACTCACTGAAAGAGTTGGACCGGTAATAACAATCGTTGCACCATCGATAGGAGTTCCGGTAACGGAGTGAATCCTCCCAGTCAATCCTCCTGTCGTCTCTTGTCCCTTGACGTTAAAGGACAAAGATCCGACGATAATAAACATCAATGTCGTTTTCATATAGGTAAGTAAGGTTGGTCAATTGAGGTTATTTATAGAATTACTTTGCTATAACAGATCAGGATCTGCTTACTTCTTTGTCAGAGTAAGCTGAGGGTGCAACACCAAACTCTTCCTTAAACATTTTGCTGAAGTAGGACGGGTTAGGGAATCCAACCTCGTAGGCGATCTGGGCAACGGGTCCCCAGTTTTGCGAAATAAGCTGGGCAGCACGTTGCAATCTCAATTTGCGGATCAGCTCGTTAACCGAGATACCTGTTAAGGCCGTCACTTTTCTCAGCAGTTGCGACCTGCTCAATCCAATGTCCTCGCCCAATGACTCAACGCTGAGCTGTTCATCACTCAATCGTTCAAGTATCCTTTCTTTTACCTTGTTGAGGAACCGTTCGTCCTGCGACATCACTTCCAACGGAGGAGCTGAACTCATTACTTCCGCTTTCAGTTTCTCACGGAGTTTTTGCTGTCTTGAAATGGCGTTCCGTATTTTAAGCAACAACTCATTCTTATTAAATGGCTTCGTCAGATAATCATCGGCCCCGGTTTGAAGTCCTTCAATCTTGCTGGCCTCGGTCGATTTAGCCGTAAGCATCACCAATGGAATATGGCTCGTCCGAATATCAGCTTTTAGTCTTTTAGTCATCTGGTTGCCATCCATTTCCGGCATCATCACATCGCTGATGATCATATCAGGAATCTGCGCTAAAGCTGTTTCAAGCCCGACGGCTCCATTTTCGGCCTCGACAAAATTATAGTCCGTTCCTACGCAGTCAATAATAAACCTGCGCACATCCGCATTGTCTTCCACAACAAGTATTAAAGGTTTTGTTTCGTCAGCAGGCTGTAGATCACTTCGCTCAGTCGCGATCGCTGCCGCACCATAGGCACTTTCAACTTTCGATTCAATTTTAGGTGACGTTGAAAGTTCAGTGAGTTTGCTGGAATCCCTAAGTTCTATCGGAACACTGACAACAAACTCGCTGCCTTTCCCTTCGTCGCTGATCACTTCGATCGAACCGGTTAGGAATGTTATCAACTCCTTTACGAGTGATAGCCCGATACCTGTACCTATTTCCTTGTGAGATTCACTTACCTGGTGGAAACGTTCGAAAATTTTAAGCTGGTGCTCCTTTGATATCCCAATGCCCGTATCTTTAACTGAAAGCCATAACGTTGAACCCTCAACGCGCGCCTTTAAATGAACCGATCCGCCAACTGGAGTGAACTTTATAGCATTGTTAACCAGGTTGATGATGACGGTTTCGATCTTATCCCGATCATATAAAACGTTCTTCACAATCACCGGCACTTCAATTGAAAGCGATAATCCTTTCTGCCTGGCCAAAGATTCGAAGGAGTTGGCAATGGCACGAACAAATGAGTAAACGTCACTTTCGGTTTTTTCAAGTTTGAGTGTACCTGCGTCGATCCGGGCCAGATCCAACAACTGATTGATAAGTTTCAACAACAAATCCGAATTGCGTTGGATGAGCTTTAACTTTTCTGCGATGCGTGGATTATCGGCAAACTTTTCAAGCAGTTCCTGAACAGGTCCTTTTATTAGTGTAAGCGGTGTCCTGAACTCGTGACTGATGTTAGTGAAAAAAGAACTTTTAACCCGATCAACCTCTTTTGCTTTTTCAAAATTCAGGTGCTCGAGTTGGAGCGTTGCCTTCATTCGTTCGTCACGGACGATCATTTTTCTTGCCGCAACTAGTAGCCCAACGACGATCAATGCATAACATCCATAAGCCCACCACGTTTTCCACCACGGTGGTAGAATGATTATTGAAATAGACTTTTCTGTTGCTGAACCATCAAATGTATTGCCTCGCAATTCGTAGGTGTAACTACCTGGAGGAACAGCAGAATAGGTTGAAGTATTTTGAAACTCTAAATCACGCCAGGTATTGTCATATCCTGATAGCCTTGCTTCAAAACGATTACCCTCAAGCTCACGGTAATCAGCCATCAAATAACTGATTGAAAAATTATTCATGTCGTGGCTCAACGTTATCGGCGCTACCTTGTCGACAGGAGTTGTAAGGAGTTTCGTTGGGTTAAAGGAATTGTCCCCACCGTTTACCAGGAAGTCAGTTATAAAAACGCGCGGTTGTTCTGAGTAACTAAATTCGTCAGGATTGATCCGGTAATAACCATCGCCATTACCTATCCATACTTTTCGATCAAGCGTTTTATAAATAGCACCCGGCATAATGCTACTTTGCTGAACGCCATTTTGAACACCAAATTGGCTAGCCACCTCACGCGTTGAATCAATTCGCACAATAAAGGATGGCGTGGCAACCCACAAATTTGACCTATCGTCTTCTGTTATTGCGTACGTGCGGTCGGTATCAACAGCAGAATGATATTCTGTAGCGGTAAACTTGTTATTCTCATTAATGTATCTGAAGAGCCCATTTTCCGATCCCGCCCATACTAGACCTTTTTCATCTTTATAAAGGAAAGTGCTCTTCAAGTTGAGGTAATTGGTGAACTTATCGGTTTTCTTATCCAACTTGCTAACACCATCGGCGGTAGCTACCCATACGGAACTATCATTATCCAAAACGTAGGTTAAGTGATTTCCGGCAATTGATGACGGATCGTTCTTGTCATGGATATATCGCTTCAGAACGCCATGTCTTCTGGAATACTTTACAAGACCACCATCAATCGTCGTGATCCATTTTATATCGGGGTTTTTGTTATCGTCTGCGATCTTGATGGTCACACCTCCGTAGAAACCAAAATCAAGGAGATGATACTTTTTACTGCGCGTATCCATCACGTATACGCCTTGTCCCGTTCCTAACCAAAGCATATCCGTCGAGTCGCGATGAATCTCTGTCGCCCGAATTGGATTCCCATGCTGATCGTTCATTCTGACTTTTTGCAGAACTTCTCCTGACTTACCCAGAAGTAGCAATCCACTGTCATATCCGGCCCATACAGTGCCATCGTTATTCTGAAGAAAGCGTGAAATGGCAAGGCCTAGATTCTTTTTTTCAACAACGTTCCTGACAGGGTTTACACGATACGATTTTGGATTCTGAGTGCTGATCCACAGGACCCCATCGCGTGATACAAATCCATTCCATGTAGTTGATTCAGGAAAGCCGTTGCTGTTTTCATAAGACACGACAGTTTCAGTATTCGGATCGTAACGATTCAATCCAGAACACATCGATCCAATCCAGATTGCTCCGGAGTGATCCTCGACGATAAATGTAATAACGTCTAATGCCTTGCAAAACGGATCCGATTTAAGCCGGGGTCTCGATAGCTTTTGTGGATGAGCGGGATCAAACAAATGTCGTTCAAAGCGACCTGTCTTGCGATCCATTGTGTGGAGTCCGTTTCCTGCCGTTCCCACCCAAAAGATTCCGCGACTGTCTTCATAAAGTGCCAACACTTTATTGCTTATCAGCGAATGTTCATCCTTCGGATCATGTTTGTATTGCGTGAATGTTCCGTTTTCTTCAAAGCGATTCAATCCGCCTTCTTCGGGATTGGGAACTATCCACGAATATCCAGCGGTTGCTATCCAGATCACCCCTCTTCGGTCTTCGTAAATATTAATGACAAAATCGTGACTGAGCGATCGGTCATTACCGGATACTCTTTTGTAGTGGATAAATTCACCCGTCTCAACATTCAATTGATCAAGACCTCTATCTGTTCCTACCCATAGTCTTCCACGACTATCTCTTAGGAGGACGTTGACATTATCGCTGGCAAGACTCTTTTGATTTCTGTCGTCATGCCTGTAATGTGTAAAGTTATTTGTGGCTGGACTAAATGCATCAAGACCATCGCCGGCGAATCCAACCCAGATCAAGCCGGTTTGATCGGCGTGTAGGGCGTTGATATTAACTCCGCCCAGCGAGTTAGGATTAAAATTATCCTTCCTGTAAAGTGATCGCCTGATGCCATCGTATTTATAGATGCATTTTTCGTCTTCGGCAGAAAACCACATGTAGCCATAGGGGTCTTGCGTTATGTTGCGGATCTTGCCTAATGGCTTGCCGTATATCCCAGTTATTTCGCGAAAGTTCAGCTCGTACTTGTCCTGGCTGAATGCAGGACAGACGCCCATTATTTCAATCAGCGCTGTAATGAACAGAATCAACCTGACAGGTTTCATCGATGCCGACATGACATTATTAATTTAAGTTTTCCCGTTTTGATAAGCTAAAGGATGCTGACCTATCTTTTTATCAGCCAACTAGCTTCGGCCGACCTATCAAAGATTGCTGGGCGAACCACCCGGAGGCTATAACAAATGCCGCATTCTCGTTAATGTTTGACGCATGTTGGACGGGTTGCCATCAATCGGAATTTATTGTCGTAACATTTAACACAAGGAGGAAAGATGTCTGGGTTACCAGCAGTGGTGGCAATCGAACCATTAACAAAATTGATTCAGAGGTAAAAGGAGGAAAAAAAAGAGGCCGTCCTGGTTGGCGAAATTGGTTAGATAGTTCATTGGCACCAATGACACGTGGATCTCACGAGAGCATTAATGGCGCAGTCCCGTATTTTCAACGATTCTGTTTAGTGAATTGCCCGGGCGTTACCCCAAACTGTTCCTTGAACACCTTGTTGAAATAAGATAGATTTGCAAATCCTACCTCATAAGCTACCTGCATAACCGGCCCCCAATTCTGCTCCAACAATTGCGCAGCTTTTTGCAAGCGGATCGTGCGGATCAACTCATTCACCGATACACCAGTCAAGGCCGTTATGTTACGCAACAGTTGTGAACGACTTAATGCTAACTCCTCGGCTATTGATTCAACACCCAGTTGTTCATCGCTAAGCCTCGCGAGAATTGTTTCCCTTACTTTCAACAGGAATTTCTCATCAGCCGATTGTACTTCTACTTTGGAAGATTCCTTCAGCAGCTCCAATGAGATCTCTCTACGGAATCTCTCACGAATCTTTCTGCGTTGTTCTATACGGTTCCTGACGATCAGCTTGATTTCATCCGCATCAAATGGTTTTGATAAATAGTCATCCGCCCCAATTTCCAGTCCGGCTATTTTGCTTTGCATATCCGCTTTTGCTGTCAGTAAAATCACAGGAATGTGACTCGTCTCTTCATTGGTCTTTACTTGCATACAGAATTTATATCCATCCATCTCGGGCATCATCACGTCGCTGATGATCAGATCGGGGATGACTTCCTGCGCTTTGTCCAATCCGTCCTTGCCATTCACCGCTTCGATTGTCTGATAATTATCGGAGAAGATTTTATGAATGTAATGACGCATATCTTCGTTGTCTTCTACGATCAACAAAATGGGTTGCTCGGTTGATTCGATCGGTTTCACGTCCTCCCCACTATCAGGAGACATGAATGTCTCCTCTATTGATGGTCTTGATTTTTGCTCCGCCCCTCCTTCAATAATTTCGTGGGTATTTAGATGATCCTTACCTAGACGCAATGCTACCGTGAATGTCGTACCCTTGCTTTCGATGCTTTCAACCCTGATTGTTCCTTTATGGAGTTCAACCAATTCCTTTGCCAGGGCCATTCCCAGTCCGCTGCCTTCGTAGCTTCTAGTTTGTGAACTATCAACCTGGTAGAAGCGATCAAAAATCTTTTCAACTTCGTTAGCTGCAATGCCGATTCCGGTATCCTGAACGGTGATAAAACATTTTTTTCCGTCTGACCGCAGATTCAAAACGACCTCGCCGCCTTCGGTGGTAAACTTGAATGCGTTGGAAAGAAGGTTGTGAACTATTTTTTCCATTTTTTCTCTGTCCAAGTAAACCTTCAACTCCGTTACGTCTGAATTGAAAAAGTATTTTATTGCCTTGCTGGTCGCGAACGATTCATATGCGGAGGCGATCTCGCGAAGAAATTGCACTATCTCAACGTTTTCGGCGTGGAGTACCATTTTTCCTGCCTCAAGTTTGCTGATATCCAGCAGTTGATCTATCAGCCTGGACAGGCGCTGAGCATTCCGCAGCATCACGCCAAGCGCGGACCGATCATTCTTGTTTGTGGCTCTCTCGTACATCCCCTTGAGAGGACCTTGAATCAACGTGATGGGTGTACGAAACTCGTGGGAGATGTTGGTGAAGAAGCGGGTCTTGAGGTGATCCAACTCCCGCAAATGCTCTGCCTGATGTTTGAGTCGTAGTCTTTTGATTTCAAAGTTTCGCCAATAAATAATGAGTGTCGCGATGACAAGCGTATATAAAGAATAAGCCCACCAGGTCTGCCACCAGGGTGGAGTCATTACGATGTGGAACGCTCTTTGACTCTGTTGCCCAGAGCTATTTGTACTCCGGATGATAAGGTTGTAATCGCCAGGCGCTAGTTTGTAGTAAACAATCCTTGCTTCGGGTTGTGTGTTCCGCCAATCCACATCGTAGTTCTCCAGCATGTAATTGATAGAGGCGCCGCCGGCAGAACGTAAATTGACATCGGCGGCGGTAAACGAAAACGTGTTTTCCTTGTGGGAGAGCCGTATCTCGTTAGCGACGTCCCCTGAATCTTGAGTTTGCCCGAGCCCGAGTGCCGGAACAGGCCGCTCTCCAATCCAGAATCCCGTGAAATAAAGTCGTGATGTGTCCGACGGGATTTTTACTTTTTCTGGGTCAAAGGCAATTGTATATCCCATAGTCAGTACTATTCGTCCACTGGGTTCGAGAAAAGCTCCTCCCGGGTAAAAGGCTGAGGAGATGATTATATTTCGATGATCGAGGACGGTCACTTTCTTTCGGTCTTTGTCAACGCGGTATATGAACCCTTGGTATCCTCCCAGCCACAGATTGGATTGCCGATCTTCGATGATGCAATTCACTCCACGTACCTGCGATGAAAACGACTTGAAGTCATCGCTATCAAAATCATAACGGTACAGTCCTACGCTTGTCCCGGCCCACAGCGTTCCAAAGCTGTCCGTGTAAAGATCCATAATAGTAAGTCCTTTCAGGTATTGATGGAATTTCCGGGACGTATCTTCAAAACGTATCACCCCTTCTCCTGCACTTCCCATCCAGATTTCACCCGCATATGATTCGACAGCACGAAGTTCCGGATCAATTGAAACTGACTCGGATAGGTCGAGCGGGACGTGTGTGTACGAGCCCGACCCCCTATCAAATTTTGCCAGACCGCTTTCGCCCGCTGTCCAAATGTTGCCCCGCTCATCCTCGCAGACGTCGAATAGGTTGTCCCGTCTCCGGGAATCAGTCGTTTTAAATGACCTCCGATAGACGGTGAAGTCAGTCGCAAGGGAATCGTAACGACTGAGCCCCCAGTCCGTCGCCAGCCACATGGTTCCAGAGCGATCGCGTAGTATTCTTCGTACATAGCCGGGCAGATTTTCCGGACTATGCCAGAATACCTGCTTTATTCCCTTCTTCAGGTCCTGGCGTATCACACGATCGTTGTATCCAAACCATAACATTGATTCATTTTCCATGGCGAAAGAAATCAGGCCACCTCGTTCGCGGTTGATGTAAAGGTTCGCTGGGTCTACCTTGTACAAGTGCGGTTCTTGCGTGCTGATCCACACCAGGCCATCACGGGAAACATGAATACACCATGTCGAGTTGTCAATGAGGTCTCCGGTAACATTTCGTTCGCCTCCATAGTGCACTATTTTCTTGCTAACTGGATCGTAGCGGTTCGTACCCGCCATCAATGTTCCAATCCAAATTTGGTTTTCATAGTCCTCTGTGATAAATGTGATATGATCAATAGCATGCCTCACTGGAAGCCGGCTCAGTTTTGTTGTGTCATTCGGATCGTATGGATATCGAGTGAACGTTCCTTTTTCCCTGTCCATTATCTGTAGACCATCCGGTCCGTCAGATCCCACCCAAAAATTTCCTCTGCTGTCTTCGTAAATAGCCCTTACCTTATTACCTGCTAGGCTGGTAGGATCAGTAGGGTCGTTCAAATATCTTGTGAAGCTTCCCGATTTGCGGTCGAGGCGGTTCAATCCACCGCGGTTGCCTGATTGAACGAAAAATCCGGTTCCGACCCAAATTGTGCCTTGGCGGTCTTCATAAACAGACCTGACGACATTGTAACTCAAGCTATTGGGGTTGTCGGACTCATGTACATAATGGGTGAAATGGCCTGTGTTCGAATCTAGTCTATCAAGACCGGAATTGGTACCTATCCATACAAACCCCAAGTGATCTACTACTACACTCGTCACTGTGTTACTAATGAGACTGGTGCTGTCATCGGGGTTATTCTTGTAGTGAACAAAAGTTCCGCTACGCGGATCAAAGCGATCCAGGCCCTGGCCGTAGTAGGCAATCCAGATGAATCCATCACGGTCAGTGGTCAGCCATTCCGGATAATGCCCGCCCATGCCGCTTGGTGTATCCTGCTTAGCATAGTCGTACACATACCGTTTCATGGTGGTGCCATCATAGCGCACAATGCATTGATTAGTTTGGTCCGAGAACCACATGAACCCATACTTGTCTTGGGTCACTGAGTTTACCTTTCCAAGAGTAATGCCATTGGCACCGGAAATGATGTCAAAAGTCACCCGGTTGGTCTGGGCATGTAGCCCGAAGCCCATCAAGAACAGCAAAACGGCAAGACGCGTGTAGCGAGGTCTACGCACAATCGAGAATGCTTAATAATGGAATTTAATGAAATTCTGATAAACCTCGCCGTTTGACTGTTGAAAATGATCGGGCTATTTCATATTACCTCGTGACGGAAGTTACCAAATACATAACTAAGAAAAGGCGCAATTCAGTTCGCTGTCTTCCAGATGTG
>Ga0111539_10001637_pt1 | contig 29911 bp, 20 predicted proteins | sample RhiMethybrSRZTD1_FD_79667 | JGI IMG/M metagenome (GOLD analysis project Ga0111539, IMG submission 79667) | Populus rhizosphere microbial communities from Tennessee, USA - Rhizosphere MetaG P. TD hybrid SRZTD1 (version 2) (version 2) | ecosystem: Host-associated > Plants > Roots > Rhizosphere >...
CTGCCGCTCTGGCGGTAGTGTCGCCAGCGTCGGAATCCGCCCGTCGACCGGGTCGACGATCAGCGACGTGCGCCGATCAGCCGTGATCTTCAGCCGTCGCGCGTCCATCCAATGCTCGTTGTACGCGCGGTTCACGTCGGCGGCGTTGCCGCCGTCGCGTCGATCGCGCGTGAGGTCGAAGGCGAGCGACTTCTGGAATTCCTCGGCCTCCTCGTCGCTGAGGACGTTCTTTTCGCCGATGTTGGCCGGCCGCTGCAGCGGCGTGCTGGTGGCGTCGTTCCACACACCTTGCAGATCGGGATCACCCCAGGGCGTCTTCGGTGCGTTGTACTTCTTCGGCGCCTGCCCGGACGCCGGAGCGACGAGACTCACCGCGACCATCGCGGCGAGCAGGGCAGTGATTGCACGGTATCGAGTGCGCATGGCAGTCATCTCGCGGCCTGTTTGCCGAACTTGCCGAACAGAAGTTCCTCGGTGAACGGAACGCACTTGAATTCGAGAAGCTGAACGCTCTTCTCCATCCGGCGATAGAGCGGGAAGCTGATCTTCCACGGACGCGTGAACACGTTCGGGTCTTCGATGGTCGCTTCGTACATCATGTGATACGGGCTCATCGGCGTGTACCGCTCGACGACGTGCAGCGCATCGCTGTGGTAGTCACCGGCGCGATCGAACCACGTCTCCTCGCGTTGGCCTGTGACATCGACAACCAAGGTGTCGCCTTCCCATCGTCCACGCGACCACCCCATCCACGAGTCGGTGGGTGCAGCCTGCTCCCAGTTCATGCGGACGATGCGGGTCGCGCTGGCGAACTCGTAGGCCATCAGGATGGAAGGGCCCGTGCCCTGCACGATTTGAAACGGGAACGGCATGTAGGTCGCGCGCGGCACGCCCGGCATGTAGCACTTCATTTCCGGATCGCCGAGCTCGTGCCACGTCTTGTCGCTGCTGACGTCGACCTTCAGCCGGTTCTCGAAGTTGGCTTTCTTCTTTGCGAGCGCGTCCGGCTTGTAGGGAATTTCTCCGCCTTCGATGATGCTCTGGCCTGCGGGCCCGGCGGCGTAGGCGCCACTGAGCTCGGGATGCGGACCTGCCTGGGCCTCGTGATCCTGCATATCCCAGTTCGCCGTGACGAGCGCTTGCCAGATGCCGTTCAGGTCGGGGTGGCCGTCAGCCAGCCGTGGCGCGCGGTACGCCGCTGGAAACTGCTGGCCTGCCTGCGGCCGTTGCTGGCCGAAGAGTGGATAAACACCGAGCGAGAGGAGAACAGTGACGCCCGCGACGCCGAGGAACACCATGATGCGCCGAAGCTGCATACGAGGCCTCCCGAGGTTCCGCGCTAACGAAGTGTGGTGGTACCACGGTCCGTCGACCGGGTCAAGGGGAAGGATCACCTCGACGATGGAGAAACTCCCAACTCCCAAGACCCGATTCCCAAAGTCGGCATTGGGAATTGGGAGTTGGAGGTTGGGAGTTGGCCGTACTGCTTACTCTTCGCTGTCGTCTGCCTGGTCCGATTCAATCCGGTAAAGCGTAGTGTTGGCCGTCGTCTGTCCAGGGGCGACCACCTCGTTGGCAATGGCCAGGTAGTGATTGCCACGATATTTGTATGCGGCCAGGCCTTCCGGGGAGACGTTGCCGTCGGTCACGATCATGTCAAGGAAGCGCACATCGCCGAGGTCAGTGATGTCGAAGACGGCAACCGCACTCTTCGTGGTGCGTTCCAATCCGATGAATGCAAACATCCGCGAGCCGATCTTCAGGAGGGCGACGCCTTCCGGTTCCACGCCTTTGTCGCGGCTGCGGCCGTCGTCGTAGACGAGACGGTTGTTGGCTTCGCGGTCCAGAATGCTGCCGCTGTCATACACGATTTCGCCGTTCGTGCGACGAATCGAGAACGAACGGGCGCCCGCAGCAGCAAACACGCCTGCACTCTTCAAGTCATTCACTATGCGCAGACGATTCAGCGGAGCAGCGGCGCCGGTCGTGGTACGGTCGACGTTGTCTTCGCGGAAGTCGCCTTCGTTGGCCATCACCAGGAACGTCTCCCCCTTCCACTTGTAGGTGGCAATCGAGTCTGGCATGTAGAGTCCCTTCGCCGCGACCGACTGGAACTCCACCTTGTTGTCGTTGTCGATGGGATCGATTTCATTTCCCTTCAGGCTGAAATCCTTGGCGCCGAGGCCGATGACTTCGATGAATTGGCTGGACGCGAGATCCAGCACGGCGACGCCATTGGCTTCCTGCAGCGTAACGAAGGCGAGCGTGTCGTCGTGGTTGATCGCGATGTACTCGGGTTCGAAGTCCATGCCAGTAGCAGCCGGCAACCGCAGGAAAGTGCCCGACGTCGGGACACCCTGGAAGAGGGCCCTCTTCACCGTGCGGGTCGCCAAATCGATGATGCTGACGCTGCCCGCCGGATCGACCGCCTGATACGCGGCATCAGCCATACGGTTGGGCGTGCCCTCGTTGGCCACGAGCAGCTTGCTGCCGTCATGTGTGAAGGTCAGCATGTCGGGCAATGAGTCGACGACGACCTCGTCGCCACTCTGCTCTCGAGACAGCGTGTCGTAGAAAAGCACTTTGCCCGGGTTACGGCGATCGCAGGAGGGACACGCCGTTGACTGGCTCTCGGCTTCGACGGCCAGGGCGGCAAGACCATTGTGGATGGCGACGCTGTTCACGGCTCCGTGCGGCGTCACATCGATGTGCGCGACGAACGCTCCAGTGTCGGCGTCGATGACGTCGACGCCTACGATTCCCGCGACCCAGATCGTGTTGGTCCGGTGATCGAAGGCGGGAATCTCCGATACCTGAGCCGGGCTGGTGGGCCCATACGTCCACAGCTTGGTAAACGTGAGCATGGCCTCCGGCTTCTTTGCAACGAGGGGCTGGTAAGCTCCTGCCATGAGGGCCAGTGCCGCGGCCCCACTCAAAACGAACCGTAACGTATGCATGCATCCTCCTGCCAGAATCTAAGGAAGAGGTACTACTTATCAACGGGTGGTAACGCTAGTACAACAGCGACATGACGGTTCGGGAAGATTAGGCGAGCCAGGCAGGCAGGATTATGAAGTCCTATTTTCTGACGACCGCGCTGCTCGCAGCGTCGTGCCTTTCAACGCCGGCGTGCTCTTCGCCGCCGTCGAGCGTTTCGACGCCGGCGTCATCGGCGGCTCCCGCAACACCTGCGCCGCAAGTTGAGCAGCCTGATGGCATTGTTCTGTCGGCCGGCGCCCGCCGCATCGAACAGGCGCAGGTACGCATGCGCGATGGTGCGCGGCTGAATGCCGACGTCTACCTGCCCGCGGCAACAGGCCGGTTCCCCGTCGTCCTGATTCGAACGCCCTATAAGACCGAGATCGGTCCGCGGCCCGTGTTCCTCAACAAACTGATCGAGGCAGGCTATGCGATCGTACAGCAGCACGAACGAGGGCGCTTTCTTTCGGAAGGGGACATGCGCATGCTCGGGCGCGCCGATGAGGACGGCTGGGATACGCTCGATTGGATCGCCGCGCAGAACTGGTCGAACGGCAGGATCGCGACCTACGGCTGTTCATCGTCAGCCGAGAATCAACTGAAGCTCGCCTCGCTTGGTCATCCCGCACACAAGGCGATGATCGCCTACTCCGCCGGTGTCGGTGTCGCCGAGGCAGGACCGTTTCGTGAGCAGGGCAACTTCTGGCTCGGCGGCGTCTGGCAGCAAGGCTGGGCCAACTACTTCTTCTCGGAGATGCCGCTCGCGTGGCCGCAGCTTCCACGCGGCCTCAACGACGCGGACAGGCAGGCAATGGCCAGGGCCTTTGCCTTCGAAAGCGGCACCGTCGATCTCGAGCCGAAGGTCTACGACCAGGCGCGTATGCATCTGCCGATGATCGACATGGGGAAGGCGGCCAATGCACCGGACACCGAGCTGGAGGAGTACCTGCGGCGGGGGCCTTCGCATCCTGACTGGGACGATGACCGCGTGACGAACGCCGATGTGATCAAAGTGCCGGGTCTCTGGGCGGAAGCGCTCTACGACATCTCCGCGCGTTCGACGGTGGCCTTCTTCGAGAAGACGCGCAAGGAGAATCCGCCGGGCAATCAGGCCATCGTGATCACCAACGGCCAGCACTGTGGTTTCAGTCGAGCGACGGAGTCGACGAGGGTCGGCGATCGCGATCTCGGAGATATGCGAATCGACGTCATCGGCCGCCAGATTGCCTGGCTGGATCGCTGGCTGAAGGATGACGCCTCGGCGGCAACGCCGAAGAGTCCGATCACCGTGTACATGGCCGGCGCCAATCGATGGACAGACTTCGCCTCTATCCCGTGGGCCGGTCGAGATCCGTCGCGTGTGTTCTACCTGTCAAGCGGAGGACACGCGAACACGCTGAATGGCAACGGCCGGCTGCTCGATGCGCCGGCCACCGCGGTCGGCACTGACGCATTCATCTACGATCCCGCGAAGCCGGTGATCGCGCACGGCGGAGCGATCGCCGGTGTCGGAACCGATCAGGAAAAGAATGACGGCGCGTACGATCAGCGCCCGATCGAGGAGCGCGAGGATGTGCTGGTGTATACCAGCGAGCCGCTCGCCGAGGACCTCGCGGTCTTCGGCTATGCCGAAACAGAGCTCAACGTCGGCTCGACCGCTCCCGATACCGACTTCACGGTGAAGCTCGTCGACGTCGCGCCGGACGGAACTGCCTGGAACATAGCCGACACGATTCAGCGCATGCGCTATCGTCAAGGCGAGGGCAAGCCGATCTTCATGAAGCTTGGCGAGACCTATCGGGTCACTCCACCAGCCATGCTGGTGGCCAACGTCTTTCTCAAGGGTCATCGCGTGCGTGTCGAAGTGTCGTCGAGCAATTTCCCCAGCTACGCCCGCAACCTGAACACCACAGCCGATCCGTATACGAGCACTCAGATTGCAACCGCGCGCAATAGCGTCGTGAGCGGTGGAATGTCATCCCGGATCGCTTTACCGATCGCCATCCCGGGAGAAGTCCTGAGCCCGCGGCGATACTCGTCTCTGCGCCGCTCCCCGCCGCAGGATTTTGCCGGACGGTGATCGTCCGATACTCTCTGAGCCATGTCCTCACCCGCTACCGACCGACCGGTGTCGAAGATCCTCGACCTCGAAGTCAAGGATGCCCGCATCCTCTTCTCGCCAATCTGGGAAAGCCTGGTGGAAGAGATTCCCCGTGAGAATCTTCGTTTTCCGAAGGAAATCATCCTGCTTGGCGGCGCTCCGGGCTCGGGCAAGGGAACGCAAACGCAGTTCATCTGCGACGCGCGTGGGCTGACCTGCCCGCCCATCGTGATGAGCGAGCTCCTGACCACGCCCGAGATGGAGAAGATCAAGGCCCAGGGGGGCATGGTCGGCGATAAGGAGGTGCTGGCCGTCCTGCTTCGGAAGCTGCTGGAGCCGACCTATCGGGATGGCGTCGTGCTCGACGGCTTCCCGCGCACGCCGGTCCAGGTCGAGTTCCTGAAGCTGCTCGTCGACAACATCAACGAGCTACACAACCAGTTCGCGGACACCCCGCTCGCCATCCATTTCCGCCGGCCGACGATTCACGCGATGGTGCTGTTTGTCAGCGAGAGCACCAGCATCGACCGGCAGCTCGGCCGCGGTCGGGAGATCGCCGATCACAACCAGAAAGTGGCGGAGACCGGCATCGGCACGACGATCGAGCTGCGCGCGACGGATTTGTCCGAAGACCTCGCCCGGCGGCGATATCAGGTCTTCAAAGAACAGACGTGGGCGGCGCTCACGTCGCTGCGGCAGCTCTATCACTACCACTTCGTCAATGCCGAAGGTCCGGTTGCCGACGTGCAGGCGAACATCCTGAAGGAGCTCAAGTATCAGAGCTCACTGGAGCTGGATCCGCGCACGTTCGCACGGGTACGCGCACTGCCTCTTGCCGAAGAACTCGTCGTGCACGGTCGACAGGAGCTGGTCAAGCGGCTCGACAGCTACGAGTTCGAACACACACAGTTGCTGACGCAGGTCGTGGCGCTCATCGCGGCCAAGTTCATGCCGATCATCGAGAGACATGCGTTGTCGGGGCGGGCACACGTGAACTCGGAGGATCCGATCTTCAACGAACCTCTGGCGATCCCGATGTTGATCGATCTCTTTTCCGAGCGCGGCTACCACGCGGTTGTCGACAAGACCATGCAAACCATTCCTGAGCGAATCGACCTGGTCACCGGAGAGATCAAGGTACGCACCAAGGCCGTCTACCGGATACAGATTCTTTTCGAGGCGTCGAGGATCCGGCGCGGTTGACAACTCCCAGAAGGCTATGGCGTCGTTGACGCGCCTGAAGCCTTGCTTACCTTGGGTGCGTCGGCAAACGGGGTGATGCCAAACTTCGGATACACCTCGCTCGGAAAGTAGACGATGCCATTTTTGACCACCATGCGAATCGTCTTGATGGCCTTCAAATCCTTCGTGGGGTCGCCCGGGACGAGAAAGAAGTCGGCGAGCTTTCCCTTTTCGATCGAGCCGAGCTGCTGGTCCTGCCCCAAGTAGCGCGCCACGTCGAGCGTGGCGCGCGTCAGGATTTCAGGCGCCGTCATGCCGGCACGCTGATAGAGCTCCAGCTCGCGGTGAAACGTGAACGAGCCGCCGGTGTCTGTGCCCATCACGATGAACACGCCACGATCGTGGAGCGCCTTCACCGTCGTCAGAATCTTCTCGAATGCGTCACGATAGGCTTTGTCGTCGCCAGGAGCGGAGGTATCGCTCATCGCCTTCTTCGCGGAGCGCTGATAGCCGACAGGCATATGATCGAGATAATCCGGTGCTCCCGGCGGCGTTTCACCGTCGCGGTTCTGCGTCAGCGCCTCGTGGATGTTCAGCGTCGGGTCGATGGCGACCTTCCGGGTAACCATCAGGTTGAGTGTCCGCTGCACGTCCGCCACATCCAGATCCAGATCCTGCAGCCGTCGGAGCGCGGTGAGCCGCAACAGCGTGCGCGTGTCCTCACCCGGCTTGAGGACCCATCCGAGCATGAATTGATTGATGTGCGTGATCTCGTCGTAGCCGGCTTCGATCATCGCGTTGGCAGTCGAGAAGGCAGGTACGTGCCCCGCGACACGCATCCCCAGCCTGTGCGCCTCCTTGACGATAGCCGGCACCCACGCCGGGTCCATGCTGTTGTAGATCTTGATCTGCCAGTAGCCGCGAGCCCCGTACCACCGCACCGCGTCAATCGCCGCCTGCTCGCTGTCCACGACGATGCCGCTGTTGGAGTTGAAGGGACTCTTGCCTTCCAGGAAGCCGCTGCGGGTGATGCGCGGCCCGCCGATCATGCCGCTGTCGATGCGCGCGCTCAGTTCGTCGAGCACCGCGTTGTCATTCCCCATGTCGCGTAGCGATGTGACGCCCGCCACCACGTTGAGCAGTGCTTCGTCCTGCACCAGGTGGCCGTGCATCTCGTACATACCGGGCACGAGCGTCCCGCCCGCGCCGTCGATGGTGACCTCACCAGGCGTCCCGGGACTCTCGATCGCCTCGACGGCGGCAATTCGCTTCCCACTGACGACAACCGCCCTGGGCTCGGTCAACTTTCCTGTCGATGGGTCAAAGAGGCGAACGTTTCGCACGCGTACCGGCGCGTCGTACTTGTGCGCGACTTCTTTCTCGATTCGCACGTAGTTGTCAGTCGACATCTTCGCGGCGACTGCCCGCAGCCGCTTCTCCTCGCCCTCATACCCCTGACGGACGATGACGAAATCGGCGGTCATGAATGCGAAGAGATCGCTTTGCGCGTCGAGAAGGATGTAGTCCGGCGTGAGATTGATTCCCGTCAGTGCGTAGGCCGTGACTCGTATCTGCCCCTGGGCACCGGATACCGTCAGCGCGTTGCCTTGTTGTTCGAGTCGCAAGCTGCCGCTCGGCAGTGCCGGCATGTGCCGGTCGGCGTCTCTCAAGAGGGCTCGCGCGTAGAGACCGAGTGCCCAGGGACTCGCGCCCTGCGCCACGTAGATGCTCGGCTCCTTGAGCGTCGTGCTTCCCGTACCAGTCGGATCGGTCCACGTCGCTGCGTTGCCCGTCAGCGCAAAGCGCTCGTTCACCTTGCTGCCGAACGTTGTCGCGCCGGTGATCGTCCAGGCCGTCGGGAGGCCTGACGCATCGGTCGTAATCGTCTCGGCGAGAGTTGGGCCGCGTCCGTTGTCCTTGAAGTCGAAGTCAATGACCGCTTGCGTGCCCTGCACGTCTGCCTTCAGATGCCCGACGTTCTTCTCGCCGATGATGACGACGAAGCTCTGCGTGGCCGCCGTGGCCAGGCATGGCATCAATGCGAATGCGCAAAATGCGATCGCGAGCTGTGCTCTTTTCATTGCGATTCCAATCGAGTCAACGCTTGTCGACGACGACCTTTCCGTCCTTCAGCACGATCTTGGTTTTCAGCATCTCGTAGACATTCAGCGTCGGGTTGCCGTCGATCAGGATGATGTCGGCACGCTTTCCCGCCTCGAGCGTCCCGATCTGATCGGCCATGCCGACGTACCGTGCCGCGTTCGGCCCGATGATCCTGTGGATGTCGGCCATCGAGAACACGATGCTGTATGACTTCAGTTCGTGTTCGAGCACGACGAGATCAGCGGCGTTCTGATCGGTCGAGTACGACATGGTCTGATGGTTCGGATCGGCATCCCAGATACGGCGGGCGTTGACGATCGTGTAGCCCGCCTCGGTGCCGGTCGCACGTCCTTTCGGATCGCGGTTCGCGCCGGCGATCGCCTCCGGCCACGGCTTGCCGTCCCGGAAGCGAACCGTGTTGTCCTTCGGCCACTGCACCGCGGCGGGCGCGGCTGACAACGTGTCGACGTTCGGCGCGCCGAAAGCGATCAGGCCGGCGACGATGGAACCGGTCTGCGCGACTTTCTCTGCCTGTTCGTACGTCGTGAAGTCCTTGTTCGGCAAGTGCACCAGGCGAGTGACGCCGGCATCGATGGCGGCGACCATCGCGGGACTGCTGACGGCGTGCACGTTGACCTGGATCCCGACCTTCTTTGCCTCGTCGACGATGGCCCTGAGAACTTCGATCTCGGACTGCGGCGGCGCGGGCTCAGGTGTCAGTCCGATCTCGCCAGTGTGCTTGATCCCCTGCGCGGCCAGCGCCTGAACCGCCGCGCGCGCCTCGGCCGGCGTCTGGCGCAGATTGATCTGTCCCGATGCGATGACGCGCGGGCCGACGATTTCGCCCTTCTCGATGCGGTCGCGCAGCGCGATGTTCGCCTCGGCGGGGCCGCCGCCGGCGAGCACCGTCGTATAGCCCGCCTCGAGCACCGACTTCATCTGCGCCGCGTCGTAGTTGTTGACGTGCTTGTGACCGTCGATGAAGCCGGGCATGGCGCTCATGCCTTTGGCGTCGATGACGCGCAGGCCCTGCGTCGGCGCCGCACCGGCGGTGACCGACACGATCTTGCCGCCGCGCACGACGATCGTGCCCGACTCGATCACCTGGCCGCTCCCGACAATCACGCGGGCGTTGGTGATGGCGACATCCTGCGCCGAGACGAGGCTCGGCACAATCCATCCGGTCGCGGCGACGCACGCCACTACAAGCATTCTCTTCATCTCTTCCCGCCTCTTACCTGTGCCTTTGCACCGTTGACCTGACTTTTGACCTTTGACTCTTGACCTATCGTCCTGGCTCGAGCCGCTGAACGAGCGCGCGTGCGCGCGCGAGCACGCTGTTGCGCTCGAGCAGTGCCTGTCGATCGCCGTCTGGCATGCGCAGGTTCTGCGCCGTCACGTTGACGAACTCCGCATCGTCGAGGCCGGGATCTGGCGGTTCGGCGTCCAGCGGAAGAACGGTGACCAGCAACTGCGCGAGGCGCTCGCGCGCAGTGCTGAGAGGCCCGAGCTCCTCATTCGTCAGCAACTCGGGTATGGCCTGCACCTTCGCGAGTCGATAGGGCTTGCGCTGATCTTCGCTGAGGACACGAAAGGTCGTCAGTCCGTGAAGCAGGATGATGTATCGCCCATCGGGCAGCTGCTGGTACTCCTCGATTGTGCCGGCGCACCCCACGTCGCGGATCGGCGGCCGTCCTTCGTAGTCCTTCTCGTGCCCAGGTTGCAGCATCACCATGCCGATGATGCGATCGCCTTTCAGGGCATCGGCGACCATCTCACGGTAGCGCGGCTCGAAGATCAGAAACGGACGTCTCACGCCCGGAAAGAGCGAGACCTCGGGCAGCGGAAAGAGCGGGATCTCAGGCGGAAGAGCGGTCGCCGTTGCCGAGCCAGACGCGCCTTGCCGGGCGTCTGGCTGTTGAACGAGGAGCAGGGCCAAGGTGAGCGCGAGCAGCACGCCCACCAGTCTAGGACAAGTTCAAAGGTCAAAGGTCGAAGTTCAAAGTGTGCGTTGACTTTTAACTTACTTGCCAACTTTGACCTTTAAAAACTTTGAACTTAGTTAAAGGGCGCTTCCACCTTGTAGGTTTTCCCCGAAACGTCCTTCGCCGTGATTCTGACCGACTTGATCCGGGTGACGCCAGGGCGGAACCTGGCACCGCCGGCACCCGAAAACAGGTCGTAAGGCACATCACGTTTCGCGCCGGATTCCAGGCGCGGCAGCTCCCGCCGGTACGGAGCCAGTACTCCCGACGGCACGAGCTCGATCAGGCCTTCGGCAAGCGCGTTGCCGGAACGGTTCTCAATGGTGATGTAGGTCGGTGATGTGGTGAAGCCGACCGCCGCTTTGGGATCCTGGGCCGAGGCACCGCAGCCAGTTGCGATCAGCGCCCCGAGAACAATGCACGCCATCGTGCACGGGAAACTCGCCAAACGTTTCATACGCAGCTCCCTTCATGAACCTTGGAGGTCGAAGAGTGCCGAACGCCGCTTGTGAATGAGCCGTTTCCGCCGCCGCCGAACGAGGAACCGGGCGAAATCGTCGGTGAGTCAGGAACGTTAATACGCCCGTAGCCCCGGTGGAGTCAACAGGCTCGTGAACGTTCACACGTCGAACTCGCGCGCGGGCGTGTACTCAGCGGCCGCGAACCTGGAGAAACGCCGATGACTTCAGACGCAGCGATTCGAAGCTTGAAATCCGAGATCTCGGGTCAGGTGCTCACGCCCGTCGACGGAGGGTTCGATGCCGCGCGCGCGGTGTTCAACACCATGATGCGCGGAAGGATTACGTGCGGCCTATGGCGCGAAGTTCGAACGGCTGTCGCTGCTGAAGCTCAAATACGATCCACACAATGTGTTCCGGATGAACCAGAACGTCACGCCGGCCGTGTAACTGAGTTCAAAGGTGAAAAGTTCAAAGTGGGAAAGTAAGTTGGAAGTGCACCAGTGGCCGCAGAACAGGCCGGCCGTACTTCGGACTTACTTCTCAACTTTAAACATTCCACTTTGAACTTTCAGATCTCTAGCTTCCCCGTGCTGTCGCCAAAACTGTCTTGATGCACGTCGAGCTTGTCGAGCAGTGACAACATCAGGTTCGACATCGGCGTGTGCGCCGGGAACACGAGATGGCGATCCCCCTTGAGCTGTCCTGACGCGCCGCCGGCGACGACGATGGGCAGCGGATCGTGATCGTGCTGGTTGCCGTTGCTCATGCTACTGCCGTAGAGGACGACTGAGTGGTCGAGGAGGTTGCCGTCGCCGTCGGGCGTGGTGCGCAGCTTCTCGAGGAAGTAGCCGAGCATCTGTACGTGATAGCGGTTGATGAGCGCAAACGAATCCATGCGCGCGCGCGCGTTCGAATGGTGCGAGGCCGTGTGGAAGCCGTCGCGCACGCCGCTCCCGGGATACGTCGCGCCGCTCGTATCGCGCGCGTACATCATCGTCGAGATGCGCGTGATCTCTGCCTGATACGCGAGCACCTGCAAGTCGAACATCAGCTTGATGTGATCTTCGAACGCTTCCGGTACGCCCACGGGCGCCTCCGGAACGTCGGGATTACTGGCTGACTGTTTCTCGGCCTTCTGAATACGGCGCTCGATTTCCCTCACGTTGTCGAGGTACTCACCGAGTCGGGCGCGGTCTCCTGAATCGAGGCCGGTCTGCAGCCGCCCGACCTTGTCGGTGACGGCGTCGAGAATGCTGCGGTCCTGCTGTTTGCGCGCCAGGCGCTGCGCGGCGTTGGTGCCGTCGCCGAACAGGCGCTCGAAAACGACCTGCGGGCTGTTCTCCATCGGCAGCGGCAGCGTGTCGTTTCGCCACGAGATGGTGTTGTAGTAGGCGCACCCGTAGCCGGCGCCGCAGTTGAGCGCCACTTCTTCGATGCACACCTCGATCGACGGAAGCGGCGTCTCCTGACCGATGTGGTCCACGAGCACCTGGTCGATGGTTTTGCCGCCGTGCACCGTGCCCTTCTCGGGATGCGCGCCGCTCAGGAACACCGCCGCGGAGCGGGCGTGATCGGCGCCCGCGTCGGATCCTTTGCCTCCTGCCATCGGATGAGCGAGGTTGGTGACCACGGTGAGGCGGTCGCGCAGCTTGTCGAGCGGCTTCAACGTCTCGGTGAACTCGAAGCCGGCGCCTTCCTTCGCGGGCGTCCACTTGTCCATCGTGGCGCCGTGCGGCACGTAGATGCCGCAGAAGCGGCTCTTGGGGAGAGCGGCCGTGTGCACCAGGCGCGTGCCCGCGGGAATCATCGAGTCGAGCAGCGGCAGCGCCAGCGTGACACCCATTCCCTGCAAGAACGTGCGGCGCGGTAAGTGCTTCTTCGTGATGAAGGCCATCTCAGTCTCCCGCTCTACGGTGTCGTTTTCGTTACGGCGTCGTGTTCATTCTCATCTGAAACGGATCGCTCTTCACGAGGCCGAGCACCAGATCCGAGAAGCGATACCGTTTGTCGGCGGCGACGTGCATGACCCCGCGCACCGCCGGCATGTCGTAGTACTTGATCTCCCGGCCCATGCCGTACATGAGCAGCTTCTCCGTCATCGCCGTGACGAACACGTCCGATCGGTTCAGCAGCGCCTTGCGCAAGGTCGCGGGACCGTCGAGGGGTGTGCCATCGACGAGTTGGGCGGAGGCATCGATCGCGACGCCTTCGTCGCTCGTGCGCCAGCGTCCGATCGCGTCGAAGTTCTCGAGTGCCAGCCCAATCGGGTCCATGATCTTGTGACAGCCGGCGCATGTCGGGTTGGCGCGATGCTGCTCGATGCGCTCGCGGACCGATCTCGCTGCGGCAGTCGGCTTCTCCTCGAGGGGCGGCACGTCGGGTGGCGGTAGCGGCGCCTGGCTGCCGAGCAGGTTCTCGAGCACCCACTTGCCGCGAATGACAGGCGACGTGCGATTCGCGTTCGAGGTGACGAGCAGCAGGCTGCCGTGTCCGAGCAGACCACGCCGTGCATCGTTGGCCACCGGCACTCGCCGGAAGTCGGGGCCGTAGACGTTCGGGATGCCGTAGTGCCTCGCGAGCCGTTCGTTCACGAACGTGTAGTCGGCGTCCAGAAGATCGAGCACCGATCGATCCTCGCGGACGATGCTCTCGAAGAGCATCTCGGTTTCGCGCTGGAACCCCTGACGCAGGTTGTCGTCGAAGTCGGGGAACACCGTGACGTCAGGGTTGGCGTTCTTCAAGTCCCGCAGGAACAGCCACTGGTTCGCGAAATTGGTCACGAGCGCACGCGCCTTCGGATCCGCGAGCATCCGGCGGGTCTGTTTCTCGAGCACCGCCGGCTCGTGCAGCTTGCCGTCGATTCCCAACTGCAACAGCTCATCGTCTGGAATCGTCGACCAGAGGAAGAAGGACAAGCGTGACGCCAGCTCGGTGTCCCTGATCCGGTATGGCGTGTTCGGAGCCACACCTGCCGGCGTTGGCTCGAACCGGAAGATGAATTCCGGATCAGCGAGGATCCGGCGCACGGCCATCTCGATGCCGGCTTCGAAGTTCCCGGTCCTGTCGCGCTCCTGCTGATAGAACGTGAGCAATGACGCGACGTCATTGTCGTTCACGACGCGCCGGAATGCCCGGCGCGCGAGTGTCGAGACGATCTGGCGCGCACAAGTCGTCTCATCGGAAGCCGACGCGGGCCGGCAGACGAGCACGCGCCGCCTGCTGGGTGTGTCACCGAGGCCTGTGGGATTGTACGGACCCGTGATCACGACGCGCGACAGGTGCGGAGCGGTCGTGTAGCCGTACTGCATGCCGATGAAGACGTCGTAGGTGCTCGACGAGGGACGTCGAACGAGATCTTCGTTCGCGGCGTAACTCTTCTGAAGGAACGCGACACCGATCGCCTGGGGTCCCGCCTTCACCTTGACCCGGAACTCGAGGCGGATGTCGGGCGTCATCTTGACCCGCTCCTCGAGCGCATCGGTCGGCTGCGGCTTCGGCGGATGCGAACCGGGCGCCTCGCGCATGAAGAACATCGGCACTTCATCGAGCTTGAACAGCTTCACGCGCTCGCCGTTGAGCGTGACCTCGAGCTCTTCACCTTCGGCACCCTCGCCGAAGACCTGGCCGAAACTGAGCTTGAGAAGCGAGAGTTTGATCAGGTACTCGCCGTCGACGGGGAAGTTGTGGCGGATGGTCGTCCCGCCGCGGGTCCCGAGTGGTTGCCCCTCGAGGGTCTGGTTCTGACTGAGATCGCCTTTCACCGTGTAGGTGACCTGGGCCGGCGCGGCGTCGCGCTCCCCGACGGCGAGCCTGCTGATCTTCGCCGCCGCCGATACATATCGTTCGAGCAGTGAGGGTGAAACACCGAGCACGTCGGCGATGTTGTCGAAGCCGTGACTCGAATCATCTGCTGGGAGCAGAGTGCTCGAGTCGACCTCCAGCGCCAGCAGATCGCGTATCGCGTTGGCGTACTCGACACGGTTCATGCGGTGGAGCGGTGCCCGTCCCGGATTCGGGTTGCTGGCAGCGAAGTGATCGATCGAGTCCTCGATCGATTTCGCGAAGGCATCAAGCGATCCGCGCTCGGGCCGCTTCGCTCCCGCCGGCGGCATCAGCCCTGCCCGAAGTTTGCGAACCACCTTCTCCCATGTTTCGGCGTTCGTTTCACCGAGTCGATTGAGCGGCAGCGTCTCGAGCGCGAGACCGCCGGTCTTCAGCCGCTCGTTATGACACGTCACGCAGTACTGATCGAGCAGGGCCTTTTGCGAGAGGGGGGCGAAATAGGCCAGGTCGGACGCCGGTGTGGGCTGCTGCGCGGGAGGTCGCTGCGCGATGACCGACGCGCCCACGGCGATGAAGGCGATGAGGCTGACAAGAAGGGTCCGCTGCATATTGCGAGTTGGATCCGGCTGAAGCCGGGCACTACTGTGTGGCGACCTCGGTTCCCATTAACTTCTTCAGCAAGGCCATCGCTTCCGGCTTCGCGACTGGCGGACGTACCGCAAGGAAGATTCCTTCCGCGAACGTCATCGGCGTCCTGCCGGCGTTGTCCTTGACGTCGAGTTTGGCGCCATGGTCGGCCAGTATCTGGATCACCGATACCCATCCCCGGTTCGCTGCTCCATGTATTGCGGCCAGGCCGAGCGAATTCGTCGCATTGACGCTGCCGCCACGATCGAGGCACAGCTTGACCGCTTCGACAAAGTCGGCTTCCGAGTGGCTGTATGTCTGAGCCGGGATCCAGTTGATGCCGGCGGCCGCCATGAGCGCGGTCGATCCCTGCGCCGTCGCGATATTCGGATCGGCACCATGCTCGAGGAGGAGGCGCATCACCTCGATGTCACCGGACAGCGCCGCGCGAATGAACGGTGTCTGTCCATCGAAGTTCACCCACGACGCATCGAACTGCATCAACCCATGCACCGGCACGGTGTCAGTTCTGAGATTGGGATCCGCACCCTTCTTCAGGAGAGCCTTGATCAGATCCAGCGGGTCGCGCCCGTCGTTGTACATGAACGGATACTTGTCGTGGTTGAAGTTGCGGAGATCGATCGCCGCAAAGAGCGCGGCACGCTGATAGTCGTCCGCGGCGTTGGGGTTGGCGCCCTTCTCGAGCAGCTCGGTTGCGAGCCCGACCTGGCCGTTCAGCAACGCGATGAGCAGCGGCGTGGTGTGATTGCCGGACGTTTGCTCCAGATTGGCACCGAGCTCCAGCAGCAGCCGCACCATGTCGGTATTGCCGTCGCGAACCGCGAAGAGGAGCGGCGTCATTCCGCCGTCCGCCTTCGGCAACGCGCGCTGCCGGATGATGCCGCTTCCCGACGCGCCGCCGGCACGAGCGGGCACATACTCGCCCTTGGGGACCGTGATTGCGGTCTGTGCGTTCACATCGGCGCCACGCGCCGCGAGCAGTTTGACGATGTCGGGGTGTTTCTCCGTGATGGCCCACATGAGCGCCGTTTGCGCGCGGCCGGCGTCTTTCGCGTTGACGTTGGCGCCGCGATCGAGCAGCAGCGTGACCGCCTCGACACTGCCAGTGCGGGACGCTGTCATCAACGCCGTCTCGCCACCAGGTGTCGTGCTGTTCGGATCCGCTCCAGCGTCCATGAGTCTTCGCAGGATGGCGGCATTGCCATTCATCGCCGCGATATGAATCGGCGTGATGCCGTACCGAGTGACAGCCTTCACATCGGCGCCGCGCTTGATCAACGCTTCAACTGTCGGAAGGTCGTTGTTGTGAACTGCCTGGTGAAGGGCAGTGGTGCCATCCGGGTTGACGCTGTCACGGCCGCCGGAGGCCGCTGTCTGTGAAGCGGCGAGTGTGGCAACCGCTGTCGTGAATGCAAGCATCAGCGCGCCGATGATGAGGTGTCGCCCGGTGGTCCGGCCCGTCGCCCGAAGTCTGTTGCCCATTGCCCGCATGACGCACATATTACGCCCTGCCGGCGCGATCGCGGGCGGCAAAACGGCGCCGACGGACCGATGGCGCCGCACACATAAGTCCAGTTATGCTGCGGCTTTCACTCCAGGAACTCGCTTGTGTCGGTGACTTCCCCACCGCCCGTTATCAGTGGGGCCTGCCATATTGTCACCTCGATCGTGGGGGGAGCCCTCCAACACAAGTGAGCTGCCGCGTGAAAGGGGCGGACGCGTGAGCCGACTCGAACAGTTTCTCTCGACCGTACCCTTCCTCTCATCGCTGAAGCGGGAACAGCTGGCTGCGCTGGCTGCCCACTCGACCGAACGTCAGTACCGTGCCGGCGAGGTCATCCTGCGCGCCGGCGAGCGGAATCGCACACTCTACCTGCTGGAGTCTGGACGTCTCGCCGTCCAGGTGCCGCGCGGCGACTCGAACGAAACCGTCGCGCATCTTCATCCCGGTGCGCCGTTCGGTGAGCTCTCACTGATCACCGGACGGGCATGCTCGGCCGATGTTCGCGTGGTGACCGATGCGACCGTTGCACAGATCTCGGAATCCGCGCTGAACGATGTTCCGGAAGCGCGGCACCAGGTCTTCGAAACGCTGGCGATGACCATCGCCGAGCATCTGCACGCTTCCGTCAGCAGCCGCGCCGAAGGCGAACAGCCGCGCGTCGTGTTGCTGCATCACAATCCGGGTTGGGACGCGCCACTGGCGTTCGCCGCGGAGCTGGCGCGATCGCTTGCTCGCCAGGTTGGATGGCAGGTGCTCAGGGTCGACTTTCGGCCGGCGGTCTCGAGCGAGCCTGTGCCGAGCGACGCAGGTGTCTCGATTGCCAACGTATCGGCGGCGCAGGGAATAGAAGCGATCCTTGTCGAACTCAAGGCGCAGATACCTGCGTGGCGACGAATCTTCGCGTGCATCGTGCTCAATCCAACCGCCGACCTGACGGCTTGCGCCGACGCGCTCAAGCCGGTGTGCGATTGGAACGGCTACCTCCTCGGGCCCTGGGACCGGATGCACTCGGAGACCTCGGCGCATGATTTCGTCGTGCAGGACGCGACCGGCGCGGCGTTGCTGCGCCTCTCGGGACGCGAGCAACTCATTCCCGACGTCGCCAACGCCGAGCGTGCGCACGCGTCACAGCAGCCGGTCGCGGCGGGATTCCTGCGCACGGTCGATTCCATCGCTCGCTGCATCGCGCGCCTGCAGGTCGGCCTGGCGCTCGGTGGCGGCGGAGCGTGGGCGTGGTCGCACATCGGCGTCCTGCGTGTGCTCGAACGGGCCGGGCTGCCGGTTGATGGAATTTCCGGTTCGTCGATGGGCAGCCTCGTCGGGGCGCTGCGTTCGATCGGCCACACTGCTTCATCGCTCGAAGATGCCGCTCGCGAGTGGCGCCGGCGCTTTCCCGGCTTCATCGAGTACCGCATCTGGCGAATGCACCTCGCGCGAGTGAGTGCGGTGACGCGTTTACTGCGCGAACGATTCGAGGATCGCCTCGTCAATCGAACCGATATCCCGTTCTGGCCCAATGCGCTCGACGTCGAAACCGCAGAGGAGATCGCGCTCACCGACGGCGACCTGGTCTCGGCGCTGCTCGCCTCGATGGCGCTGCCGGCATGGCTCCCGCCGACGACACGCAATTCGCGCCTGCTCATCGATGCGCTGTTCATCGATCCCGTGCCGGTCAGTCTCACGCGCCGGATGCACTGTCACTTCAACATCGCCGTCAATGCGATCGGGCCGTTCAAGGCGCGGTCGCTCCCGACGCGATTTCCGTTTCGGGCGTATGATTTCGTCACCCGATGCCTTCGCATCGTGGGTCATCAGATGGGGCAGGCGCAAGTCGAGGCGTGCGCTGACGCCGTCCTGGTTCCGGATATCCCTCCGGATACCAGCATGCTCAGTTTCGATCGCTACGCGGACATCATCGCGGCCGGCGAACGCGAGGCGGAGGCGCGGCTCCCGTCGATCATGGCGACATACGGCGGATTGCGGCGCGCGGCGGCATCGGCCGGCGCCGCGATTGCGGCATCCTGATTGGAGACAATCCTCGCCTTTTCGCGCCAATTCTGATCCGCGCGTTTCTCGCGCACCGGTCGAGACCTTGATTGCCCGCTGACCTCTGAGGTAGCGTCGGAAGGATGCCTCCATGTACGAGGCGTCGGGTAACGAGCGAACGAGCACAACGAGGTGAGTGAATGCGAGGAATTGTCAGAGGAGTACTCTTTGTCGTCAGTGCCCTGGTCATCCCACACACCGCGCTGGCCCAGGCCGTCATCGCGGGGTCAGTCAAGGACACGTCGGGAGCGGTTCTCCCGGGTGTCACCGTCGAGGCAACCAGCCCCGTTCTCATCGAGAAAGTGCGCACCGCGGTTTCGGACGGAAACGGCGTCTACCGGATCGAAGATCTTCGTCCCGGGACTTATACAGTCACGTTCACACTGCCCGGCTTCGCGACCCTGAAGCGGGAGGGCATCGTGCTCACGGGTTCGTTCACCGCCAGCGTCGACGCGGAAATGAAAGTCGGCGGTCTGGAAGAAACGGTGACCGTCACCGGCGAGTCGCCGATCGTCGACGTGTCGAGCGCGCGTCGCGAGACCACCATCGACAATGAAGTGCTGAAAGCGATTCCGACCGTGCGCAGCTACAACGCGCTGGTCGTCGTGGTGCCGGGTGTCGTCACCAACCTCAATGACACGGTCGTCGGAACGGCCACGACGCAGTTTCCGATCCATGGCGGCCGCAACAACGAAGGCCGCATGACGATCGACGGCCTGAACGTCGGCAACCCGCCCGGCGGCAACCAGCCACCGGCCTACGTTGCCGATGTCGGCAACGCCGAGGAAGTGACCTTCTCGACATCTGGCGGTCTCGGTGAATCGGAAACCGGCGGACTGACGATGAACGTCGTTCCGAAGACCGGTGGCAACCGCATCTCCGGGTCTGCCTTCTTCAGCGGGACCAACGACAGCCTGCAGTCGAAGAAGGCATCGTATGGTCTGGTTCCGACGCCGTACGACTACATCTACGACTTGAACGGCGCCGTCGGCGGCCCGATCAAGCAGGACAAGATCTGGTACTTCGTGAACGCCCGCACGCAGGGCAGCAAGCGCACGAACGCCAACCAGTTCTTCAATCTGAACGCTGGCGATCCGACCAAGTGGCTCTACGTGCGCGGCGAGCCGGGGTTCTCCGAGCGCACCTGGGAGAACGTCAGCGGCCGCGTCACGTGGCAGGCGAACGCGAAGAACAAGATCAGCGGCTTCTGGGACGAGCAGGCGACGTGCCGGAAGTGCGAAGGTCAGACGTCGGGCATCACCGATCCGGCGCGTGTGTCTCCTGAAGCCGGCAGCGTCGGCGCCACGAAACCGTTGCGCGTGATGCAAGCGACCTGGTCGTCGCCGGTCACGAGCCGTCTCCTCCTCGATGCTGGCTTCGGCGGTGTGTACTACGGGTGGGGCAGCTTCGAGCGCGATCCGAATCCGACGCGCGGTCTCACGCGGGTCACCGAGCAGTGCGCGGCGGGATGCGCCGACAACGGCGGCATCGCCGGCCTCGTCTACCGCTCGCAGGACTTCAACATCAACAACACCGGGTCGTTCAGCTGGAAGGCGAACGTCTCGTACGTGACCGGATCGCACAGCATGAAGGTCGGGTATCAGGGCACCTGGATGACGGACAACCGGTTGTGGATGACGAACGACACCGAGCTGAGCTACCGCGTCAGCAACGGCGTTCCCAACCAGTTGCAGATGTCACTGTCGCCGTACCAGAACGACGGCCGCGCCGGATGGCACGCCGGATTCGTCCAGGAGCAGTGGAGCCACGGCAAGCTGACGCTGCAAGGCGCGCTGCGGTTCGACGTCGCCTCCAGTTGGTTCCCGGAGCAGACGCTCGGACCATCGAAGTACTTCCCGAACCAGATCGTGTTCCCGGCGACCAAGGGCGTGGACAGCTACAAGGACTTGACGCCTCGCATGGGCGCCGCGTACGACTTGTTCGGCAACGGACGCACCGCGCTCAAAGCCAATTTCGGCAAGTACCTCGAAGGCGTGGGCGTGTCCACGAACTACGCCAACTCCAATCCCACGCTGCGCATCCCAACGTCAACGGGACCGTTTGGTGTGCAGGGTGTGACTCGCACGTGGATCGACGCGAATGGCGACTTCTTCCCCGATTGCGATCTCAACAACCTCGCCAACCAGGATCTGCGTCCGACCGGCGGAGACCTGTGCGGGCCGGTCTCGAATTCGCGGTGGGGCCAGAATGTCCTGACGAACCAGTACGACCCGAACCTCCTCAAGGGCTGGGGCGTGCGTCCGTCGGACTGGGACTTCGGCGTGTCCGTGCAGCAGCAGATCCTGCGAAGGATGTCAGTGGAAGTGGCGTACCACCGCCGATCGTTCGCTGGCTTCACCGTGCAGGACAACACGCTGGTTTCCAACGCTGAATACGATGCGTTCAGCGTAACGGCGCCGGTCGATTCTGTGCTGCCAGGCGGCGGCGGTTACGTCGTATCCGGACTGTACGACGTCACGCCGAGCAAGTTCGGACAGATTCTCAACAACGTGACCGACTCGAAGACGATTGGCGATGCGTCGCAGGTCTTCAACGGCGTCGATGTCACGGTCAATCTGCGGCAGGGTGGCCTGACGCTCCAGGGCGGCACGAGCACGGGGCAGACGACGTCCAACTTCTGTGACGTGCGCAACAATCTGCCGGAGTTGAATCTCGCGATCGGCGCGGGACTGCAGACGTCGAACATCAACTTCGGCAGCCCGTACTGCGACGTCTCGAGCGGGTTCCTCACGCAGTTCCGTGGTCTCGGGTCCTACGTGATCAAGAAGATCGACGCGCAGGTCAGCGCCGTCTTCCAGAGTAAGCCGGGCCCTGCGATCGTCGCCAACTGGGCCGTCCCGAGCTCCGTCGTTGCGCAGTCACTCGGCCGTCCGCTCGCCGGCGGCGCGCCGAACATCACGGTCAACCTGATCGAACCGGGCACCGTGTATGGCAATCGCATCAACCAGCTGGATCTCCGGCTGGCGAAGAACGTGCGATTCGGAGCGAAGCGGACGATGCTGAGCGTCGATCTCTACAACGCGCTCAACACGGGAGCGATCCTGACCTACAACAACACGTATGCGCCGCCAACCGCGACGGCGCCGAGCGTGTACGAGCAGCCGCTGACTGTGGCAACACCGTTGATGGTGCGCTTCACGGCGGAGTTCAGTTTCTAAGCCACGAAGGCCACGAAGAATACGAAGGTTAGCCACGAAGGTTAGCCACGAAGGTCACGAAGAATACGATGACCAAATGAAGAAGATGGTAGCGGCGGGTCTTAGGACCCGCCGTTACTTCAGCCACGAAGCGGAGAAGACCACGAAGCAAGTGTGATTATTTGTTTCCCTTCGTGATCTTCGTGGCTTCAATCCTCGTGATCTTCGTGGCATAGGTTGCCTGCTCATCGACTGATCGAACGCAGATAGATCTCGCGAACGGCATCGATCGTGTCCGCCTCCGCAGCAGACTTGTCCTGTCTGTAGCTCTTTACCCGTGCGAAGCGGAGTGCCAGGCCGCCGGGGTACTGCGGGCTCTCCTGCACCTCGTTGAACGCGATCTCGACGACCAGCTCGGGCCGCACGAAGACGGTGTGGCGATCGTGGCTGATCTCGAGCGTGCGCAGTTTATCGGTCTGCCAGGCGAGCATCTCGTCGGTCAATCCCTTGAACGTTTTTCCCAGCATGACGAATCCGCCGTGCTCCGGGTCGCGCGCGCCGAGATGGAGATTGCTGAGAAAGCCCGTGCGTCGGCCGTGGCCCCATTCGGCCGCGAGCACGACGAGGTCGAGCGTGCGGGCGATCTTGACCTTGAGCCACTGCTGGCCGCGCCGGCCGGCCGCGTAGCCGGCGCCGAGCGCTTTCACCATCACGCCTTCATGCCCGCGCTGCAACGTCTCGTCAAGGAATTGCCGCGCGCCTTCGGGCGTCGGTCGAAGGATCATCGGCACCATCAGTGACGGAGCGACGTGGTTGAGCCGCGCGATGCGCGATTCCTGAGAAACATCGACGAGGGACTCACCGTCGGCATACAGACAATCGAAGAAGAAGGGCATCAGCGGAATCTCCGCCCGCATTCTCTCGATGTCCAACTTTCTCCCGAACCGCTGCATCGTCACCTGGAACGGATGCGGTGCTGCATCGGATCGCAGCGCGATCACCTCGCCGTCCAGGATCGCCTCGCGCACGGCCAGGGCGCGAACGGCATCGATCACTTCGGGGACTGCTGACGTGACGTCGCGCAGGTTCCGCGAGAAGACGGCCACCTCGCTGCCGCGCTTGTGAACCTGAATGCGGGCGCCATCCAGTTTCCACTCGAGCGACAAATCGTGACGGAGTTGACTGAGCGCGTCTTCGACATCGTTCGCCGGCTGGGCCAGCATCGGTTGAACCGGCTGGAAGAGCTGAATGCCGAATCCCGCGAGACCACTTTCGCCGGAGAGGAGCGCAGCCCTGGCCACCGGCGCCAATGTCCCGGCCATCATCATCGCCCGACGCACGGCGGGTGCGCTGATGTCGCTGGCCTTCGCGACGGCATCCACCAGCACGGCTTCGAGTGCCCCCTGTCTCAACTCGCCGGTCAGAAGGCGGACGATGAAATCCTGCTCGGCGCGGGTGGCACGGCGAAGGAGATCGCGAAGCCGCTCGTTGCGCGCGCCTGAAGCGCCTGGCCCCTTGATCGTGGCTATCTGTGTGAACGCTTCGTCGACGGCGAGGAGCAGCAAGCCTCGCGTCTCGCTCGCTGGAGAATCCCTGGCAGCCCACAAGGTGGCGTAGCCAATCCCGATGCGTCCCTGACGAGGCTCGCCCGACAGCATGCCGATGGCGATCTCGATCTCGTCCGGTGCGAGGCGGCGGAGCAGATCCGCGAGCAAGCCGATCTTGGCGAGCCTGCTGCTCGCCGCGGCCACGGCAGTGCTCGTCTGAACGAGGTCCTCGAACAGCATGCCGCGCGCCGCATGCGCCTCAGAACCTGGCCAACATAATGGTGCCGTTCACTGCCATGGCACAGAGAAGCGCGAGCGCGATGAACAGATGCTGCGGCCACTCGAGAACGGCCGGCACTTCCAGGTGATCGATGCCGCCACCGGTCAGCTTGTGGAGTAGCGCGTACGCGAAGTTATGCAAGCGCGACTTGGTCCAGTTGGCCGTCTTCGACAGGCGGAAATCGAAGTCGTAGTAGTCGTTGGCGGGGTAACCACACGCGTGATCGTCGAGGAGCGGCACGTACTTCGGAGTGATCCCCTTCTGCAGTTCCTTCAGGGTGACTGGTTCGCCATTCGGCCCTTCGTAGAACACCCCATATGTGGGATCGACGATCATGCGCCCGTCGTCGAGACAAGCCTCGACGAGGCAGTGTTGTGCGTGTCCGGCACGATGGTAAAGCGTGATCTGGTATGCGCGAATCCCGAGTTCGTGCAGCGCCAGAATGAGCAGCCGGGCGCGACCTGAACAGCAGTCGCCGAAACGAAGTACCGCGCTTGGCGTCGCGCCCAACAGTGCGAACAGCGGTGGACAGAAGCTTGCGTCTTTGCGAATCGCCGGCACCCGATAGCAGCGTCTCGCCACATCCAGCATCAGTTCCTTCTGACTGGGTGGAATTGGATGAACTTCGAGAGCGAAAGATCGAAGGCGTCTCAGGTCGCGTCGCCGCTGTACGAGTAGACCGAGCGACACAGCGATGAGGATGACATTGAACGCAACAAGGCTGACCAAATCTCCCTCCCATATCGGCTGTTGTCTATTTCTTCAGAGTGCCGGTGACGCCTTCGGGCGAACAATTGAAAGGCTCGATCTTCAGATCCGACGCCGCGTACTCATTCGTCGAACGCGGGAATGGCTGCTTGAAGTATTCCGGATCGGTGAGATCGATTTCGACGATGAGGCGCTGACGCGCGGCGTCGAGATGCACGCGCTCGACGGAAGTGAGCGCGGCGGAGTGGAGCAGTCCCTTCGTCGGTTGCCCCGGTTGCTCGACGTACTGGTTCAAGACGCCCTTCGAGTAGTTCGCGGTCTCGATGACGAGCGTGTCGCCTTCCATGCGGCCAATCGAGTGACCGAGCGAGCTGCGCGGACCGTTCTTCGGGTGGTCCTTCATGTTCATGTGGATGACGCGACGGACGTCCATCCACTCGTGATGGAGCACGATGTCGTCGCCCTGACGCACGATCTCGAGTGGTGTCCCAGGCGCGCCCCACACACGCCGGATCGCGACCGGATCGCAGCGGAACGTCGGGTCGTCCTTGAACGGGTCGTAGCCGGCGACCGCCTTTTCGCCTGCGGGCGTCAGCGACTGGATCATCGGCTGCGGGCCGCTCGTGCTTCTATTCGGGATCGGCGCGAGCAGCCAGGTGCCGAAGAGGTCCTTTCGCTTCGCCACCGTCGGCGCCGCTGTCGCCGGTGACGCTCCGCGTGGGCCGTTGACGTTCAACGTGCGTCCGTCTTCGAATTCGACGTTGTCGAAGAAGCACATGTACGGGCTGTGCCGCGACATTGAGCCAGTGACGCGCACTTTCGTGCCGGCCTTGAACATCTCAGGCTTGATGCCGTTGCGAGTGAGCTGCGTGACGCCGTGCGATTCGCACACGTACTCACGCGTCCGGCCGTTCTCGTCGACGGCAGCGATGTGGAGGTAGCTGTGCGGGTTGCGCGCTTCGTACTGCGTCACCGTGCCCGAGATATTTGCGGGCTTGCTCGAATCGAAATGCGGAGCGAAGCTGTGATGCGCGAATGCCTGCGGAGCGATCAGAAGTGAGCTGACGACGATGGTGATCGACGGGACCGTGCTTCTGACTCGCATGGCGGGCCTCTTCAAGTCAAAGATCAAAGGTCAAAAGTCAAAGGCCAAAGGTCAAAAGTCAGTTCAAAGTTCAAGGTAAGTGCAAAGTTCACAGTTCAAAGTGGACGCGTGGCGCGGCCGGGCCTCGCCGGCTGCAGTTGCTTGAGTGTTGCCCCCACCGCTTGCGGCAGCGACCCCGTCGTTCCCGCCGCCGCCAGTTCGTCGTTGAGCACCCGCAACTCGCTGACCGCCTGGTCGGTGCGGCCGGCCTTCTCGTGCAACAGCGCCACATAATAACGGATCGTCCGACGCCGGAATTCGTCCTTCGCGGCGTACTCGTCGAAAGACCACCCGAGAGTGCTGATGTGATCGTCAGGCGGCAATGCTTCGAGCAGCGCCGCGCGTTCGTGCATCCGGTCGGGCGGCGTCGCGAAATAGTATGGCCCCCAGAGCGCCTGTGCCTGCCTCGCGCTGAGCCGTTCGTTGCCACGGCGCATCGCGTCGGCCAGTCGCACCCGCTCGGCATTTGCTTCGGCTGTGCCTGAGTTGCCGTAGGCCGCCCACTGCAGAGTGCGAACAGCCTCGCGCGCTCGCCCGGACTCGAGAGCCGTGTCGAACAGCTTCTTCGCATCAGCCACCTTGTCGTGGTCCTGGAAAAGAACCCAGTGCGCCAGCATGGCATTGGCGTAGGGATTTCCTGCATCGACTGACAAGGCTTCTCGATACTTATCCGACGGATTCAATCGCTGATCTCCATCGCGCCACAGTAAGAACGTCGCCCATCCTGTGTGCGCCAGCAGATCGGCACGCCGTGCGCCCGTCGCAGACGGAAGCGACGCGTCGACGATGGCAAGCGCTGGTGCAATCGCCTCGCCAAATGAACCCTTGTCGTTTTCGGTCCTCGCTTCGCGGATCCAATCCATCGCCACGTCGTCCTGTGCTTCTCGAACTGCCGTGGACGTCGGAGCCAGTTCGCGCGCGCGCGTCAACGTTCCCAGCGCCTCGGCGTATTGGTTGCGGTCACGCTGTGCCGATGCCGCCGCCATCAGCTCTTGCGTGCGAACTGTCTGGTCGTTCTTTCCGGCATCACGGGGCGCGTTCTTGTCAGAGATGGTGATCGTGCCATTGCGGCCGTTCGTCGACGTCCCGTCTGTGGCCGGCGTGCGCCCTGACGCCCGGAACACGACGTACCCGATCATTCCGAGTGCGAGCACACCGGCCACGACCGCCGCTGGCCACCAGCGTCGCAGCCGCGAAACCGGCGTCGCCTCGGTGCCGATCATCGTCGCGAGCCGTTCGCACAGACGCTCGGCGTCATCGTGGAACTCAGCGTGATCGAGAGATGCCGCTTGACGATTGGCCAGCGACGCCAGCGGTCCGGGCAGTTCCTCCGCGCGCGGCATCGTGGCGCCTTGAACGAGAACCGGCACCACCGGAATGTTTCGTGCCAGCGATGTCTCGACTTCAAGACGAACGAAGTCGTTTGCATCGTCGAGCCTGCGTGTGCCGTTGGCCGCTCGTGCCGACGTCCATCGCGGTCCGATCACGACGAGCACGGCGGCAGTCTCTTGCAGAGACTTATGGAGCACACGCACGAAGTCGGTGCCCGGATCGATCGTGTCGATATCGAGGAAGACCTGATCTTTGCCGAAACGTCGGGTCAGGTGGTCGGCGAGCCGGCCGGCATCGCCCGCCGCATCGTCTCTCCGGTAGCTGATGAAGATCCGTGGTGGCATCGAAGTTGGGCGTGCGTCCAATGATACGTCTGGCCCCGCCGCGAGACGCGGAGCAAGTGCACACTTCAATCAGACAGGTGGTCGAGAGCAGTCGATGAGTGGCGCGGGTCAGCGCCTGGAAGTCCTGGCGGCGGCGCAGTCGTTAAGGTATCTCGACGACGTGAGCCATTCCGAGTCCGGATAGTAGGCGAACAGCAGACCAGTACCCTTGACTCGATCGATGATGGCGTGCGCGACGCCTTCGCGCAGCGCCGGGCATCCCCAGCTGCGACCGAGCCGGCCGTTGGCGTGCGCGAACTCGTCGCTCACGTAATCAGCGCCGTGCATCACGATCGCCCGGTCGTAGGCGCGATCGTTGAAGCCTTCATCCAGACCGCGCAATCGCAGCGAATAGCCGTTCTTCCCCATGTAGGCGTCTTGCGTGAGAAACAGCCCGAGACTCGACTGGTTGGAGTCGGGCTCGTTCGAGAATCGGGTCGCCAGATTGTCTCCGCTTCCCTTGCCGTGTGCGACCAGCTCTTCATAGAGAAGCGCCCGTTCCCGCAGGTCGAATACCCAGAGCCGCTTTACCGTTGACGGACGCGAGTAGTCGATGACCATCAGCGTCGAGGGGTCTTCGATCGATCCCGATTGCACCGCGCAGTCGACCGCTGCCAGCGCCATCTCAAACACCGTGGGTTCGATCGTGCCGAGCCGGACGCCGCCCCAGGCATCGCTGCTGAATCGCGCGGATCGCGTCGGTGTCCTGGCGGTCAGCGGAACAGACACCATTCCACACACGCCGAGGACGGCGGCGCAGACAACGAGCGGGCGTGCAAGAAGGAAGGATCGGGGAAACAACGAAGGTCTTCCCAGTTTAACAACGGAGTTGGCCGATGTTAGCCCGGCCGTGCGCACGGTTCAGCCCGCGTTGGGACGACGGCTCAGGTGCGAGGCGCGATAGCCTCTGTTGCCCGGGAGGGTGCATCTTCGCGTCCCTCCGTCTCTGACAATCCGACTGTCGATTGCAGGATGTAGGTTGGCCTGGCACGGACATCTTTATAGACACGCGCGACATACACGCCAACGATACCAATGGCTCCGACAGTGGTGGCCCAGAAGAACGTGAGCACGGCGATCAGCGCCATGCCGCTGTTCAGCGGTCCGCCGGCGATCGCCGGCGCAACTGCGACGGCCATCGTGACGATGGACGCGACGAGACCGGCGCCCGCAAGTGCGACGCACCCGTAGATCGGAACGAACGAGAACGAGGTCATTCCCAGGACGAACGTTTTCCACGGATTGCGACTGATGAGTGGAAAGTGCGACTGTCCCGCATGCCGGGCGGCGCGTTCGTACGGCACGAATGCCTGGTTGAGCCCGAGCCAGACAGTGAGGCCACGCAGATACGGATCTGATTCGCGCAGGCGCACCAGTTGGTTCACGGCACGGCGTGAGAGCAACTTGAAGTCGCCGCCATCGACGGGAAGCTGGATCGCCGAGCTGTACTGGATGATGCGGTAGGCCAGCCGTGTTGCCGTCATCTTCAGCGCACTCTCGCCGTGACGGCGCGTGCGAATCGTGTGGACGACGTCCGCGCCGTCGCGCCAGCGTTCGAGCAGTCGCGGAATCACCTCCGGCGGATCCTGGAGGTCGCAGTCCATGTACACGACCGCGTCGCCACTCGCCGCCGCCAATCCAGCGAGAACACCTTCGGCGACACCGAACTGGCGCGACATGTTGAGAAGCTTCACGCGCGGGTTTCGCTGCCGTTCCGTCAGCAACACCGACACCGAGTGATCGGTCGACGCGTCGTTGACGAACAGGAGCTCGTACGCGACGTCCTGAGTCGCAAAAATCGCGACCAGCCTGGCGACCAGCGTCGGGATGTTCTCGGCCTCATTGCGGAACGAGAGCACGACCGACACGAGAGGGATAGCCATCGCAGTTTGGGTAGCGAAGCATCGCACGGTATCAGATCGGCAACAAGAGATAGAGTCCCTGGGTCCTGTGTGCCTGGTCCACGTCATCCCTCCTCGTCAATTTGCGCCCTTCGACGCAGACACAGGATGGGCCGTTGACGTCACGGCTGTTCCGATGTCTAATATGTAACCTAATGGTTACTCAAGTAGGCGCCCGCAGCGGACACGCGTTCGGCGCGATCGCCGATGCGACTCGCCGAGACATCCTCGATGCCTTGCGCCGCCAGGATCTGGCAGCCGGCGAGCTCGCCGCGCGTTTTCCTGTCAGCCGGCCGGCGGTCTCCCGGCACCTTCGCATCCTGCGTCAGGCCGGGCTGGTGCGCGAGAGGCGCCAGGGCCAGTCGCGGGTCTACTCGCTGGATCCACGACCGCTTGCGGACATCGATCGCTGGCTCTCGCGTTACCGGATGTTCTGGGCTGCGCGGCTCCACGATCTCAAGCGCCACGTCGAGGGGGAGCGCTCGTAATGGACAGCGCGGCGTGGACCCATCGACAGAGTCGCGCGCTACCGGCCTCTGCGCAGCGTGTCTTTCTGGCGCTGACTTCCCCGGTGGAACTCCGTCAATGGTTTGCGGAAGCGGTGTCGGTTGATCTGCGCCTGGACGGCGAGTTCGCGTTCTGGGGGCGGCACACCTACGGTGCGCC
>Ga0111539_10001640_pt1 | contig 29895 bp, 27 predicted proteins | sample RhiMethybrSRZTD1_FD_79667 | JGI IMG/M metagenome (GOLD analysis project Ga0111539, IMG submission 79667) | Populus rhizosphere microbial communities from Tennessee, USA - Rhizosphere MetaG P. TD hybrid SRZTD1 (version 2) (version 2) | ecosystem: Host-associated > Plants > Roots > Rhizosphere >...
CCCCCGCCCCGGCCGACCTGCAGGAGCTCACGGCGACGGTCATGCGCCCGGTCGCCGGGCTGCCCCTCCTGCACCTCGACCGCTGATCCGGCGCCATCATCGCCTCCACCCGCTGATCAGGGGGCGGCGGGCCGGCCGGGCGGTGCCGCAGGGCCCAGGGCTCAGCCCTTGCGGCGACGCGTCTCGAACACCGCGACCGCCTGCTGCAGCGGCACCAGCTCGCGGCGGTGCTGCCGGTGGGCGTCGGCAACCGCCTCGGCGGCCTTCTTGCGCAGGTCGGCGAGCTCGGCCCGCAGGCGCACCACCTCGGCCTCGAGCTCGAGCACGCGCTGCACCCCGTAGAGGTTGAGGCCCTCGTTGGTGAGCTCCTGGATGCGCCGGAGCTGCTCGATGTCGGCGTCGCTGTAGCGACGGCTGCCCCCGCTGGTGCGAGCGGGGTCGACCAGGCCCTTGCGCTCGTAGATGCGGAGCGTCTGGGGGTGCACCCCGGCGAGCTCGGCCGCCACCGAGATCACGTACACAGCCCGCGTCACGTCACGGCCGTCGGGTCGCATCGTTCGTCATCCTCCCTGGGTGGTTCGACACGGATCACCCCTCCACCCCGAGGTGCTCCCGGGGTGACCTGCCGTCGGTCGCGGCCGCCAGGGCCTCGACCGCCTTGCGCTCGTCGTCGGTCATGTTCTGGGGGACGGCCACCTCGACGGTGACCAGAAGGTCGCCGGTCTTCTTGCGGACGCTCACGCCCTTGCCCTTGACCCGCAGCGTGCGGCCCGACCGGGTGCCGGCCGGGATGCGCAGCTTCACCGAACCGCCGTCGAGGGTCGGCACGCGGACGTCGGCCCCGAGGGCGGCCTCGGGGAACGTCACGGGGACGGTGAGGGTGAGGTCGTCGCCCCGCCGGCCGAACAGCCGGTGCGGGTCGACGCGGGCGGTCACGAACAGGTCGCCGGGCGGGCCGCCGTTGCGGCCCGGGCCGCCCCGGCCCTTGAGGCGGATGCGCTGGCCGTCGGCGACGCCGGCGGGCAGCCGGACCTTGACCTCGCGGGGGCGGCGCTCGACGCCCGTGCCGTGGCAGGTCGGGCAGGGGTCCTCGATGAGGTAGCCCTGGCCGCTGCAGTTGGGGCACGGCTGGGAGAAGCTGAAGAAGCCCTGGTTGTCGTCGATGACGCCGCGGCCCTGGCACTGGGGGCAGGTGGTCGGCGTCGTGCCGGGCCGCGCCCCGCTGCCGTGGCAGGTCGAGCAGGCCGCGTCGCTCGTCAGGTGGATGGTGGTGGTGAGCCCCCGGACGGCGTCCTCGAAGTCGAGGTGCAGCTCGGCCTCGAGGTCCTGCCCGCGGTGGGGGCCGGTGCCGCGTCCGGGACCGCCGGCCGTGCCGCGCCGCCGGCCGCGGCCGAACAGCCCGCCGAGGATGTCGCCGACGTCGCCGACGTCCTCGAACCGGAAGCCGCCCGCGCCGGCACCACCCGGCCCGCCGGGACCCCCGGCGCCGCCGAACATGCCGCCCATCGGGCCCATCTTGCGGACCTCGTCGTACTCCTTGCGCTTCTCGGCGTCACCCACGACGTCGTAGGCCGCCGACACCTCCTTGAAGCGCTCTTCGGCGGCGGCGTCGTCGGGGTTGGCGTCGGGGTGGTACTGGCGCGAGAGCTTCCGGTACGCGCTCTTGATGTCCTTCTGGGAAGCGGTCTCGCTCACCCCGAGGACCCGGTAGTAGTCCTTCTCGAACCACTCGCGCTGCGGCGCCATCGGCGGTTGCCTCGTCTCTCCGTGCGTGCTGTGCGTCGTGCCCGGTCGCCCGGGACTGTCAGTCGGTCACCTTGACCATGGCGGGCCGCAGCACCTGGCCCCGCCAGCGGTAGCCGGGGCGGAGCACCTCGGCGACGACCTGCTCGCCGCCCTGGCCGGGTTCGTGCATGACGGCCTCGGCCTCGGCGGGGTCGAACGCGGAGCCCTTGGGGTCGATGCGCTCGAGGCCCTCCTTCTCGAGGGCGCCGTAGAGGGCGGCGAGCACCGGCTCGACCTCGGCGGCGCCGTGCGCCAGCGCAGCGTCGCACGAGTCGAGCACGGGCAGCAGCCCCTCGACGAAGCGGCCCAGCGACCGGACGACGGCGTCGTCCTGCCGCTTCTGGGCCTGCTTCCGGTAGTTCTCGAAGTCGGCCTGGGCCCGCTGGTAGGCCTCGAGGTACTGGGCCCGCTCGGACAGCAGCAGCTCGAGGTCGACCTCGACCGCGTCGGCCGCGGCCTGGAGGTCGGCGTCGGCCGCCTCGTCGGCCGCCTCGGCGTCGCCCTCCCCCGCCCCGGTGGAGGGCGGGGTGGGCGGCACCGCGGCCGCCTCGTCGCCGGTGGGCGCGGGGTCGGACGGTGTGGCCTCGTCGGTCACTTCGTGTCCTCGTCGTCGACGATCTCGGCGTCGACCACCTCGTCGTCGGACGGCTGGCTGGCGGCGTCGCCGGCGCCGGCACCTCCGGCACCCGCGGCCCCGCTCTCGGCGGCCGCCGACTCGTACAGCTTCTGGGTGAAGGTCTGGCTGGCCGACATGAGGGCGTCGGTGGCCGAGCGGATCGCCTCGACGTCGCTGCCGCCCAGGGCGCCCTTGAGGTCGCCGAGCTTGGCCTCGACGGCCGACTTCTCGTCGCCCGAGATCTTGTCGCCCTGCTCCTTGAGCAGCTTCTCGGTCTGGTACACGAGCGTGTCGGCCTGGTTGCGGACCTCGGCCTCCTCGCGGCGGCGGCGGTCCTCCTCGGCGTGGGCCTCGGCGTCCTTGATCATCTGGTTGATGTCGTCCTTGGCGAGCGACGACTGACCGGTGATGGTCATCGACTGCTCCTTGCCGGTCGCCCGGTCCTTGGCCGCCACGTGGACGATGCCGTTGGCGTCGATGTCGAAGGTGACCTCGATCTGCGGCACGCCCCGGGGCGCCGGGGGCAGGTCGACGAGCTGGAACTTGCCGAGCGTCTTGTTGAACTGCGACATCTCGCGCTCGCCCTGGAGGACGTGGATCTCGACGGACGGCTGCATGTCCTCGGCGGTGGTGAACACCTCGGTGCGCTTGGTCGGGATCGTGGTGTTGCGCTCGATGAGCTTGGTCATCACGCCGCCCTTGGTCTCGATGCCGAGCGACAGCGGGGTGACGTCGAGGAGCAGCACGTCCTTGACCTCGCCCTTGAGCACGCCGGCCTGGATGGCGGCGCCGACGGCGACGACCTCGTCGGGGTTGACGCCCTTGTGGGGCTCCTTGCCGGTGAGGTCGTGCACGAGCTCGTGCACCGCGGGCATGCGGGTCGAGCCGCCCACGAGGATCACGTGGTCCAGGGCGTCCTTCGAGAGGCCGGCGTCCTTGATGGCCTGCTCGAACGGGCTGCGGCAGCGCTCGATGAGGTCGGCCGTGAGCTCCTGGAAGCGGGCCCGGCTGAGCGACTCGTCGAGGTGCAGCGGGCCCTCGCTGGTGGCCGTGATGAACGGCAGGTTGATCTGGGTCTGCTGGACCTGCGACAGCTCGATCTTGGCCTTCTCCGCCGCCTCCTTGAGGCGCTGGAGGGCCATGTTGTCGCTGGACAGGTCGACGCCGTGGGCGCTCTTGAACTGCGACACGAGCCAGTCGATGATGCGCTGGTCCCAGTCGTCGCCGCCCAGCTGGGTGTCGCCGTGGGTGGCCTTGACCTCGAACACGCCGTCGCCGATCTCGAGGATCGACACGTCGAACGTGCCGCCGCCGAGGTCGAACACGAGGACGGTCTGGTCGTCGCCCTCCTTGTCGAGCCCGTAGGCCAGCGCCGCCGCGGTGGGCTCGTTGATGATGCGCAGCACCTCGAGGCCCGCGATCTGCCCGGCCTCCTTGGTGGCGGTGCGCTGGGCGTCGTCGAAGTAGGCCGGCACGGTGATGACGGCCTGGCTGACGGTGTCGCCCAGGTAGGCCTCGGCGTCGCGCTTCAGCTTCTGCAGCGTGCGGGCCGAGATCTCCTGGCTGTTGTAGGCCTTGCCGTCGATGTCGATCTTCCACGACGTGCCCATGTGGCGCTTGACCGACCGGATGGTGCGGTCGGGGTTGGTGATCGCCTGCCGCTTGGCGACCTCGCCCATCAGGACCTCGCCGCCCTTGGAGAAGGCGACGACCGACGGGGTGGTGCGGGAGCCCTCGGCGTTGGGGATGACCACCGGGTCGCCGGCCTCGAGGACCGCGACGACGGAGTTGGTGGTGCCGAGGTCGATGCCGACAGCCTTGGGCATGAGGTGTGCCTCCGTGAGGTGACAGTGTGGAGATGGACGGGAGATCGCAGGGTGCTCTCTGGGGAGCCCTCTTGAACCGGAGTCGATGATAAAAGTTGAGTCCGCCGTTCGCAACTTTGAGGTGTGGCTGCCGGGACGGCCACGACGGCACGACCGGCGCCCACTGAGTACGTTTGCCAGCCGATGACGACGCCGTCGCTCCCGTCCCGCCCCACTGGTCCCGACCCGGCGCACGGCGACGAGCGGGCGGCGGCGGCCGTCGCCAGCGCGACCCCGTCACGCCGCGACGACCGCGCGGGCCCGGGGGCGCGCGGCGACTCGGCTGCTGCACCCGACCGACCCCGCGGCCTGAGCGACGGGACGCTGGCCGCCGTCGCGGCGGCCGCGCTCCTCCCCATGGTCTGGTTGGGCTACGGCACCGACATCGACGTCACCGACGTGCTGGCCTCCGCAGACAGCATCCGCGCCGGCGACTACGTCCCGTCGCGCCCGCCGGGGGTGCCGGTCTTCGAGGCCATCGTCGCGGTGCTCGACCCGATCGGCGGGCACCTGCTGATCAACCTGGCCGCGGCCGCGGCGGGGGTCGCCCTGGTGGTCGGCACGGCACGCCTCGTGCGCGCCTGGGGCCATGCCAACGGCGACATCGTCGCCCTCGCGCTGCTGGCGTCACCGCTGACCCTGATCTCCGCGTCGTCGACCGGCGACTTCGTGTGGGCCGCGGCCTTCCTCGTCTGGGGCACGTTGATGCTGGTGCGGAACCGGCCGGTCGCCGCCGGCGTGCTCTTCGCCCTGGGCCTCGGAACCCGCCTGTCGTCGGTCTTCGTGGTGCTCGCGGTGCTGGTGGCCGACGCCTGGGTGCCCGACCACCGCCGGCGGGCGGTGCGGGCGGCGGCGGTGGGCCTCCCGCTGGCCGCGGCGCTGTACGTGCCGGCCTGGCTGGCCTACGGCCGGTCGTCCACCATGTTCGAGACGGCCGAGGGCTGGCGGTCGTTCGCCAACAACCTGGGGCGCTTCCTCTACAAGGACTACGCCGCGGTGGGCGGTGCCTTCCTGGTGCTGATCGCCGTCGCCGCACCGGCGATGGTCCGGGCGTTGCGGCGATGGCGAGACGATCCCATGTTGCGCACAGGCGTGCTGGCGTTCGGAGTCAGCATGGCGCTGTTCTTCGTCCTGCCGTGGAAGTACAACCACCTCCTGCCCGCCCTCCTGGCCCTGTTGCTGTGGCTGGCGGCGAGCGGGCGGAACACCCGGGGCTTCCTGTGGCTCACCGTCGCTGCCGTCGCGGTGAACGGCCTGGTGACGTTCCGCCCCCTGACGCCCGACGACCCGGCGGTGGCCGAGACCGGGCGCTGGGACCCGACCATCACCACCGGGCTGCTCGTGAACGACATCGCCTGCAGGCTCGACGTGATGGACGACGACCCACCGCCGCTGAACCGCGTCGCCTGGGCGTGCACGCTGAAGCCGCTGCGAGGCGAGATGGTCGACCCCACCGACCCGGTCGACGAGCTGCCGCTCCGCGAGCGCTACGGCTGACACGGCGGCGCATGCCGCGGCGTGCCGCTCAGGCGGGCCGGTGCAGGCGGGCGAACACCTGTGAGTTGAGCCACCACGGCAGGACCGGGAACGGCGAGCGGGCCACGTCGGTGACCTCGAAGCGCTCGCCCAGGCGGTCGAGCAGGGCCCGGTGGTCGAAGCCCTTGTGCGTGACCCGGATGTCGGCGGGCCGCGGCGCGGGGCGCCCGAGCAGCGACGCCGCCGCCAGCTCGCGGGCCGAGTAGTCGGACGGGCGTCGGAACAGCACGACCCGGTTGGCCTCCTTCAGCAGCAGCGTCGGCCCGCCGATGACCGGCACCGAGACCGACACCTCACCACCGGGCGCCAACACGCGGGCGGCGTCGTCGAGGAACCCCTGGATCTCGTCGTCGTAGAGGTGCTCGAGGGTCTCGAAGCAGCACAGCAGGTCGACCGACGCGTCGGGCACCTCGTCCATCGAGCGCACCGCGGCGTACCGGTCGGGCTGGTGGTCCGACTCGGGGTCGAACCCGAGCAGGGCGAGGTCGGGCCGGAGATCCGCGAGGGTGTTGAGGAAGTCGCCCTGCCCGCACCCGTAGTCGAGCACCGTGCCGCCGACGGGCACGTCGGCCGTCGTGCGCTCGAACGACAGCTTGTAGCGCTGGCGATGCGCGTAGCGCGCCACCGGGTTGGGCGTCTCGAGCGTCTGCGCGCTGTAGCTGACCGTGCGGCTCATCGGTGCCGTTCCCCCTGGGTCCCAGCTCCCCGGACGCCGCGACGCTAGCGGACCGGACGTCAGCCGACCGGGGTGCCCGTGCGGGCGAGGAACGTGCGCAGCAGATCGTGGCCGCCGGTCGTCAGGATCGACTCCGGATGGAACTGCACGCCCTCGACCGCGTGCTCGCGGTGGCGCAGGCCCATGACGGTGCCGTCGTCGGTCCACGCGGTGACCTCGAGGACGTCGGGCACCGAGGCCCGGTCGACCACGAGCGAGTGGTAGCGGGTCGCCTCGAACGGGTTCGGCAGGCCTGCGAACACGCCGGTGCCGGTGTGCCGGACCAACGACGTCTTGCCGTGCATGATCTCGGGGGCCCGCACCACGTCGCCGCCGTAGACCTGGCCGATGCACTGGTGCCCCAGGCAGACGCCGAGCACCGGGCGACGGCCGGCGAAGTGCTCGATGACCGCGTTCGACAGCCCGGCGTCCTCGGGGCGGCCCGGCCCGGGCGAGATCAGCACGGCATCGGGGTCGAGCGCCACGATCTCGTCGAGCGTCAGCTCGTCGGACCGGTGCACGAGCGGCTCGGCCCCCAGCTCGCCCAGGTACTGGACGAGGTTGTAGACGAAGCTGTCGTAGTTGTCGATGACCAGGACCCGCGGCGCCACGGGCGGTGAGGCTAGCGGCGGAGCGGCCCCCGACCCCAGGGCGATTCCCCCGCCTGTCCCCGCGTCGCCGACCGTCAGTAGGGCTTGGTCACGAAGCGCTTGAGGTTGCGCAGGTTGACCTTCTCGACGAGCCGCCACGACCCGCGGCGGGCGTCGGACCGGTTGCGGCGCACGGTCAGGTCGAGCAGTCGGCCCGTCAGCGGGTCGTCGCCGTGCCGGGCGCGGCACTCGACGAGCACGTCGAGTGCGTAGGGGTTGTTGCCCGAGAAGGCGGCACAGGCCCACAGCCGCAGATAGGCGTCGCGCCCGGCGCCCGTCTTGTCGAGCGACGCAAGCGTGCGCAGGTAGCGGGGACCGACGGCGATCGGGCTGGCCTTCAGCGCGAACTCGTGGTGCATGCGCCCGAACTTCGTGCGGGCGGGGAGCGCTCCGGCGAACGTCTCGCGCCGCAGCCGCACCGCCGTCGTCAGGTCCAGGTCGGCCAGCCAGAAACCCAGGTCGACCATCGCCGTGTGGAGCTCGCCGAAGGTGTCCTCGGTCTCGTAGTACGGATCGATGCCCGGCTCGGCGTCGACGGCCATGAGCGACCCGAGCAGCGGTTCGTCGAGGCTCTGGACGAGGCGGAGGTCGGTGCCCTGGGTGTCGAGCTTGAGCCAGTCGGCGTGCGACACCCCGGCGGCGGCCAGGGCGTCGGCCAGGGTCGTCGCCTCGACCTCGGCCTCGCCGACCACCTCGTACCGGTAGGCGTGGAGGTAGGGCGCCAACCCGTCGGCGTCGGGGCGCAGGGTGCTCGACGCCGTCGGGTTGCGGGTGAGGAAGAACGTCGCCCTCGTCCGACCCGGCTCGGCCACGACCGCCTTGTCGACGACGACGACCCGGCCCGACTCGCTCGCCTCGGTGTGCATCTCGCGGAGATCGGGGTCGAAGCCGACGTAGGTCGCCCGGCCGAGGAGCGGGCGGAAGGCCCGGAACGGCTCGAGCGAAGCACCGACGTCGACGAGCGTCAACGAGATGCCCGCGGCGGCGAGGTCGTCGAGGGCCGCGCGTCCGTCAGCGGCTAGCGAACCCATCCCCGACCCCCAGTCATGATCGACCACCCTACCCCTGACGGGCCGGCCGACCGGCGGTCAGGCCTGCGCCGCCACCGCGCCCGCGGGAGCACGCTCGACCACGTCGACGGGGACGCCGAGCGCCTCGGCCAGCAGCTCGGACCGCCCGTTGGCGGCCCACAGCTCGAGCGATACGTCGCGGTCGTCGGCCGGGGCGACCTCGACGACGAGGTCGCCGCTCTCACCCACCTCGGCGGCGACCGCCGCCACCCGGCCCCCGTGGTTGCGGTCGAGCCCGACCGCGACCCGCAGGATGCCGGCGAGCACCCGCACGCGGCGCTGATCGTCCTTCGCCAGGGCCTGGAACTCGACGTGCTTCTTCCGGGGCGCGGACTTCCGGTGGTAACGCGCCACCTGGGCGATCAGCTCGATCTCGCGGTCGGTGAACCCCGTCAGCTGCTCGCTGTTCCGGATCACGTAGTAGCTGTGCTTGTGGTGGCTCGAGTGCGAGACGAAGAGTCCCACGTTGGCGAGGAGCGCCGCCGCCTGGAGCACCTCGCGGCTGTCGTCGCCGAGCCCGTGCCGGTCGGCGGTGGCGTCGAACAGGTCGAGCGCCAGGCGGGCGACGTGGGCGGAGTGGTCGGGGTCCTCGTCCATCTGCTCCGCGAGGCGGACCACGCTCGAACGGCGCAGGTCGGACAGGTGGTGCAGCGACCCGCCGTGCTCGCGCCGCCAGGTGTCGAGCAGCACGCCCTCCCGCAGGGCGTAGTCGGAGAACGTGAGCGCCTCCGCGTCGATGGCGTGGACGAACTGCTCGAGGATCAGGGCGCCGGCGAGGATGATGTCGGCCCGCCGGGGGTCGAGGCCCGGGGTGCGGGCCCGCTCCTTCACCGTCGACGCCTTGACCAGCCGCCGGATCACGCCGTCGATCTCGTCGCGGGTGACCGTGAGGTTGTTGAACGTGCGGGGCACGGGCGTGTCGTCGCGGGCGGCGGACCGCGTGGCCACCATGCGGAAGACCGCCTCGATCGTGCCCGACGACCCGACGGCGACGTCGTAGCCCGACCGCTCGATCTCGCGCACGGCGGGGGCCAGGGCGGTGCGGACGTCGTGCCGGCAGGCCTCGACCGCGCCGGAGGCGAGCTTGTCCTTCGGGAAGTAGCGCCGGGTGAGGCGGATCGAGCCCAGCTTGAGGCTGCGGGCGTTGACGATCTCGCCCTGGCTGCCCACCACGAGCTCGGTCGAGCCGCCACCGATGTCGCACACGACGACCCGGCGGTCGAACACGGGCACGGCCTGGAGGACGCCGAGGTGGATGAGCCGGGCCTCCTCGAAGCCCGAGATCACCTCGACGTCGACGCCGACCTCGCGGGCCCGGTCGATGAACGTGGCGCGGTTCTCGGCCTCGCGCACCGCCGAGGTGGCGACGGCCCGCATGGTGGCCCCGTGGATCTCGGCGACCTGCCGGAAGCGGGCCAGCGCCTCGATGCCGCGGGAGATGGCCGCGGGGGTCAGCCGCTTCATGTCGCCGGCCGACGAGCCGAGGCGCACCATCTCCTTCTCGCGCTCGAGCACGTCGATGCGGTTCTCGTCGACCCGGGCCACGACGAGGTGGACCGAGTTCGTGCCGATGTCGACCGCGGCGAGGGTGCTGGACACGTCCCCACTCTGGCGCGTCGTCGCCCCGGACGCGCCCTGCCAGGGGCGACCAGCAGGTGAACAGGCGGCGGGGCGGCGAGGGGCGACGGCGGCTCGCGGGACGAGATGGCGCTCCCCTGCCGGGCGGCGGGACCGGGGGCGGGACTAGGGTCGTCCGCCATGGCGAAGCCAGCGAAGCGTCACGTGCCGGGGGGTCGGGTCACGCCCAAGGGCGGCGGCTCCGGCGGTCGCGTCACGCCGAAGGGCGGCGAGCGGCACCCCGGCCAGTCCACCCGCTACACCCCGCCGACGCCCCGCGAGGCCAAGGTCAGCCCGCCGTGGGTGCCGGTGCTCATGTTCACGCTGCTCGGCATCGGGCTGGTCGTGATCTTCCTCAACTACCTCGACCTGCTGCCCGGCGGCATGAGCAACGCCTACCTCGGCCTGGGCCTGGCGGCGATCTGCGGCGGCATCATCACCGCCACGCAGTACCGCTGACCCCGAGCGGCGGCCTCGGCGCCCGCCGCGCCGCGCGCCCCCACCGCTGCGGGATGCGGGGCGCGATCCGCCGCGCTCCGCGGCCGTTCGCCCGCCCGTCGCGGCGTGGCCACCGGCCGTTCAGCGTCCCGTCCCCTGGTCGGACGGTTACCGGTCGGTCAGGTGGACGTCAGGCTCGGAAAGTTACATCGGTGTGACTCTCCCCAACCTTGTCCACAGGCTGTGGGCAAGCAATCGGGGCGGGGCACCGAGCGAACGCCGTGGCGACCAACCGTGACGCACGTCACGCTCACAGGTCCTCGACGGGGGTGACGAGGTCCATGTCCTCCATGCAGTGGCGGGGCGCCTCGGGCACCTCGTCGTTGGCGCTCGTCATGCGCACCTCCGTGCCGCACAACGAGCACCGGTAGAGCAGGCGGACCTTCCGCAGCTCGCCCGCGGGTGGCGGGGGCGGCAGCGGCGTGGCCAGGCTCGACATCACCGCGAAGCCCAGCTTCAGGATCACCCACCCGGCCAGCACCGCGATGGCGACGGCCGGCAGCGCCGCCCCGGTGACCCACCACGCCAACAGGCCCGCCACCGCGAGGGTCACGAGCGTGCCCCACGAGATGTTCGGCCGGCGCGCCACCTTGGTGCTCACCGGCACATCGTACGGCCGGGACCGTCGGGCCCGGCCACCCCTGCGAGGCGACCGGGCCCGACGCGTCACCCGGGCGTGTTCTCGGTGGGCACGAACGGCCGGCAGGCCTGGCCCCGCAGGCCCGGGCACGGCGCGGGCGCCACGGCCGGCACCTCGACGCCGTCGAGCTGCGACAGCACCAGGGCCGACGGCATGTCCCGCGACCTCGCCACCAGGTTGGTCGGGATCTGGCTCCCGTAGTCGGGGTTGTCGAACTCCCAGGTCGCGTGGTTGCGCCCCGGGGTGGCGATCGTGAGCCGCAGCTGCGACCCGGCCCGGAAGGCGTGGGCGAACGACGGGATGTCGACGCGGGCCTCGACGTACTCGCCGGGCGTCACCGGTTGCAGGGCGTCCTCGGTGAACGGGTGCACGACCTCGAGGTCGGAGGTGCGACGGCGGTCCTCGGCCCGGTTGGCGAGATCGAGCCAGCCGTTGGTGACCAGGTACTCGACGCCGTCGGGCCGCACCTCGGACACCGAGACCTGGACGTGCACGTCGGTGGCGTCGGAGGCCACGAACAGGTCGGCGTAGCCCGGCCCGGCGAACACCGTGTCCTCGGCGAAGGGCTCGGTCAGGTACGACAGCTCCTCGCCGGGATCGAAGCGGGTCCAGTCGGCCCCGGACCACACCGGGGCGAGCAGCGGGTAGTTGCCGGTGCCGCCGAACAGCGTCGACCCGCCGGCGTCGGGGTCGAAGCGGAACGCGTCGGCCGCGCCCAACGTCGAGCGGGCGGGCTCCTCGCCGGTCAGCGTCTCGTCGGGGCCGAGGAAGTACTCGGCGGGCTGGACCTCGTCGGTCGGCCACGAGTCGAAGTCGAGGGAGAACGTGCCACCCGGCTCGCCCACCTCGTTCGCCCCGCTGCCGCTCTCGAACGCCACGTGCACCGGCTGCTCGGCTTCGTAGGCGGCGCGGGCGCCCGCCACGTCGTCGCCGAAGTCGGTGAACCGGTCGGGCTCGATCACGACGTCCCGGAGCCCGAACTGACCGGCCAGCACCGAGGGCAGCGCCGCCCGTACCAACGGGTTCATCGCCGGCACCCGGTCGGCCACGTAGAGCTCGAGGAACTCGAACACGTCGTTGATGTTGACGGCGGCGTAGCCGTCGGGGTGGCGGCCGTTCCAGAGGTTGACCCGCAGGGCCGCGGCGTTGTCGAAGTCGTCGAGCATGGTCATGAACTGCGGGCCGGTCTGCTCGTCCTGGAAGGCGCCGCTGATGAAGACCGGCGCCTCGATCTCGCTGACGAGGCGGCGCAGGTCGCGGGCCGCGGCCGACGGCGTGTAGCTGGTGAGGCTGCGGGCCAGGTTCTCGAAGTCGGGGTTCTGGTTGCGCAGCGGCTGGTGGGCGCCGCAGGTGGTGTCGCCGCCCTCGATGCGCCGCGTCACCCAGCTCGACCCGCCGGGGGCCGAGGCCTCGTTGCGCTCCTTGATCCACTGCTGCGTGAAGCCCGAGTTGAAGATGCCGCCCGGCCACGCCTGCAGCCAGGGGTCGGCGATGACCGACTGGGCCGTGACGCCCGCCAGGTGCGGCGGGGCGGTCGCCGCCGTGTAGAGCTGGCTGATGCCGGAGTACGACAGGCCGACCATGCCGACCTTGCCGCCCCGCACCCAGTCCTGGGCGGCGACGGTCTCGACGATGTCGTAGCCGTCGGCCATCTGGGCGGGGTTGAAGACGTCGAAGACGCCGCCCGAGCAGCCGGTGCCGCGCATGTTCACCGACACCGTGGCGTAGCCGAGGGCGCGGGCGATGCGGACGCCCGCCTCCTCGCTGGCCGGGTTCGACGGGCTGTAGCCCGAGTACTCGATCACGGTCGGCCAGGGCCCGGGACCGTGGATGTTGGTGTCGGGGAAACGCACGTTGGCGCTGAGCAGCACACCGTCACGCATCTCGATGTACTGGAACCCGTCGTCGATGGCCGTGCCGGGCTTGACGTTGCCGAGGATGTCGAGCTCGACGCCGGTGAGCGTCTGACCGTCGTAGAGCGCCTGGTCGGGCACGTCGTCGCGCTCGGGCACGGTCAGGACCCGGGTGGCGAGGCGCGGGGTGGCGCTCTCGTCGACCAGGGCGTAGCGACCGGGCTCGACCGTCGTGCCGTGCACCGCGTCGAGGGCGCCCATGTCGAGGCCCGGACCCGACTGGACGGTGGCGGGCTCGGGGGGCAGGTAGGCGAAGTGGGCCTGACCGTCGGCGTCGGCGAGGAGCGTGAGGCGCTCGCGGGCCCGCGGTCCGTAGAGGGTGAGGGGCTCGCCCGGGGTGGCGCCGGTGACGGTGATCTGCTCGACCCCGATGCGAACGTCCCACGGCGCCTCGGCGGTGCCGCGCAACAGCTGGCGGAAGGCGCCCGCGCCCCCGCCGTCGCCGCCGGTCCCGGGCCGGCGGCAGGCGGCCACGGTCGTCGCCAGCACGAGCACGAGGACGAGGCCCACGGCCCGTCGAGCGCGCGTGGACATGAGACGCCGGCCCGTCCTCGACGGCCTCGCCGCCGACCGCCCCCCGAGGTCGTCTCCCGCTCTCGGCGCCTTCGGCGCCGGCCACGTCCGCCGTCGTCCCATGTTCCCCCCGATCGGTCTCGCCACGTCGGAGGAGCGCGCGGCAGGCGCCTCGGCCCCTCGACCTGCGACCTTACGCTGTAGATGCACTCATGGTGCGAAAAAGACGGGCGCCGGCCGCCCCTCGCGACCGGCGCCCCCCGCATCTGGTGACCGACACGGGCGGTGACGTGCCCGCGCCGGGGTGTCAGTCGAGCCGCTCGATGATGGTGGCGTTGGCCATGCCGCCGCCCTCGCACATCGTCTGCAGGCCGTAGCGGCCCCCGGTGCGCTCGAGCTCGTTGAGCAGCGTCGCCATCAGCTTGGCGCCCGAGCACCCGAGGGGGTGGCCGAGGGCGATGGCGCCGCCGTTGACGTTGACCTTGTCCATGTCGGCCCCCGTCTCCTTCTGCCAGGCCAGGACGACGGACGCGAAGGCCTCGTTGACCTCGAACAGGTCGATGTCGCCGACCGACAGGCCCGACTTGTCGAGCGCCTTGGCCGTGGACGGGATGGGGCCCGTCAGCATCATCACGGGATCCACGCCGGCGAGCGCGAACGTGTGGAACCGCGCCCGGGGCTTGAGGCCGAGCTCGCGGGCCTTGTCCTCGCTCATGATCAGCAGGGCCGAGGCGCCGTCGGTGATCTGGCTCGAGTTGCCGGCGGTGACCTTGCCGTCGGGCTTGAACGCAGGCTTGAGGTTGGCGAGGGTCTCGACGGTCGTGCCCTCGCGGATGCCCTCGTCGGCGGTGACGAGCTCGTCGGACTCGGTGACGTCGCCCGACTCCTTGTCGCGGTGGATCGACCTCACCGGGATGATCTCGTTCTCGAAGCGGCCCTCGGCGGTGGCGCGGGCGGCGCGGGCCTGGCTCTCGGCCGCGAAGGCGTCGAGGTCCTCGCGGCTGAGGCCCCACTTGTCGGCGATGAGCTCGGCGGAGATGCCCTGGGGCACGAGGCCGCCGACGTCCGCGTAGCGCAGGCCCACGCGGGGGCCGAACGGGAACCCGAACTTGCCGTCGCCCACCGAGGCGCCCATCGGCACCTGGCTCATGATCTCGACGCCGGCGGCGACCACGATGTCGTGCGCGCCGGCCATGACGGCCTGGGCCGCGAAGTGGGCCGACTGCTGCGACGACCCGCACTGGCGGTCGATCGTCGTGGCGGGGACGTCCTCGGGCCAGCCGGCGGCAAGCACGGCGTTGCGGCCGACGTTGACCGACTGGGCGCCGGCCTGCATCACGCACCCCATGATCACGTCCTCGACGAGGATCGGGTCGAGGCTGTTGCGCTCGGCGAGCGCGGTGAGCGTCTCGGCCGCGAGGTCGGCCGGGTGCCACCCGGACAACTTGCCGTTGCGCTTGCCGCCGGCGGTGCGGACGGCGTCGACGATGACGGCGGTGGGCATGGGTGCTCCTTTGTCTCGCCGTCCCTCGCGGTGGCCCCTGCCGGGGCCCGAAATCGACGGGCCGGCTCACTTGACCGTTCGGTCAAGCCAGTCTGCCCAGACCCCGCAGCCCACGCAACCGGGCGCCGTCACCACCACGCCGGGCGGCCCCGGGGGCGCTCGCGACCAGGTCCCGGTACGGTGTGCCCCCAGGCACAAGACCAGGGGGGCACCCGTGCAGACCACCGCCCATCACCTCACCGCCAAGGTGATCGACGAGAAGGTCGCCGGCCAGACCTTCGCCGGCCGCTGGCTCGACACGGTCGCCGCCCACCCCGACCTGGTCGCGCTGCGCTCGAAGGCGGGCGAGGCATGGGTCGAGGTCACGTTCTCCGAGCTCGCCGACCGGGTGGCCCGCGCCGCGTCCGGGCTGCGCGGCCTCGGTGTCGGGCCCGGCGACCGCGTCGTGCTGATGATGCGCAACATCCCCGAGTTCCACGTGGCGGACCTCGCGGTCACGTTCTGCGGGGCCACGCCGATCTCGATCTACAACTCCTCGTCCGCCGACCAGGTCGCCTACCTCGCCGGGCACAGCGGGGCGTGCGTGGCGATCGTCGAGGACATGGGCTTCGCCGAGCGGTTCACGACCGTGCGCGACCAGCTCACATCACTCGACCACATCGTGCTGCTGCACGATCCCGAAGGCATCGCCGGCGACGACCTCCTGCCGGCGTCGGCGCTCACCGACGGCCACGAGCCCCTCGACCTGCACACGGCCGCCGCGGCGCTCACGCCCGACATGCTGGCCACCGTCATCTACACCTCGGGCACCACCGGTCCGCCCAAGGGGGTGATGCTCACCCACCGCAACATCGTGTGGACGGCCCAGGGATACCTCGACCTGATCGGCATCGACGCCGCCGGGTTCCGGGCGGTGTCCTACCTGCCGATGGCCCACATCGCCGAGCGGATGACGGGCCACTACCTGGCCGGCATGGGCGGGTTCGAGGTCACGACCTGCCCCGACCCGTCGCTCGTCGCCACGTACGCCCGCGAGGTGCACCCGCAGACGATGTTCGGCGTGCCCCGGGTGTGGGAGAAGATCCACGCGGGCGTGCAGGCCGCCCTCGCCGCCGATCCCGAGGCGAAGGCCAGGTTCGACGAGGCCGTCGCCGCAGCCGAACCCATCGTCGAGCGGCGCACGGCCGGCACGGCCACCCCCGAGGACGACGAGACGTGGGCGTTCCTCGACGAGGTCGCCTTCAGCAACGTGCGCGCCCTGATCGGCCTCGATGCCGTGCAGTTCGCCGTGACCGGCGCCGCCCCGATCCCGCCCGAGCTCATCCGCTGGTACCGCTCGATCGGCGTGCCGATGTCCGAGGTCTACGGGCTGTCCGAGACCACGGGGCCGATGACGTGGGACCCCTACGACGTGCGGGTCGGCACGGTGGGGCGGGCGTTCCCCGGCGTCGAGGTGTTCCTCGGCGAGGACGGCGAGGTGCTCACCCGGGGGGGCAACGTCTTCGCCGGCTACCTCGACGACCCCGAGAAGACGGCCGACGCCCTCGAGCCCGACGGCACGTTCCACTCCGGCGACATCGGCACCTTCGACGACGACGGCTACCTGCGCATCGTCGACCGCAAGAAGGAGCTGATCATCACGGCGGGCGGCAAGAACGTCAGCCCGGCCAACCTCGAGGCCGCCATCAAGACCATCCCGGCCATCGGCCAGGCCTGCGCCCTCGGCGACCAGAAGCCGTTCGTCGGCGCCCTCGTGGTGCTCGACCCCGAGGTGGCGCCGGCCTGGTTCGCCGAGCGGGGCATCGAGGCGGGGTCGCCGGCCGAGCTGGCGGCCGACCCCCGGGTGCACGACGAGCTGCAGCGGGCCGTCGACGAGGTGATGCTGCGGTTCAACCACGCGGAGCGGGTCAAGAAGCTGACGGTGCTCGGCGACGAGTGGCTGCCCGACGGCGACGAGCTGACACCGACGTCGAAGCTCAAGCGCCGCAGCATCCTCGCCAAGTACGCCGACCGGATCGAGGCGCTCTACTCCTGACGGCTCGCGGCGCTCCCGAGGGCCGCGCCCTCGGGCGCCGCCCGTGACGGAGGGCGGACGGCCGCCCCGTCAGGGCGGGGGCGGCGGCCCGGTGGTCGGCGGCGGCCGGGGGGCCGTGGTCGACGGGCCGGCGGGGGTGGCCACGACCGGCGCGCACACCTCGGCCTCGCTCACCGTGACCCACGGCGGCGTGGTCGCGTCGCCGGCGCCCCGGACGTGGGCGAAGGCGACGACGTCGCCGTCGCGCGTCACCTGCACGACGGGGTCGGCCGTGGGATCGCTCAGCCGCTGCGACTGGTAGCCGCGGACGGGCCCGATGCCATCGCCGTCGGTGCCCCCGACGAGGTGGGCGTCGAGCGCGGCGCGGGCCGCGGGGATGATGTTGTCGGACGCGGCCGGAGGCACCGGCAGGTCGTGCAAGGTGCGCACGTCGGCGTCGTCGCACGCCAGCTCCGGCGTCTGGTAGTACCCCCCGCGGTCCACGAGGTCGACGCGCCGCCGCTCCATCCGGCCGCCGATGTCGCACCCGACGGTGAGCTCGCCCGGCGGCACCGGCAGGCGGACCGGCGTCCCCGTGACGGGGACCGCGATGTCGCCCGAGGCCCAGTCGTCGCCGTCGACCCGCACGGTCGTCGGCACGCCGAGGGCGTTGGTCACGCGCACGTGGAGGCCGTCGCGCTCGGGGCGCGCCGACGCCACGGGCACGACGATGCCGGCGGGGTCGCACACGATCTCGATCTCGCGCGGCAGCTCGGGCGGTGCACCGGTCGGGCGGGCGGATCCTGACGCCGTGACCGTGTCGCGGCGCTCGGGGCGCTGGACGATGGCCAGCGCCGCGACGGTCAGGACCGCCAGCACCGCCGCCGTGGCGACAGCTCCACGGCGGCGGCGCAGCCGGCGGTGCCGGCGTGCGGCGACCCTCTCGAGCCCGTGCTCGGGGGGATCGCCGACGGATGATGCGAGGCGTTCGAGCTCGGAGCGCAGGTCCTTGTCATCGGTCACGCTCCGGGCCCCGCATCCGGACGGGTGCGGCGAGCCAGCACGGCACGTGCCTGGCTCACGAGCACCCGGACGGTTGCGGGGCGGATGCGCATGATGCGGGCCGCGTCGGACGCGTCGCAGTCGAGCAGCTGGGTCAGGACGAGCGCCTCGCGCTGGCGGGGCGTGAGCTCGGCCAGGGCCCGGGCCACGTGGTCGCGGTCGGCGGCCAGTTGGTCGGGCGCGGGCGCCGGCGGCGGCGTGGCATGCGCCACGACGTCGACGACCCGGCGAGCGGCCCGCACGGCGCGCCGGGTGGCGCTGTGGTGCGCGTTGAACGCGGTGCGGAACAGGTAGCCGGACGGGTCGTCGAGCGCGGACACGCGGTCCCACCGCTCCCACACGCGGCAGAAGGCGTGCTGGGCCAGGTCCTCGGCCTCGTCGCGGCTGCCCGTGACGACGGAGAGCGCGCGGAAGAGCCGGCGTTCGTTGGCCAGGTAGAAGCCTTCGAACGACAGCGTCGTGCCGGCGCCGATGGTGAGCGGCGCCGTGTGGGTGGAGCGCTCAGGAGCCACGGTCACAGCCAACACTGCCCCAAGAACGCCCGAGCCGCACGCGGCGTTTAGGAGTTCGTGCGAGATTTCCCGATTCGCCTCTGAGCTGGACCGCCGGCCCGGCGCGCCCCGGCCGCCCCGGATCGGGGCGGCCGGTGGGTCGTCACGGGCGGTGGGGACGGCGGACCCGAGGGTCGGGCCGCCCCGCAGGCTCAGCGCCGCGCCGCCGTCTTCCTGGCGGTGGTCTTGCGGGCGGCCGTGGTCTTCCGGGCGGGGGCCTTCTTGGCCGGAGCCTTCTTGGCGGGCGCCTTCTTCGCCACCGTCTTGCGCGCCGGGGCCTTCTTGGCGGTCGACCGCGCCGCGGTCGTCTTCCGGGCCGGAGACTTGGACGCCGTCGTCTTCTTGGCCGCGGTCGTCTTCTTGGCCGCCGCCTTCGCCGGGGCCGGCGGCCACACGCCGCGCTCGAGCCGGGGGGCGAGGCTCGTCTTCACGACGGCGTCCTTGAAGCCCTTGAGGGGAGTGATGCGCGCCTTCTTCGACGCCTTGATGCGCACGGGTTGCTGCGTCTGCGGGTTGCGGCCCATGCGGGCGGGACGGTCGACCTTCACGAACTTGGCGAAGCCCGAGATCGACACCGCTTCGCCCTTCGAGACCACGGCGGTCACCACGTCGGTGAAGCCCTTCAGGACGGAGTCGACGTCCTTGCGCTCGACACCGGTCTGGGTGGACACGGCCTGGACCAGATCACGTCTGTTCACGGGGCTCCTCCTCGGGATGTGATGCCCCAAGTCTCGTCAGCACGGAGCGACGAAACGTGGATACCGCAGGTATTGTTACGAGTTTTCCCCCTCCGCGCGCCACTATCTGCGCGAGAAAGCCGCAGATTTCCTGGCTTTTCTTGGCGGCGTCGACAGCGGACAGTGGGCGCGTGACGGCCACATCACGATCGGTGTGCGGTCCTCGCGTCACCAACGAGTCAGCTATTGCTGACTTTTCGCGTCGCCCGCGTGGCTAGAGCTTGGCGAGCCAGCGCTCGGCCTGCTGCGCCCGGCGGCGCAGCTGGTCGATCGTCGCCTCGTCGATGCGACGCAGTCCCACGAGCCGGTTGAGCTGTCCGTTGACCTGCGCGTGCCCCATGCCGGTGGCCCACACGAGGTCCTGCACGAGCTTGGCGTTGGCCTCGCGCAGCTCGGACCGCTGGCGCCGCGGGTTCGGCGTCGCCCCGATGCCGTTGCCGTCACCGCCCCGGTGATGCTCGCCGGCCGGGCCGCCGGGGAGATCGGGCAGCGCCAGCTCGAGCGCGGCGTCGCCGCCCCCCTCGTCGTCGACGCGGTCGAGCTCGTCGAGCTCGGCCAGCAGCCGCTCGTCGACGTCGAACACCGACGACTCGTCCTCGCCCGTCACCACCGCCGACAGCGCCGCGAACATCGAGAGCTGATCGGGCCGGTCGTCGTCGTGGCGCAGCTCGTCGAGCGCCGCCTCGTCGACGGGAGCGGCGTCGTCCTGCGGGGGCTTGTGCAGGCTGTGCCGGCGGGCGTCGGCGATCTGGGTGGCCCACGTGCGGAGGCGCACGTCGTCGGGGATGAAGAGGTAGGCCTTCTGCCGGGGCACGCCCCGCGTCCACCGCACGAACCGGCCGACGGCCTGGCGGAAGAACAGCTCGGTCGTGGTGGTGGTGGCGTAGACGCCCACCCGCAGCCGCGGGATGTCGACGCCCTCGGACACCATGCGCACGGCGACGATCCACGGGTCGCTCGCCGCCGCGAAGCGGGCGATGCGCGTGGACGACAGCGGGTCGTCGGACACCGCCACCGTCGCCCGCACGCCGCAGCGATAGCGCAGCAGGTCGGCGATGCCCTGCGCGTGCTCCTGGTCGGCCGCGATGACGAGGCCCCCGGCGTCGGGCTGCGTGCGCCGCAGGGCGGTCAGCCGCTCGTTGGCCTGCAACAGCACCGTGGCCAGCCACTCGCCCTCGACGCTGAGGGCGGTGCGGAGCCGCTGGGCCGCGCCCGTGCGGTCGAGGGCGTCGTCGAACGCCGCCGCCTGGGCGCTGCCGTCGGGGGCGATCCACTCCATGAACCCGTTGATGCGGGGGAAGTAGACGGGGCGCACGACCCGGCCGTCGCCGAGCGCGTCCGCGTAGCCGTACTCGAAGTCGGGCACCGCCTCGTCGCCGACGTAGCGCACGAACGGGATCGCCAGGGTGTCGGACCGGAACGGCGTGCCCGACAGGCTGAGCCGCCGCGGCGCGTCCTCGAACGCCCGGCGCACCGACTCGCCCCACGCCCGGTCGTCGCCGGCGTGGTGGATCTCGTCGAGGATCACGATCGAGGTCGCGGCGACCGGCCGGAGGGCGTCGGGGTTGGCCGCCACCTGCTGGTACGTCGTCACGATGCCGTGCACGTCGGACGGCAGGCGGCCGCCCGCCGGCGACCACCGGGGCTCGAGGTGCAGGCCGAACCGGCCGGCGGCGTCGGCCCACTGGAGCTTCAGGTGCGACGTCGGCGCCACGACCACGAGGCGGCGGCCCGGATGGGCGTGCATGTCGTGCACGGCCGCGCACAGGGCGAACGTGGTCTTGCCCGCGCCCGGCGTCGCCACCGCCAGGAAGTCGGGCGCGTCGGTGCCCGCGAGCCGATCGAGGGCGCGCTTCTGCCACGGGCGGAGACGGACCTTGGCTGCCATGGGGGACGGGCATCTTCCCACGCCGGTGTGACCGCGCCCGACCACGTTCGGCCCGCGACCAGGTCAGCCGCGAGGATGGGCCCCGTGGCCCAGCACGAGATCGACCCCGACCGCCTGCCCTACGCGCCCGAGGGCCTCGACCGGAAGCCCGAGGTCGGCGCCGAGGGCTTCTTCGCCGTCGACATGCGCACCGGCCGGGTCACCGGGGTCGAGCCGTTCCCCGAGGCCCGCAAGCCGGCGTGGAAGCTGACGGTCGACTTCGGCCCGGTCGTGGGCACGCTGCGCACCAGCGCGCAGGTCACCAACTACACGGCCGACGAGCTGATGGGCCGCATCGTGGTCGGCGCCCTCAACCTGGGCCGCAAGCGCATCGCCGGGTTCACCAGCGAGTTCCTCATCCTGGGCGCGCTCGACCCCGACGGCACCGTCCGGCTGCTCGAGCTGCCCGACGGCGTCGGGCCGGGCGCGCCCATCGCCTGAGCGCCGGGCGCACCGGCGGGTTCCGGCCGATCCCGGCCCGGACGGTCAGGCCACGGCGTCGACGCGCTCGGGGTCGGGGTCGTCCGTCGCCGCCGTCGCGGCCACCGCGCCGGCCTCGTCGCGGAACTGCGTCCGGTACAGCTCCGCGTAGCGGCCGTCGGCCGCGAGCAGCTCGCCGTGCGTGCCCCGCTCGGCGACGCGCCCGTCCTCGATCACGAGGATCTGGTCGGCGCGCCTCACCGTCGACAGCCGGTGGGCGATCACGATGGCGGTGCGGCCGTCGAGCGCGTCGGTGAGCGCCTCCTGCACGGCGGCCTCGGACGTCGAGTCGAGGCTGGCCGTCGCCTCGTCGAGGATCACGACCCGCGGCTCCGCCAGCAGCAGGCGGGCGATCGTCATGCGCTGGCGCTCGCCGCCCGAGAACCGGTAGCCCCGCTCGCCGACGACCGTGTCGAGGCCGTCGGGCAGCGACTCGACCACCTCGACCAGCCGGGCTCGCCGCAACGCGTCCCACAGGTCGTCGTCGCTGGCCTCGGGCCGGGCGAACAACAGGTTCTCGCGCACGGTGTCGTGGAACAGGTGGCCGTCCTGGGTCACCATGCCGAGCGTCGCCCGGATGTCGTCGAACGCCACGTCGCGCACGTCGACCCCGCCCAGGCGCACCGCCCCCCGGTCGACGTCGTAGAGGCGGGGGGCCAGCGACGCGATCGTCGACTTGCCGCTGCCCGAGGTGCCCACGAGGGCCACCATCTGGCCCGGATCGACCCGGAACGAGATGCCGTGCAGCACCTCGCGGCCGCCGCGGGTGTCGAGGGTGGCCACCTCCTCGAGCGAGGCGAGCGACACCTTGTCGGCCGAGGGGTAGGAGAAGTGCACGTCGTCGTACTCGACGGCGACCGGACCGAGCGGCACCGGGGTGGGGTGCGCCGGCTCGTCGATGAGCGGCTGCATGTCCAGCACCTCGAAGACCCGCTCGAAGCTGACGATGGCCGTCATCGCGTCGACGCGGGCGCTGGCGAGCGCGGTCAGCGGGGCGTAGAGCTGGGTGAGCAGCAGGGCGAGGGTGACGATGGTGCCCGGCTCGATGTCGCCCTGGAGGGCGAGGTACCCGCCGAGGCCGTAGACCAGCGCCAGGGCGAGGGCCGACACGAGCGCCAGCGCGGTGAGGAACACGTACTGGCCCATCGCCGTGCGCACGCCGATCTCGGCCACCCGCTCGGCCCGGTCGGTGAACTCGCGGGCCTCGCGCTCGGGGCGGCCGAACAGCTTGACCAGCGTGGCCCCCGGGGCCGAGAAGCGCTCGGTCATCTGGCCGGTCATGGCCGCGTTGTGGTCGGCGGCCTCGCGCTCGAGGTGGGCGAGCCGCGAGCCCATCCGCCGGGCCGGGATCACGAACACCGGGAGCAGGAGCAGCGCCAGCAGCGTGATCTGCCACGACAGGCTGAACATGACGACGACCGCCAGCAGCAGCGAGATGGCGTTGCTGACGACCCCGGAGAGCGTCCAGGTGAAGGCGCGCTGGGCGCCGATCACGTCGTTGTCGAGCCTGCTCACGAGGGCGCCGGTGCGGGTGCGGGTGAAGAACGCGACGGGCATGCGCTGGACGTGGCGGAACACGGCGCGGCGCAGGTCGAGGATGAGGCCCTCGCCGATCTTCGACGACTGCCACCGCTCGGCGATGCCGACGACGGCGTCGAGCAGGGCGATGAGGGCGATGACGACGGCGATCGTGATGACGCGGCCCTCGTCGCGGCCGTCGACGATCTCGTCGACGACGCGGCCGGCGAGGACCGGGGTGGCCACGGTCAGGACGGCGCCGACGACGCTGAGGGCGAGGAACCCCGACAGGGCCCGCCAGTGCGGTCGGGCGAAGTCGACGATGCGCCGCAGCGTGGCGCGGTCGAACCCGCGCTTCGTCTGCTCGCCGTGCATGGCGCTCTCGAGCGCCATCCAGTGGCTGAAGTCCATCTGCATGTCGGGCAGTCTCTCTGCTCAAGGAAGGTTGAGGTCAAGGGTTTCGGGTGCGGGACCCGCCCGCCACCTCAGACGTCGTCCGGCGCCGGAACTGAGCGGCCACGAGCGGGCGCGTCGGTGATCCGAGGCGACCTGCGAGGATGGCGGCATGGACGCCGCCGGCCCCCGCCCACGCGTCGAGATCGAGTACTGCACCCGATGCCGGTGGCTGCCGCGGGCGTCGTGGCTGGCGCAGGAGCTGCTCACCACGTTCGAGGCCGAGCTCGCCGAGGTCGCGCTGGTGCCCGGCACCGGCGGCGTGCTGATCGTGCGCGTCGACGGCGAGGTCGTGTGGGACCGGGCCGACAGCGGGTTCCCCGAGCCCACGGCGCTCAAGCAGGCCGTGCGCGACCGGGTGGCGCCGGGGCGCGACCTCGGCCACGCCGACCGGCCGACCTCCTGACGTCGGGTCGGGTCGGTGCGGGAGCGCGGTCGCCCCATCGGCGCCGGTTCGCGACGGCGGCCGATCCAGATGCCCTGCCGGGCGTCAGACGAGGGGGCGATGGCCGTCGCGCCGGAGGTGACGGGGGCGGCTGCCGTACCGCCGCCGCATGTGCCGGGGCGGTGGGTCGTCGTGCCCCACCGCCGGCGGGCCCGGCGCCACGTCGTGGAGCCCGACGTCGGGCCGCCACACCGGCCGGCCCGGCAGCCGCTCGGCCAGCCGGGCCAGGGGGCGCAGCTCGACCAGGGCGTGGGGTGCGCGCGCCGCCAGCGTCTCGACGAACGTCACGAACCCCTTGGCCGGCAGCACGAGCAGCCACGGCATCCCGTGACCCCGCACCACCACGATGCTCGGCAGGTACCGCAGCGACCGCACCGAGGTGAGGTCGCCGAGCGGGATCGCCCCGTCGCGGAAGGCGACCTGCCAGGCGAGCTCGCGCGCATCGAGGCGGAAGCGGGTGGCGATGCGGAGCCCCCACCAGTACGCGTTCCAGAAGATGGCGCCGACGAGGTAGGCCAGGTACCACCAGCGGGGCGCGGCCGCCCCGGCCTCGCGCACGAGCGGGTAGACCGTGCCGGCCGTCCCGACGACGAGCAGCACGAAGACCGCCGTGCGGCCGATCACCGGTCGGTACGTCCCCATCAGGGGCAGAAGGCTAGTGGCCGACCATTGCAGTGGCGCTGTCGAGGCGGACCCCGGTGGTGGGGTGGGCCGTCAGGGTCCGCCGCGGTCGGGGGCCGCCGGGCGACCTCGTCCCGGGCCGCGGTCTCGTCCCGCGCCGCGGCCACCGCCGAGCGCGGCCTCGACGCGCCGGGGCTGCTCAGGCCGGTGGCCTCAGGCGGACGGCTGGATCTCGGTCATGGACGCCATGCCGGCCATCTCGATGGCGTGGCGGGCCGGAGAGTCCTCGGGCGCGATGACCCGCATGCCGATCTGCAGCCGCCGCAGCGTGACCGTCAGCGCGAAGACGACCTGCAGGCCCGCGCTGTCGAGGTATGTCACCTCGCCGAGGTCGAGCGTGACCGCGGTGGCGCGGTTGCGGATGGCGGCCGTGAGCTGCGCCTCGACGTCCGCGGCGTTGGCCAGGTCGATGTCGCCGGAGAGCGTGAAGTTCACCTGGTCGCCGATCGTGCGCACGCCCACGTGGGCTTCGTTCATGACGGGACCCCCTCGAGGTGGAACCGGAGCCGCACCTCGGTGCCCGCCTCGGTGGTGTCGACCGACACCTCGTCGGCGCAGTTCTCCATGATGTTGATGCCTCGCCCCCGGTTCTCGCCGCGGGGGAGCCGCCACCGCCCCGAGTCCCGGATCGTGGCCACGATGTCGCCCGCGGTGCACGACAGGTCGATGTCGACGACGCCTCCGCTCGGCCCGTAGGCGTGCGAGACGACGTTGGCCGCCGCCTCGCCCACGGCGAGCATCACGTTGAACTCGTCGCGGTCGGCGACCCCCATCGCCGACAACCAGCGGCGCAGCGCCGTCCGGACGAGGATGAGCGACGTGGCCACCGCAGGCACCTTGACCTGCAACGGCGGGAGGTCGCCGTTGTCCTCGCGGCGGATGACCAGCAGGGCGACGTCGTCTGCGGGGTCGGATCCCCCGAGCATGGTGCGGATCGCCGTGGCGCAGCGCTGCTCGGCCGAGCCCGCCCGCAACGCCCTGCGCAACCGTTCCAGTCCCTCGGTGAGCGACTCACCCCGTCGTTCGACCAGCCCGTCGGTGAACAGGGTGATCACCGCACCGGGGGGCACGTCGAGCGTCGTCGTCCGCCGGCGCACGCCGGAGTCCACGCCGAGCGGGGGGTCGACGGCGGCGGTGACGGTGGCGACGCCGGCGTCGCGCGAGCTCATCATGGGGAGGGGGTGCCCGGCCGAGGAGAGCGAGACGGTGGCGAGGTCGGTGTCGAGGATCGCGTAGAGGACGGTGGTCATCTGCCCTGCCTCGAAGTGCTGGAGCTTGCGGTCGAGCCGCTCGAGCACCTCTCCCGGCTCGGTCGTCTCGAGGGCGTACGCACGCAGGGCGCTGCGCAGGCGCCCCATGACCACGGCCGCCCGCAGCCCGCGGCCGAGGACGTCGCCCATGACCACGCCGACCCGACCGGTCGGCAGCACGAACACGTCGTACCAGTCACCGCCCACGCCGCCGGCGCCGGCGGGCAGGTAGCGGCCGGCGAGCTCGAGTCCGGGGATCGCGGGCAGCCGGTCGGGGATCAGGCTGCGCTGCAGCGCCGAGGCGGCGGCCCGCTCGACGTTGGACCGCCGGGCCTCGACGGCGAGGGCCACGCGGTCGCCGACCATCTGGATGAACTCGACGTCGTCGGGCTCGAACCGGCGGGCTGTCACCGACCCGACGTGGAGCACCCCGATCACGCGGCTCTCGACCACGAGGGGAACCCCGACGAGCGTCTGGATGCCCCGCTCCCGCAGGATGGGGTTGAGCACGTCGGAGTGATCGACGTCCTCGATGACGACCGGCGTGACGTCCGCGGCGATGCGGCCGGCGAACCCCTCGCCCATCGGGACCCGCACCCCCTGGCGCACCTCCTCCTCGATGCCGCTCGCCGCGGTGGCGACCAGGTCGCCGGAGGCCTCGTCGAGCAGCAGCACCGCAGCCGTGTCGACCTCGAGGAGCTCGCGCACGCGCTCCAGCAGCTCGGCGAGCAGGTCGGAGACGTCGAGGTGGGTCAGGGCGGCATCGGTGACCGACTCGAGACGTCGGAGCCTTTCGATGTCGCTCAGGTGCTCTCCATGCCCTCCGGCCGACATTCCGTCGAGCGTACCGCCGCGGCCGTCCGCGGAGCCTCCTGGCTCGAACGCGCCGACCGTCACCGCTTCCTGGCCGGCCGCTCGGACGGCAACGGCCCGGCGGTCCGGTTGCTCATGCCGCGGGCTACCCGGGACGGGTGCCGCCAAACCCGGGGTTCCTCGGCGCCCAGCGTGGCGCCGGGCGGGGGGACGGGGCGTGGTGTCGACCCCGCCGCGGGCCGGGCGCCGAGCGGGCGAGGCGACGTGGCGGGCCAGGTGATGGTGGCGGGCCCGCCTGCGCCCGCCGGTGTCTGGGGGTGACACCGGAGGTTGCCGACGGCGGCTGCCCGCTCGCGTCAGCGGGAGGCCACGTCGGGAACGCGAGGCGTCATCCGACGGGGCGCCAGAGCACGCCGCCAGACGGCGGCCGACCGGCCCAGGTAGAAGGGAGGAGTATCGACGGAGGTTCGCGTGCGTCGCGTCATGGCGACGACCATCGCGAGGCGCGGTTGACGCTCGCTCACCTCTGGCTTGCAGCGCGTGCGGTGCCCGCCGGACAGCCGGGCGAGACGTGCCGCATCCCTCGGGTCTCCCCGAGGGATGCGGCCGTCGGGAGGGCGGCGTCCTCCCAGGCGAGCCCTCGGACCGCCATCTCCGTGAGCTCGCCGCGTCGGCTCTACCCGCCACTGTTCGCGCGCAGACGCGCCACGTTCCCGGGCCGCAGCGAACCTGGGACCGCAGGCGGAGGGGTCGCTGGGGCCCTCCGCCGCGGGACGTGCGTACCCGCCGATGCGTGCTGCCATCCGTACCCGGCGCGCCCGGCGGACCAGGACTTCCGCCGTTCCGACCTGCCCTGCTCAGGGTCGGCGTGGAGACGGGCCCGTACCCCTCCCGCCTCCGGCAGCGATGTCTGTGTAGGCGACCCGAGGAGTCACATGCCCGTCAAGGGGATCGGTGAGGAACGCGAGCAGCCGCTCGAGGTGCAGAGCGCAGACCACGGAGAGTCGTGGTGTCATCTGAAGCTCAGCGGTGAGCTGGACATGGCCTCGGCTCCCCGCGTCCGACAGGCGGTCGACGACGCGGTCGGCCGCGGTCGGAACCAGGTGCTGATCGACGCCGCCGACGTGACCTTCATCGACTCGTCCGCGCTGATGGTCCTCCTCACCGCCCGCAGCGAGCTCGTCGACGGGGGCGGCACGCTGAGGTTGAGCGCGGCGTCACCGCCGGTCATCCGCATCCTGGAGATCGCCATGCTCTCCGACGTGCTGATCGACAGCGCGGACGACGAGTCTCCCGACGACCACGATCCACCGGTCGGCTGAACCGCGCCGGGGCGGCGCGCCGAGGTCGACCGTCGCTCATCTCCTGGCCCGGACGTCAAGCGGTGACACCCCGTTGGTCCGATGGGTCACGACCACACACCGGCCACCGCGTCGCCGATCAGCTTGGCGCCGAGGATGAGCAGCACCACCATCATGATCGTGGCGTTGTTGGCGGCCATGAACTGCCGGACGGCGGCAAGGGGTCGTGCCGCTCTGTCCGGACCCAGCAGGTAGAAGACCACCGCGCCGACGACGGAGACCGAGCCGATCGCGACGAACGTCACAGCGGCGATGAGAGCGTCGGCTCCCGCGAGCTCCGCATCGGCGATCGTGGCGGCGGCAGCGAACGTGAGCGCGAGGTTCTTCGGGTTGGCTCCGGAGAGGCCTGCGCCCAAGAGCATCGCCCTCATGGGTGCGACGGAGCCGACCGACGCCATCCAGCTCGGCATCTTCGGCGTCTCGCCCGGCGCCGGCCGCTTGGTCCACTGCTGACCGGCCATCGCGAGGAAGAGAACGCCGATCGCAGCCATCAGCCAGTTGACGCCGGTGGCGGCATCACTGCCCGGATCAGTCGCCGTCCCCACGATCACCACGATGAGCAAGCTCGCGACCGTGAGCCCGGCCACCCATCCGACCGCGAACGCCACGCCTCGAGCGCGCGCTCCGGGCCCGCCGAGCACCCGGCCGACCGCGACGATCGGGATCGGGCTGCACGCGACGGCGACCGCAGTGGGCAACAACTCGCCGATCACGTCGCTCAGCACCGGCGCAGTCTTCCAGCACGGTCGGCGTCCTCGAGCTCACGGCGTCGCCCGACGAGCACCTCGTCGAGTCGTCGTCCCGAAACGTCGACTGCGCCGGCGGCGCGCATCGGGTAGGACAGGTGCATGCCGATCGCCGAGCTCAGAGCCGTCGTGCTGGACACACCGGAGCCGCGGAAGCTGGCCGAGTTCTACCGGGCGCTGGTCGGGGGTGAGATCACCTACGACGACGGGGAGTGGGTGAAGCTGCGGGACGGCGACACGGTGGTGCTGAGCTTCCAGCTGGCACCCGACTACCGGCCGCCGGTGTGGCCCAGCGACGAGCACGGCCAGCAGTTCCACATCGACGTGAGCGTGGACGACGTCGACCGGGCCGAGGCCGAGGTGCTGGCCCTGGGCGCCACGAAGCACGAGGTGCAGCCGCCCGAGGGGGAGCCGTGGCGGGTCTACCTCGACCCGACCGGACACCCCTTCTGTCTGTGCTGGGACTAGGCGGGACGGTCCGGGACGGCCGAGCGGGCTCCTCACCTCACCGAGGAGCTCGCCGGAGACGGAGCCCGTCGCGATGATCGGCTCCATGAGGCCGCCGATGTGCTCGAGGTGGTCGATGAGCGCGTCGGAGTCCCTGTACCGCTCGAGGACGATGCACTCGGACTCATCGTCGCTGAGGTAGATCTCGTACTGCAGCGTTCCCGTGTCCACGACTCGACGCGGCCCGCCGAGATCTCGCACGGCTCGGCAGGTGGGCCCGCCTGCCTACGCGGTCAGTCCCGTCATGACCGGCCCGCCGAGGAACTGCCCGGTCTGGCTCGTCGATCGGCTCGGCGCGTGTAGCGAACCAACAGGAGGGCGAGCCGACTCGACCCGGCTCGGCGACCACCAGCCCGATCGCGGCGGCGACGATCGTCCACTGGTTCACCGGCTGATCGCCGTCTCGCGGCGCCGGAGAGGCCCCGCGG
>Ga0111539_10001643_pt1 | contig 29845 bp, 24 predicted proteins | sample RhiMethybrSRZTD1_FD_79667 | JGI IMG/M metagenome (GOLD analysis project Ga0111539, IMG submission 79667) | Populus rhizosphere microbial communities from Tennessee, USA - Rhizosphere MetaG P. TD hybrid SRZTD1 (version 2) (version 2) | ecosystem: Host-associated > Plants > Roots > Rhizosphere >...
GGCCGACCGGGCCGGCACCCGCGATGTAGACCGTCGAACCGGTGGTGACACCGGCCCTGACGCAGCCGTGGTAGCCGGTCGGGAAGATGTCCGAGAGCATGGCCAGGTTGAGGATCTTCTCCATCGCCCGGTCCGTGTCCGGGAACTTCAGCAGGTTCCAGTCGGCGTACGGGACCATCACGTACTCGGCCTGACCACCGACCCAACCGCCCATGTCGACGTAGCCGTAGGCGGAACCGGGCCGGTCGGGATTGACGTTCAGGCAGATCCCGGTCCTGCCCTCCTTGCAGTTGCGGCAGCGGCCGCAGGAGATGTTGAACGGCACCGAGCACAGGTCGCCGACCTTGATGAACTCGACGTCCGAGCCGACCTCGGCCACCTCACCGGTGATCTCGTGCCCGAGCACGAGCCCCTGCGGGGCGGTGGTGCGGCCGCGGACCATGTGCTGGTCGCTGCCGCAGATGTTCGTCGCGACGTTCTTCAGGATCACGCCGTGCGGCGTCTTGCGGCCGACGTTCGCGGGGTTGACACCGGGCCCGTCGCTCAGTTCGAAAGTGGGGTAGTCGATCGTCCGGATCTCGACCTTGCCGGGACCCATGTAGGCCACGGCCTTGTTGCCTGCCATCGCAGGCCTCCTCACGTTGGTGTTCCCTTGCGTTGAGATCATTAGGCCAGCGGCGGCTCCCAAGACACGGAAATGCCTTGTAGATCAATAACTTCAGCCTAGGCGGCGGTTCTCACGATCGCATTTCGAGGGTGGTCAGCGGCCCGAGATCGCGTTGGCGAACCGGGCGATCGGGCTGGTCTTCGACGACTCCGACCGGTACTCGTCCCGGTCGGCCCGGCGGTACATCGCGTACATCGCCTGCACGCCGAGCCACCGGATCGGCTCCGGCTCCCAGGTGCGGACCCGCCGGCCGACCCACGGCAGCCTGATGAGTTCGGAATCCGTACCCGACACGAGATCGGCGAGCGTGCGGCCGGCCAGGTTGGTGGCCGCCAACCCGCTGCCGACGTATCCGCCGGCCGCGCCGAGCCCCGTCGTGCGGTCGTAGGTGACGGTGGTGGACCAGTCCCGCGGGACGCCGAGCACGCCGCACCACGCGTGGGCGATCGGCACCTCGGCGGCGGCCGGGAACAGCGTGCGCAGCAACGCGGTCAGCGATTCGACCGTCGCGTGCTGCGTCCGTCCATTGTGGTCGGTGCGGGAGCCGAAGCGGTACGGGCGGCCGCGCCCGCCGAGGGCGATCCGACCGTCGGCCGTGCGCTGCGCGTACATGTAGGCGTGGGCGAAGTCGCCGAACACCTCGCGCCGGCGCCAGCCGATCCGCGCGGCCACCGGCTCCGGAAGCGGTTCGGTCACCACCATCGACGAGTTCATCGGCAGCCACGCGCGGCGCTGGCCGGCGATGCTCGCGGTAAAGCCCTCCAGGCAGCGCAGCACGTGCGTCGCCCGGACGGTGCCGCGGTCGGTGCGCACGGTGCGCGGGGCGATCGCCGTCGCGGTGGTGTTCTCGTGGATCTGGACGCCGAGGCGCTCCACGGCGGACGCCAGGCCACGCACCAGTTTCGCCGGTTGCACCGCGGCGCAGTGCGGGCTGTACGAGGCGGCGAGCGCGCCGTCGATCTCGACCCGCGTGGCGAGTTCGTCCCTGCCGAGGATGCGGACGTCGTCCTCGGTCTCGCCCCACGTGCGGTCGTCGTCGACGCCCTCGCGCAGCCGCTTCAACTGCGCCGGACTGCGGGCGACGAACAGCACGCCGTCCTTGGCGATGTCGGCGTCGATCCCCTCGGTGCGGGCGACCGCGATCACCTCGTCGACCGTCTGCCGCATCGCCCCGATCAGGCCGACGACGGCGGCGCGCCCGCTGGCCCTCGCGTAGCGCTCCCGCGAACCGGCGAACTCCGCCGACAGCCAACCGCCGTTTCGCCCCGACGCGCCGAACCCGGCGAACTCGCGCTCGATGACGGCGACCTCGAGGGTCGGGTCGGCGCGCTTGAGGTAGTACGCGGTCCACAGGCCGGTGAAACCGCCGCCGACGATCGCGACGTCGACGGTGCGGGCGCCGGGCAACGGCGCGCGGCGCTCCTGAACGGGCAGGTCGCGGTACCAGAAGGAGACGTCGCCGTTGCGCACGCGCGGAGCGTATCCCCATCTCCGCGATCTTGGACGTCTGTCGCTGCCCGCGCACCGACAGACGTCCAAGATCGCGGAAATGGCCCTCAGCCGAGGACGCCGATGTACTCGCGCGACGACTGGGCGGTCGCCTGTGCCCGGCCGACGGCCTGCATGAGCAGCTGCTTCTGCTGCTCGGCGGCGGCGATGGCCTCGCGAACCTTGGGGTGGTTGGTGCCGACCGCGACGGCCTGCAGCATGGCGATCGTCTGGTCGACCCCGTCAATGCAGGCCCGGACCTGTTCGCCGGTGCGTTGGGCCTGCTCGACGACGCGGAGCAGACCCGACTTGACCTCTTCGACGTTCGCCACGATCGAGGCCGTCCTTCCCTACCAGAGACGATGTTGCGCTGGGCGGGCGCCCCGGCGCGCACTGTAGGTTACCCGTCATGGCGTCTGTGTCGTCGAGCTACAACCGGGCGGTGGCGCTTCATCGCGAAGCGGCCGCGCATACGGAGGCGGCCAGGGCGGAGATCGCGAAGCGCGGGACACCGGCGCCGATGTCCGCGCACTCGGCGTCGACGTATCAGCGCCTCGCCGAGGAGCTGAACCGTTCCGCAGCGGCGATCACCCGGGGCTGGCTGGGATGCGAGCTGGACGCGTCGGCCCGGTCGCGCAAGCTGGGCATCGACGCCCAGCTGGGCGAGGCGATGTACCTGCGCGCCGGCCACGCAACCCCGGCACCCGGGGCCACGTTCGCGGTTCCCGTGCCGCTGCTCGGCGCCGGGCACGTCGCGATCGACCGCGACGCCCGCGACGGCCGGGTCGCCGGCTGGCTGCGTGGGCTGCTGCTCCGCGCGCTCGCTGCCCTGCCGGAGGGCGCCCTGCGCGTCCTGCCCGTCGACGGTGGCACGTTGGGCGCGGTGTTCGCACCGTTCCGCCAACTCGTCGAGGCGCAGGTGTGGCGCCGCCCGGCCACCGACCTGGACGGCTTACGGGCCGTGCTCGACCTGGCCGAGGAGCAGGCCGCCCTCGCCCAGACCGGCACCGCACCCGACCTGCCCTACCTGCTGATCGCCAGTGCGGCGCCGCCGGCCGGCTGCAGCAACACGGAGTACTCCCGCCTGGCCGCGCTCGCCCACGCCGGCCCGGCCGCCCGCGTCCACCTGCTGCTCGCCGGCTACCCGCCGGCCGGCCCGAGCGGGTACGACGCGCCGCCCCGGCTTGACCACACCACCTACCTGTCGGCCCGGGGCGACCAGTTCGCGGTGTCCGACGGTCCGGGCCCCGACCCGCTCGACGCGCGCGGCGGCGGGCTGGCGGCGCCCGTCACGCTGGCCGCGGGTCCGATGGACGGTCTCATCGAGACTGTGTGCCGGCCGCTGGCGTCGGCCGCCCGGGTCCAACACTCGGTCGACTTCGCCGCGCTGATGCCGAGCGAGATCTGGACCGGCACGTCGTCGAACGGGGTGCGCACCACGATCGGCCGCGAGGGACGGACGTGGTGCGAGCTGGCCCTCGACGACCTGACGCCGCACTGGCTCGTCGGCGGCCGCACCGGATCCGGCAAGACGGTGTTCCTCCTCGACGTGCTGTACGGCCTGGCATCCCGGTACAGCCCCGACGAGCTGGTGCTGTACCTGCTGGACTTCAAGGAGGGGGTGTCCTTCGCCGAGTTCACCCCGACGCCCATCGACGGCTCCTGGATCCCGCACGCCCGCACCGTCGGCATCGAGTCCGACCGCGAGTACGGGCTGGCGGTGCTGCGCGAGCTGTCCCGCGAGATGAGCCGGCGCGCCGTCGAGCTGAAGCGGGCCGGCGTCACCCGCATCGTCGACCTGCGGGCCGGCCGTCCCGACCTCGCGATGCCGCGCATCGTCGTGGTGATCGACGAGTTCCACGTGCTGTTCACCGGGAACGACAGGGTGGCCGGGCTGGCCGCCGCCGCGCTGGAGGAGCTCGCCCGCAAGGGCCGCTCCTACGGCATCCACCTCATCCTGGCCTCGCAGACCATCTCCGGCGTGGAGGCGCTGTTCACCAAGGGCGAGTCGATCTTCGGCCAGTTCCCGCTGCGCGTCGCGCTCGCGGGCGGCGGCGGGGTCCTCGACCCGCTGAACACCGCCTCCGACAACCTCCCGATCGGCACGGCCGTCATCAACGGCGCGGCCGGTGCCGCCGGAGCCAACCGCGTCGTCCGGTTCCCCGACACCCAGCCGGCGGCCGTGACGGCGCAGCGGCACCGGTTGTGGCATGCCCGCACGCCGGGCGCGGCGCCGCCGGCGGTGTTCGCCGGCTACGCCGAACACCACATCGACGACGATCCCGCGTACCGGCGGCTGTCGGCGTCGGTGCGCCGCCGGCAGGCGCTCGTCGGTCGGGCGGTCGACGTCGGCCTTCCGGCCGTCGGGTTCACGCTCGACGCGTCGCCGGGGCGGCACGTCGCCGTGCTCGGCACGAGCGTCGTCGGCGCGGACATCGTGCACGCGGGCGCCGTCTCGATCGCGCGCCAGCACGCACCGGGGACCGCGACGTTCGTCGTGGTGCCACTGATCGCGGCGGCCGATGCCGCCGCCGACGAAACGGCCGACCGGATCCAGGCGGCGAACCACCTCGTGGAGACCGTCGACGCCGGTGGGTTGCCCGGCTACCTCAGGGGACTGTCGGAGACCCTCGACAACGCCGGCCCCACCTATCTGGTGCTGTTCGGCGCCGACGCCGCCAGCGGGCTGCTCGCCCAGTCGGACCCGGTGACCTTCCGCACCGGACGCGACGACCTGCGCACGGTCCTGCGGATGGGCCCGTCGCGGGGCGTGCACGTGCTCGGCTGGTGGCGCGGCGCCCGCCGGTTCGCCGACGACATCGGCGGCACGACGGGCCTCGAGGACGTCGCCTGCATCGTCGCGCTGAACGTCACCGGCACCGAACTGAACAGCCTCATGGGCGACTACAAGATCGAGTGGCAGGCCCGGCCGAACCGGGCTCTGCTGATCGACAGGCACGACGACAAGGCCCAGCTGATCGTGCCGTTCGTGCGGCCCGGAACGTTCGAGCACAACGAATAGGGGTCAGACCGCTACCTGGTCGCGACCGCGCCGCTTGGCGGTGTACAGCTGCCGGTCGGCGCGGTCGTAGAGGGTCGCGCCGTCCATGCCGCGCACGCACTGGGCCACGCCGATGCTCAGCGTCACGCGCAGGTCGGCGCCGAACCCGCTCCAGTCGCGGGCCGCGAGGACCTCGCGGATGCGCTCGGCCACCTGGGCGGCGCCGGCCGGGTCGGCGCGCAGGAACAGCGCGAACTCGTCGCCGCCGAGCCGCACCGCGGTGTCCTCGGCCCGGCAGTGCGCCCGCAGGACCATGGCCACCTCGGTCAGGATCCGGTCGCCCGTCTGGTGCGAGAACGTGTCGTTGATCGTCTTGAAGTGGTCGACGTCGATGAGCACCAGCGCGTACGACTCGTCGACGGTCGCGATCTGCCGGTCGAACTGGCGGCGGTTGCCCAGCCCGGTCAGCGCATCCTGGGCCGCGGTCCGGTCGGCCGCCGCCTGCGCGGCCTCCAGCTCGACGCGGCGCCGCGCCTGCTGCATCATCACCCGACGCTCCAGCCGCTGCCGCCACACGTACTGCGCCTGGGTGCGCAGCGCCGTGCGGATGGCCCGGCCGGCCGCGTCGTCGCTGTGCTCGGCGGCCGCCAGCAGGGCGAGCTCGTGCTGGAACGTCAGCCGCTGCCAGACGTCCTCGGCCAGCTCCTCGGCCGCCCGGAACTCCCGCCGCGCCGCCGCGTACTCGCCCCTGTCGCGCAGCACGACCCCGTACGCCAGGTGCGCCTTGCGCGCCTCGGTGTCGTTGCCGGCGGCGCGCATCGCCAGGATGAGGCCGCGGGCCAGCGTCTCGGCTTCGGCGTGCCGGCCGAGCTTCGCCAGAGCGACCGCGAGGTTCGCGGTGATCAGCGGCGCGTCCTCGACCTCGGTGGCGTTCTCGGCGAGCCAGTGCCGGCTCAGCTCGACGGTGCGGTGGTAGCACCGGGCGGCGTCGCCGTCGAGGCCCACCTGTTCCAGGCCCAGCGCCCAGTCCAGCGACACCTCCGCCCGCTGCAGCGCGATGGCACCGGCCTGCTCGGGCAGCGCGTGCAGGGCGAGCACGGCCATCTCGTCGGCGAGTTCGTACAGCTGGGCGCCGCGGGCGGCGCCGCACACCGACGACAGCGCGGCGCCGTACCGGGTGTGCGTGCGGGGCACCGTGTCCAGCGCCACGGTGGCCGCCGCCAGGCGGTACAGGCCCTCGTGCAGATGGCCCATGCGGACCAGGATCTCGGCCGTGTCGGCCAGCGCCTTGGCCTCGTTGACCCGCCGCCCGGCGCGCCGGTGCGCGGCCAGCAGGGCGTCGCCGACGGCCAGCGCCTCGGGCAGGCGCTCCAGCCCGATCAGCGCGTACATCCGACCCTGCCGGACCATCTCGGCGCTGCGGTCGTCGCCGAGGACCCGGGCGGCGTGCTCGAGCTCGTCGGCGAGGACCAGCGCTTCGGCGTGGCGGCCGCAGATCATCAGCCGGTGCACGCGCAGCCCGAGGTCCGAGTGCGGCCCGAGCGACTCGACGGGCACCGGACGCCGATCCGCACACATGCACAAACCCGCCCGTCCACGGTAACTATCTGGCGTTGGTGGCATCGGCCGGGCGGCGGCCGGTCTGAGGGTTACGCCGGCGGCCGGCCACCACGAAGCTAGGCATAATGTTGACGGTCGCAAGTAGGACGCCTAACTTTCTGCTGGAAGCCCGACGAGCAGGGGGAGCGTGTGGATCTCAGCGGACGGGTCGCGGTGGTCACCGGTGCCGGGCGCGGTCTCGGACTGGCCTACGCCGGCGCGCTGGCGCGGTCGGGCGCGGCCGTGGTGGTGAACGATGCCGACGAGGCCGCGGCGGCCGCTGCCGTCGAGCGGATCGTCGCGGCCGGCGGTCGGGCGGTAGCCGAGACGGGGGCGGTCGGCCCCGCCGAGGTCGCCGAGCGGCTCGTCGAGCGCGCCGTCGCCGCCTTCGGACGCCTCGACGCGCTGGTCACCAACGCCGGCATCCTGCGCGACAGGGTGCTCTGGAAGATGTCCGACGAGGACTTCGACACGGTGGTCGACGTCCACCTGCGCGGCACGTTCACCTGCGTGCGCGCGGCCGTGCAACGGATGCGCGCCCAGGGCGAGGGCGGCCGGATCGTCGTGGTCGGGTCGCCGGCGGGGCAGCGCGGCAACTTCGGCCAGACCAACTACTCCGCGGCCAAGGCCGCGATCGTCGGGATGGTGCGCACCTGGGCGATGGAGTGCGCCCGCGCCGGCATCACCGTCAACGCGGTGGTCCCGGTCGCGGCGACCGCGATGACCGCGACGATGCCGGCGTTCGAGCCGCACGTCGAGGCGTTCCACCGCGACGGGACGCCGTTCCCGGCCTGGCTGCGCGCCGGTGCGGGCTTCGGGACACCCGACGACGCGGCCGGGCTGGTCGTGTACCTCGCCTCCGCCGCGTCGGCGTCCGTCAGCGGGCAGGCCATCGGGATCGGTGGGGACAAGCTGTCGATGTGGACCCACCCCACCGAGACGGCGGCCGCGTACCGCGCCGGCGGCTGGAGCGCCGACGACATCGCGCTGGCCTGGCGCACGTCGGTCGGCGCGGCCGAACAGACGGTCGGGATCCCCGCGCCGAAGGACCCTGAGGAGACGGCATGACGACGACGGTGTCCGGGCTCGCCGAACTGGCCGCGCTGACCGGCCGGGACCTCGGCGCCAGCGACTGGCTTTCGATCGAGCAGGACCGGGTCGACCGGTTCGCCGACGCCACCGGCGACCACCAGTGGATCCACGTCGACCCGGAGCGGGCCAAGGCCGGCCCGTTCGGCACCACGATCGCGCACGGCTACCTGACGCTGTCGCTGGTGATTCCACTGTGGACAAAGCTGCTGACCATCGAGGGGATCGGGATGGCCGTCAACTACGGCCTCAACAAGGTCCGGTTCCCGGCGCCCGTCCCCGTCGGTTCGCGGATCCGCCTCGCCGCGCGGGTCGCGGAGGCACGCGCCGTCGCCGGTGACGGCGTCGAGATCGTTGCCGACCTCACCGTCGAGATCGACGGCGGCGCCAAGCCCGCAGCCGTCGCGCAGGCGGTGTACCGGTACTACGCCTGACGCGACGCGCCGGAAGTGGGCTATGCGATCCGGGTGCCGAGCGGCAGCGTGTGCGCCGGGGAGCGCAGGCGCTCGCGGGCGATCACCAGCGCGCCGGCGCCCATGGCCAGGTTGAACGCCAGGCCGAGGGGCCACACCGGGTGGTCGTTCGGGTAGTCCAGCCGCTCGGGGTACGACCGCTGGTAGCCGGGCGGCCGGCGGACGTCGCGCACCTCACGGCCCAGCTCGCCGAGCGGGTCGTTCGGCTGCGGGATCATCCTGCCCGAGTACGGGTCGCGCTTGGGCGGCAGCTGCGGGGCGGAGTCGGCCAGCACCACGAACGGGTTCGGCGCCAGCATCCACCACACCAGGTCGTCGCGGGTGGGGCCGGTGTTCGTCGCGAGCACCGCCGACGAGAGGCCGAACAGGATCGGGCTGCCGATGCCGATCGCGAACACGAAGACGTACGACAGCAGCGTCGAGGTGATGCTGCGCGGCAGCATCGCCGACAGCCCCAGCGAGACCGCGCAGACGACGCCGATCAGCAGCGCGACCACAACCAGCGTGACCACCGCCCGCAGCACGGTCACGCCTTCGGTGACCGTCCAGGCGACCGCGGGCAGCGTCGTCGCGAGCGCGACCAGCCCGACGCTCCACCCGGCCAGCAGCTTGCCGACGACGATGTCGGTCGGCGTCAGCAGCGTCGCCTGCAGGGTGGCGAGCGTGCCCCGTTCCCTGTCCCCGTTGATGGACTGGGCGGTGATCGCGGGCGAGACGAGCAGGACCAGGCCGAGCACGAACAGCATCAGGCCGCCGAAGAGCGGGATGCCGACCGGGTCGTCGTTGTACCGGTCCTCGGCGAGCACCACGTAGAGCAGCCCGGTGAAGATCCACACCACGGCCGTCCACGACCCGAGCAGCCACTGCCAGCGCCCGGTGCGCACGCGCATCCGGAACTCCTGCATCAGCACCAGCCGCACGCCCGAACCGGTCATCGCCGCTCTCCCGTCAACGCTGGTCTCCTGTCAAGGCGAGGTAGGCCGACTCCAGATGGCCGCCGACCGGTCCGAACGCCACCACCCGCACGCCGGCGGACACCAGCGCGGCCAGCAGGTCGGCCGCCTGTTCCTCGAGCATCGGCGGCAGCACCACGCCGCTCTCGTTCGGCGCCATGCCGCCGATGCCGTAGTCGACGAGCGCGAGGCTGAGCGCGGCCGGGTCGGTGGCCCGCACCCGCCACGGCATCGGCCTGGCGTTGGCGAGGTCGCCGACCTCGTACTCGCCGGCCGTCTGCCCGGCCGAGACGAAGACGATCCGGTCGGCGATCTCCTCCAGTTCGGCCAGGATGTGGCTGGACACCAGCACGGCGACGCCGGCCGCGGCGAGCCCCCGCAGGCCGTCGCGAAGTTCGATGCGCGAGTGCGGGTCGAGGCCGGACGCCGGCTCGTCGAGGAGCACCACGCGCGGCTCGTGCAGCAGCGCCCGGCCGAGCGCGAGCCGCTGCTTCTGACCGCGGGACAGCACATGCACCGATCGGTGCGCGTACTCAACGAGCCGGGTCGCGGCGAGAATCTCGGCGACGCGCCGGGCGGTGCGCGCGCGGTCCAGCCGGTAGGCCCGCGCGAAGAACTCCAGGTACTCGACGACGGTGAGCCGGTCGTAGAGGCCGAACGCGTCGGGCATCCAGCCGGTCTGCCGGCGCACGCCCACGGGATCGGTGACCGGGTCGATCCCGCCCACCCGGACCTCGCCGCGGTCGGGCGCGAGCAGCGTCGCGAGGATCAGCATCAGCGTGGTCTTGCCCGCGCCGTTCGGGCCGACGAGCGCGGTGACCTGGCCGTAGGGCGCGGTGAGGTCGATGCCGCGCAGCGCGTCGACGCGTCCGAACGAGCGGCACACGCCGCGCGCGACGATCCCGTAGTCACCGTCCATCGACACCCCCGATCACGAGACGCGCCGAGGGTACCGGCGCGTTGCAACGCTGCGGCACTCCCGCACACTTTCTTCACGATCTTGTCGATTCCGGCGGGGGCCGTTCGCTGACCCAGCAGAGGAACCGGCAGAGGATCCGGCAGAGGATCCGAACGGAAGGGGACGACGATGTCTTTTCAGGCGTACTTGGACGCGATCGAGGACAAGACCGGTAAGACCCCGCGGCAACTGGTCGACGAGGCCCGCGAGCGCGGGTGGAGCGGCCCGCAGGTCAAGGCGGGCGACGTCGTCAACTGGCTGAAGGAGGAGTACGGGCTGGGCCGTGGGCACGCGATGGCGCTCGTCCACGTCGTCAAGAACGGCGCCAAGATCTCCGACAAGCATGTCGGCGGCACCGGCTCGCACCGCGACGACTCCGACACGCTCTGGCTGGACGGCAAGGCGACCGGGCCGAAGTAACCGGAATCAGCGCTCGCCGACGTCGCCCAGCACCGGCTTGACGTCGAGCACCGGCGTCCCGTCGAGCGCCTCGAGGTTGCGCACCCGCACCGTCAGGCCTTCGACCGACAGGATCGTGACCCGGTGCAGCCCGATCGGGTTGGGCCGGTCCGGCGAGCGGGTGCTGAACACCCCGGTGACCGGGCGGGTCACGTCGCCGCGCGGGTGCACCGCGACGACATCGCGGCTCGCCCTGTCGAACCAGGTGAGCACTATCGCGTCGTCGCCGGCGCGGAGGTCGCGCAGCGCGTCGGCCACGTCGGCGGCGAACACGATCGACGCGTCGGGTGCGCCCTCGTCGCCCTGCTTCGGTGCGCTGTCGCGATCGGTGAGCGGGGACTCGACCCGGCCGACCGCCCGCACCCGGATGTCGTCGGTCACGGCTACTTGGGGGAGTGGTGCACGGGCTGCCTGTCGCGCTGGGCGGGGATGCCCTGCCTGCCGTGCCCGTTGCCCTCCGTCGGCTTGGTGGTGTCGACCTTGCCGCCGGCCGACTCGTGCGCGGATTCCCGCTCGGATTCGCGGCCGGATTCCCGCCCGGCGTCGCGCCTCGAGCCGCGCGCGGCCTCCCGACCGGCGCCGCGGCCGGCATCGCCGCGGTCGGCATCGCCGCGGCCGGCATCGCCGCGGCCGGGACCGTCGCGGCCGGCGTCGTCGCGGCTTGCCTCGACGGTGCCGTTGCCCTCGGACGGCGGCGTCACCTGCGGGTACTCGCCGGTGTCGCCACCGCCGGAGGCCGCCGCGATGACCGCGGCCGCGGCCAGTTCGGCCACCCGGCGCGCCTCGCGCTGCACCCGGGCCCGGACCTCCTTGGCGTGCCGCTCGGCCGCGTCGGCCCCGCGGCGGGTCTCCTCCAGCCGGCCCATCTCGGCGGAGAGCTCCTGCCGGATCCCGCCGAGCCGGTGCTGCAACTGGTCGACCTGCTCCTCGATCGCCGCCTGCTCCTGGTGCGTCTCCTCGAGCCGGTGTTGCGCGTTCTCGATCTCGCTGTGCAGCGTGGCGAGGGCGTTTCGCCGGTCGGCGATCTGCTTTTCGACGCCGTTGAACTTCTCCTGCTGCGCGGCGGCCGCCTCGTCGGAGCGCCGGCGCACCTCGGCGGCCTGCTGCTGCGCCTCGGCGTGCAGCGCAACGATCTTCTGGCTCGCGGCGTTGCGCCGCTCCTCGATCTCGCGCTCGACGTCGCCGCGCATGCGCGCCAGCTGCTGCTGCGCCTGGGCCTTCGCCGCCTCGGTGTCGCGCTGGATCTGCGCGTGCGCCCCCTCGACGAGCGCCTTGGCCTGGGCGCGGGCGTGCCCCAGCTCCTGGGCGGCCTGCTCGCCGAGCCGCTTGGCCTCCTGCTGGGCCCGGTTGCCGGCGTCCTCCGCCTCGATGCGGGTCTTCTCGGCATGGGCGCGGATCTCGGCCAGCTCCATCTCGGCAGCGGCGCGGCGCTGCTCGTGCGCCTTGTCCTCGTCCGCGCGGCGGGTGCCGAGCTCGGTTTCGAGCTGCTGGCGCATCTTCTCGGCGCGCTCGCGGGCGTCGGCGAGCGTCTTCTCGGCGTCGGCCTGGCGGCTGGCCGCGCGCTCGGTGCTGCTCGACATGATCTGGCCCGCCTGCTTCTCGGCCAGTGCGAGGATCTGGTCGACCATCGGCCCGAGGTCGCGGAACGACGCCTTGTCGAGCTGGATCGGCGGCCGCTGTCGCAATTCGCCCAGTTCGGCCTGGAGCTGCTGCAACTGGGCGGCCATGGTCTGCATCTGGCCCCGGGCGCGCTCCCGCTCCGCGTTGTACGACGCCAGTTCGGCGTCGACGCGCGTCATGTACTGGTCGACCTGGCGCTTGTCGTAGCCCCGCATCACGAGGTCGAACTTCGTCCGCTCACCGCCGTTGGACATGCGCCCTCCACTCTGCCCGCCCAGCCACCTGCGCAACGCTACCGACACCCACCGGTCGACCGTCACCCCCGCCCGGGTGCAAGTTTCCGACCGGAGACGGCCCGGCTGGCATGTGTTTCTTCCCGGTTTGCGGTGGATGATGCCGCGGTGTGACCACGGAACCTTAGCGCCGTCTTAAACCCGTTGTCGCGGTGGGGATTCAGACCGCCAGGCGGGCCCGGTGCTTGCGGGCGTACATCGCCGCGTCGGCCTCACGGAGCAGGGTCGCGGGCGACGTCCCGGCCGAGACGGCACCCGCGGCCACGCCGATGCTGGCCTCGGCGCGCAGCACGACCCCGTCGACGGCGACCGGGTCGTCGAGGAGCGCCGCGAACCGGTCGGCGAGCAGGCGGGCGGTCGGCTCGTCGGCGCCCGGCAGCAGCACGGCGAACTCGTCGCCGCCGAGCCGGGCGGCGGTCGCCGACGCCGGCACGCACCGGCGCAGCCGCCCGGCCACCGCGACCAGGATCGCGTCGCCGGCGTGGTGGCCGTGCGTGTCGTTGACGGACTTGAACCCGTCGAGGTCCACCAGCAGGACGGCGGCCGGCCCGGTCACGGCGTCCAGCCGCTCGTCGAACAGGGCCCGGTTGGCGAGGCCGGTGAGCGCGTCGTGGGTCGCCTGGTGGCGCAGCTGCTCCTGGAGGTGGCGGGCCTCGAGCAGGCTGGCGTCGAGCCGGTGCAGCAGGGTGCCGTTCTCCCGCAGCGCGAGCACCTGCCGCACGACCACGAGGCAGGTGATGACGAACAGCGCGCCGATCACCACCCAGAAGTCGACGGGCTCGTGCGCGGCGTTGGCGAACGGCACCAGGCCGAACATCACGAACAGCGTGAGATACGGCAGCAGGCTGTACCGGCGCCTGGCCCGCGCCCGGTCGGGCGCGGGCGCGCTGTCCAGTTGGTGGATCCGAATGCCGAGCCACAGCAGCCCGCCCGCGCCCGCCATCCCCGCGAGCGGCAGGTGCAGGTTCGGACCGGAGCCGAGCATGCCGTAGGCGTAGCCCTGCAGCAGGGTGCCGGCCACGATCGGCACCGCGGCCCGGGCGCGCATCCGGATCGCCCCGCTGAGCGTGAGTTTCGTGGCGGCGAACGACGACACCGCGAGCACCACCGAGCCGAACAGCCGCGACCCGGCGGAGTCGATGACCGGCAGCGTGTACGACGTCAGGAAGAACATGAGCACACCGCCACCGAGTGCGACCGACGCCGCGTCGAGGAGGTAGCGCAGGCGCACCGACCAACCGTCGGTCGGCACGGGGTAGCGCAGCATCACGATCAGCACCGGGATGGTGCCGATCAGGTTGCACACGTCGGTGATCGGTCCGGGCGTTCCGATCGGTGTGCCCGGCGCGGTCCAGACGTGGACCGCCTGCGTCACGTCGCCGGCCACCACGAACACGTACGGCACGGCGAGGGTTCGCCACAGCCGGCGCTCGGCTCGGACGATGCCCGGTTTGCGGGACGCGCCGAACGAGGCCGCGGCGAGGGCGACGTCGATGAACGGGACAGCGGTCCAGAAGGCGTACACGGGCCCGGTGCCGGTGGTGCCGTCGGCCACGAGGTAGGCGGAGAGGAGCGCGAACGCCAATGCGCCGACCACCGTGCGGGGGTCGGGTCGCCGGGGTCGCGTCATGCCGTCAAGAACACCACCGTCGCGTTGCACTCCCGGTGCCGCCGCGGAGCGGTCGGGTGCCGACCGTCGTGATCCGTGCGATCCCGGCGTCCGCGGTTGCGGCGACGGCCGGTCAGCGGGCCGCCGGCGCTCCGTCCAAATCGGACAACGGGACCGGCCGCAGGCCGGCGGCGGTCAGCCCGTCCAGGATCGGCCCCAGCGCCTCGTCGGTGAACTGTGCGTTGGCCTCCGTCACGTGCATGATGACGATCGAGCCGGCTCGAACCGTCGACAGCACGTTGTGCACGATCGGCCCGGCGGCGGTGGCGAACGGGTCGCCGCTGACCACGTCGCCGTCCACGACTGTGACACCGAGCCCGCACAGCGCCTGCAACGCCGCCGGATCGTGGCACAGGCCCGGGAAGCGGAAGTAGCGCGTCTGCCGGCCGCCGAACGGTTCCAGCACGGTGAACGTTCGCGCGACGTCGGCGGTCATCTCGTTCACCGGCACCCGCGGCAGGTTGTAGCAGTTGCCGGTGAACGCGCCGTGCCGGTAGGAGTGGTTGGCCAGTTCGAAGCGCGGGTTGGCGGCGAGGCGCCGCACGACGTCCGGATACTGCTCGGCCCACTCGCCGGTGATGAAGAACGTGGCCGGGATGCCGCGCCGCTCCAGCTGATCGATCACGGCGAGGTTGGCGTAGGAGACAGCCGCCCCGCTGCGCAGGGTGGCGAGCATGGCGTCGGTCATGTCGGCGTCGAACGTCAGGGCGACCTTGTTCCCGGCGCGCATGCCGTGCTGGAGCACGGGCGGCAACGCGCCGACGGTCGACGCGCCCGGCGTCCCCGTCGACGCGCTCGGGGCGCCGGCTGACGGCGTCGGGGCTGACGGCGTCGGGGCGGAAGGCGTCGCGGACGGCGTCGGCGCGGGCGCGGACCGTGCGCCCGGCGGACCTCCCGACGCAGCCGCGCCGGCGCCGCCCGCCTTGGGGCGGGCGCGCCGCGGGCTTGCTTTCGACGGACCCGAACAGCCCGCGACCAGCACCGCCACCAGAATCGCCAATGCGACAATCACTCGCATCCCCCGCACGGCAGGGATCATGTCAGACGCCGTCCAGAGGGAGGGGCTAGCATTTCCGGGTCCCGTGCGGTGGAAGCGAGGCGACATGCGGTGGTTCCGGCGAACGCCCGCCGAGGGTCCGGTCGAGCTCGACCCGGCCCGGCAGGAGGCGCTGGTCCAGGAGATCCGGCACGGGTTCGGCCAGCACGTGCGGGTGCCGTTCCACCAGCAGGTCGATGCGCTGGTGCCGCGCTTCGAGGGCGACGACGGCCTGTACGTGGCGATCCGGATCGTGTGGGCGATCGCCGACGAGGCGCACGCGAGCATTCAGGCGCAGGTCGCGGAGCTGAACCGGATGGGGCGGTCCTATCCGCTGGATCGGCGGTACTACCGCGCGTTGTGGCAGCAGGCCGGCCGGGAGCTGAGTTACCCGTTGTTCGCGTTGCGTAGCGGGTTCCACCCGTACATCCACCTGCCGGCGGCCCTCGCGACGATCGGGGCGAACGCCGCGCGCACCCTGAAGCTCGCCGACCCGGCGGCGGTGCTGAGCCGCATGTTCGAGGTGGTCGAACTCGTGATGGTCGGCTGGGAGTCGGGGCTGGTTCGGGTCGACACCGACGCGGCTTACCTGATGAGCCGGCTGATCTCGGCGGCCCGGGACGTGCGGGTCGCGGTGGGCGACGAGCCGCCGCCGCTGCCGCCCGCGATGCGGGAGTTGATGCGCCGCAACCGGACCACGCCCGTCTACGACCAGGGCGGAACGTCGGTGGTGGGCGGCATCAACGTCGGCGCGGAGATGCGTCCCGCGTTCCTCGTGTAGGCGTGTAGAGACGCCGATCCTGGTCCCGAATGGGTGCCCTGGGGCCCTGCCCTGGCGCCCTGTCCTGGCGCCCATTCGGGACCAAGATTAGCCGTCACGCTGCCGTCACGCTGCCGTCACGCGGAACGCGAGCGGGGCGAACTGGCCGGTGGTCGGGTCTGACTGGGAGCCCACCGCCCACGCGGTGTTCGCGGCTGCCGCCGCGATCGCGGCCAGCGACGGCAGACCCGGTCCGCCGGTCACGGTGATCGCGGTGATCGTCCACGCGCCGCCGTTCCAGTGCGCGACAGCCGACCGGCCCGCCGGATCGAAGCCGGCCACCCAGACGTCGGACGGGGACCGCGCGGCCACCGCCGTCAGCGAGGACATCGCCGGTGCGGGCACGGTGCTCCACGCGCCGCCGTTCCAGTGCGCCACGTACGCGCTGCCGGAGGCCGACGACGTCCAGCCGACCGCCCACGCGTCGGACGCCGACACGGCCGCGACGCCGTAGACGAACACGCTCGTGCTGGCCGGCACCGTGGGCGCTGCGACCTGTGACCAGGTCGCGCCGTCCCAGTGCAGGATCAGCGGGAGCCGGATGCGGTTGCCGTACGGCAGGTTCTGGGTGTACCCGACCGCCCACACGTCGTTCGGCGCCACGCCGGACACCGACGTGAGGAAGCTGTTGCGGGTGCCCGGGCTCGGCACCGGGACCTCGGTCCACGACGTCCCGTTGAAATGCATGGCGAGCGTGTGGTCGGTGGTCGTGGACGCCTGGCTGCCGACCGCCCACGCGTCGGTGGTCGAGAACGCCTTCACCGCGACCAGTCGGCTGTTCGTGAACGTCGTCGGGCCGACCGTGCTGCGGCTCCACGCAGATCCGTTCCACCGCACGGCCACGGCGGCGTTGCCGTTACCGAACCTCGTGCCGACGGCGAACGCCGCGGTCGGTGACAGCGCATCCACAGCGGACAGTCCTGTTCCGCCGGACGGTGCCGACGGTTCCGCCAGCGACGGGCTCGGCACCACGCGCCACCGGGTGCCGTCGAAACGCCGGATCACGGCGTCGGTGCCCGTGCTGCCGACCGCCCAGCCGTCCGTCGGGGAAACGGCATCGACGCCGCCGATCGCGCCGGTGGTGCCCGCGTCGACGGGCACCCGGGTCGCCGTCGCCGCGAGCGCGGGCGCACCGGTACCGGCGACGATCGCTCCGGCGACTCCGGTGGCGAGGACGACGGCGCCGACGCGCGCCCCGTTCAGTCGTCTCATCGGTTTCTCCTCACAGTGATTGGCGACGTGCGCCATCGGACCAGTGCAGACCCGGCCGCTTGCGCCTCGTTTGCGTCCTGATTGCCGCCCGGTCCCGACCCATTCACGACAGTCGGCCCGCGGCGAACCGTCGGCTGTCCTCGGCCGGATCGAAGGCTTCTTCGCCGTTGCCGGCGCCGCGTGGACGGCGGAAACTACGGGCGGCCGCAACCCACCGGACCCGCATCTGATGCAATTCCGCGCGTGCCCGAACCACAATCCGCCCCCACCGTGCCCGCCGCGGTGCCCGCGCCCAAGCCTTCCGGCGATCTTGGAAGATCGGGGCTTGAAAACGAGCCCCGGATTCCCAAGATCGCGGAGGGGTCGCGCCCACCGGACTCGCCCCGCCCGTCCGTCGGCGCACCGCCCGTTGGTGCCCCATCCGCGCCCGCAGGTCAGCCAGGCCCGGCCGCTCGCGATCGTGGACGTTCAGGGCTCGAAAACGAGCCCCAGGCTTCCAAGATCACGGGCGGGTCGCGCCGGACGGGTTCGTCGGTGCCGGGGGCGATCGATGAGCCATGGCTGCGGGTCGTCGAGGACACGCAGCGGCAGGCGGCCGAGGCGCATGCCGCGTTCCTGCGGGTGATGGCCGACAGTCACCAGGCCTACCTCGGCATGGCGGAGGCGACGCTCACCGGCCTGCTCGCCGCCGCAACCGGCCAGCCGGTGCAACCGCGCCCGCGCACCGTCGCCGGACCGCCGGCCGTGCCGGAGTTGACGGCCGCCCCGATGGAGACACCCGCCGTGCCGCACCAGCCCGCCGCCGTGCGGCACCAGGTGCCGGCCGCGCCGTACCAGCCGGCGGCAATGCAGGTGCCGGTCGCGCCGCAACCTCGGCAAGCGGCCCAACCACCCACGCCCGAGCCGCTCGTCACCCGGCCCCCCGCACCCGAGCGGTCCAACGGCACCGCCCCGACACCGCCCCCCACCGCCGGCGATCTTGGAAATCCAGGGCCCGGAAGCGAGCCCCGAATTTCCAAGATCGCGGAGGGTGGGGTGGACATCGAGACGCTGCTGCTCGACATCGTGGCGGACCGCACCGGCTTCCCCGTCGAGATTCTCAACGCCGACATGGAGCTCGACACCGAGCTCGGCATCGACTCCATCAAGCGCGTGGAGATCCTCTCCGCCGTCCGGGAGCGGCTGGGCGACCTTCCCACCGCCGACCCGGCCGCGCTCACCGCCGGGCGCACCCTCCGCGAGATCGCCGAGGCGCTGCAGAGCCGGCCGGCCGAGGCCGTACAGCCGGACGACTCCGCGCCGAGCGAGGAGCCGAGCCAAGGGGAACGCACGCTCCCGCGCGCGGTGCTGCACGCCGTCGAGGCGCCACGAAGCGGACTTGCCATCCCCGGCCTTTCCACCGGAACCGTCGCCGTCACCGACGACGGCCGCGGCGTCGCTCCGCTCGTCGTCGCCGGGCTGCGCCGGCACGGGATCGCCGCTGACGTCGTCCAGAGAATCCGGCCCGACACCGAGACCGGCGTGATCCTGCTCGACGGCCTGCGCCCCGTCGCGGATGTGACGAGCGCGACCACCGCGCAGCGCACTGCTTTCCGCGCGGCCCGCGCGCTCGCGGGCCGGATGGCGGCGCACGGGGGCGTGTTCGTCACCGTCCAGGACACCGGCGGCGACTTCGGGCTGGGCGCGCGGCAACCGGCGCGGGCATGGGTCGGCGGCCTCGCCGCGCTGGCCCGCACGGCGGCGAAGGAGTGGCCGCGCGCGGTCGTCAAGGCGATCGACTGCGCCACCAAGGGTCGCTCGGCGGCCGACGTCGCCGACGCGATCGTGGCCGAACTGCTCGGCGGTGCGGGTGCGCCGGCGGTCGGGCTGCGCGCCGACGGAGTCCGGATCGTCCCCGAGCCGATCGCACAGTCCATTGTGGACACGACGGCGCGGATCGGCCCGGACTCCGTCGTCGTGGCCACCGGCGGCGCACGTGGCGTGACGGCCGCGTGCCTGCGCCTGCTGGCCGCGAAGCGGCAACCGAAGCTGGTGCTGCTCGGCCGCACGCCGCTGTCGGCCGAGCCGCCCGGCCTGGCCGCCGCCACCGACGAGGCCGGCCTCATCGCCCTGCTGGCCGCCGGCGAGCCGGGACCGCCGTCGCAGCTTGCCGATCGGGCCCGCCGCGTGCTCGCCGTCCGCGAGATCCGGGACACCCTCGCGGCGATCGAGCGCGACGGCGGCACGGCCCGCTACGTCTCGATCGACGTGCGCGACGCGGAAGCGCTCAGTTGGGCGCTGGACGCCGTGCGCCGCGACTGGGGTCCCATCACCGCACTGGTTCACGGTGCGGGCGTCCTTGCCGACGCCCCGATCGCCGAGACGACGAACGAACAGTTCGGCCGCGTCTTCGACACTAAGGTCCAGGGCCTGCGGGCGCTGCTCGCCGCGACCGCCGACGACCCGCTGGAAGTGCTCTGCGCGTTCTCGTCGGTAGCTGCGGTGTTCGGCAACGCCGGGCAGGCCGGCTACGCGATGGCGAACGAGGTGCTGAACCAGGTGCTCGCCGCCGAGCGGGCGCGCCGTCCGCGGTGCCTGGTGCGCTCGATCGCGTGGGGCCCGTGGGCCGGCGGTATGGTCACGCCGACGATCGCCGCGCGCTTGCGTGAGGCGGGAGTGGCGCTGATCGATCCGGACGCCGGCGCCCGCGCGTTCCTCGGCGAGATCGACGGTCCGGCCGACGGCGTCGTCGTCGTGCGGGCAGTTGCGGATCCGATGCAGGACAAAGGTTTCACCGCAGAGGTGACGGTCACCGACGGGGCGCATGAGTACCTCGCCGACCACCGGGTCAACGGCGTCGCTGTGGTTCCCGTCGCGACGGTCCTCGACTGGTTCGCCGGCGCGGCGGCCGCCTGGCGACCCGGCGCCGGGAGCGTCATACGCGACCTCCGTGTCCTCGACGAAATTGCGCTGCCCCGCCTCGACGACGGCGGCCACCGCCTCGTCCTGCGGGGCCATGAGTCCACTGTGGAGGATGGCCCCGCGCTCGATCTCGACCTGCGCGACGACGCCGGCCATCCGCACTTCCGCGCCAGCGTCGCCGCCGCGCCGCCGTCCGAGCCGCGGCCGTGGGCGGCGCCGCGCGACCTGGCTCCGCTCGACGATCCCTACGACGGTACGACGCTTTTCCACGGCCCGGCGCTGCGTGCGGTGCGCGGCGCGCCCGCGGTCGGCGCCGGGGGAGCCGACGGCATGGTCGCCGGAGTGGGCGCTCTCGCCTGGGCCACCCGGCCGTCCATTGTGGACATCGCCGCCGTCGACGGCGCATTGCAACTCGCCCTGCTGTGGGCGCGGCGGGCCGGCGCCGGCGACACGCTGCCCATGTCGGTGGGCGAGTGCCGGGTGTATCGCGCCGGGCCCGTCGAGGGCGAGGTCCGCTGCGTCGTGCGCGGGCTCCGCGCGGACGACGCCGGCGCCGTCTGCGATGTCGCGCTGCTCGAATTTGACGGGGGACCGGTCCTCGAGCTGCTCGACGTCCATCTGGTACGGCGCCCGGGTGCGTGATGCGCGTGGAGCCGATCGCGGGGAAGGGGCTACCAGGTGTCTATGTGGAGGACGTCGTCCAGCGGTTGGCGGGCGGCGGGGCGGAAGCCGTCGCCGGTGTAGTAGGCCGTCGGGATCAGGGCTCCCTGGTGTACGCCGGACGGGAGCCCGAGCAGTTGCGCGATCTCCGACTCGTAGCGCAGGTGCAGCGTCGTCCACGCGGTTCCCAGGCCACGGGCGCGCGCCGCCAGCATGTAGCTCCATGCGGCCGGCAGGATCGAACCCCACAGGCCGGCCTGACTGCCGGGCCCGAGCCGCCCCGCCTCGATGCACGGGAGCACCAGCACCGGCGCGTCGCCCATGTGCTCGCCGAGATACTCGACGCTGTCGCCGACGCGACGCTGCACCGCCGAGCGCGACGGGTCGTCGGCGAAGAGCTTGCCGGCCGCACCGCTCGACGCCAGGTAGCCCTCGACGGCCCGCCGGTAGTAGTCACCGATCGTGCCGCGCAGGGAAGGATCCGTCACGACCACCCAGTGCCAGGTCTGCCGGTTCGATCCGCTCGGCGCCTGCAGGGCGATCTCCAGGCACTCGCGCACCAGTTCCAGCGGCACGGGCCGATCGAAGTCCAGCCGCTTGCGCACGGAACGGGTGGTGGTCAGCAGTTCGTCCGGTGACAGCGGTAGCACGATGAAACCCTAATGGATCGCCACCTGGGAGAGCGCCTTGCGGGCCGTCTCCGTGACGAGCGTGCGGACCTTGGCGGTGTCGTCGCGCGAGGCGTAGCGCACCTCGACCACGACGTTGGCCTTCCGCGCCACCACGTGCAGGCCCGCCCCGCCGCGCCGGTTTCCGTACGCGGCGGTGCCGATCCACGCCTCGTCGCCGATGCCGGGTAGCTTCTCGTCGGCGTCGGCCTGGAACTTCGCGTCGTCGGCGTCCTCGGCGGCCTCGGCGACGCTGCTGCCGAAGAACCTGTGGTGCAGCCGGTACGTCACCGTCAGCTCCGAGGTCCCGGCGGCGACTGTGCACACGGCGCTCGACGCGTCGGACGTCGACGTCCCCGGCAGCCCGCTCACCTCGGTGCCCTCGCCGCCGGTGATCGCCTTGCACGGGTCGGGCAGCCGGATCGCGACGTTCGTCCCCGGCCACCACGGCTGGTTCCACGGCGGCGGCCCGGACAGCAGCAGCGGGTAGCCCAGCACGATGATGGCCAGCCAGACGGCGTACCGCACCGCGTACTGCCACCACGGCATCGGCGTCTCCCGCCGGCGCTTGCCGACGGCGATCTGCGTGCCGGCGTCGTGGTCGAACCCGCGGTCCAGGACGTCCGCGGAGCCGTCGCTGAGCGTCCGCACCGCCTCGCCGATCGTGTCCGGCCGCACCTTCGGCGGCAGCGCGATCCGGTACGGGCGGATCGGCGCGTCGGGACGCGGCGCCCGGCGGCCGATCCGGCCGGTCGGCACCACGTTCAGCATGGGCTGCCGCCCGGAGTAGTCGATCCACATCATCGTGGCGCGCGCCCAGGACACGTCGACGAGACGCTTGTGCCACGAACGGGTGCGCAGCCGGATACCCTCCGTCGTCAACGCGGGCGGCGGCCCCGTCAGCCGCACCATCGCGCCGCGGATCACGAAGCCCGCGTAGACGAGCACCGGCACGGTGATGACCGCGAGCAGCACCCACGCGTAGCCGCCGGGGGAGAGGTAGACCCCGTACGCGATCGGTGCCGCGGCGAGGATCAGCGCCAGGACTGCCGACAGCACGGTGCGCCAACGCGGAAACGCCAGCACCACCTCGACCGCGTTCGGCCGGAGTACCTGCTCGATGTCCACGGGGCGCACCTCCGGGGAGCATTAGGCCACAGATCCCGCCGCGCCGACAGACCCGCATTTCCGTTTTGTCGCCCGGCACGGCCCGACACCAATCATTCCTGACCGGTCAGCCGCCAGAGGCGCACCCCCAGTCCGCAGTTCGCGGCCAACGTCCTGCCGTCCCGGCCGATCGCGACAGTCGTGTCGACGGTGGTTCCCGGAGAACATCCGACGCCGTGCTCGTCCGTTCCGGCGACCGGCAGTTCCCCGATCGCCGTGCCGGTGTATACCCGCCACAGCCGGATCGTGACGTCGTTGTCGTCCTTCGGGTCACCGCTGCTGCCGTCGACGCTCGCCAGTGACTTTCCTTCCGGGCCGAACGCGACGCTCACCACAGCGCGACGGTGGCCGGACAGCGTGTGCACGAGGCGGAAGGTCAGCGCGTTCCACACCCGTACCTTGGCGTCGTCACCGCCCGCGGCCAGCAGCGCGCCGTCGGCGCTGAAGGCCACGCTCGCGACGGCGCCCTGCCCGCCGAGCGTCGTCACGACCGCGCCGGTCCGGGCGTCCCACAACCTCACGCCGTCGCGCCCGCCGGCGGCCAGCAGCGCGCCGTCGGGGCTGAACGCCAGCGCGCTGACCGGTTGCCCGCCGCCGTCGAGGGCCGGGCCGTCCGCGCCTGTCGACGCGTCGCGCAGGCGCACGCCGTCGGTGCCGCCGGATGCCACCGTCGTCGGCCCGAACGCCACAGCCGTCGCCTTCTCCGCGCGCGGGCTCAGTCTCGTGACCTTCCCGGTGGCCACCTCGTGCACCTCGACGTACGCGTCGTACCCGCCGGTGACCAGGCGCGCGCCGTCCGGGCTGAACGCGATGGCGGTGCCGATCCCGCCGACCGCGAACTCGGCCGACGACGTGCCGGCGCGGTAGTCCCACAGCTTCACCACCGGGTTGCCGCCGCCGTACTCCTCCGCCGCGGCGAGCGTGCGCCCGTCGGGACTGAAGGCGACGGCGGCGACCGGCTGGCCATGCGGAAGCGTCGTCGCGGCGACCGCGACCGGGTCGGGCCGCAGCAACCGCGCGGCGAGCGCTCCGGTCGCCGCGACCGCGACGACCACACCCGCGGCGACGAAGACGGTGCGACGGTTCACGTGCCCGCCCATGCCCGGCGGGTGGCCTCGTCCACCGGGAAGAACTCCTCCACCCGAAGCTCCTGTGAGGTGAGGTCGATCGGTGTGCCCACGGTGGTCAGCAGCGAGAAGAACGTCAAGTCGTGTGTCCCGAACCGGAACCGCACGTCGAGCACCGGTTCGGTGGGCGCGTCGCCGGTCACGGCCGCCACCTCGGGCAGCGCGGTCAGCTCGGCCAGCAGGTCCGCCGTCGCCGGGTCGAGGACGCCGCCGACGGCCTCGCGGCGCACCCGGCCCAGCAGCGCGCCGACGACCGCTTCCCAGTTGAGGACCGCCTCGCGCACCGGGCCGGGCCCGATCATCAGCCGCAGCACGTTGGCGGCGGTGGGGACCGGCTCGGGGTGCAGCAGCCCGCCGAAGAGCCGCCGCGCGCCCTCGTTCGAGCGCAACACGTTCCAGCCGCGGTCCATGATGACCGCCGGGAACGGCTCGTGGTGCTCGAGCATCGCGGTCAGCGCAACCTCGACGTGCCGCAGCGCGGCGTCGCCGAGCGGGATCTCCGCGTAGCGCGGCGCGAACCCGGCCGCGACGAGCAGCGCATTGCGCTCCCGGAACGGGACGTCGAGCGCGGTCGCGAGCCGGATCACCATGTCCCGGCTGGGGTTGGCACGCCCGGTCTCCACGAAGCTGACGTAGCGCGCCGTCGTCTCCGCCTCGACGGACAGCGCGAGTTGGCTCATGCGGCGCACGCCGCGCCAGTGCCGCAGCAGCGTGCCGATGTCGTCGACGCGCTGGCTGGTCGGGCTCACCGGCCGGATGTTACCCGGCTTGCGACGGGGATCCCCTTCCCAGCCAGGGAATGGCTTCGCCGCCGTGTGGCGCGCAGGCTGTACCCAGTGCCTACAAGGAGGTTGTTCCGTGGAGCTGAAGATCCACACCATCGACACCGCGCCGGACGCGTCGCGCCCGATCCTGGAGGGCCTCAAGGCCGACGTCGGCGTGGTGCCGAACTTCGCCGGCACGGTGGCCGAGTCGCCGGTGCTGATGAGCGCGTTCGAAGGGATCCGCCGCGCGGTCGCCGGGATGAACCCGGTCGACCGGGAGGTGGCCGGGATCGCGGTCGGCGTCGCCGTGGACAACCACTACGGTGTCGCGTTCCACTCGACGGTCGCCGCCGGCCTCGGCGTCTCCGAGGACGACCTGGCGCTCATGCGTGCCGGCTCGCCCCCGGCCGATCCCCGGCTCGCGGCGGTGTACGGCTTCGCCCGCGACCTCGTCGTCAGCCGCGGCAAGGCGGCGAGCGTCGACGGCCTCACCGCGCAGGGCCTGTCCACGGCCGAGATCCTGGACGTCGTCGCCGAGTGCATCCTCGCGTCATTCGTCGGCGTGGTGGACAACCTCGCCGGCCGGGTGGAGCTCGATGCGTTCCTGAAGGCGCGGGAATGGGAGCCGGCCGGCTGATCGTTCGTACGCCCGCGCCACGCGGAGAACCAGCGCGTCCGCGTGGCGCGGGCCGACGATCTGCAGCCCGATCGGTAGGCCGTCGCGCGTCAGTCCACAGGGGACGGTCGCGGCCGGCTGCTGGGTCATGTTGAACGGGTATGTGTACGGCGTCCAGCTCGTCCACAGTGGAGAGTGCCAGCCGTCGGGGACGTCGGCGCCGGCCGCGAACGCGGGTATCGGCAGCGTGGGCGTCAGCAGCAGGTCGTAGGTTCGGTGGAAGGCGCCCATCCGCACGCCGAGGTCGATGCGCGCGGCGTTCGCCGTCAGGTAGTCGGCGACGCTGTGCGCGGCGGCGGCCTCGACGATCCGACGCAGGCCGGGGTCGACGCGCTCGATCGCGTCGGCGTCGTAGGCGCGCATCACCTGGGCGGCGCCGCAGAACCACAGCACGTGGAACGCCTCGACCGGATCGGTGAAGCCCGGATCCACCCGCTCGACGTGCGCGCCGGCCTCGGCGAGAACGGCCGCCGCGGCGTCGACGGCCGCACCGACCTCCGGGTCGTTGCGCACGTACCCGAGGTCGGGCGAGTACGCGATCCGCAGCCCGCGCACGCCGTCGTCGAGACCGGCCAGGAACGACGTCGCCGGCGTCGGCATCGCGGTCGGGTCGCGGGTATCGAAGCCGGTGAGCACGTCGAGCATCAGCGCGGCGTCGGCGACGCTGCGGGTCATCGGGCCGGCGTGCGACAGCGCCCCGAACGGGCTCGCCGGCCACACCGGAACCAGGCCGTGCGTCGGCTTCAGGCCGACGATCCCGCTGAAGCCGGCAGGCATGCGGATCGACCCGCCGCCGTCGGTGCCGACCGACCACGCGCCCATCCCGAGCGCGACGGCGGCCGCGCTGCCGCCGCTGGACCCGCCGGCCGTGCGCGCCGGGTTCCACGGGTTCATCGTGGCGCCGTACCGGATCGAGTCGGTGACGCCCTTCCAGCCGAACTCCGGTGTGGTCGTCTTGCCCAGCAGGACCGCGCCGTTCTCCCGGAGCCTGGCCACCGCGGGGGCGTCGTCGGGCCATTCGCCGTCGTCGTCGATCAGCACGCTTCCCCGCAGCGTCGGCCAACCCCGGGTGTAGAGCAGATCCTTGATCGACGTCGGCACGCCGTCGCACCGGCCGAGCGGTTCCCTTGTGTGCCAACGCTTCTCGGACGCTCGGGCGGCCGCCAGCGCCGCCTCCTGGTCGACGAGGACGAACGCGTTGACCGCTGCGTTCGTCGCATCGATCGCGGCGAGCGCGGCCCGGGTCGCCTCGACCGGTGACGCGGTGCCGTCGCGGTACGCGGCAACGAGTTCGGTGGCGGTGAATTCGGTGAGATCTGGCATCGGCAACCTCGCGTCGGTGGTGGTACACACTGTCACATGGAGGTTCGCGTCATTGCCGACGGCGGAGTCGAAGAGCGCTCCGTCGATGATCTGCCGGCGTTGCTGGCCGACGACACGGCCTTGACCTGGGTGGACATCCCACACTGCGACCCGGTGGCGACCAAGGTCCTCTCCGAGGTGTTCAACTTCCATCCACGTGCCGTTCGCGACTGCGTCGAGCGCAACCGCGTGCCGAAGGTGCACGCCTACCCGGATCACGTGTTCGTGGTCCTGCACGCGCCGGAACGCGGTGATCGTGGCCACGTCCACTTCGTCGAACTGGACCAGTTCATCGGAACCAACTATCTGGTAACCGTGCACGGTCCGGTGAATCCGGCCGTCCCGGCGCAGGCGCCCAACCGGGAGACCGGCGCGGTGCTCGCTCGGATCGCGGTCGGACGGCTGCGCGCTTCGACGCCGTTCCAGTTGTCGCAAGCGATCGTCACCGGGTTGATCCGAACCCAGGAGGCATACGTCGAGGCGGTGACCTCCGACGTCTGGCTGCTCGAACAGCGCCTCACCGGCGGCACTGTCGACGCGCCCGAGGAGTTCCTGACCGAACTGTTCCGGGCCCGGCACGGCCTGCTGGCGGTGCGGACGATGGCCGCGATCAGCACGGCGATCTATGGCCGGATGACGACGTATCCCGGCATCCCGAGCGACGGGCGGCCGCTCGTCGCCGACATCGCCGACCGCTTCGAGCGGGTGCTGCGGGTCGCGGACGGCGAGCGCGAGTACCTCCAGGGCGTCATCGAGTTCTTCCAAACGGTGCTGGTCATCAACGCCGCGCTCGTCGGCCAGGCGCAGAACGAGGAGGTCAAGCGGCTCACCGAGGCCAGCTTCACACAGAACGAGGAGGTCAAGAAGATCTCCGCCTGGGCGGCGGTGTTCTTCGCGCCGACGTTCGTCGCCGGGGTCTACGGCATGAACTTCACGCACATGCCCGAGACGCAGTGGATTGCCGGCTATCCGTTCGCGCTGGCGTTGATGGCGCTGGCGTCGTTCGTCGTCTTCCTGGTTTTCCGCCGGCGCGGCTGGCTCTGACTCAGCTCAGGCACTCAGCCGACGTTCGTGTGGTTGAACCGGTTCAACGATCGCTCTGTCGCGCCGATGTCTCGGCGCCGTCAAATGTGGACGGACACTCGCGTTACCCGTCTCGACGGGGGCGGTGTACCCAGGGTGAGCACTCATGCCGGACAATGGGCTCATGGCGAGTCCGACCAGTATGGAGACCGGTCAATCCGCCGAGCACCTGGCGCAGGTGCGACGGTTCCTCCGGCAGCGCGAGTACCGGCGGGCCATCGAGACCATCGACAGATGGCTCGCGGCCGACGCCCTGGACGACTCGCCGGTGCCCATCGAGGACGTGCGCACCTACGCCTACGAGGGGCTGGCGAAGCACGGCTCGTCGCCGACCCGGCGCAAGCCCGTCAACCTGCGCCGGGGGATCCCGGTCAGCCTGCGCCGGCCGATCACCGTCGACCTGCGCCGGCTCAGCGGCTCCGCCCTGGAGCGGGTGCTGCGCTGGCTGCTCGCGGCCGAGTTGCGCACCGCCGAGAACGCGTTACGGGCCGACGACTACGCCGGCGCCGTCACCGCGGCCGAGTTCGCCGCCCGCATCGACGACAGGTGCACCCGGATGGCCCTGCTCCACGCGCGGGCGCTGTACGAGGTGTGCGTCGCCGCGCTGAAGGGCCAGACGGCCGACCTCGACGACGTCTCCGGAAAGCTGCACCGGGCCACAAGGCTGGCGCTGCGCGCGTCGACCGACCCGACGCTGCGCGACCCGCACAAGAAGCTGTCGGTCGCCATCGACGACGTCAGCGCGATCGTCGAGCGGCGCCGCGCGCGAACGGCCCGCGCCGATGCGGTCGCCTCGGTGGTGCGCCGGTTCAACCGCCTCGTCGAGCACTACAACGACAAGGACCAGATCGTCAGCCAGATCCAGTTGGGCAACGCGCGCGCCTCGCTCGCGCAGATCAGAGCCGACGTCGAACGGCTGAGCCGCGAACACCCGCCGGACACGCCGGCGGGCCAGATGCTGGTGGACCTGCGCGGCCAGTGCGCCCGGTACAAGGTCTACCTGGAGCGGCTGGCCCGCACCGCACGGGTCACGTGACACCGGGGTCGGGCAGCGACGGGAGCCGATAGGGTCGACGCCGGAACGGGGGTGGCGCGACGTGGCGAGTGAGGACGAGTTGCGCGCGGCCGCCGCGGCCGGTGACGTGCGGGCGATGAACGAGCTCGGCGTGCTGCTGGACGAGGGCGGCCAGACGTGGGAGGCCGAGGAGTGGCTGCGCCGTGCGGCCGGCCGGGGCGACGTCGCCGCGATGAACAACCTCGGGGTCCTGCTCAAGCAGTCCAACCGCGGCGACGAGGCGGCGCAGTGGTACGAGCGCGCGGTCTCCGCCGGCAACGCCAACGCGACGTTCAACCTGGGCGTGCTGCACAAGCAGTCCGGCCGCGTCGACAGGGCCGCCGAGCTGTTCGAGCGGGCGGCCGCGACCGGACACGAGCGGGCCGCCGAGGAGCTGGACCGCCTCGCGTCCGGTGCCGCACAACGCGACGCGGTGTTGACCACGCCGGCCCGCGCGGGCGACGCGCAGGGCGCGATCGAGCGCGGCATCGGCCTCGCCGACGCCGGCCGCTTCGACGAGGCGGTGGAGCAGTTGCGGGCGGCTGCCGGCAACGGCGGCGCCGAGTACCAGCTGGCGGCGCTGCTGCGGCGGGCCGGGCGCGCCGACGAGGCAGAGGCGCACGCCCGGCTGGCGGTCGAGGCCGGCAATCCGTTCGCGCCCAACCTCGTCGGCCTGCTGCGTCGCGACGCCGGCGCGGCCGACGACGCGGAGGGCTGGTTCCGCCGGGGCGCCGAGGCCGGCGATTCGGCGGCGATGAACAACCTCGAACCGCTCCTGGAAGGCCGCGGCATGCTGGCGGAGGCCGCGCGCATCCGGGCGGCGGCGATCGCCGCGCGCAAAGCCATGGCCGGCCAGGGCGGGCTGCTTGAGCGGCGGGTGGGGGCGGCGGAGGCCGAGACCGCGTACCGGCGGGGCGCGCACCGGGGCGACTCGGACGCGATGGCCATGCTGGGGCTGCTGTTGAAGAACGAGGGCGCGCCACAGGAGGCCGAGAACTGGCTACGGCGGGCCGCCGACACCGGCAACACCGCCGTGATGAGCGACC
>Ga0111539_10001651_pt1 | contig 29787 bp, 30 predicted proteins | sample RhiMethybrSRZTD1_FD_79667 | JGI IMG/M metagenome (GOLD analysis project Ga0111539, IMG submission 79667) | Populus rhizosphere microbial communities from Tennessee, USA - Rhizosphere MetaG P. TD hybrid SRZTD1 (version 2) (version 2) | ecosystem: Host-associated > Plants > Roots > Rhizosphere >...
AGTCGCCGCTGCCGATCTGCGCGAAGGTGTCGGCCGGCCACTTCTGCTTGGTCAGTCCATCGGGAAGGTTCTGCGGGTCGGCCCGCAAATCGAGAGCACCCAGCGAATTGCCCCAGATCTTCCAGGTGGCCGCGGACCGACGGAGCTGGTCCATGAACCATGTCTTCTGTCGGGTCCCGAGGATCGTGCGCGGCGGTGAATCCTTTCGCGGATTAGGGATGCTTATGTCGCCAAAGCGGAGTTCGGCGGGCGGTTTGCCGCCGTTGAAGGTGCGGCCGGCATCGAGCGCGATCATCGCCGGTTCAGAGAACATCCCGTTGAACGTCGGATCGTAAATCTTGACAACGCCCTCCGCATCGGTCGGGTCGTCGCCGCAGAAGCTGTGCTGGTCGGTGAGAATGAGATCGAGGTGCCGGCCGTAGCGCAAAGAGCGATAGGCGATCAGGCTGTTGATGGCCTTCAGGTTGTTGGGTTCGATCCCGAGGAAACCGTCGTCCCACTTTTCGATCGGCGCATTCTTTACCGCCACCGCACCGAACGTGTCGAGCGATCCGCTCGGCGCCTTCACGCGCGCGGGAATATATTCGAACCATGCCTGGTTGGCGGCGACCTTGACCGTCTGGCCCGGTTGCGGAGGGCCCCCTGCCTGGACGATGCTCTGCCGCCCTTGCCAGGAGAATTCGTGGTTGTCCCAGATGGCGACGAACGGCCACCGCGCTCGCGCGTCTTGCAGGTCGGGATCGGCAAGGTAGCCCTTGTAGACGACGCGATAGCCGTCGACCGTTAGCGGGTAATGGAAGTTGGCGGTTTTACCGCCATCAGGAATTCGGCCGACGTCGTAGATCGTGCGGTCGTACCGCGTCTTCACCTCGTCGGGATATTCGACGACCTCATAAATGAAATCACCGAGGTGGAGAACGAAACCGAGTTGATCGGCGGGCGCCGCGCGCTCATCCTCGAAGATCATCCGGCGATAGCCGTTCAGCCTGCCTTCATTGACGCTCTGGCAGCTCACGAAGGCGAAATTGACCGGCCGTGGATCGTTCGCCGCCGGCGCGGTGATCGTCCGGCCGACGCGGCTACCGTTCCCCTCTCCATCGGTGAAGCGGTACCAGTAGACGCGCGCAGGCTTGAGATGACCGACCAGCACGCGCGTCGTCCAATCCGATTCCGCTGAGACCGGCGCGGACGCCTTTGCGACGACCCGCCGGAACGCATCATCCTCGGCAACCTCCACCGTGAGCGCACGTCGGCCGCCCGACTCGAACGGCCGCCGAGTCCAGAGGATGACGCTGCTCGGATCGGGATCGCCGGACGCGACGCCCTCCGGATAAAGGTCGCGCCGCTCATGCCAGCCGGTGGTTGACGCTCGAGCCGAGCCGCCCCACGCCAGCGAGGCCCCCATCGCCGCGGCCAATTGAACGAACTCGCGTCGATTGAGCGTCATCGTCTATCCCCTTCGCCATCTCTCCGCATGCCAAGCAACGTGATAGGGCATGAACTTCGAGATGAAATAATAGCTGTGGTCGTACCCCCGCACGCCCGGAAGTCGTGGTTGCGACAACCAATCTTGCGAGCCTGCGAACGGCTGAATGCGCGGGGCGGCGCACGAAGGAGTGCTCCGACGACCTCACGCGAGCGCTGGCTCGCTGCTCACGAGCACGAGCTTTCCTGTCACGCCTCCCTCTCCAAGCAACTCGTGCGCATGTCTCGCCTCGGAAAGAGGCAGTCGTTGCGCGATCAGCGGCCCGATCTTGTGCTGTCGAAGGAGGTCGAACAGCGCGCTCAAATCCTGTCGAAACAATGCCGGTCGCAGCCGCTTGAGCCACTGGATGCTGTAGAGGACCACCCGTTTCCGACCCGGCAGAACCCAGCCGCCAGCGATGTACAACCCGAAGATACTGATTGCGCGAAAGCGATGACGACCGGTTGGACGACCTGAAGTCACTCGCCCTTGATGCAGCGAGCCAGTAAGGCCATAGGCCACGACCTTCCCGCCGGGACGGAGAGCTTTGCGAGAGCGCCAGATATGCGTGCCACCGATGCTGTCAAAGACGACGTCGACGCCGTCGCCCGTACGGCGATGAATTTCTTCGACGAAGTCCTGATGCTGGTAATCGATCGGGATACCGCCAAGATCGGAAACGGCCGACGCCCCTCGCGATGAACAGGTGCCGTACATCTCCAGTTCCGCGAGGCGCCCGAGCTGCAATAGTGCCGAGCCGACGCCGCCTGCCGCCCCGTGAATCAACACGCGCTGACCTCTTCTGACCTTGGCGGAACGATGGAGCATCTGGTACGCAGTGACGTAGTTCAGAATCACGCTGACCGCTTCAGCCGGGTCCAACCCACACGGCACGGGTACCAGTTCACGTTGCGCGAGGCAGACGAACTCCGCATACGCCCCGTGGATCGGCAGCGCCGCAACCATCTGGCCTGGTTCGATTCCTGAGACAGCGTCGCCGAGCCGATCCACGACGCCAACCAGATCCCAACCTGGTGTGAAGGGCAGGAGAGGCGTCTCCGGATGAATGCCCTCGCGCATCATGACGTCGGGCAAGGACACACCGGCGGCCAGCACTCTCACCCGCACTTCACCATCCTTCGGCTCCGGGCACTCTTCTTCGACCAGCCGAAGTGCATCGGGCCCGCCGTAGCGATCGACGACGATGCGCGTGTGTCGCATGGACCTCTGCCTCCTTCAAGGGCGGAGCCCTTGGCAGATCAGGCGAGGTCTGTAGCTGCAAATCCCTTGCTACGAAGTGCTGGAGTCTTTCAGCCATCGCCGCTGCATGCGGCGTGGCTCGATCATCGAGCCCGGGGAGTATTCCCCGCTTACACGAAGAATCCCTCGCCAATGGAACGTCGATGCCCTCAGCGCATCGCCTCCGCGCGCCGATTGATCGCGGGTCGGTCGACAGGTATCTTTGCCGACGCGGAGAATTTCGACGATGTGGAACCACAGTGATTGAGAGCTTGAACCGCTAAGCGCACCGGAGGACGCGAACATGAACTCAACTGAGACCGCGGAGACCGACCGGAACGTCGAAGGGGCGGGTCGAAATCTCGCGTCGATCAGGCCGTCCTTCATCGTGAAGGACCTGCAGACCTCGATCACCTACTACCGCGAGCGCCTCGGCTTCCAGCTCGACTTCCAAGGTCCCGACGGCGGTCCGTTCTGGGCCGGAGTAAGCCGGGATGGCATCGGCATCATGCTCAAGGCCGTCGCGCCCGACGTGCTGCCCTGTCCAAACCACACCCGGCACGAATGGGGCCCTCTGGACGCTCTCATCTACAGCATGGACCCTGATGCACTCTTCGACGAGTTCAATCGGCGCGGTGCCTCGTTCGCCACGACGTTGTCGTTCATAGAAGAAGGGCTGTGGGGATTCGTGATCACCGATGCCGACGGATATCGCCTTTCCTTCTTTCAGCTCCGCGACAAGTAGGGCTGTTCGATGGATGAACTGACACGATCGATCAGGAGTGCGCTGCAATCGAAGGAACGGATTCCAAGACCGCTCGTCCGCCCACACTCTTCTTGAATGGCGACGATCAGATCCGGGCGGCCGTCGAGACCGGGTTCCTGGAGCACGTGCTCGAGCAGCCGAGGATGCGGCCTCTCTTCTCTGAATGGGCGGACGACGAACGATTGCAGGAAGCGTGGCGGCGCGCGCTGGCATGGGGCGAAGCGCATCCGAACTTCATGAGGGGCCTGCGTGAACAACTGCGCGACCGGCAGCTGGATCGCGAATGACGCGCTTCGAACCGTGACGTGCGACTTAGGCACGGACCCATGTGATGACCATAAGAGCCGCGGTGAAACGATTCGGTGATCGTCTGGAGGCGCTCGGTTCGTCAGCGCGCGTCCAGTCGGCGGCTGCAACCGGCGAGGGCGCATGACATCGAGGACGCGGAGGTTTGGCGTGGCGGTCCTGGCCCTGGTGTCGCTGACCGCATCAGCATCGACTGCGGCCGCTGAGTGCGTGGGGTTTCGACTCGATCACTACAAGAAGCATGCAGATCTGATCTTCAGCGGGGCAATCCGTGAGCTGCGAGACCTCGACTATCGTCGCTCGCTCGTGACCTTCGAGGTCGACCGAGTGTGGAAAGGTAACGTCGGAAAGCGCGTTGTGTTACACCAAGTGCTCTCGATCGACAGCTTTCGTTTCGTGGGCACACCACCTGGCAAGGAGTATCTCGTGTTCGCGTCGCGACTTGAGCCCGCACAACGGGCGCTGTTCGAGTTGACGGCTCGCACGGATGCGTTCAGCGTGCCAATCTGCGGAGGCGGAACGCGCGCGCTCCTCGAGGTAGACCAGGACACCCTGCGGAAACTCGGCCGGGCACGAAACCCTCGTTGAAGAGGATCTAGACCGTATCCCCGATCAGGACGACGACATTGCCCACCTTGTGGCCGGTGTCGGCATAGCGGTAGGCCTCGGCGATGTCGCGCAGCGCGTACGTGCGGCCGACGACAGAGCGGAGGCGACCGGCTTCGATGAGCGTCTTGAGGAACTCGAGGTCGGCCTGCACTGGGGCAGCGGCCCCTGTCATGAAGACGGCCCTACCGCGCAGGTGCACCAAGAGACCGCGCAGCAGCGCCGAGACGATCGCGAGCACACCGCCCTGAAAACCGACGAGGAGATACCGTCCTCGCGGCTTCAGCGCGCGCACGCTGTGCGGAAATCCCGCCATGCCCACGACGTCGCAGATCACGTCGTATGCGGCGCCCTCGCGTGTGAAGTCGCGCTTCGTGTAGTCGATGACCTCATCGGCACCCAGCGATCGCACGAGCTCGACGTTCGCCGTGCCGCACACGGCTGTCACGTGCGCGCCGTAGTGTTTCGCGAGCTGCACGGCAAAGGTCCCGAGGCTTCCCGAGGCCCCATGTACGAGCACGCGCTCGCCGCGCTGAATGCGTGCCTTCCGCAGAAAATGCAGCGAACACGCCGCGCCCACGAATACGGCCGCCGCGTCCTCGAGGGTCATGTTGGCAGGCTTGTGCGCAAGCAGACCGTCCTCAGCGACACAAGCGAACTCGGCGTGCGCGCCGAACTTGTCGCCCCGCGACCCGAAGACCCGATCGCCGGGAGCGAATCGGGTCACACGCGTCCCGACCGCGGCCACCGTGCCGGAGAGATCCACGCCGAGCACCTTGGTCTTCGGCTGGCGAATCCCGTTCATGAGCCGCACGAGCAGCGGGCCGGCGCGCATGATCCGGTCGCCGTAGCACACAGTCGAGGCATGCACACGCACGAGCACCTCGTTGTCACGCGGGACCGGAGCCGGCATGTCCCGGATCTCGACAACGTCCGGGGGACCGTAGCGGGTGACGATGGCGGCCTTCACGCGAAGGCGATACGCACCAGCTCCCGTGCCGGTTCCGCAGCCTCGCTTGGACTGTCGCACGTTCAGCGCGCACCAATGCCGCGAGTTGGCACACGATCGGCCGGAAAATTCGCCGGCCGACGTCATAGGATCGCCACATGGAAATAACCGGACCGATTCGAACGGTCAGAAAGGTGCTGCGAGGGTTCGCGCCAGCCGCGCTGCTCCTGTGCTCTGCCGCGGTAGGTGCCGCGCAGTCACCGACTGCCCGTTCAGAAGCGGAACGGCCCGGCAGGCTCTTCGACATCGGCGGTAGGAAGTTGCACCTCCATTGCATCGGCAGCGGGCAACCAACCGTCGTCTTTGAGGGGAGCTATATGCAGTTTGCGCTGGACTGGTGGCTGGTGCAGCCCGCTGTTGGCAAGACAACTCGCGCGTGTTCCTACGATCGTGGCGGACTCGGTTGGAGCGATCCTGCGCCTGGCTTCGAGAATGCAGCGCTCATCGTGAGTGATCTCCACGCGGTATTGGCTGCTGCCGGTGAGAAGCCGCCGTACGTGTTCGTCACCATCTCCATGGGCGCGTTCTATGCGCGTGCGTACCAGATGACCTACCCGCGTGACGTTGTCGGGTTTGTATTCCTTGAACCTGCACACGAAGACGCGTTCTTGGTCCGGATCAATGGAAAACAGACACCACTCTGGAGTGTGTCCGAAGAGCAAGCGGCGGCGTTCATTACGTGGTTGAACGACGGGATTCGGCCGCCGCCCCCGCAGTCCCCGCCGTATGAGATGGGTCCACCGTTCAACAAGTTGCCGAGTAACGTTCTTCGAACGCGTCTCGCGTTCCAGCGGCGGGCATTCGAGACCAGTCAAGCGCAAACTGTCGCGGATCAGATCAGAGATTTCGAGAGCCGGCGGGTGACGGCGGAGCGATTGCACTCGGCGGACGCCGCGCTCGGGTCACTCCCGGTAATCGTCCTCACGGCCGAAAAGGCGAACCTCCCGCCGCTAACCAGAGTAGGGCCCGCGAAAACCGCGGCGCTGTCCAGTAATTCGGCACGTCGACTGGTCAAGAGTACTCACATGATCCACCTCGACGCGCCCTCGATCGTCGTGAAGGCGATCGGTGAAGTCCTGAATGCCGTGCGCTCGAATAGCACATTAGAGTCACCGCCGTAACAAGCCGGTAACATGGTCTCAATACCGTGTGAGCACGTACCGAGGCGCGTTGGAGGCGACAGGCATGAGCCGAAGACTGGTGACGTTGGCAATGACTCTTCAAATCGCCACGGCGGCGTCCTCCGCGTACGCGCACCACAGCCATCCGTATTTCTACGATCAGTGCAAGCGCGTCACGATCGAGGGGCGAGTCGACAGGGTCGAATTCAAGGACCCGCACACCTGGATCTTTCTCAGACTGGATGACGGCACGTCCTATACCGTCGATTGGGCCCCGCTGAGCCGACTGACGAAGACCGGCGTCATCGGCGCCGCGAAAGACGCGCTGGCGTTCGGAGCGCGCGTCGTGGTCATGGGCAATCCAATACGGGACTCGGCCCAGATACGCGAGCATTTCCCCGACTTCAAGAGCGTGGTGAACCCGAACACCATCGACCCCATCTCGATACGCGGTGGGGGCAACAGTTTCAGCTGGGCGCTGTCCCCGAGCCCAAACCCTCCGGCGAACTGCGAGAGTAAGTAGCGGTGTAAGCTCGCTGAGCGCGGGCCCTCGTGAGAACTCCAATCGTGCTCGTGGCCACATGGGGCGACGGACTCTTCGTCGTCGCGGGCGAGACCGCCGACCAGGAGCTCGGCAAGCAGTCGGTCAGAGCGCTCGCACGTGACGGGCATGGCGGTGCTCTGGCCATCGTCAACGGACGTTCGCTTCTTCGGCGCGCTCCCGACGGTGCGTGGAGCACGATCGCGACCACGGAGTTGGATCTCGCGTGCTGCGTCGCGGTCGGCGACGTCATCTACGCCGGGACCGACGATGCACGCGTACTGCGCGTCGGCGCGGACGGAGCGCTCGAGCCGTTACCTGGCTTCGACGCAGTCGCCGGGCGCGAGACCTGGTACGCAGGCTCCGCAATCGTCAACGGTCAGCGCGTCGGACCACCACTGGGAATCCGCTCGATCAGCGCCACTCCGGACGGCGCGATCCTCCTCGCCAACGTCCACGTCGGCGGTGTCCCGCGGTCGACGGACGGCGGCGCCACGTGGCAGCCCACCATCGACATCGACCGCGACGTGCACGAGGTTCGGGCGCACCCGAACCGTCCGGGCATCGTGATGGCCGCCGCCGCGGTCGGGCTCTGCATCAGCCGCGACAATGGGTTGACGTGGGAGATCGAACAGGAGGGCCTGCACGCCACGTATTGCTCCGCCGTCGCGTTTGCCGGCGACGACGTCCTCGTGTCTGCGTCTCTCAGCCACTTCGCGGAGCAGGGCGCGATTTACCGCAGACGGGTTGATGGATCCGGTCCGCTGGTCGCCATCGGCGGCGGCCTGCCCGCGTGGACCGACGGCATCGTTGACACGCATTGCATCGCCACGCACGGCTCGGACATCGCGCTCGCCGATCAGAAGGGCAACGTCTACGTATCAGCCGACGCTGGCCGCAGCTGGTCGCGTCAGGCCCATGGCCTCCCACCCCCGAGCAGCGTCCTCATCGCCTGAGCGCCAACCCCGACCTGTGGCGCAATCGCCCGACAAGAGTCGTTCAGGAGCTCTGCTAGACTCGCGTCGCGATGATCTCGAAGGCGCTTCGATACACCGCGCGCAGCTTCCGCAGTTCACCGGGAGTCATCGGACTCGTCGTGCTCACGCTCGCGCTCGGGATCGGGGGTACGACCGCGGTGTTCGGCGTGGTCGACGGCGTGTTGATCAACCCGCTGCCGTACCCCGATCCCGATCGGCTCGTCGAGGTGTGGACCGAGCAGACACCCGGTGGGCCGCGAACGCCAGGCCTGAGCCCACAGACCATCGATGCTCTTCGCGAGCACTCCGAGGTCTTCGCGGCCGTCGAAGCCTATCAGTTCGGTGCCGTGACATTGACTGGTGCTGGCGAACCGATTCTGGTCAGCGGTCCTCGGATCACTCCAGGATTGTTCCGGACGCTCGGCGTCGTACCTCGGCGTGGGCGGTTGTTCGCTGACGACGATGCGACGACGCAGGCGGGCGTCGTCCTGATCAGCGAACGCCTGTGGACCACGCGATTTGGACGCGCCGATGACGTGATCGGCAGGCGTCTCGTCGTCGATGGCGAGCCGCAGGTCATCGTCGGCGTCTTGCCGAGGCGATTCGCCTTGCCCGAACGGAACGCCGAGGTGTGGCGTCCCCTCGTGCTCAATCGATCGCCAGCCTTCCGCGGTCGCGTTCAGACGATCGTTCGCCTGCGACCGGACGTGACGCGACCAGCGATCGGTGGGCCGCTGTCGGCTATCTCCGCGGAGCTTCAGGAGAGCGGTGTCCTCGCTCGTGACCGTCGCCTCGTCGTGGAAGACCTTCTTCAGCAGCGCTACGGGCGTCAGTATGCAACGGCGCTCTGTGTGATGCTCGGCGCCGTTGGCCTCGTCCTGCTCATCGCCTGCGTGAATGTCACGAGCGTTCTGCTCGCTCGAGCCGCGGCTCGCCAGGGCGAGTTCGCACTCATGGGCGCGCTGGGTGCCAGCCGATTCCAGGTCATCGCTCAGGTGATGCTCGAGAGTCTTGTCATCGCTGCCCTCGGCAGCATCGCGGGGCTGCTGATTGCGCGCCTGCTTCTGACTACTCTCCTGGATCTCTTGCCTCCGCAAATGGTTCTGCTCGCCACGATGACGTCACTGGATTGGCGAGCAGTGGTGGTGGCGGTGGGTGTGTCGACGCTGGCGTGCGTCGGGGTCGGAGTGCTTCCCGCGTTGCGGGTAGCACGGGCCGACGTCATCGAAGGACTGCACGGTCGGGCATCGGTCACGCACGATCGCGACAATGAGCGATGGCAATCCAGACTCGTGGTCGCTCAACTGGCGATGGTCTTGGTTCTGCTCACGAGCGCAGGCCTGCTGCTGCGCAGCTTCGTTCGACTCGTCAACGTCGAGCCCGGGTTCGAATCACACAACCTCGCGGTGTTCGAGATTCAGCTCCCCGACGGGCGCCATCAGGCACCGGGCGCATCGGTCGCGCTCTTCGAGCAGTTGAAGCAGCTCGTCACCGGCGTCGCGGGCGTGACGAGCGTCAGCTTCTCGCAAGGCGTTCCGCCGTCCGGGGGCGCCTTCTCATTCGATATTCAACCGGAGGCCGAGGGTCGGCCGCGCATCGACGCGACGGGGCTCTCGTTACCGTTCACGACAATTGCGCCTGACTACTTCGGGACGATGGGCATCCCGTTGCTCGCGGGGCGGACGTTCGCTCGAGACGATCCGGACGAGGTCGTGATCGTGAACGACGTGCTAGCGCGCCGATTCTGGGGCGGTGAGTCGCCGCTCGGACGCCGATTCCGTATCGATTCGCAGCAGCCGTGGCGCACGGTCGTCGGCGTGGCGGGCGACGTCAAGCAGATGGGACTGAACGATCCGATGGGCGACGGCATGGAGCTGTATGTACCGTACTCGCGAAACACGGCAGCTCGGTTCTTCACGCTTCTCGTCCGCACGAATGGGCGCCAGCCCGCCGTCGTGCAGCAGGTCAAGGAACGGCTGTGGACACTGGACCCGAACATTCCAGTGTATGAAGCCGGCACCATGGAACAACGTCTGGCCGAATCAGTCGCGAGGCCGCGCTTCCTTCTGTCGCTCACGACGACGTTCGCCCTCTTCTCGCTCGTGATGGCGAGCGTCGGCGTCTATGGAGCGGCCGCCTATTGGGTCGCCCGCCGACGACGCGAGCTCGGCGTACGGATGGCGCTAGGGGCGACGCGCGCCGCCGTCGTGAGACTCGTCATCGGGCGCGCTGCGCGGCTTGCGGCGTGGGGCTGCGCGATCGGCGTGGCGATCTCGCTGGTCGCGACACGGCTGTTGGACTCGCTGTTGTTCCAGACAGGCGCTCGAGAACCAGCGGTCTTCATGCTGGTGGCCGTGCTCCAACTTGGACTCGTCTTGGCCGCGTGCTACATGCCCGCCTCGCGCGCCAGCCGCGTCGATCCGGCGACGGTCCTCCGGACTGAGTAGGGATCAGGAGTCTGGAATCAGGAATCAGGATTCAGCGTTTAGCGACCCCGCTGGAAGCTCCGATACCAGTAGCCGAACTTCGCCACCTCGCTGAATCCCCGGCGCAGGTAAAGACGCTGCCCCTCGGTGGACGCAAGGAGCCCGATCGTCGCGGAACCCATCGCGCGCGCGTCCCGGCAGGCGTGCTCCACCAGCGCCGATCCGATACCGCGGCCCTGATAGGTATCGAGCACGGTGAGGGCGTGAATGCCCGCGCCGTGCGCCCCGACGAACATCTCGATGGCGCCGACAGGCTTGTCGTCCAGCCACCCGACGAACGCGCGAGTGCCACCTGACGCCGAAGACAGAAGGGCACGCAGACGTTCAAAGGCGGCGCGCCGTAGTGGCGTCGTCAACGGGCCGATCGCGGGGTGCGGCGTCCGTTCGAATTCGGCAACGTCAACGACGCGGCGGATCGCGAGTCCGTCCACGCCATCGTGACGTGATCCCGGCTTCGTGAGGTCTCGGACCATCGCGGGGTAATACTTTTGACAGCGAAGACCTCGATCAGCAAGCAGGTCGCTGACGTGTGCAGGTGTGGCCGACGGCGAGATCCACAACGCCATCCCGCGGCCGTGCCGACGATACCGCGCGAGGACCGTATCGAGTCGTCGCGCGGCGGACCTTGGCGTGAACCGCACCATGATGCCGGCGTTCCGCCACGCGTGGCCGGCGTGAACGATCCAAGTGACGTCGCGGTCCTCGTGGACTTCGACACCGGGCACGGTGCGCTCTGCCACGAACCACTCGGCATGCTGGCGTTCGACGAGCAGAGAACGGTCGAGATCGACCGGACTTTCCGCCGAGCAGCACTGAGCCATCTCTCGCATTGGGTCACCTGGTGGGACGTGCCATTTCCGCGCTAGAGTCGCGTCACCGCTCAATGTTGGAGAATGGCACGGATGAACCAGCCATGTCTCGCGACGGTCTCGGTCATTATCCTGGCTGGGCTTACGGCATTCGCACAGGACCGGCCGGCCTCGCCCGAGCCATCGTTCGAGGTGGCCTCGGTGAAGGCGAACCCGAACGACGACGCGCCCGAGGGTATCTCCCTTCAGTCTGGCGGCGTGCGAATGACCGGCTTCCGTGTGCGGACGCTGATCGCGATGGCCTACAGGTCCGAAGGGATTCAGCGATTCGACCAGATCGTCGGCGGGCCTTCGTGGATCGGCGTCGATCGATTCGACATCGACGCGAGGTCCCCGGAGGAGCCGACGCCGAATCGGTTACCGGCGATGCTGCGAACACTGCTGCGCGATCGATTCCGGCTGCGCATCCACTCAGCACGCCGGAACATGCCGGCATACGCACTGGTCGTGGCGCGGCGCGACAGAAGGCTCGGCCCTGAACTACATGAGTCGACCATCGACTGCTCGCCCGCCGCCGGCGCACCGGCGGCGAATGCCGACCCGGACCGATGGTGCGGAATCCGTGCAACGGGAGGCGTGATCGTCGGACGCGCTGTATCGGCGGCGCAGCTCGCTGGCAATCTCGGTGGCTATCCCACGATCGATCGTTTCGTGACCGATCGCACCGGACTCAGCGGCCGGTACGACTTTCGACTCGAATACTCTTCTGCGTTTGTGAAGCCGGGCGACGCGGTCTCGGACGCCGGTCCGAGCCTCTTCACCGCGCTCACCGACCAGTTGGGACTGGCCTTGCGGCCCGAAACGATGACGCTCCCCGTCGTCGTCATCGACAGTGTCGAAAAGCCCACGCCCAATTAGCGGCCGCGTGCAGTCAACTCGCGACCGGCACACGAGCTAGCGAATCGCCGCCTTGATCATCGTGACCCGTTCCGACAGGCTGGCTGGTTCGACTGACACGAGCTCGAACCCGAAGTCCCGGTACGTCTCTTCGTGAATCTTCTCGAAGCGCACTGTGTCCTCGAGACTGATCCGGCGCGCGTCGGTCGGTGTGACGAAGCCGAGATGGCGAACGAAGAAGACGCGCCTCTGATAGATCGTGTCGTTCTTGAGGCGCTCCAGTTCGAGGAGAAGCGCCGGTGACAGTGGATACCCGAGGTAGACGGCCAACGCCGCGGTGCATACCGCGCATCGGTCGTGAAACTGAATGTCGTCCGGTTGATACGACGCTCGAATCTGCCGGTCGCGTTGCAACTGAGTGATGGCGTCGATGAACGAGAGATCGCTCCAGGGTTGATCCCTCCCCTGCGCGTGAAGGGCGGCAATGACGTCAGTCGCCGCCTCCTCGACGACGCTGAACCCGTCGAGTTCCAACTGGCGAATGATCGCGGTCTTCCCCGCACCGGGCGCGCCGGTGATGACGAATCTCCTCATGCGGTGTCGGGCTGCGATCGCGCGGCGATCAACTCGCGATCAGCGGCACCTGCGGCGACATCTCGTACAGCCGCCCATCCTCATCCGAGAACACGCCGTAGTGACACGGATCGCCTGAGTCCTTCAGCGAGACGACGTAGCCGTTGCCGTCCGTATAGAAGCGAAGCTCAAAACCGGTGGGCACCGCCGGCAGATTCGTGAGCTGCGCCAGCGGCACGTATTGACGCCTCGCCTCCGCCGCGCGGCCTTCCGCGGTGTTGATGGCCCGCAGCAGCGCCCGCGCTTGCTCGCGCCTGGTGCGGTCGGCCGGCAGCGACGCCGCGTCGTGCCGGCACACCAGACCCGTGCTCGGTGGCTGCCGCTGGGCGCGGCCGACCAGTTCCACCGCCACGAGAATGCCCGCAATTGCGGTCGCAGAAATCAGCGCAGTCTGCCGAATCATGTTCGTCTCCTTCCCCACAATCGTTACCCGGCGTGGCCGCTCGCCGCTTCATCGCCAGCATTAACGCCGCAGCGTGCAGAGGCGTAACATTGGATCAACGTGTGCATATAGGGTGATCGGCATGGACAGGGTCACACCGCTCACGGAATACGGCGCGCCGGTCGATCCGCAGGCGATGGTCACGCCTCCGGAAGCGACCGAGCTCGAACTGGAACCCGGCCATCCGGGGCTTGGGGACGCCGGGTATATCGCCCGCCGCAACGATCTCTTCGCGCTGTGCCGGGGCCATCGTCTCGAGCAGCTCGGTCCCCCACTGATCCAGTACACCGATGAAGAGACGCGGATCTGGCGCGAGGTCTGCCCGCGGCTGCACGAGCTCCACGATCGGCACGCGTGCAGCATATACCTGGCCGCCACGCGCGAGCTCGCGATCAACGAGCACGACATCCCGCAGCTGCGGCATTTGAGCGAACGGCTGCAGCACGAAACGAACATGCACCTGGTCCCGGCCGAGGGTGCGCTGCCCTATCGGATCTTCTACCAGTACATCGGGCATCGCGGTTTTCCGGTCACGCAATTCCTGCGGCACGGCTCGCATCCGGAGTTCACGCCCGAGCCCGACATGATCCACGACTGCCTCGGGCACGTCCCGCCGTTGATGCACCGCGACTACGCCGAGCTGCTCACGTTGATCGGCCGCGCGGTCTCGGCAACCGACCGCGGTGAGCATGTCCTCGCGCTGAAGCGTTTCAGCTGGTTCAGCATCGAGTTCGGGTTGATCGAGGAAGCGGGCGAGACGAAAGTGTTCGGCAGTGGCATCCTGTCGTCGACGCGCGAGATCCCGTATTCACTGTTCTCGCACGAGGTCACACGCGAGCCGTTCGTCACGTCGACCGTGATCGAGACCGACTACGACCCGTCGCGGATGCAGGATCATCTGTTCATCGCGCCGTCGTTCGAGTTCCTGCGCCGCGAGCTCGAGAGTCTCGTCAGGCGACTCGGGATTCACGTCGCCCGCGACTGACGGCGGCGTGTGTTGACCTGTCGGCCGCGAAACGACGGCTTCGCGGAGCAACTACGTCAACACACGTGTCGAGTTTGGGGCCGGTCGCGGCTCGCCACCTGACGCATCGACCAGCAGCTGCACGAGCTCGCCGACGATCGGCAATCGCAACAGCGCACCGACGAACGCCCAGCCGACGTGAATGTGTTCGAGCGCGCGAGCCACCGCCGCGACGCCCGAGGCACCGCCCGTCCCATCTGCCGCCTCGTATCTGATCCGCGTCAGCGCGCGGGACGGGTGCGAGCTCGCCGGCACGATCTCCAGGTTCGCCGCGCCTCGCCGCTTGAACCACTGCCCCACTTGCGAGCACATGCCGCATGCGTCGGCCACGAACAACCTGGCAGGAGGTTGATCCGGACGATGCCAGGGACGGAGGCGTGGCCGCCATTTCGGCACCGCGCTGCGGTACGTCTTCCAATCGTCACCGAATCTCGCGATGAGATCGTCGTCCTCGTCCCACCCGGCGAGCCCTACTGAATAGAGGTGTGCCATCACGCCCGCAGCCGACACCCAGACGTTACCGAGCACCACGCCGAGCAGGCCGAGCAGCAGCACCGCCGACAACTGCATCGGGTTCCGCACGTAGGCGTAGAGTCCGGTGGCGACCAGCCGACGTGGCGGGTCGAACGGCAGCGGCGTACCGCCACCGCGCGCGACGAACTCCTGGACGGCCGACAAGCCGATGACGCCAGGGATGGCCAACAGCTGCACGATCAGCGCGAGCTGCCAGCGCTCGCGATCGAACGGGTTGGACCAGACACCTCCCGATCCCTCGATCGCGATCGCCGGCAGGACGAAGACCACGAGCCCGGTGAACGCGCCGACCTGGAGCAGCGCGCGCCCGACGAGATGCTCGTCACGCGCAGTCCACCGCGCCAGCAACTGCCCGGGCAGAAGTGTGGTGAGGATGGCGATGATGTCGCCGACCACCCACCTCGGACCGAGGTGGATCACTGGTTGGCCCGCCGGCATCACCGCCAGATCGATCCCCAGCGCCAGGACGCAGACGATGGGCAGCGAGAGCGACGGAAACGCAATGGCGGGAGCGAGCCCCCACAGGCACATCCACGCCAGGAGCAGATCGACGGGCACTCCGTGGAGCAGGCCGCCGCTCGCGTCGAATCGCCACCAGCCGAGGCGCACCGCGATCAGGTTCACCATCAGCAGGACCGGCAGGTTCCACAACGCCGCGAGCAGCGCGCCGGTCAGCTGACGCGACGTCGGCCGCCGCCACATGACCGCAGCCGCGGTGGCCATGACCGCGAAGTACAGCGACGCGGCCCGTACGAGGACGTGCGGATCGAGCCCGATCACGGCGTCGCCACCGTGTCGATGAGATATCCCGCCGCGAGATGCACGGCGTACCGCTCCCACGGGCCAAAGTACCAGGCGGGATCGAGGCCGCGGCGATAGCGCAGCGTCCACGTCACCCTCGTTGCTGACGGTCCTGCCGGATCCCAGCGGACGCTCGACTCTCGCCAGCGGAGGAAGTGCGTCATGTGGCTGCCGTCGGCCAGCACGCGCCAATGCACGAAGCCAGGGCGCGCCTCGTCGAGCTCGAGCAGCAGACCGCCAGTCTTCGGCTCGGTGCCATTGAGCCGCGTCTCACCGCCGCGAAGCCGGATCACCCAACGTGGGTGCGGCCCACGTCGATCGATCTCGGTGGTCAGCGGCCGTGGAAAGCCCATTCGCAAATACGTCGGCAACTCCCGATCGAACCGGGGCGTCTCGAGCAGCGCGGCCGTCACGTCGTCGAACGGCGCGTCGATGGTTCTGGTCACCGAGATTGATTCGTCGCGATCCAGCGACGCCGCTGGCGTGATCCCCTCGAGGCTCATGGGCACGAACGCGAGCAGCATGAACCCCGATAGGGTGCGCTGCGCGCCGGAGCCGTGCCTCACTCGCGTCGTCGCCGTCGCGATGCCGACCGCCACGGCATAGAACAGCGGCGCCGACATGGCGATGCAGAGAAACCCCTCACCGAGAAAGATCACCGAGACGAGCAATCCGACGGTCACGGCCTTACACGCGACTCCGGTGGCGGTGCGCGCGGAGACGCCCAAGGTCACGATGATCGCGATCAGGGCCGGGATGCCGACGAAGAGCAACGCCGTCTGCATCTGCTTTCCGCCCTCGATCGTCTTGTAGAGCAGCACGGCACAGGCGATGGCCGCGATCGCAACAGCCACGGTGTAGCGAGCGCGCTGTCCAGCGGGCGTGTCGTCGATCTCCTCGGCACCGTCGCGACGCCGAGCAATACCCCAGCCGACGAGCAGTGCCGGTGGCCAGATCCACGCCGCGAAGACGAGGATCACCTCTGGACCGACCACTCCAAGCAGCGCGGCCGCCGCGGCGATAATCGCGACGACGCGAACCGCGAACGTCCCCGGGACCGCCACCAGCGTGTTGAACACACCGAGCACGAGGATGGCGATTCCGTACCAGCTCGTCGATCCGCCGACGAGGGCCACCACCAGCAACGCGCCGACGACCACGACCTTCCAATTCATCTGCGTCGACATGTCAGTCTCTCTTCGCCCGTGAACAGGTCAGGCGTGGGCGGCATCCGGCGCCGGCAGCAAGCCGGCGTCGCGAAGGATGCCAAGGACACGACGACGGACGGGGCGGAGCAGCGGCGAGGTGACCAAGCGCCGCATGTCGACGGCGAAGTCGACCGCGGCGTCAATCAAGGTCCGCGTGCGCCGTTGCTGCGGCGAACTGTCATAGAGGAAGAACAGCAGGATGCCCATGTGCAGCGTCCACAACAGCGTCGGCGCCACATCGCGCACATCGTCGGGCAGCCGCTCGCCGACAAGCGTCTCGGCGAAGACGTCGATGCTCATCTGCCGCTGGTGACGCGTGGCGGGTCCGAACCACGAGAGCGCGTGATCGGGGTCGCCGCCATAGCGGAACAGCGCGCGCAGCAGGCGGCGATCGTCCTGCATGATGTCGATCTTGGCGTGGAGCGCGGCGCGCAGCCGCTCGCGCAGGTCCTTGGCGGTCGCGAACGTCTCGCGCGACCGCGTCAGGTGCTCGTGCTGGACGTAGTCGTAGTAGGCACCGACGATCGCCTCCTTGCTCTTGAAGTAGTAGTAGGCCGACCCGAGCGACAGGCCGGCGCGGCCGGCAATATCGCGCATGGTGGTCTCCTCGAACCCGCGCTCGCGGAACTGCGCGAGCGCCGTCTCGAAGATCTGGCGTCGGGTCTCTTCGCTGGCGGTGCGCTTGGGGATGGCGCGGTGGGCTTGCCCCGAGCGAGCGAAGTGAGTCGAAGGGACTTGCCCTGAGCGAGCGGAGTGAGTCGAAGGGTCGGCCGCTTTGAACATGTTCAAAGTCTGAGCGCACACCCGGGTGCCGGTCAAGACTTTTTTGAACGTGTTCAGATTGCGCAGAACGTCACAGGAATAAGCCCAAAAATTGATTCCTGATTCCTGACTCCTGATTCCTGATTCCTGTTTTATTGCCAGCCGAGCCGGATGACCTCGAAATCGCCAGCGGTCAGACTGCGGAACGCCGGGTTGAGATCGTCGTTGTTCCAACGCGCGTCCATCGCGCCGGTCACGTACATGTCGCTGCCGTTGTCGGCAACGATCAGCCCGTGCGTCTGCATCGCGCGGAAGATGTTCTGAATGTACGGCGGATAGCCGGCGAGGCTCTTCGACGCTTTCAGCCGCAGCCGTGCGCCCATCGGCAACGCGCCCGTCGTACTCCCGGCGCGATGCGACGCCGGCCATACATAGCCGTTCGTCGCGCGCACCGTCAGACGATACGCGTGACGTACCGGGCCGCGCTGCGCTTCGTCGTAACGCACCAGACCGGGCAGGATCGCGAGCCCCGCGGCATCCGCGGACGTCCAGCCGTCGGGCCGCCTCGTGTTCGATGACAGATCGAACACCGCACCCGAGCCGGCCTCCCATCGGCGCGCGCTCGCATTCCAGCGCGCCGCGAACAGCTCGTAGAGCGCCCACTTGTCGCGATCAACGATCAGCACGTGCCGATCGCCGCTCGAACCGCCGCCAGGGGCGCCACCTTCAATGTAGTTCGGCTGCGTCTGCGCGGCCCCCGGGATCGGATAGCCGATCTCACCTCTGAAGCCGGAGTCGCTCTCGCTGCCGTAGTCGACGAATGTCACCGCGGCTCGCGGTTCGCTGCCGCCGACGCCGATGTACGGAATGCCGTAGGGAGGCGGACCAAAATCGGGATGCGATGTCCGCGTGCGGCCAATGAAGTTGATATACGCGTCGGACTGCGGATCGACTGGCGCGCTGCTGATGTCCTGGTTCCACCAGTTGTCGGACGGAAACAGCGAGCGCCCGCCGAAATCATCGGTGAGCTGGACGCCGCTCGACGAGCCGCTCGGCGGCGGAGTGCTCGACCCCGAGCCCGGAACATCGGTAGGTCCCGTCGTGTCCTTGTTGCCGCCGCAGGCCAGTGCCCCCGCACACACGAACGCGCACACAAGCGCGCAGACTCCCGGTCTCGCCGTCATCGAGGCACGTGCGGGGCAAGAACTGGACCGGGACGATCTGCGCGATCCGGCACCGTCCTTCGCAACAGGCCGGGAATCATTTCGAAAGAGACCTACGGAAAACGAGCTTCCCGCCGCGTCGCTCGCAAGTGCACGGCCCATCGTTCCAGCGCCAGCACCAGCGCGTCCACTGACGCCGTCAGCAGCCACCCCCTTGATCGTGTGCGCCAGGCGGCCGGCATCGGACCATTCGGCACAGCGGACGTGCTCGGTCAGCAGCGCCGCGTAGCGGGGAAGGTCCTTCGCGACAAGGGCGATCAGGTCCAGGACAGCATCGACGTCATCGTCGAAGCGCTACGGTTACGGTTTGGGAGCCGCCGCCTGCGGTGCCGTGACCGGACGCTCAGACAGCGTGCGGCCGTCGGCGAGCAGCACCGACACAAACAAGCCACCCGGTGACCCATCCCGCAACGGGCGCACCGTCACCTTGACCTCGTCGCCCTGCTTCACCGTGGTCGACTTCCACCCGGCGCGCACCAGGTAGGCGGGAGAGGTCATCTCGACTTTCCAGGTCACCGTACCGCCCTTCTGGTCGGGGACATCGACTTCCATCCACGAGTGCGGGTTCGTCCATCCGAACTGCCTGACGGTCCCCGTCAGTTCCACCGTCTTCGTGCGATCGATGCCGGCCGATGAATGATGCGCGGAGACGGCGGTGCCCGTCAGAAGGACGACTGCGCCCACGGCGCCAACGAGTGACATTTTCATGATGCGTACTCTCTGGTCCGGCTGAAGCCGGACCCTACGTACTATCGGGCCTGGAACTCGGATTGCGTGCTGGGGATGTGGCTATTGAGGTCGGGCGTGCACTCCACCTCCGTCACCTCTTGATCGTCGACACGATTCCAGCGCTTGGTCCACTTCATCTCGCCTTCCCAGCTCTTGGGGTCGGTCAGCGTGTACTCGATCTCGAGCACCGCGCCGCCCTTGAGCAGGCGCATGCGCTCGACGATGTGCAGCGCATCGGTGCCTGGAATGCCCGCGTCGATCCAATGGTGATCGTTGACGAAGTGCGTGGTGTCGACGACCAGCGTGTCCTTTTCCCACTTCCCGATCGATTCGCCGTTGAACGTCCGGACCACGACGTCGGGATCGGAGTGCGGCCGGCCGTCGAGGTAAATCACGCGGAAGCTGTTCATGAAGTGACTGACCATATAGATGGCCGTCGGCAACTGAATCATCGCGACCGGCCAGACGCGCGTCATGATGAGCGGCAGCCCCGCCGGCCAGCACTGGCCGATGTCGTCACGATAGGCCTTGCCTTCCTTCTGCGCTTTCTGCGACGCCTCGAAGTGCTTCTGCGTCTCGGGCGTCATCTTGTTGGCTTGCGGCGGCGGTCCGAAGCGCCACGAGTTCTGGCTGCCGGCCATGTCGATGAACCACGTGCCGGTGAGATCGAACGGCGGCTTCGGACGGGGCTTCGCCAGGTTGGCGGGCGCGAGCGGATTCAACGGCACATCCGGCGCGGGCGCCTGCGGCGCCTGGGCGCCAAGCTGCACGGCCATCATCAGGGCCACGACGGCTGCCACTCCGGCACGCCTACGCATTGGCATCTCCTCTGGTCCGGCTAAAGCCGGACGCTATCTGCTGGTCCGGCTGAAGCCGGACACTACTTTTCGCGCACGCGCATGCGCACGGCGCCCTTCTCATCGACGTATTCGCGATTGTTCTCGCAAACGAACTCGACCATCTTGTAGTTCGGCATGCGGCGGTACGCGAGCGTGTAGACGATCGGCTTCTCGAGTACCACGGGGTCGTCGATGGTGATCTGGTCGTGCAGCATGTCCGGTGTCCGCAAGCGAATGCGCTCGGTGATGCGCATCTGGCTGCTGTGCGGCAGCATCTGATACGACAAGACCGATTCCTTGATGCCGACCGTATCCACCACGAGCGTGTCGCCGTCCCATCGCCCGACCGAGTGGCCGTAGTAGCCCGGCGGCACTTCGTCGATCGGCAGCTGCGGCTGATTGAGGAAAACGCGGCGGACCTCGCTGAAGGCCTCGGTGATGATCGTGATCTGCCTCGGCGTCTGAATCACTTCCATCGGGTACAGCGCCACCGCCATCATGCGCGGCATCCCATAAGGCACGCAGCTCACCGCGGCCGTCGCGAGCGGCTCGCCGCGCTTGACCGCGGCGTCCTCGGCCGCGCGCCTGTCCTCGTATGGCTTGGCGTATTGAGGCTTCAAGACGATCGGGCCCGGTGGCGGAGGATTGAGCGACGGATCGGCACCGCGCCCACCGCGATAGGGAGTCCAGACGCCTGACAGATCGATTGGAGCTGGCGTGAGCAGGGTCGGGGTTCTCAGGGGCGCCTGGCCGTACGCGGACGCGGCGGCCAGCAGGAGTACCGCGATCGCGACGCGCAGGCTCACTGCGCTCCTCCCCGCCCCGGACCGTTGCCGAGCACGCGGCCGTCTTTCAGCGTGACCTGCGTCAGGAGACCACCCGCTTCGCCGTTCCGCAGTGGATTGATGACGGCGGTCAGCGCGTCGCCCACCTTGACGTCGCTGAACTTCCACCCCGCCTGCATCAGGATGCTCGGACTCCCCAGTTCGACGCTCCAATGCTTGACCGCTCCCTTTTCACCGGGCACATCCAGCTCGATGTACACGTGAGGGTTGGTCCATTCGAACGCCGTCACCGTGCCGACCAGCGTCACACGCTTCGCCGTGTCGAACATGGCGAACGAGTGGTGCGCCGCGGCCGGTGCGACCGCCGTCAGGCAGAGGACGAGCGCGGCGAGACGGCGGGCCGATGGCCGCAAAGTCCGCGCCACCTACTTGCTCTTGGCCGCAGCTTCCTCCGCTCGCGCCGCGCTGAGGATGTTTCGGAGCCCGTAGTTGCCTTCATGACAGCCGTACTCGAAGAGCGGCTGGCTCGAATCTCTCGTCAGCTGCATCGTGTAGGTCCACGGGCGCGTCCACGTGGCGGGATCGTTGATCGTCACCGACCACTGCACTTTGTTGAGCGCGATCGGCGTGAAGCGCTCCACGAGCACGAAGCTGTCCGGATTCGCGTTGCGATAGGCGCCACGGTCGTTGAAGTTCTTCGTCTCGACGACGAGCGTGTTGCCGTCCCAGCGTCCGCGGGCGGCACCCATGAAGGAGGCGATCGTCTTTCCCGGACGCGCGCTGTCGTCGAGTGGAATCACTCGCGTCTCGTGGATCATCTCGTAGCGAATCGCCACCACACCAGGCGCCTGCGTGATGTCGTAGGCGTTGCCATAAATCGCCGGCATCATCGAACCGGGCACGCCGCGCGTGATGCAGCGATCGTAGAGGCTGCGATCCAACCACGAGTCGGCGTCGCCACGGCCGCTCGCCCGACGCGCGGCCGCGGCCGCGGTGCGTTCCGCCGCGGCCTTCTGGCCGGCAGGAGTCAGCGCAGGAATCTTGCCGTCGGGCGGATCGGTAACCAGCCAGGCCCGGCTGTTCTTCGCGTTGTAGTGTTCATACCAGTGCACCGGACCGGCACCGGTGTCCCGTCCGCCGATCCCCGCAGCTGCGGCGGCCGCGCGCTCGTTGCGCTCCCGGACGATGTCCGCAAACTCCGACGAGTCGTCCACGTCTTCGAGGCGCTTGCCGTCGAATTGGTTGGGGCGCTCCATCGGGATGCCGTTCTCGTCCTTGTTCGTGTACGTGCCCTGCAGGTCCGGATCGCCCCACGGCGTCTTGGCGGGCGAGTAGGCCGGGCCGCCGGCTGCGCCCACGGCTCTGGATTGCGCCGACTGCGTTGCCGGCACCGCGGCAAATCCGACGACGAACACGGCTGTCACAACAGCTGTCAACAACAGGCGAACCGCACTGGTCATGGGAGTCGTCCTCACCGAAGCATCTTGGGCGCCACGGGTTGCTGAGTCAAGAGATCCATTGGAGATTTTGTAGATCTTTGATTATTGATTAGTTGGTGATTGCTGAATGGTGATCGTTGATTGAACGCTCAACCGGCTGACTTGAGCGCCAGGCGCCGCGAGCTCAATCAGCAATCAGCAATCCCATATCAACAACCATTCAACAATCAAAGATCATCCAATCAACAATGCTCTAAGTGGTTTAAGCTGGGTCGATGGCCGAGACGCTGGCACCCGATCGACCGGGTCTGCGTGCAGGGGAACCGGGCATGGATCTCCCCCACGTGGCGCCGGTCATCGACTGCGCCGCCTACTGCAGCGGCGCGCGCGTCGCTGACCTGGGCCTCGAGCAGATTCGTGGCGCGCTCGGCCAGAGCGACCATTTCGTATGGCTCGGGTTGTACGAACCTGAAAAGGAAGTCCTTCGACAGGTCCAGCAGCAGTTCCGCCTGCACGATCTGGCGATCGAAGACGCCTATAACGCCCATCAGCGGCCCAAGCTTGAACTGTACGAGGACTCGCTCTTCGTTGTGCTCCGAACCGCCCACTTGAGCCACTCGCCGCGGCAACTGGAGTTCGGCGAGACCCACGTCTTTGTCGGCCGCAATTACGTCGTGACGGTGCGTCACGGGTCGCTTCGTTCCCACATCGGCGTCCGCCAACGCTGCGAGTCGACGCCGCACTTGCTGGCCAAGGGTCCTGGGTACGTGCTTTATGCGTTGATGGACTTCGTGGTCGATCAATACCTGCCGATCGTTCAGCAAATCGAGGAGGAAGTGGAGGAGCTGGAGGACACGATCTTCAGCATGTCAGATACGGGGGACGCGACGGTGCGCATCTATCATCTGAAACGCGACCTGTTGGCGCTGCGGCGCACCATCACGCCGCTCGTCGAGGTCTGCAACCGCCTGATGCGGTTCGATCTCCCGCACGTCCCCGACGACACGCGCGTCTACTTCCGCGACGTCTACGACCACATCGTCCGGCTCAACGAAACGATCGACGCCCAGCGCGAGCTCTTGACCACCGCGCTCGAGGCACATCTCTCGCTGATGTCGCACGCGCAGAACGAGCACATGAAGCGGATCACGGCGTGGGCGGCGATGATTGCGGTGCCGACGATGATCGCCGGGATCTACGGCATGAACTTCCGCAACATGCCGGAGCTGGCATGGACCTACGGGTACCACATCTCGATCGTGACGATGATCGGTGCGTGTATCGCGCTCTACGTCGGCTTCAAGAGATCAGGGTGGCTCTAGTCAACCATCGACAAGATTAGAGAAAGAACTCTCCCACCGGCACCGTCAATCCTGGCAGGACGTGCGACTCGACCGGGGCCCGACCGGCGAAGATTCGCCGCCGGTCGACGCCTGACTCGAAATTAAGGATTTCGACCGCGCATTCGACCGGGTCGACCAGCCAGGATTCGCGGACGCCGTATTCACGGTACCACTCGAGTTTGACCGTGCGGTCATGGAGCGCCGTTCCCAATGACAGCACCTCGATCGCCAGGTCGGGAGCGCCGTGGACCCGCTCGCGAACGATCGCGAGGCGCTCGGTCGAGATGAAGACGACATCCGGCTGCACGACGAGGGCGCGCTCCGCATCGAGGATCACGTCGAGCGGCGACACGCATATATTCGCCCCAGTTGCTCGCCGCGCACGTACGTGTCGAGCAGCGTGACCAGTCGTGTCACGACCGATTGGTGGCCCCAGCGTGGCGCCGGAGGTTCGCGCACGACGCCGAATACGAGTTCCATTCGCCGGTGCGTCTCGGGGTATTGAAAGTACTTCTCGACGCTCAGGCGCTTCTCCATCTCCACGGTCCACTTTGCGCACGATGACGTGACGGACCCTGAACAGATCAGGTCCTTCGACGACGATGGCATCGTCACGTCGAAAACACAAGCGTCACGCGAGATCAGGTTTTCGCGCCAGGAGGCGTGGACGGAGCGTCCACCACAGACGGAATCCGAGGAGCAACGCGACGGCGACCGCCCACCGTCGTGGCAGCGTGATATCGGCCTTGACCAGCCACCAGAAGTGCACGACGCCGCAGATCGCCGCGACGTACACCAGCCTGTGCAGCGATTGCCATTTCCGTCCGAGCTTGCGGAGCGAAAAGCGATTCGAGGTGATCGCCAGGACGAAGAGGATCAGGAACCCCGCCATGCCGACGGTGATGAAGGGCCGCTTGACCACGTCCTCGATCATGAAACCGACGTCGAAGAAGTGGACGAAGACGACCCACGTCGACAGGTGCAGCGAGACGTAAAAGAACGCGAACAGCCCCAGCATGCGGCGGAACTTGATCGCCTGGTTCCAGCCGGTCAGGCGGCGCAGCGGCGTGACGCAGAGCGTGATCGTGACGAAGGCGATCGTCCAGGTGCCGGTCTGATCAGTGATGTAGTCACCGGGGTTCGCGGTGAGGGCGTTGAAGTCGCCGGCGTAGAGGTACCGGTAGAACCTATAGGCGAGCGCCGCGGCGGGGATGCACGCCGCGGCGAACACCAGGATCTTGGCGACGGTCAGGGGCTTCAATAATTCTTGCGCAGATCCATGCCGGCGTAGAGGCTCTGCACCTGATCGGCGTAGCCGTTGAACATCTCCGTGCGCCGGTTGGCGACGAAGCTCGGCAGGCGCCGTTCCCGCGACTGGGTCCACCGAGGGTGATCGACCATCGGATTCACGTTCGCGTAGAAGCCGTACTCGTTCCTGGCCATCTTCTGCCACGTGTTCAGCGGCTGCTTGTCCACGAACCGGATCCGGGCCAGCGACTTGGCCCCTTTGAAGCCGTACTTCCATGGCACCACCAGACGAATCGGCGCACCGTTCTGCGCCGGCAAGACCTCGCCGTAGACCCCGACCGCGAGGAGCGTCAGCGGATGCTTCGCTTCATCCAACCGCAGGCCTTCGATATACGGCCACTCGAGCAGATCGGTGCGCTGCATCGGGAACCTCCCCGTGTCGTGCAGCGTGGTGAACTCGACGAATTGCGCCTGCCCCGTCGGCTCAACGCGCTTGATCACGTCGGCCATCGGAATGCCGACCCAGGGAATCACGAACGACCACGCCTCGACACAGCGGAGGCGGTAGACACGCTCCTCGAGCGCAAACGGTTTGATGAACTCGTCGATGTCGTAATCACCGGGCTTGGACACGAGCCCGTCGATCTTGATCTTCCACGGCCGGGGCTTGAAGTTCTTGGAGTTGTTCTTCGGACCGTCGCCGGCTCCGGGCGCGAACTCGTAGAAATTGTTGTAGCTCGTGACGTGCTCGTACGCGCTCGGAGCTTCGGTCGTGCTGAGCGGACTCTTCTTCACATTCGGCAGCTTGGCGAGACCGCCCTGTGCGGCCACCTTGTCTGCGAACGTACCCATGCCAGCTGCCACCAGGGCCGCGGCCGACGCCTGGATGAACTCCCGGCGTCGCAAGTACACGCTTTTCGGAGTGATCTCGGACGAACGGATGTCGGGCGCCTGTTTGATCAGCATAAGTCGATTATAGGCCGCTTCGCGGTACGGAGGGTTAAGCCGGGCGGTTCGGCCAACGCTGACTTGGATGCCCCTGAGGTAACGGAGGTTACGGACCGTTTCACCCGTGTTCACCGCACGGTTTTCCAATCACCGGCTTGCGCCAGCGCGTAAGCGAAGCACTGCTCTGCCCGCTGCTCGGCCTCGCGCTGAGCGGCCGCGGAGACCGCCATGTGGAGCTCCGCATCGCTCGGGCACTCCACCGGCCTCGACGGTATGGCCGGCGGCGTCGGGCGCGCGAAGTAGCGCGCCGCGCCGACCCGCGTCCACGCCGGGCGGTCTGCCAGCGTCGACGACACCAGCAATTCGGCCATCGCCGTCCGCACCGTGGCTTCGAGACCGTCCCGCTGGGCCAGCAGCGCCGCCGGGGCCAGATCCACCGTCGTGCCGCTGACGGCGTGACTGATCCACCACGGTCGTCCGGTCTCGTAGCGGAAGCTGTCGATCGAGTCGTGCAACTCGATCGTGACGGGCAGGACCGTTGTGCCGAGCGTGCGCGAGAGCGACGCGTGCGCGCGGCCGGCGATCTGTTCGAGCTCGGCGACTTGAGCGGCACTGCCCTGCCGGACGTGCACCACGATCGTGTGCGATCGCCCCGAGGGCTCACGCACAGGCTCGGCGCGAACAGTAGGCACACGACTCACGATCTTGCCGTCGAGCGTCGCGACCACGAGCTCCGGGTAGTACTGAGCGAGGATCGCATCGACCGATTCGCCACGTCTGGCGCGGCGGCCCGCACCGATGACGCACATGCCGACGCCGTGGCCATACCCGACGCCGCTGAAGCGGGCGATGTCTCCGTGCCGCGTCATCGAGAACGCCGTGCTGCGCAGCTGCCTCGCGCCGATGGCTTTGCGGAACGGATCGCCAGCGATCCCGTCGGGTCGCAGTCCTGAGAGGCGAAGGCGCGCCACGCGGCCGGACGAGGTGCGGCCGTCGATGCTGATCTCCTCGAGGCGGGCGCCTCCGAAGCCGACCTGCGCCAGCGCCTGACGAATCTCCTCGAGCGTCAGATCGAGCGTCCAGGGCACATCGTCCTGATGCACGTCGTCGGGAACGGATTGCAGATAGAAGAACTGATTGGCCCCCGGCCACACATCGGCGGCGCGTTCCGAACGGCCGCCGCACGACGCCGAGTAGAAGATCTCGACGGGCTTGCCGTTCAACGTCAGCACACGGCCGGCGGTCGCGAGCGCCGCTCGACGTGAGCTGTCGTTGGCTGGTCGGAAGACCTGACAGTGCGTGCTGTCGCACAGGTCGAAGCCCTCGCGACGGTGCCGGCCAGCGTTCACCACCGCGTATGTCCGGATCGCGACCGCGAGCGCCTGCTGCGCCGCGTCGGCAGCGCCGGGCTCACCCTCGCCCGCGAGCACGCGTGCGACATACAGTTCGAGCGGCATCGTGGTGACGCCGCCAGTGGCGAGCGTGCCGATGGCGAGCGTGCGGCCGGCGCTGACGCGTTCGAGCTCGGAGTCGGTGGCATCGACTTGAGCGCGCGTGCCTCGACCGAGCAGGGCCGTCGCCGCGAGCGCGCCCACCAACGCCAGCTTCGTCCACGCGGCGGGAGCGTCGCGGCGCGAGCGCCGGATGGCGGTGAGCGAACGGCGAATGGCGAATCGACTCAACGTCACAGCTTCCGCGTGCAGCCGGGGCGGCAGTTGCATTGAATCACCTGCTCGCCGTCGGTGTGGTAGTCGTAGGTCAGTTCTTCGCCGGCCTCGATGTTCCGCCCGGCGCGGATCCAGATGTCGTGGCCGATGATCTGGCTGTAGCAATTCGGCCGACAGGCATGGTTGATGAATCGCGCGATGTTGCCGCCGATGTCAGCGTCGCGCACCCAGCGGCGGTTCACCGTGAAGCACCAGATCTCGCCGCGCTTCAAGTACCGCGTTTCGCGCTTCAAGCTCTCCTTGTGGGTAATCAGCTGCCCGTCGTACGTGACGATGCGCTTGTTCTTATTGATTGGCTCGAGGGCGAACACACCCCATCCGTGAACCGACGATCGTCGCCGCATGATGTGTGGCAGCTGCACGTGATTGTTCATGCACAAGAAGGATAACGCGCGACTCGTGGTTTTGTGTCACGCCACACGACGGATCGCACGCATAATGGTGCGATGAGCGCGCACACCGTAGTAGGCGCTCGTGAGCTGGTCCAGGCATGGGGCCGGATCCTCACGGGCTATCGTCCCAACCTGTCGATCGAGATCACGAAGGAATGTCCACTGCGCTGCCCCGGCTGCTACGCCTATGGTGACGATCACCTCGGCGGCGCCACCACATTGCGCGGTCTCGCCGACTTCAAGGGCGACGAGCTGGTGTCGCGCTTTCTCGCGCTGATCGAACGCGAGAAGCCGGTGCACGTGTCGATCGTCGGCGGCGAGCCGCTGGTGCGCTATCGCGAGTTGAACGCGATCCTGCCGGCGTTGGCGGCCCGTGGCATTCACACCCAGATCGTCACCAGCGCGGTGCGGCCGATTCCGATCGAGTGGCTGCGGATCGGACGGCTGCAGATCGTCGTGTCGATCGATGGTCTGGCGCCCGAGCACGACGAGCGCCGCAAACCGGCGACCTACGAGCGCATCCTCAAGCATATTGAAGGACACCAGATCACCGTTCACTGCACAGTGACGCGTCAGCAGGTGCGCCGATCGGGCTATCTCGAAGAGTTCCTGGCGTTCTGGCAGGCGAACGTGCACACGCGGTTGATCTGGATCAGCATGTACACACCGCAGATCGGCGAGCTCTCAGCCGAACGGCTCACCACGACCGATCGCGCCGTGGTACTCGACGAGATCCGCAGGCTGCGCCCGCGCTATTCCAAGCTCCAGGCTCCCGAGTCGATGCTCCAGGCCTATGCGACGCCGCCCGCGTCGCCGTCCGATTGCGTGTTCGCGCAGTCGACCGAATGTGTCTCGTCGGATCTCGAGCGGCGGATCACGCCCTGCCAGTTTGGCGGCCGGCCCGACTGCATGAATTGTGGGTGCGCCGCGTCGGCCGGTCTCGAAGCTGTCGCCCGGCACCGGGTCGCCTCTGTGCCCCTCGGAAAAATCTTCTATGCATCGCTCGCGATCGGCCGCGGCGTTGCCCGCATGAGACGCACGACGGCGTCGCGTCCTGATCCGATCCCATCCACCTCTGCCTAAGCAAAGCCACGCCGGATGCCGCGGCGTTTTTAACTCGACTACATTGCAGGTCGGTAAGAACTACCGCAACAACAGGCTTTCGTGTGGCATTTCCACGCGTGTTCGCATGGCATGTGACTTGAAGCTCAATCGTTGACCTCGTCCGCGGCGGTGCCGACGAGCTGGGAGGTGAGCGCGATGCGTAAGCTGATTCTCTCGGTGGTCGTGCCATCGGTGATCGTCGCGTTCGGTGTGTGCGCGTCAGCGCAGACCCGAACCAGCACCGCCGGCCAACCCGCCAGCACCGCCGGCCAACCCACCGCGGCTACAGTCCCGCCGCAGCCTCGCGTCAATCCAACGGCCGAAGTGATGGCGGCGTTCCGCAAACGGGTTGACGAGTACTTGAAGCTACGAAACGAGATCACG
>Ga0111539_10001653_pt1 | contig 29768 bp, 25 predicted proteins | sample RhiMethybrSRZTD1_FD_79667 | JGI IMG/M metagenome (GOLD analysis project Ga0111539, IMG submission 79667) | Populus rhizosphere microbial communities from Tennessee, USA - Rhizosphere MetaG P. TD hybrid SRZTD1 (version 2) (version 2) | ecosystem: Host-associated > Plants > Roots > Rhizosphere >...
ATGGAGGGCGGCGCCGACCACATACTCGCGACGCGGCTGCTGCAGCGCTTCACCGACAAGCGCCCGTGGATACACATGGACCTCTCCGCGTCGAGCTGCAAGGGCGGGTTGGGCGCGGTCGGCACCGAGGTCACCGGCTTCGGCGTGGCCTGGGGCTTCGAGTTTCTCAGCCAGATGGTCCGCTAGGGGTCGCGGCGCCACCGCGCGCCGCTATTTCCGTAAGCCTCAACGGGTTGCAGATGTGCTCCCGACATCCAGGCCGGGGAGCGCGTGAAAATGCTTGACAATAACATAACTATATAACTAAACTCATCGACCTATGAACCGCAACTACATGCGCGCCATCCCCCGCGAGTGGCGGGGGATCGCCAAGGTCTACACGGCGCTCGGCGACGAGCATCGCCAGCGCATCCTGCTCACGTTCGAGCAGGGTGAGCGACTGAACGTCTCGCAAGTCGTGGAAGTGTCCACGCTGAGCCGCACCACCGTCTCGCATCACTTGAAGGTTCTGCGCGATGCGGGCGTGCTGCAAAGCGAGAAGGTCGGCAAGGAAGTCTATTTCTGGATCGACAAGGATTTCGTGATCGGCGCCATGCAGACCGTCGTCGATTACATCCGCAGAAACGCCTGAAACGGGCGGGTTCGGAGAGGGAGGATGCCATGTGGTTTATCGGCTTGATACTCGGTGCGATCATCGGCGCGATCGGCGGCTTTGAAGGCGCGCTCGTGGGGGCCATCGTAGGCACCATCGCCGGCGCCCTGCTGAGTTCGGCATCCAGGAAAGGGGGCGGCAGTACCGACGCGGCACAGCAAGTCGCCGAGCTCCTGCGCCAGAACGAGCACATCTACCGCTGCCTCGGGGACGTGCACGATCGGCTGCTCGCGCTCGAGGGGAAGCGCGCTCCAGAACAGGCGGAAAGCCACACAGGCTACACGAGGGACCCGTTACCCGGAATCGGGGCGCCGCCCTTGTCGCCCAGGGTCGAGCCTGCCGCACCGTCTCCTGCGGCGGCACCCGCAATGTCGCTGGAGGAGGCCGAAGCCCATGCCGCGGTCGGGCGTGTTCCGTCATCGGCGGCGCCTGTCGGTCCGGGGCCATTGCCGGAAGCGCAATCGCCTATCGTTGCCGCCGCGTCCGGCGGGCGCGAGGCGCCCATCGGCGCGGAAGCCTTGCCCAGGGGCGAGGACAATCCGGCATTGCGCTGGCTCCTCGGCGGCAACACGCTGGTACGGGTAGGTATAGTCGTCCTCTTCATTGGCGTTGCGTTCCTGCTGAAGTACGCGGCTGAGCGCGAGCTCTTTCCGGTCGAGTTGCGGCTCGCCGGGGTGGCGATCGGCGGTATCGCGCTGCTCGTGGTGGGTTGGCGGCTGCGGCTGCAGCGCGCAGGCTATGCCCTGATGCTGCAGGGCGGCGGCGTCGGCGTGCTGTACCTCACGGTCTTCGCGGCGCTGCGCCTCTACAAGCTGCTCCCTGGCGAGCTCGCTTTCGGGCTGCTCGCGGCAATCGCAGCGTTCTCCGCGGTGCTTGCGGTCGTGCAGGATTCCCGCTCGCTGGCGATCACGGGGGTGGTCGGCGGATTTCTCGCTCCCATCTTTGCTTCGACTGGCGGCGGAAGCCACGTGGCGCTTTTCAGCTTTTACGCGGTGCTCAACGCCGGGATACTGGGTATCGCGTACTACAAGGCGTGGCGCGAACTCAACGTCGTCGGCTTTGCCTTCACCTTCGTAATCGGGCTCCTGTGGGGCTCCGAGTTCTACCGGCCGGCGCTCTTCGCGAGCACCGAGCCGTTCCTGGTGCTTTTCTTCTTGTTCTACGTGGCAATCGCGGTGCTGTTCGCCCTGCGCCAGGCTCCCCAACTCACGCACTACGTTGACGGCACGCTCGTATTCGGTACGCCGATCGTGGCATTCGGGTTGCAGGCTGCGCTCGTTCGCGGCATGGAGTTCGGGGCGGCATGGAGCGCGTTCGCGCTCGGCGCGTTCTACCTGGTGCTGGCGAGCATCCTGTACGCCCGCAAGCGCGACGAGCTGCGCATGCTCGTCGAGTCTTTCCTCGCGCTCGGCGTGGGCTTTGCCACGCTCGCGGTGCCGCTCGCCTTCGACGGCCGCTGGACGTCCGCGGTGTGGGCGGTGGAGGGCGCGGCGGTGCTCTGGGCGGGCGTCCGGCAGGGACGCCTGCTCCCGCGCGTCTTCGGCATCCTCCTGCAGTTTGCGGGTGGCATCGCATTCTTGGCGGACGCGGACAAGGGGTCCGGCGCACTGCCGGTCCTGAACAGTGCGTACATCGGGTGTGTGCTGGTGAGCCTGGCCGGTCTCTTCTGCAGCTACTGGCTGGAGCGCAACCGCGAGCGCGTGAGCGCGAACGAGGGCCGGGCCGGACAGGCGTTGTTCTTCTGGGGTGCGTTATGGTGGTTCGTCGGCGGACTGGTCGAGCTCGACCGGCATGTTCCGGCGCCGTGGGACTGGCATTCGGAGCTGTTGTTCTTCGTAGCCTCGTGCGCGGCCTTTCACCTGCTGTGGCGTGGCCTGCAATGGGGCCTGGCGCGTCTTGCCGCACTGGCTCTGCTTCCCTTCATGGCGCTGGTTTTTGTCGGGATGTGCTTTGGCCTGGGCAAGGCGCAGATCGTTCCGTACCATCCGTTCGCGAGCCATGCTTACCTGGGGTGGGTGCTGGGATTCGCCGCGCATCTGTGGATACTTCGCGGCCACGAGGGGCCGGAGCAGCCGCCGTGGCTCCCGTGGCTGCATGCCGCCGGTTTCTGGCTCGTCGCAGCGGTCCTGTCCTGGGAAACCGGCTACCAGATAGACCGCTACGTTGCAGGCCGACACGTATGGCCGCTCATCGCCTGGGCCGTCGTTCCGGGCGCCTTGATCGCGGTGTTCGCCAGCCGCGGCGAGCGCCTGGGATGGCCGGTGTCCGAACACCGCAAGGCCTATCTGTACCTGGGCGCGCTGCCGCTCGCCGCGTTCCTCCTCGGGTGGACCGTCTTCGTGAACCTTGTCAGTAACGGCAATCCCGCGCCGCTGCCCTACGTGCCGCTGCTGAACCCACTCGACCTGGCGCAGGCCGGCGCGCTCCTCGCGATCGCGATGTGGTTCATCGGTGCGAGACGGCTCGGTCTCGGAGGAAGGTATTTTCCTGCTCCGGAGACGGCACTGAAAGCGCTCGGTGTCGTGCTGTTCATCGCGCTGAACGGCGTGCTGCTGCGCACATTGCATCACTACGCGGATGTTCCCTTCCGCTTCGACGCGATGATGCGCTCGGTCCTGGTGCAGGCGGCGTTCTCGCTGTTCTGGAGCCTGTTGGCACTCGCGGCAATGGTGATCGCCACGCGGCGCGCGTTGCGCGTCCTGTGGGTCATCGGCGCGACCTTGCTCGGTGTCGTGGTCGTGAAGCTGTTCCTGGTAGACCTGTCGAATACTGGTACCGTTGAGCGCGTCGTGTCGTTCATCGGCGTCGGCGTGCTGGTGATCGTGATCGGCTACTTTTCGCCTGTGCCGCCCAGGCCGGAGGAGAAACCCGTATGAACCCGGCAATTGTCTGTCTCCTGTTGCTTGCCGCTGCCGCCGCATCAGCGGCGGAACGACCCGATGACTACGCGTACGGCGCGCGCCTCGACGCGGACGGCAACGAGGCGCTATACGAGGTAACTGTGCCCGCGACGCTCTACCGCGGGGTAGCGGCGGCCGATTTGCGCGACGTGCGCGTATTCAACGGCGCTGGCGAGGTGGTACCGCATGCGTGGCGTGCGCGGCGGATGCAAGGCTTGGAACCCGCCGCGCCGGTTGCCGTCACGCTGTTTCCGCTCAAGGCGGCGGCGGGCGTGACACTCGACGGGCTCGCGCTCCGCGTGCATCGCGGGGCGGGCGGCGCCGTCACCGTGGACGTCAGCGGCGGCGCGGCCGGCGCAGCGGCTCCCAAGCGAACCGTCGGATATCTGCTCGACCTGACGGGTTTCGACCGCGGACTGCGCGCCCTGGAACTCGATTGGGACCGGCCTGCCGGCGGTTTCGCCGGGAAGCTGCGCGTGGACGGGAGCGACGACCTTGGCTCGTGGCGGCAACTGGTCGGGGCGGCGCCGCTGGTCGATCTCGAGGTTGGGGCAAGCCGGCTGCAGCAGAAGCGCGTCGAGTTGCCGCGGCAGTCGGTGAAATACCTGCGGCTAGCGTGGGTGCCGCAGGGTGATAGTACGCCGGGGCCCGAGCTGAGCGGCGCGCGCGGGGAACTGCTCGAGAGATTCGTCGAAGCGCCACGAGAATGGACGTCCGTCGAAAGCGGAAAGGCCGCCAAGCCGGGAGAATACGTGTTCGATACGGGCGGCCATTTCCCGGTAGACCGCGTGCGCCTGCACCTGCCGGAATCGAACACCGTGGTGCAGGTGGAGCTATTGGCGCGGGACAAGTCCGACCAGCCCTGGCGCAACGTCGTGCAAGGCGTGGTCTACCGGCTGCGCAAGGGGGAAGCCGAGATCAGCAGTCCGGAGTTGACAGCCGGTGCCAGCGACCGCTACTGGCTGGTGCGTGTCGACCAGAAGGGAGGCGGTCTCGGTGTCGGAGCGCTCAGGTTGGAGGTAGGCTGGGTGCCGCACCAGCTCGTGTTCACCGCGCGCGGCTCCCCACCTTTTCAACTGGTCTATGGAAAACGCGATGCGAAGGCGGCGGCCTACGCCATCGAAACCCTCGTGCCCGGGTTTCGCGAAGACGCGGGTGCAACGATACGCGTGGCGAAAGCCTCGGATGCGCAAAAAGTAAACGTCCAGGTCGCGCAGGCTCTTGCCCCGACCGAACTGGGCGGTGAAGCGCGCCGGCTCGAGGCCATTGATTGGAAACGCTGGAGTCTGTGGGGCGCCCTCATCCTGGGGGTCGTTGTCCTGGGTGTCATGGCATGGCGGCTCATCAAGCAACTCGATAAGCCAACGACCGCTTCGTCGGTGGACAGTCCGCCGGAGCGAGACCGATCCGGGTAGTGCGCAGTCCTCAGCCGCGCCCGCGATTTTTATCCCAGTTGTAACGCACCGCGCGCTGCCAGCGGTTCTGCGGCTGCGCGAGCTTGTTCTGCTGTTTCCCCGCTGCCTGTTCGCGCCGCCGGTTTTGCTTCAGGCGCTCGTGCAACTCGCGCATCGTCATGCCGGACGGGTTTCGGGTGTGATCGGAATCCGGATTTTTCGCCATGGCCGAGGGCCGGTTGCTGATACCGATATGTTAAACTCGCTCTTGAATTTTATCGACTTTTATGTCGGGCAATACGCTCGGGAAGCTCTATTGCGTGACCTCGTTCGGCGAGAGCCACGGGCCGGCTATCGGCTGTGTCGTGGACGGCTGCCCGCCGGGACTGGAGCTCGCCGAGACCGACATCCAGCCCGACCTCGATCTGCGCAAGCCCGGCACCTCGCGCCACGTGACCCAGCGGCGGGAAGAGGATGCCGTCGAGATCCTTTCGGGCGTCTTCGAAGGCCGCACGACCGGCACGCCCATTGCGCTTCTCATACGCAACGCCGACGCCCGCAGCAAGGACTATTCGAAGATCAAGGACCTGTTCCGTCCGGGCCATGCCGACTACACCTACCTGCAGAAGTACGGCATCCGCGATTATCGCGGCGGCGGCCGCCAGTCGGCGCGCGAGACCGCGGTACGGGTCGCGGCTGCGGCGATCGCCAGGAAATGGCTGCGGCAGAAGTACGGCGTGATCGTCCGCGGCTACCTGTCGCAGCTCGGCCCGATCGCCGTGCCGTTCAAGTCGTGGGACGACGTACACGCCGGCGGCAATCCATTCTTCGTGGCGGACGCCAGCGTCGTTCCCCGGCTCGAGCAGTTCATGGACAAGCTGCGCAAGTCCGGCGACTCCTGCGGCGCCCGGATTACGACCCACGCCCACAACGTGCCGGTCGGCTGGGGCGAGCCGGTCTATGACAAGCTGGACGCTGACCTCGCCTACAACATGATGAGCATCAACGCGGTGAAAGGCGTCGAGATCGGCGCGGGCTTTCGCGCGGTGGAGCAGAAGGGAACCGAGCACTCCGACGAGATGTCGCCGCAGGGGTTTCTGTCGAACAACGCGGGCGGGATCCTGGGCGGCATCTCGACCGGGCAGGACATCGTCGCGCACGTCGCGGTCAAGCCGACCTCCAGCATCCGGCTCGCGCGGCACACGATCGACCGGGAGGGAAGAGCGGCGATCATCGAGACCCACGGCCGGCACGACCCGTGCGTGGGCATCCGCGCGACGCCCATCTGCGAGGCGATGATGCTCCTGACCCTCATGGACCACGCGTTGCGTCATCGCGCGCAGAATTCCGACGTGGCCTGCGCTACACCCCGCGTTCCGGCGCAGGCGCCGGCATCCGTAATCGAAAAGCTGCGCGCGGCGGCAGCGGTGGAGAATCCGGATCCGGATGAAGCGTGAGTGAGGACCTGACGCACCGGCGGCTCGGCGGCTTCTACTTCTTCTACTTCGCCTACCTCGGCGCCTACACGCCGTTTTTCACCCTCTACCTGCTCTGGGTAGGACGCTCCGCCGTCGAGATCGGCGTGCTGATGGCGTTGCCGGCGGTCGCGCGTATCGTGGCGCCGCACCTGTGGGGATGGCTCGCCGACGTTGCGGGCAGGCAGACGCCCCTCCTGCGCGCGACTACGGCTGCCAGCGTCGTCTGTTTCCTTGGCGTCTTTGCCGGGAGCGGGTTCTACTGGCTGTTTGCGGTCCTGCTGCTGGTGAGCTTTTTCCTGAGCGCCGCCTTGCCTCTCGTGGAGGCGACGACGCTGGCGCACCTCGGGGGAGACACCGGCCGCTACGGGCCGGTGCGAGTATGGGGCTCGATCGGCTACAACGTCGCCGTGGTGGCCATCGGCTATGCGCTCGACTGGACCTCCGTCCACTTCCTGCCGTGGATGATCGCGACCACTATGGCGGGAATGCTGGCCTATTGCTGGCGGATACCCGAGCCGCGAACGGCTGTTCACGCGTCCGACGCGCTGCCGATCTGGAGCATACTCAGGCAGCCCGAGGTCGTGGCGCTGATCGCGGCTTGCGCGCTGATGGCCGCCGCCCACGGCCCGTACTACACCTTCTATTCGATACACCTCGTCGGGCTGGGATACAGCAAGGCGATGACGGGCTGGCTGTGGGCGCTGGGCGTCGTGTGCGAAATCGTCATCTTCCTGTGGCTCCCGCGCCTCTATTCCGCGTTCACGCTCCGCACTATCCTCATCGCCAGTTTCGCGCTCGCGGTGGTGCGCTTTCTCATGATCGGCTGGGGCGCGGACTACCTCCCGGTCCTGCTCCTCGCCCAGGGCCTGCACGCGGCAACGTTCGGCTCGTTTCACGCCGCGGCGATCGGCATCGTCCACCAGCTCTTTCGCGGGCGCCACCAGGCGCGCGGTCAGGCGATCTACGGCAGCCTCACTTATGGCGTCGGGGGCACGGTCGGCGCGCTGGCGAGCGGCTACGCCTGGGAATACCTGGGCGCGGGCGTGACCTTCACGCTTGCCTCCGCCGCTGCGCTCGCCGGGCTCCTGCTCCTGCGCTGGCGGCTGGCGGGGCTGTGAGCTGTGAGCCTCAGCGCATGGCCCATAGCCCATAGCCGTTAGGCTATGTAATAATCTCAATCTTTACCTGAGGTTACGTAATCTCCATGACGGCCCGCACCTTGTACGAAAAATTGTGGGACAGCCACCTCGTGCACGAGGCCGCTGACGGCACGGCGCTCGTGTACATCGATCGCCACCTGGTGCATGAGGTCACGAGTCCCCAGGCCTACGAAGGGCTCAGGCTCGCGAACAGAAAACCGTGGCGCGTCGATTCCATCGTCGCCACCGCCGATCACAACACGCCGACCCGCCGTTGGGACAGGGGCATTGCGGGCATAGAAGACCCGGTGTCGCGGCTGCAGGTCGAGACGCTCGACGCCAACATCAAGGAGCACGGGGCGAAAATCTATTTCCCGTACCTCGACCGGCAGCAGGGAATAGTGCACGTCATCGGGCCGGAGCAGGGGGCGACGCTGCCCGGCATGACGCTCGTGTGCGGCGATTCCCACACGAGCACGCACGGCGCCCTGGGCTGCCTTGCCTTCGGCATCGGCACGAGCGAGGTCGAGCACGTGCTCGCGACGCAGTGCCTGGTCATGAAGAAGTCGAAGACCATGAAGATCGAGGTGGAAGGCGCGCTGGGCGCCGGCGTGACCGCGAAGGACATCATCCTCGCCGTCATCGGGAAGATCGGCTCCGCGGGTGGCACCGGTTACACGATCGAATTCTCGGGCTCGGCGATCCGCGCGCTGTCGATGGAAGGGCGCATGACGGTGTGCAACATGTCGATCGAAGCCGGCGCGCGCGCCGGCATGGTCGCAGTGGACGAGGCGACTCTCCAGTACGTCAAGGGCAGGCCCCTCTCGCCGAAGGGCGCGCTGTGGGACAGGGCGGTCGCCCACTGGCGCACGCTGGTCTCCGACCCCGGGGCGAAGTTCGACAAGGTGGTGGCGCTCGACGCCGCGGAGATTCAGCCGCAGGTGACCTGGGGCACCAACCCGCAGATGGTCACCACCATCGACGGCAAGGTGCCCGACCCGAAGGACGAGCAGGACCCGGTGAAACGCGAGTGGATAGAGCGCGCGCTGAAATATATGGATCTCAAGGCCAACATGCCGATTACCGAGATCAGGCCCGACAAGGTATTCATCGGCGCCTGCACCAATTCGCGCATCGAGGATTTGCGCTCTGCCGCCGCGGTGGTGAAGGGCCGGCAGGTGGCGCCCGGCGTCAAGCTCGCGATCGTCGTTCCCGGCTCGGGCCTCGTGAAGCGGCAGGCCGAGGAGGAGGGGCTGGACAAGGTGTTCACGGCCGCGGGTTTCGAATGGCGCGAGCCGGGCTGCTCGATGTGCCTCGGCATGAACGACGATCTTCTCTCGCCGGGAGACCGCTGCGCCTCGACCTCGAACCGCAACTTCGAGGGCCGGCAGGGCCCGGGCGGCAGAACGCACCTCGTGAGTCCTGCAATGGCGGCGGCGGCGGCGATTGCGGGACACTTCGTCGACGTGCGCAACTTCTGAAATGCTTTGAGGGTTTTATGGAAAAGTTTGTAAAGCAGGAAGGGCTGGTCGCGCCGATGGACCGCGCGAACGTGGACACGGACGCGGTCATCCCCAAGCAGTACCTCAAGTCGATCCTGAAGACGGGCTACGGCCCCAATCTCTTCGACGAGTGGCGCTACCTCGACCATGGCGAGCCGGGCATGGACCACTCGAAACGGCCGGTGAATCCCGATTTCGTGCTGAACCAGCCGCGTTACCGCGGCGCCACCGTGCTGCTCGCCCGCGAGAACTTCGGTTGCGGGTCGTCGCGCGAGCATGCGCCGTGGGCGCTGCTGCAATACGGCTTCCAGGCGGTCATCGCGCCGAGCTTTGCCGACATCTTCTACAACAACAGCCTGAAGAACGGCCTCCTGCTCATCAAGCTGGACGCTCAGACGGTGGACCGGCTGATGAAGGACGTCCATGCAAACAAGGGCTACCGGCTCGCGGTCGATCTCGAGCAGCAGACCGTGACGACGCCCGCCGGAGAGCACATCAAGTTCGACATCGATCCCGCCACCAAGGTAAACCTGCTGAACGGGCTCGACGAGATCGGACTTACGCTCAGGCACGCCGACGAGATCAAGGCGTTCGAGGCCCGGCACAAGCAGGAGCAGCCGTGGCTCTTTTCCTGAGAGCGGCGAGAAGCGAGAAGAGAGAGGAGAGAGGCGTCACGACCATGCGTCCGGGCGGCTCGACACGGGCGAGCCGATTTGACTCCTCTCTCCTTCCTTCTATCTTCTCTCGCCCTTCACGATGAAGATCGCAGTTCTGGCTGGTGACGGCATAGGCCCCGAGATCGTTGCCCAGGCGGTAAAGGTTCTGGGGGCGCTGGGCCGCGAGGGGCTTGGCGTCGAGCTCGAACGGGCGCCCTTCGGCGGCGCGGGCGTGGACGCGCACGGCGATCCCCTGCCCGAAGCAACGCTCCGGCTGGCGCAGGCGGCCGACGCCGTGCTGTGCGGGGCTGTGGGCGGTCCGCAGTACGACGCGTTGCCGCGCCCGCAACGTCCCGAGCAGGGGATATTGCGCATACGCAAGGAGCTGGGACTATTCGCGAACCTGCGTCCGGCGGTGCTCTTCCCGGAGCTGATGGGCGCGTCGAGCCTGAAGCCGGAGGTGGTGTCGGGGCTCGATATCATGATCATCCGCGAGTTGACCGGCGACATCTATTTCGGCGAGCCTCGCGGGCGGCGCTCGAGCGCACGCGGCGAGCGCGAGGGCTACGACACCATGCTCTACTCCGAGCCGGAGATCCGCCGCATCGCCGAAGTGGGTTTCCAGACCGCGCTGAAGCGCGGCAGAAAGCTCACTTCCGTGGACAAGGAGAACGTCCTCGAGACCAGCCGGTTCTGGCGCGAGGTGGTCGTCGACGTGGCGAAGAAATATCCGGCGGTTGCCCTTTCGCACCTGTACGTCGACAACGCCGCGATGCAGCTCGTGCGCAATCCGAAGCAGTTCGACGTCATCGTCACCGGCAACATGTTCGGCGACATTCTTTCGGACGAGGCGTCCATGCTGACCGGCTCGATCGGGATGCTGCCCTCGGCCTCGCTGGACGCGGCGGGCAAGGGCCTGTACGAGCCGATCCACGGCTCGGCGCCCGATATCGCCGGCAGGGACCTCGCCAATCCTCTCGCGACGATACTCTCGGCCGCCATGATGCTGCGTTATACGTTCAACAAGGACGAATGGGCCTACCGGATCGAGAACGCGGTCAAGTCGGTGCTAGCCCAGGGCCTGCGCACGGCGGATATCCACGAGGCGGGCACGCGCAAGGTCGGCACGCGGGAAATGGGCGACGCGGTGGTCGCCGCTCTTTGAGGGGCATGGGTGACGGGTCATGGGTCATGCGCGGGCAGGTCTTGTAGTTTTCACGCAGGACGCAACACCCATGCCCCATGACGGCTCAACAGCTTGATAGAATGCGATATTCGGCATTCGGACGGTCTTCATGAAGAACGTGGGCATCATTGGGTGGCGCGGCATGGTCGGCTCGGTGCTGGTGGACCGCATGCGGGCCGAGCGCGACTTCGACCTGGTCGAGCCCGTGTTTTTTTCGACGACGCAGGCCGGCGGCAACGGCCCGAAGATCGGGAAGGCGACGGCGCCGGTCGCGGATGCACGAGACCTCAAGGCCCTCGCCGCAATGGAGATCCTGGTTTCCTGCCAGGGCGGCGACTACACGTCGGAGATTTACCCGAAGCTGCGCGCGGGCGGCTGGAACGGGTACTGGATCGACGCCGCCAGGACCCTGCGCATGAACGACGATGCCGTGATCGTGCTCGATCCGGTGAACATGCCCGTCATCCAGCGCGCCCTGGCGCAGGGGATCAGGAACTACATCGGCGGCAACTGCACGGTCAGCTGCATGCTGATGGGGATGCATGGCCTCTTCGAGCACGATCTCGTCGAGTGGATGACCTGCATGACCTATCAGGCCGCGTCGGGAGGGGGCGCGCAGCACATGCGCGAGCTGCTGGCTCAATTCGGCCTCATCAACGCAGAGGTCAGGGAATTGCTCGCCGATCCCGGGTCGTCCATCCTGGAAATCGACCGGAAGGTGCTCGCGAAGCAGGCCGACGGCACGCTGCCGATGGAGAATTTCGGCGGGGTGCCGCTCGCCGGCAATCTGATCCCCTGGATCGACCGGGACATGGGCGATGGCGTATCGCTCGAGGAATGGAAAGGCGGGGCCGAGACGAACAAGATACTCGGGCGCGGGACTGCCTTCGGGACCGCCGCAACGCCGATCGACAGCGTTTGCGTGCGCGTCGGCGCGATGCGCTGCCACAGCCAGGCGATGACGATCAAGCTCAGGAAGGACGTCCCGCTCGATGAAATAACCCGCATCCTCGCCTTGGCCAACGAGTGGGTGCGCATCGTGCCCAACGAGCGGGAGCGTTCGATGCGCGAGCTGACTCCGGCTGCCGTCACCGGCCGCATGCACATTCCCGTAGGACGCTTGCGCAAGCTCTCGGTGGGCGGGGAGTATCTGGCGGCGTTCACGGTCGGGGACCAGTTGCTGTGGGGGGCGGCGGAACCGCTGCGGCGCATGTTGCGCATCCTGCTCGCCGCGGAAAGCGGCGACCCGGGCGCACCGGCACGTCAACGCGCGGCGGTGGCGAACGCGTAGCGACATGGCTCATGCCGATTGGATTTCGAGTCCGCGGGGGCGAAAGCGGCCCGGCGTATCCCACTGAAATATGATTAAGAATCGTTGCATCAGGCAGGACACTTAAAGCAATTAGTAGCTTGCATCGCTAACTGTTTGATGTTAGTCTGATTGCCCCTCAAAAAAAGGGAAGGAAGCCGCTGTGCGCCAATTCAACGTCAGGGCATGGCTGATAGCGCTGTTGATTGCGCTCGCCCCATGTATTGCAAACGCGGTTGGGTTGGGGCGGCTCACCATGCTCTCGGCGCTGGGCGATCGGCTCGATGTGGAAATCGACCTGGTGTCGGTAACCAAGGAGGAACTCTCGACCTTAAGCGCGCGCCTCTCCGGTCCCGACGCCTATCGACAGGCCAACCTGCAATACAACGCCGCGCTTGTTGGCGCGCGCGTGAGCATAGAGCGGCGTTCCGGCGGGCAGCCGTACGTGAAGATCACTTCCAGCCGGCCCGTCAGCGAGCCGTTCATAGATGTGCTGGTGGAGCTCACGTCGTCCTCGGGCCGGCTGGTGCGCGAATACACGGTTCTGGTCGATCCGCCCGGTACCCCGCCTGCCGCAGCGACCGCTGCACCCGCGCCGCCGCGTCCTGCTCCGACTGCCGCTCCCACACCGCCCGTCGCCACACCGGCACCATCGGCGGCGAGGAGACCGGCGGCGTCCGCCCCGGCGCCCATGGCCGGTGCGAAAGAGTACGGCCCGGTCAAGCAGGGTGAGAACCTCTCGTTGATCGCGAGGAGCGTCGCGCCGGAGGGCGTAACGCTCGAGCAGATGATGGTGAGCCTCTATCGCAGCAATCCCGATGCGTTCATCAACAAGAATCTGAATCTCGTGAAGGCCGGACGGATACTGCGCGTTCCGGAGAAGGACGAGGTGGCGACAGTTGCCCCCGCCGAAGCGAGCAAGGAATTCCGCGCGCAAGTGGCCGACTGGAACGCGTACCGCCAGAATCTCGCCGGTTCGCCTGGCACGGCGCGCGCCGAAGGGCGCACCACCGCAACGGGCCGGATCACGACCAAGGTCCAGGACAAAGCCGGCGGCGAGCCCAAGGACGTCGTGAGGCTGTCGAAGGGCGCGCCGGCGGGGGCGGAGGGCAAGGCGCGCAGCACCGCCGACCGCGTTCGCGCGCTCGAGGAGGAGGTGCTGGCGCGTGACAAGGCGCTCTCGGAAGCGAACGAGCGCATCAGCCAGCTCGAAAAGACGATCAAGGACATGCAGAAGTTGGCCGAGCTGAAGAGCCCCGGTATGGCGGCTGCCCAGCAGAAGGCGGAGCAGGCCGCGAAAGCCAAGGCGGAACCGCCCGCGCCGGCCCCTAAACCCGAGGCCAAGGCGGAGGCGCCGAAGCCTGAACCCGCGCCGGCACCCAAGCCCGAAGCCAAGGCGGAGGCGCCGAAGCCTGAGCCCGCGCCGGCACCCAAGCCCGAAGCCAAGGCGGAAGCGCCGAAGCCCGAACCCGCGCCCAAGCCGGACGCGGTTGCAATAGCCAAGCCGGACGCGGAGAAAGCAGCGCCCGCGCCGGATGCGGCAAAAGCCGAAGCACCGAAAGCCGCGGAGGCCAAGCAGGAACCGAAGCCGAAGGCCGCGCCGCCACCACCCCCACCGCCGCCGAGCATGATGGATCAGATCATCGAAGCGGCGACCGATCCGTTGTACCTCACCGCCGGCGTCGGCCTCATCGCGCTCGGCGGACTGGCATTCTGGATGGCGCGCCGCCGCCGCGGTGCGGATGCCGTGGAGCCCGAGGCGAGAAAGGCCGCGCCGGTTCTGGGCAGGACCCCGGCAACCGCGGCCGCGGACACGACAATGACGATGCCGGCCGCGGCGATCGCGGCGGCGACGGCAGCGCCGGCGGCGGCAGCGGCGATAGACGAAGTCGATCCGCTGGCCGAGGCCGAGGTCTACATCGCCTATGGCCGTGACGCGCAGGCCGAGGAGATACTCAAAGAGGCGCTCGCCAAGAATCCGAAGCGCGAGGATGCGCAGCTGAAGCTGCTCGAGATCTATTCCGCGCGCAAGGACAAGGATTCGTTCAACAAGGTTGCCGCGGAGTTCAACAAGCAGACGGGAGGCGCGGGGGACGGCTGGCTCGCCGTGGCGGCGATGGGCTACGCGCTCGATCCGAACAATGCGCTCTACGAGGCCGGCAAGCACGCGGCCCCCGCAGGGCCCGCTCCCGGCGTAGCGAGCGATCTGGACTTCGATCTGGGCGGCGATAACACGGGCGCTGCCACCGATATCACGCTCGATCCGGGTCTCGGCCAGCAGTTCGCCCACGCCAGCACCGCGGTGCTCGACGCGTCGGAGCTGCGCAGCCAGGCCGCCGAAGCGCAGAAGGAGGCGGAAGCGACGGCGGCGCCGCTCATGCCGGATTTCTCGCTCGATATTCCCGCCGCGGGACAGGAGCCGGCCGCCACCCAGACCGACATCGCGCTCGAAGCCGTGCCGACGCAGGACGGCCACATGATCGATTTCCAGATCGAATTGCCGAAGGACGAAACCCCGGAGACGATAGCGCCGACGACGGGGGCCGAGGCGCCGGTGACCGACGCCGGGCTCGATTTCAAGCTCGATATTCCCGACCTGGATCTCGGCGACAAGACAGCGGCACCCGAGACGATCGGCGGTGGCGAGAAGGACGGGCATTGGTACGACGTTCAAACCAAGTTCGATCTCGCCAAGGCATACCAGGAGATGGGGGACAAGGACGGCGCCAAGGAAATCCTGCAGGAAGTCATCAAGGAAGGCGACGTCGAGCAGCAGTCACAGGCGAAGAAGCTGCTCGAAACCCTCGCTTAGCGGGCACCGCGCGAGATCGAACCGCGACAGTGCAAGCTGTCGCGGTTTTGTTTTTCTGACGTCCGGAAGCAATGGAATCCTCATGCGTATCGCGCTCGGAATCGAATACGACGGGAGCCGTTTCTGCGGATGGCAGACCCAGCCGCAGGGCTGCGGCGTGCAGGACGCGCTGGAGCGCGCCCTCTCCGAGATCGCGGGGGAGACGGTGGCGGCGACGTGCGCCGGACGCACCGACGCCGGCGTGCACGGACTGGGGCAGGTGGCGCACTTCGATACCGTTGCCGAGCGGCCGCTCGCGGCATGGGTGCGGGGAACGAACGCGCTCATGCCGGCGGCGGTCGCGGTGACCTGGTCGCGTGCCGTGAGCGAGGACTTCCACGCGCGTTACGCCGCGCGCTCCCGGACCTACCGTTATGTGCTGCTGAACCGCGGCGTGCGTCCCGCCGCGGACCACGGCCGCGCCGGCTGGTGTCATGGGCCGCTCGACGTGGAGCGGATGCAGGCGGCGGCGCGACTGCTGCTGGGCGAGCACGATTTCAGCGCGTTCCGCGCCGCTGAATGCCAGGCGCGCACGCCGGTGCGCACGCTCGCCCGTCTCGACATCGTCCGGCGCGGCGACTACGTGATTCTCGAGGCCTGCGCCAACGCGTTCCTCCACCACATGGTGCGCAACATCGTGGGCACGCTCGTCTACGTCGGCAAGGGCGCCCAGCCCCCGGAGTGGGCAGGCGAGGTGCTTGCGAGCCGGGACCGCGCCCGGGCCGCGCCGACCTTCGAGGCTGCCGGGCTGTACCTGTCCGCCGTGGAATATGATGCCCATTGGGGCCTGCCCAGCGCGCCGCACATGGGACTCGCGGAGTTGTTGAAGGGTCATGCGTAATGGGTCATGCGTCATGCGTAAGGGGCAAGGGCTTTATGCCCATGACCCCTGACCCCTGACCGATGACGGACTTATGGCAACGGCAGTAAAAATCTGCGGCATCACCCGCCTCGAGGACGCACTCGCGTCCATTCGCGCCGGAGCGCATGCGATCGGATTCGTGTTCTACCAGCCCAGCCCGCGCTACATCGCGCCTGCGGCCGCCGGGGCGATCCTGCGCGCGTTGCCGCCCTTCGTCACGACCGTGGGCCTGTTCGTGGACGCGCCGCCGGACGAGGTCCGCGCGGTGCTCGCGCGGGCTCCCGTTCAGCTGCTTCAGTTCCACGGCGCCGAAGCGCCCGAGTACTGCCGCCAGTTCGCGCGGCCGTACATGAAGGCAGTGCGCATGGGTTCCGAGGTGGATTTGCTACAATACGCGCGGGATTATCACGATGCCAAAGCGCTGCTGCTCGACGCGTACGTCGAGGGACTGCACGGCGGCAGCGGGGTGCCTTTCGACTGGGGACGCGTGCCGGAGCGGTTGCCGCTGCCCGTCATAGTGTCGGGCGGATTGACGGTCGAGAACGTCGGCGACGCGGTGCGGCGGGTGCGCCCGTCCGCGGTCGACGTGTCGAGCGGCGTCGAGTCCGCCAAGGGCATCAAGGACGCCGCCCGGATCGCGGCCTTCATCGCGGGAGTGCGCAATGCGGATGTATGACCTGCCGGACGCGGGCGGCCATTTCGGACAGTACGGCGGCGTGTTCGTGTCCGAAACCCTGATTTTCGCGCTCGACGAGCTGAAGGCAGCATACGATCACTACCGCACGGATCCGGCATTTCTCGCCGAATTCGCGTCCGATCTCAAGCATTACGTCGGACGCCCCAGTCCCGTCTACCACGCCCGTCGTCTCTCCGAGCGTTGCGGGGGCGCGCAGATCTACCTGAAGCGCGAGGACCTGAACCATACCGGCGCCCACAAGATCAACAACGTGATCGGGCAGGCGTTGCTCGCGCGTCGCATGGGCAAGCCGCGCGTGATCGCCGAGACCGGAGCGGGCATGCATGGTGTCGCCGCTGCCACGATCGCCGCGCGCTTCGGCATGGAGTGCGTCGTCTACATGGGCGCGGAGGACGTCAAGCGGCAGATCCAGAACGTCTACCGCATGAAGCTGCTGGGCGCGACCGTGGTGCCGGTCGAGAGCGGCTCGAAGACGTTGAAGGACGCGTTGAACGAGGCCATGCGCGACTGGGTCACCAACGTCGAGAACACGTTCTACATCATCGGCACGGTCGCCGGGCCCCACCCCTACCCGATGATGGTGCGCGACTTCCAGACGATCATCGGGCGCGAGGCCCGGGAGCAGATGGCGGAGCTCGCGGGACGCCAGCCGGACGCCGTGCTCGCCTGCGTCGGCGGCGGATCGAACGCGATGGGGATCTTCCATCCGTACATCCCGGACGAGAGCGTGCGGTTGATCGGGGTGGAAGCCGCGGGATACGGCCTGGAGAGCGGCAAGCACGCGGCGACCCTATGCGCCGGCAGACCCGGCGTGCTGCACGGCAACCGCACCTATCTCCTGCAGGACCAGAACGGGCAGATCGTCGAGACGCACTCGGTTTCCGCGGGACTCGACTACCCGGGCGTGGGTCCCGAGCACGCCTGGCTGAAGGAGAGCGGTCGCGCGGAGTACGTTGCGGTGACCGACGAGGACGCCATTCGCGCGTTTCACGACCTGTGCCGGCTCGAAGGCATCATTCCCGCACTGGAATCGGCGCACGCCATCGCGTACGCGGCGAAGATCGCGCCGCGCATGGGGAAGGACCGGATCCTGCTCGTCAACCTGTCCGGCCGCGGGGACAAGGATATGCATACGGTCGCCGAGAAATCCGGCATCAAGCTCTAAGGGGGCTATGCGCGCTTCCACTCAGGAAAGGCGAGAGGCGAGAGGCGAGAGGCGTCAAAGCCCGAGCTCTGCGCCCGTCAGCGATCTTTCTCCTCTCTCCTTTCTCCTCTCTCCTCTCGGCGCGGCGATATGTCGCGAATAACGACCACCTTCGACGTGCTGAAGCGGCAGGGCCGCAAGGCCCTCATCCCCTTCTTCACCGCCGGCGATCCCGAACCGGCGCTCGCGGTGCCGATCATGCATGCGCTGGTGAAGGGTGGCGCCGACGTGATAGAGATCGGCGTCCCGTTCTCGGACCCGATGGCCGACGGTCCGGTGATCCAGCGCTCGAGCGAGCGAGCGCTCAAGCACGGCGTCTCGCTGAAGGACGTGCTCGGGTTCGTCTCCGAGTTCCGGAAGCGCGACGCGGCCACACCCGTCGTGGTATTCGGCTATGCCAACCCGATCGAGTCCATGGGCGTGGAACGGTTCGCGGACGCGGCCCGGGGGGCGGGCGCGGACGGCGCGCTGGTCGTCGACTATCCGCCGGAGGAGGCGCGCACTCTCGCGGGCCTTCTCGATGCGCGCGGCCTGGACACCATCTTTCTCCTTTCTCCGACCACCACGGACGCGCGCTTGAAGCAGGTCGCGGCGCTGGGCCGCGGCTATCTTTATTACGTGTCGCTGAAGGGCGTCACGGGGGCAGCCAATATCGATCTTGCCGACGTTGCGGAACGCGTCAGGCGCATCCGGGCGCTCGTCAGCCTGCCGGTCGGAGTGGGCTTCGGCATTCGCGATGCCGCGACCGCCCGCGCCGTCGCCGGCTTGTCCGACGCGGTGGTGATCGGCAGCGCCCTCGTACAGGAGATCGAGAAGGCGCCTCGGGACTCGGTGACGGCCGGCGTGGAGCGGTTCCTCGCGCCCATTCGCGACGCAATGGACAGCCTCGCGCAGGTCAAGACATGACAGTCACAGCCGTGCTATGAGCTGGTTGCAGAAACTCCTTCCGCCGAAGATCAAGCGCGACGCCAGCGCCCCGCGGAAAGTCGTCCCGGAGGGCCTGTGGAGCAAGTGCGAGGCGTGCGAAGCGGTGCTCTACCGCGCGGACCTCGAGAAGAATCTCCACGTCTGCCCCAAGTGCGCGCATCACAACCGTATCTCGGCGCGCGAGCGGCTCGACTGTCTCCTCGACCGGGAAGGCCGGTACGAGATCGGCGCCGAAGTCCTGCCCGTGGATACCCTCAAGTTCAAGGACAGCCGGCGCTACAGCGAGCGGCTGGAGGAAGCGCGCACCGAAACATCGGAGGAAGACGCGCTCATCGTGATGCAGGGCGGCATCAAGGCGATACCGGTCGTGACCGCCGCGTTCGAGTTCCGCTTTCTCGGCGGCTCCATGGGTTCGGCGGTAGGTGAGCGCTTCGTGCGCGGAGTCCAGGCGTGCCTGGAGCAGCGCTTGCCCTACATCTGCATCACTGCCAGCGGCGGCGCCCGAATGCAGGAGGGGCTCCTCTCGCTGATGCAGATGGCGAAAACGTGCGCCGTCCTGACCCAGCTTGCGCGCGAGCGCCTGCCGTTCATCCCCGTGCTGACCGATCCCACCATGGGCGGCGTCTCGGCGAGCTTCGCCATGATAGGCGACGTGGTCATCGCCGAGCCGGGTGCCCTCATCGGTTTCGCCGGCCCGCGGGTGATCGAGCAGACGGTGCGCGAGACGCTCCCGGCGGGCTTTCAGCGCTCCGAGTTTCTCCTGAAGCACGGCGCCATCGACATGATCGTGGACCGCCGCGAGATGCGCGACAAGCTTGCGACGCTGCTCGCTGTGCTGCTCAAGCAGCCGCCGGCCGGGTAGCCGGTCCAAGTTGCAACCTCGAACGCTTCCGGACTGGCTCGCCTACCTCGAGCGGCTGCACCCGCAGGCCATTGCGCTTGGACTGGACCGGGTGGAGCGCGTAAAAAACTCGCTCGGATTGAATCCCGGCTTTCCCATCGTCACCGTCGGGGGCACGAACGGCAAAGGGTCGGTCTGCGCCATGCTGGAAGCCATGCTCCACGGCGCCGGTTACCGCGTCGGCTGTTATACCTCACCCCACCTGCTGCGCTACAACGAGCGCGTGCGCATCGGCATGCGCGAGGCCGCCGATCGCGATCTGGTGCGCGCGTTCGCGGAGGTCGAGGCGGCGCGTGTGCGCGGAGGCGGAAATACGGCCGACGCGCAAAATCCCGGTACTTTCGATGGCGGATCGGAGGCCGTGCCGCTGACCTATTTCGAATTCGGCACGCTCGCTGCCCTGTGGCTGTTCGTGGAGCAGAGCGTCGAGGCGGCCGTGCTGGAAGTCGGTCTCGGCGGCAGGCTCGATGCCGTGAACGCGTTCGACGCCGACAGCGCCGTGGTGGTGAGCGTGGACCTCGATCACATGGAGTACCTCGGCGGCGACCGCGAGTCCATCGGCTTCGAAAAGGCGGGCATCTTCCTCCCGGGGCGCCCCGCGATCTGCGCCGACCCGGAACCGCCGGCTTCTCTCAAGCGGCATGCAGCCGGGATCGGCGCGAAATGGCTCGCGATCGGCGTCGATTTCGGTTACGAGCGTCAGGGGAGCCAGTGGCGGTACTGGGGCCCGGGCGGCAAGCGCAGCGGGCTGCCGTATCCGGCGTTGCGCGGCGCGGTCCAGCTCGCGAACGCGTCGGCCGCGATCACCGCGCTCGATACGCTGCGTAGTCGTCTGCCGGTCGCGGCGGGCGAGTTGCGCTCGGGCCTGTTGAACGCAGAGGTGGCGGGCCGCTTCCAGGTCCTGCCGGGCCGGCCGGCCGTGATCCTCGACGTGGCGCACAATCCGCATGCCGCGCGCGCGCTGGCGGCGAACCTGCGCGGCTTTGAGCGCGGCGGGCGCACGCTCGCGGTATTCTCGATGCTGAAGGACAAGGACGTCGCGGGCGTGATCGAAGCGGTGAAAGGGGTCATCGATCACTGGTTTATCGCCAGCGCAGCCACGGCGCGTGCCGCGAGCGTGGAGATGCTCGCGGAGAGGCTCGCGGCGGCCGCAGCGGGGAGTGCGCTCACGCGCTGCGAAAGCATAGCCGCTGCCTACGCGCGAGCCTGTGATACGGCTGCAGAGAATGATAAAATTCTGGTGTTCGGATCGTTCTACACCGTGGCTGCGGTGATGGAAGCACGCGCCGAGAGCGCCTGATACGATGGCGAGACCGATTAGCGACGAAGAGTTACAGCTCAAACGGCGGGCCAGGCGGCGCCTGATAGGCGCCATCGTATTGGTCGCAGCCATCGTGGTGGCGCTGCCGATGGTGCTCGACACCGAGCCCAGGCCGATCGACGGCGAAATCAGCATCAAGATCCCGCCTCCGGACTCAAGCAAATTTACCTCGCGCCTGGTGCCGGTTCCGCCCTCGGCGGAGCCCAGGTCGGCGAGATCGCCGGATGCGAAATCCGCGCCCGACGCGAAAGCTACGCCGAAATTCTCCGCGGCGGTGGGGGAAAAGGCGGATGAGCCGGATGTGCCGAAGCCGGCTGCGCCGGCACCGAAAGCCGCGCCGGCACCGAAAGCCGCGCCGCCCGCGGTGAAGGAAGCGCCGGACAGGACTGCCGCAGCCCCTCCCGCGCCCGACGCGAGCGAGCCGGCGACCCAGATGTATGCGGTGCAGGTCGTGGCGCTCGCCGATGCGGAGAAGGTAAAGCAGGTGCAGGAGCAAATGGCGGCTGCCGGGCTCAAGTCGTACACGGAAGTCGTGAAGACGGCCAAGGGCGACGTAACCCGGGTGCGCGCAGGTCCGTACCCGAGCCGCGCCGCCGCGGAGAAGGCGCACGATCAGCTGAAGACGCTCGGGCTCTCCGGCAATATCGTCGCTAAATGACCGTTTTCGATTACGCCGTGATCGCCATCATCCTGCTCTCCGTTCTGATAAGCGTGATCCGCGGATTGGTGCGCGAAGTGCTGGCGCTCATCGCCTGGGCGGTGGGGTTCATCGCCGCCAGCGTGTTTGCCGCCGATATCGCCGGGCTGCTCGCGCCGGAGGTGCCGGACGAGAGGCTGCGCCTGCTGGCGGCCTTCGTGGGGGTGTTCCTGGCGGTGCTGCTCGCCATGAGCCTGCTTGCGATGCTCGTCTCGAAGCTGGTGAAAGGCGCCGGCCTCGGACTCGAGGACCGCATGCTGGGGAGTGTGTTCGGCCTCGCCCGGGGTGCGCTGATCGTGACGGTGCTGGTTCTCGCCGCGGGACTGACCGCGCTGCCGCGGCAGCCGGAATGGCGCGATGCGCTCCTCTCCGGCCCGTTCGAAGCGCTTGCCGGCCATATCAAGTCGTGGCTGCCGGCGCGACTCGCGCAACGCATCACGTATGATTGAGCGCAAAATACAGCCGGTGCTCTGCCCGTTCTCATTGCCACGGACGCCAAGCTCATGTGCGGGATAGTCGGGGTCGTTGCCAGGGACCAGGTGAACCAGCTGCTCTACGACGGCCTGCTGGTGCTGCAGCACCGGGGCCAGGACGCGGCCGGCATCGTGACCGCGGACGGCCCTAAATTCCACATACACAAGGGGCCCGGCATGGTGCGCGACGTCTTCCGCACCCGCAACATGCGTGCGCTGGTGGGGTATTCCGGTATCGGGCATACGCGTTACCCCACGGCGGGCTCCGCCTGGTCGGCGGCCGAATCGCAGCCGTTCTACGTCAATTCCCCGTTCGGTGTCGTGCTCGGACACAACGGCAACCTCACCAATTCCGAGCAGCTCCGGATAGAGTTGTTCCAGCAGGACATGCGCCACGTCAACACGAACTCCGATTCGGAGGTGCTGCTGAACGTCCTGGCGCACGAGCTGCAGGAGAACGCGACCAACTACAGGCTGGATCCGGCCACCATCTTCGCGGCGGCTTCCGGAGTCTACCGGCGCTGCCGCGGCGCCTACGCCGTGGTCGCCATGATCGCCGGCTACGGGCTGCTGGCGTTTCGGGACGCTTTCGGCATCCGGCCCCTCGTCATCGGGCGCCTCGAAACCGAGCGCGGCTACGAGTACATGATCGCCTCGGAGAGCGTCGCGCTCGACTCCCTGGGCTTCCAGGTGATGCGCGACGTGGGTCCGGGCGAGGCGATCTTCATCGATCAGGACGGTGTGTTCTACAGCAAGCAGTGCGTGCCGAACGCCACGCTCAATCCGTGCATATTCGAGTTCGTGTATCTCGCGCGTCCGGACTCCGTAATCGACGGCATCTCGGTCTACGAGACCCGGCTGAGAATGGGGGAGAGCCTGGCCGACAAGATCACGCGCCAGCACAGGCATCTCGACATCGACGTGGTGATCCCTATTCCCGATTCCAGCCGCCCCTCCGCGATGGAGCTGTCGAAGCGGCTGAACCTTCCGTACCGGGAGGGCTTCATCAAGAACCGCTACATCGGGCGCACTTTCATCATGCCCGGACAGGCGATCCGCAGGAAGTCGATACGGCAGAAGCTGAACGCGATCGAGATGGAGTTCAAGGGCAAGAACGTGCTGCTCGTGGACGACTCGGTTGTGCGCGGCAATACCAGCCGCGAGATCGTGCAGATGGCGCGCGAGGCGGGCGCGCGCAGGGTGTTCTTTGCCTCGGCCGCGCCGCCGGTGCGCCACCCCAACGTCTATGGCATCGACATGCCCACGCGCGAGGAGTTGATCGCCTTCGGGCGCACCGAGCCCGAGATCGCGCGCGAGATCGGCTGCGACGAGCTGATCTACCAGGACCTCGAGGCGCTGCGGGAGGACGTGCAGAGCGTCAACCCGAAAGTCACGAACTTCGAGGATTCGTGCTTCAGCGGGGTATATATCACCGGCGACGTGACCCAGGCGTACCTGGACGGGGTGGAGGCGAAGCGCCGCGACGGCGCGAAGATGGCCGAGTTCGAAGAGGAGAGTGCCCAGCTCGACCTGGGGCTCGAAACCGTCTAACGAGACGGGAGACCAGAGACTGGAGACTGGTGTTCCTGGCTCTAGTCCCTAGTCCCCAGTCTCTAGTCCCTGACTGCCGGCTTGACATCCACCCGATGCCAGAGTAACTTCCCCTCCGCGCCGATTTGAGGATCAGCTTGCGGGCGCGTTACAAATACAGCTAAAGCGAGACGGGGAACCCGGTCCGCGAAAGCTGATCGGGTTTTTTGCGTTTGGAGCATGAAAATGAAGACCGGATTCACCACCACGATCCTGCATTCCGATCTCGAATTTCCGATCGAGCACTACTCCGTCCACAAGCCGATGCACATGGCTGTGGCGTACGGCTATCCGGATTCGCGCGACCTGGTGAAGGTCTTCAAGAACGAAATGCCCGGTTATGCCTACGGGCGCCAGGGCAACCCCACCACGGCCGCGCTGGAGGCGAAGGTCACGAAGATGGAAGAGGGGATCGCCACGGCCTGCTTCAGCACGGGCATGGCGGCCATCGCCGCTACCTTCCTCGCGCTGCTTCGCGCCGGTGACCACGTGGTATCGACCTCGTTCCTGTTCGGGAACACCAACAGCCTGTTCGGCACCTTCAATACGCTCGGCTGCGAGGTGAGCTTCGTCGACGCGGCGGACGTGGCGAACGTGGAGCGGGCGCTGCGCCCGAGTACGCGGATGGTGTTCGTCGAGACCATAGCCAATCCCCGTACGCAGATCGCGGATCTTGCCCGCATCGGAGACCTGTGCCGGAGCCGCGGCCTGCTCTATTTCGTGGACAACACGATGACCTCGCCGTGGCTGTACCTGCCGAAGCGCCACCACGCGGGCCTGGTCATCAACTCGCTCACCAAGTACATCGGCGGCCACGGCAACGCGCTGGGCGGCGCGGTGACGGATACGGGCCTCTACGACTGGACGCGCTTTCCCAACATCTACGAGAACTACAAGAATACGAAGCCCGCGACGTGGGGCATTCTCCAGATCCGGAAGAAGGGCCTGCGCGACGTGGGGAGCACGCTGGCGGCGGAGCCCGCGCACCGCATTGCGACGGGCGCCGAGACCCTGGCGCTGCGCATGGACCGCTGTTGCGCCAATTCGCTGGCCCTTGCTCGTTTTCTTGCCGCCCATCCGAAGGTGACGAAGGTGTATTACCCGGGCCTCCCGGACCACCCGCAGCACCGCCTGGCCGGCGAGATCTTCAAGGGCTACGGCGGGCTGATGGCCTTCGAGCTGGCCGGCGGGATCGATTGCTGCGACTTCCTGAACCGCCTGAAGCTCGTGATCTCCTCGAGTCACCTGGGCGACAACCGGACGCTTGCGATTCCGATCGCGCAGACGATCTACTGGGAGATGGGCGAGGAGCGGAGGAGGGAGATGGGGATCTCCGAGTCGCTCATCCGGGTTTCGGTGGGGATAGAGGACGAGGACGACCTGATCGGGGATTTCAGGCAGGCGCTGGGCTGAGGCAAAGCTTCACCGCCAGGGACGCGGAGGACGCGGAGTAAGGCGCAGGAAAGCTTCACCGCCAAGGACGCTCAGGGCGCGAAGGGAAAATAACCAGATTTACTCCCAAGATCGCCAAGACAACGCCAGGGGTGGCAAGTGGAGAAAGTCCCGCAAGACACACGTGTGACATTTCCTGCATTCCGACACTGAGTGTAGTGGTTCTGATGTGGTCCGACCTGCTGATTGCAAAGAGCAGGGCTAACGTCCGCGGTGAAATGCGCGTGCGAGCGACGCTCGCTTGGCGTCATTTTCGACCGCGCGGTTAGGCAGCAGGTCAATCATGCCGATCCTTGGGTCTAGTTCGGCCTATAAGCAGGGCCATTGAAACTGCCAGCAGCGACACCAGAGCCATGACCTCCCACCCGTCGCTCTTCGATCGATAGGCGCGATGTCGTCGCAGCTGACTCGCAACGAACTCGGTTATATTCCATGGCATGGCACTGGACAGCGTCAGAAACCTTGCCCGAACGCGTCGTGCATCGAATGGGCCATCAGGCACCATAAACCCTGCTCCTTGCGAGCCCCACCAAGCATCCTCATCGGTTGCCCGGTCATTAGCAAGCCAATGCGTAAAATCATTCGCGGATTTCCAGCGAACAATGCGCTCTATGCGATGCTTGTCATAAGACAATTGAAAGAAAAGCGGTTGGTCGGCCGCATCGGACCAGACAATGAGATCCATCTCGTGTGAAAAAAACCATCTCCGCCTCGGTTCACCCGGAACCTGCTGGACATTTCTGATCTCGTACAGGGTTTCCTCGGGTAGATTCAAGGCTATTCGCCGGCTGCCTAACCTTTAATGGATCGACGACATTCGATTTATCACGGTACGCCTGCCACCTGACGTGCGTCAACGCGCGGAGGTAAACCGTCGCGCAGCGTCCGGATTTACCCGGATTTAACTGCGCCTTATCTTCAACTGCAGCACGCAGTGCGGCCCGAAGCGTATGGTCGCGTCCGAGTCGACGAGGTACGCCTGCCCCTTGGGCAGCTCCTCGTCGTTCACGAACGTGCCGTTGCGCGACTTCAAGTCCCGCACCCACACGCCTTCGGGGCAGGGCGTCAGCTCGGCGTGCTTGCGCGAGACGTGGAGATAGGGCTGGAGCTCAGACGCGAACAGGCAGAAGCGATGATCGCGTCCGACCTTGAGGCGGTCCGTGAGGTCCATGGTGAAGCCCCACGGCCATTCGACGGCGGCCTGTATCGACGGCGCCTCCTGCTCGGGGAGCGGCACCAGCTCGGCGGCTGCCGACCTGCGCGGCGGGTTGGTGCTGGAAGCGACCTTGGCGCCGCCGCGAACCAAGGCGCTCTCGCCCTGCCGCAGCAGGTCCGCCATTTCGCCGGGCTGGAAAAAGCTGGTTTCGAGGTGGCGCCGAAAATCCGCCGGGTCGCCGCCCGCCGGGGGGGCGCCGCCCTCTGCGAAATCGTCCGGCACCGAGTCGGAGGAAACGGGCACCACCGCGGCTTCCGCTGCCAGCCCGGGCCGGATGGAAAATCCACTGGCCAGGAGCTGCGCCTCGATCGCGTGGATTACGTTCTGCGCCTCGATCACCGCCTGCGTGACCTGGCGCCGGTAGATTTCGGCAAGCTCGGCATCGGCGCCGTCGTCCTCGGGCGGGAGCTCGAGGAACCTGCGGAAGGAGAGGCGGTCCTGGACGGCTTCAAACAGCGCCTGCTCGGACAGGCCATACCAGCGGGCGAGCAGCATCATTTTCACTGCCGCCTGCGGCACTTCGGAATGAATCCGGACGCTTATCGCGTGTACCAGCGGGTCGAGCCGGTACCAGTCGATCAGCCGGTCGACCTGCGACAGGAAGTTCTCGGATGTTCCTTTACCGAACATGTCCATACGGGTGGGTCCCCGGCCAAGTTTACTCCAAGATTCAGGCGCACCGCGGCCGGGACCTGACCCGTCATGGTACAGGACATAAAGGCCGTCCCTTCGTTCGCTGCCGGCCTCGCCGCTTTCCCTTCGTCATCTTCGTCCTGCCGCGGTCCCTGCAGAAATTCACAGCGTAAGGGCAGCACAGCCGGAAGCGTCGCAGCGCAGACAACCGCCCTGCTCGTACCAATCGGGCAGCACCCACCGCTCGCATTCGTGGCCGTCGACGACGTGGACGTGGCGCGCCGGGCGATGCGTGTGGCCGTGTATCAGGCGCGGGTAGCCGTGCGCGCGTAATACGTCCTCCACGGCGGCAGGCGCGACGTCCATGATCTCGGTGGTCTTCAGTTCCTTGGCGGCCTCGCTTTGCGCCCGCAATCCGAGGATCTGCTTCCGGCGCTCGGCGAGCGGCTGCCCGAGAAAACGCCGCTGCTCGATGGGGTCATGCGCGTAGGCGCGGAATTTCTGGTAGTCGACATCGTCCGTGCACAGGGTGTCGCCGTGCATGACGAGCGTTTTCGTGCCGTACAGATGGAGGAGCGTCGGATCAGCGAGAATGTCCGCGCCGCAGCGTCGCGCAAATTCCTGTCCCAGCAGGACGTCGCGGTTCCCCTGCATGAGGTGGAGTGCAACGCCCCGCCCGGCGAGCGCGGCGAGCGCAGCCGCAATCGACGCGTTGAACGGCTCGTCCCGGTCGTCGTCGCCGACCCAGTATTCGAACAGATCACCGAGGATATAGAGATGCTCGGCGTGGACGGCGGTTCCCGTCAGAAAGCCGAAGAACGTCTGAACGATGCGCGGGCGCTCGGGGGATAGGTGGAGGTCCGAGACGAAGATGCTGTGCATCTTCATTCAAGGATGAAGGATGAAGGATGAAGGATGACCGAAATGCTCTCCGGCGCGCGCATGATTGTGTGCGCGCACTTCATCCTTCCACTTTCCACGTTCATCCTTCCGAGATTTCCGCCTTCTCGATGACGACGTCCTCCACGGGCACGTCCTGGTGCATGCCGCGCGATCCGGTCTTGACCTTCTTGATCCGGTCCACGACGTCCTTGCCCTCGGTCACCCGCCCGAACACGCAATAGCCCCAACCCTGTGGCGTCTGACCGGTGTGGTTCAGGAAAGCGTTGTCGGCGACGTTGATGAAGAACTGGGCGCTGGCGGAGTGCGGGTCGGACGTGCGCGCCATGGCGACCGTGTACGGGCTGTTTGCGAGCTTGTTGCCCGCCTCGTTCTGCACCGGCGCGCGGGTCGGCTTCTGCTTCATTCCCGGCGCGAACCCGCCGCCCTGGATCATGAAGCCGTCGATCACGCGGTGGAACACCGTGTTGTCGAAATGGCCGTCCTTCACGTACTGGAGAAAGTTTCCGACCGTTTCGGGAGCGCGCTCGGCGTCGAGCTCGAGGGAAATGACGCCGTGGTTGGTATGCAGTCTGACCATGTGACTCCTTCGTAGAGTGAGGGCTATTTGCCGCCTTTCGGCGTCGCGCCGGGTTTCGCGGGTTCACCGATCACGCGGGCGCTTTCGATGACGACAGGCTTGACCGGCACATCGCGATGAGGTCCCGGCCCGGGACCGGTTGCAACCTTTCTGATGCGCTCGACGACGTCCATGCCTTTCACCACTTTCCCGAACGCGCAGTAGCCGTAGCCCTGCTCGGTGGGGAACTTGAAATCGAGCATGGCGTTGTCGACCACGTTGATGAAGAACTGCGCCGTCGCGGAATGGGGATCCGAGGTCCGCGCCATCGCGATCGTGCCGACGGTGTTCTTCAAGCCGGTTTCCGCCTCGTTGCGGACGGGGGCCCGGGTCTTCTTCTCCTTGAAGTCGCCGCCGAAGCCGCCGCCCTGGATCATGAAGTCGGAGATGACGCGGTGAAAAATCGTGCCGTCGTAGAACCCGTCCTTCACGTACTGAACGAAGTTCTCCACGGTCTGTGGAGCTTTCTCGGGAGAAAGCTCCACAACAATAGTTCCGAGACTGGTCTTGAATTCAACCTGGGGAGCGGCCGCGATAACTATCGTGGACAGGAAAAGGGAGAAAAGAAACGCTGCAAGTTTAGCCATGGATATCTGTGGGACCGATTGTCGAAATAAGGATGGAGACCTTCTATCAGGGTGCTGCGTGAGGGACCGCGAAGCTGCGCCTCACGCAGCACCCTCATGGATGATGCGCCACGCCCCGCCTTCCCTGATCCAGTACAGGCGCTTGCGCATCCGGTTCTCGAGATTGCTGCTCGCGTAGATCTGGTCGAGCGTGACGACCGCGAGATCGTCTCTCCCCGGATACAGGTATACGCTGACCTTGTCGAGCTTGACGTTGATCCATGTCTTGCTCGAGTTGACGGACCGCTTGTGGGCCGCCCACTGCTCGAGATCGAGCTTGCCCGAGGTGAAGCCGGGCGCGTAATGCTGCAGGTAACGCCCGGTGTCCAGGCTTTCCCAGTCGCGACGCCAGGTCTCCAGCCCCTGCGCGAGCTCCTCCCGCAGCACCCGCATGGCATCCGCAGCGACCCATTCGATGCCGTCCGCGATGATGACCGGCGTGAGACCGATCTGGAGATTGCCGGCGATCGCTTCGAGGTCCTGGTTGGTCAGCACGACGCAACCGTCGCTCGAACGTGGCGGGCGGCTGTAGGTGTCCGACGGCGTGCCGTGCAGCCAGATGCCGAACCCGTTGCGGCCCTGG
>Ga0111539_10001654_pt1 | contig 29754 bp, 24 predicted proteins | sample RhiMethybrSRZTD1_FD_79667 | JGI IMG/M metagenome (GOLD analysis project Ga0111539, IMG submission 79667) | Populus rhizosphere microbial communities from Tennessee, USA - Rhizosphere MetaG P. TD hybrid SRZTD1 (version 2) (version 2) | ecosystem: Host-associated > Plants > Roots > Rhizosphere >...
CCCGACATCTTCTTGATCTCGTCGAGGTTCGCCGAGGCGACCTTGGCGGCGAAGACCGGCGACTTCTGATACACGGCCCAGAGCATGCCGGGCACGGTGAAGTCGATGCTGAACACCGGCTTGCCAGTCGTGATCGCAGCGGTGTCCACGCCGCGCATCGGCTTGCCGATGATCTTGTAGTCCTTCGGATCCTTCAGCGGCACCATGCTGAGCATCGGCACCGGCTTGGCCGCAGCGGCTGTCGCCAGCTCACCGTACCCAGCCGAGCGCTTGCTCGCGCTGTGCATCACGCGACCCGAGGCCGTCGTCAGCTCGCTGACCGGAACGCTCCACTTGTCGGCTGCGGCTGCGAGGACCATCTGACGGATCGCCGAACCGACTTGGCGCATCGGATCCCAGTTGGTTGGGGTCGCGGTGCTGCCGCCGGCCACCTGCGCGCCGTACTTCGACTGATCCACGTCGGCTTGCACGACCTTGACGCTGCTCCAGTCCACGTCGAGCTCGTCGGCGATGATCATCGGCAGCATGTTCTTGATGCCCTGACCGATCTCCGGGTTCTTCGACGTGATCGTGACGATACCGTCCGGCGCGATCTTCACGAAGGCCAGCGCGTCGTAGCGCACGGCCGCCGCTCCGGGAGGTCCCTGGGCCAGGAGCTCGGCGGGATCGAGATGAAGCGCGATCAGCATGCCGCCACCGGCAGCAACGCTGACCTGCATGAAGGAGCGACGAGTCACAAGATTTTTCGTCATGTCTCCTCCTCTACTCTGCGCCGGCGCCCTGCGCCGTCGAGGTCGAGCGTGACGTCCCGAGAGACGCCGCGCGGTGAATGGCTTCGCGAAGGCGCGTGTAGGTTCCGCAGCGGCACAGATTGCCGTTCATCGCGGTGTTGATCTGCGCGTCAGTTGGTTTCGGCGTCGATGACAGCAGCGCCGCGGCTGACATGATCTGACCCGCCTGGCAGTAGCCGCACTGCGGCACGTCGAGTTCCTGCCACGCTTGCTGCAGTGGATGCGAGCCGTCTGGTGACAGGCCTTCGATCGTCGTAATGGCCGCACCGGCCGCCGCCGATACAGGTGTCTGACAGGCCCGCTGCGCGCGTCCTCGCACGTGCACCGTGCACGCGCCGCACTGGCCGATACCGCAGCCGAACTTGGTGCCCTTGAGGTTCATGACGTCTCTGAGTACCCAGAGCAGCGGCATGTCTCCGGGGACGTCGACCGTGGTGGTCTTCCCGTTGACGTTCAATGTGAAAGGCATAAGGTGGCTCTCTCGGAAAAGTGATCGTGAGGATACCGAAAGATCTGCGAGGTAATTAGACGGGACTCCCCGCACGAAAAGCAAGCACTGTAAAGCAAGCAAGGTCAATGCAACCAAAGTCCGGCATAATGAATGTGTTCCAGGGAAATACGATGCGCTGGCTGGCTTCGTTGACGGCGTTCGCCCTCCTGACGGCACCCGAGGTAGCAACCCAGAACCCGACGGCCGACCCACCCACCCCGTCTGTCTTGGCCACAGGGATTTCGGTGCCGACCGTCTCGGTTGATGCGCCGAAGAGCTTCGACGACTGGCTGGAGGATCTTCGGACTGAAGCGCGCGCGAAAGGTTTCAGTGACGGGCTGATCGACGAAACGCTGGTGGGACTGACTCCGCTCGAGCGCGTCATTCAGAGCGACCGCAGTCAGGCTGAGCTCAACCCCGGCTTCTCACGATATTCGAACGCCCGGATCACCAATTCGATGGTGACCCGAGGCAAAGACCTGATGGCCGAGTACAAGACGCTGCTTCAGCGCACCGAGCAGGAGTTCGGCATACCCGCGCGCGTGCTGGTCGCATTCTGGGGCATGGAATCGCGCTACGGCCGCATCCAGGGATCCATTCCGGTATTTCAGGCGCTGGCGACGTTGGCGTGGGAGCCGCGTCGCGCGACCTATTTCCGTGGTGAGCTTTTCAACGCGTTGACGATGGTGCAGCGCGGGCATATCGACGCTGGCACCATGAGGGGCTCGTGGGCAGGCGCGATGGGCCAGACGCAGTTCATGCCATCGAGCTATTTGAAGTTCGCTGTCGATTTCGACGGCGACGAGCGCCGCGACATCTGGGCGTCCACGCCTGACACGCTGGCGTCGATGGCCAACTTCCTGAAAGGCTTTGGCTGGAAGAGCGACGAGACGTGGGGCCGCGAGGTGACGATCAACGCCGATACTGCCCGCGCGATCGCGACCATTCCGAAGCGAACCGAAGGCTGCTACGCGCAGCGCAACATGACCGAGTTTCGTCCGCTCGCCCAGTGGCGGAAGCTCGGTGTGCGCCGTGTAGACGGCGGCGCGCTGCCCAAAGCCAACATCGAAGCGGGCCTGGTCGATGTCGGCGAGCGAAAATTCCTCGTCTACTCGAACTACGACGCCATCATCGCCTACAACTGCGCCCACTACTACGCCTTGACGGTTGGGCTACTCGCCGATCGATTGAGATAGATCGTTCAGACGCCAGCGGTTGATTTGCCCGTCAGATAGAAAGCACCCGTCGGCGCCGGGACCCCACCCTCAGGTTCAATCGTCACCGCGACAGTCACTGGCCCCGTGACATCAACAGGCGTGCGGAATATTCCGACGCCTCGGCCGGTTTCATCTGGTGCAACAAGTCCGGCGCTCACAGGCGGTCCGCCGGCGACGAGCCACACTTGATAGATCTTTCCCGCGGGCAGCGGCGGCAGGTTGTTCGCCGCGAACACCATTCCGCTTTGGCGGCTCCACAACGCTCGACCGGCTGCTTGCGGCGCAGCGGGGGCGCCCTGCAGATCGACGCGAATCAGATCCGTCGCGGCGAGCACCGCCATCGCCGACTGCGTCTCGAACGCAACCCTCCGCGCATCGACCATGGCGCGATCGGCAGCAGCCAGACGCGTCTGCGCGACCTCGAGCCGTGCTTCGAGATTCTCGACGCGCGTGCGGAGGTTCATCGCATAGAGAACCGCAGCGGTTGCAATAGCGACGCACGCGGCATAGGCGAGCCAGTCCGCCATCCGCCATCGCGACGGCATGACCGGCTGGCTCGCGCGCGCCTCGCGCGCGCCAACAGCCAGGAGCACGCGATCGCGCAGCGCGGCCGGCGGCGTGACGAGTGGCACCGACTGCGCGAGGCCGGCCGTCACGCGGCCCAGCGAGCGAACTTCAGACGCGCAAATCTCGCATTCAGCGACGTGGGATTCGAACGCGCGGCGCTCGTCGGGCTCCAGCGCACCAAGGACGTACGCGGGAGCGAGAACGACCAGCTCGTCGTGCCTGCCGCTCATGCGCCTGCTCCCGAGACCACGCTGTTGAGCGCATCCCGCAGCCGGAGCATCCCGGTACGAATGCGCGTCTTCACAGTGCCGAGCGGCTCGTCGAGCCGTTCGGCCACCTCACGCTGACTGAGCCCTTCGAAATACGCCAGCTCGATGGCGACGCGTTGCAGGACCGGCAGCTCGGCGAGCGCACGGCGTACGGCCGTCGCCTCTTCGCCGGCGATCAGACTTCGCACGACATCGGACGGCTGGGAAAGCGCCCGGTCCACGTTGTCTACGTCCACGGCCTGTCCTTCCGGGCGCACGCGCCGCGCGCGAAGGCGATCGATGGCACGGGTGCGCGCCATGGTCAGCAGCCATGCGGCGACCGAGCCGCGAGCGCGATCGTATCGCGCGGCCTGCTGCCAGGCCTGGACGAACACGTCCTGGACGACGTCCTCCGCTTCGGACTCGTTCTGGACGATGCGGAGAACCAGGGAGTAGACGAGGCGGGAATGGCGATCGTAGAGCTCAGCGGCGGCCGCGGCATCTCCTGCGGTCAGACGGTCGAGCAGACCCCCATCCCCGGCGTCGGCTCCCGCCCGCTCGACACCCGGCCCCGACAACGCGGCCAGCAGCCACATCCTGAGAGAGCTTACGTCAGGGATGTGAAATTGGATTGGATTGATCTGCCGGGTCTAAAGAACAAGACCCGGCCTACGCTGTTACCGATCTCCGCCAAACGTCACGGTTACTCCCGCGCGAATCGTGAATGGCAACGACGGGAATCCAAAGGACGCCTCGTAGTCCTTGTCGAACAGGTTCTCGATGCTCGTAAAGATTTTGACAGCCCGATGGACGAGATACGACGCGCTCAGATCCACCTTCTGATACGCAGGATCGAGATCCTGATTGGGCAGCAGCAACGAGTTGCCAAAGAACTCATCGCTCAGGAACGTGCTGTCATCGCGCTTGCCGGCGAAATACGCGGTGAGTGCCACCGCCGCCGGACCATTCGTGTAGCTGACGAACAGCGTGCCCGAGTTCGCGGGACGACGGAACGGCCGCTCGCCAACCAGAGGCGAGTACTGACCGATCGGCACGTTCGGGAACGCGGGATTGGTGACCGCGCTGGCGCTGAATGCTTGCGTCACCTCGGCGTCGAGATAGGTGTACGAGGCGCCGAACCGAACGACACGACCGATCGCTGCGTCGGCGGACAGCTCAAGGCCCTGCGCGTCGAACGACTGCGAGTTGATGTACGCGCCAAATGCCGTCGCCGCCGCGACGTTGGCCGGCACGCCAGCCCGAACCAGTCCGGTACGGCTGAGAAATTCGATCAAGTTCTCGAACTCGTTGTTGTAATAGCCAATCCTGGCGCGGTATTGGCCACCGCCGAATCCCTGTTCGAGGGCGATGTCCCAGCCTCGGCTCTTCTCGGGGCCAATTGGTGACACGCTCGCCGCCAGCGGCGTGCCCTGCACGAGCTCGAACAGCGCGCTCTGCTGCTGGCCCACGCTCGGCGCCTTGATCCCCTTGCCGATGTTGAAGCTGACTTTGGTATCGCCCAACGCGGCGGCTGACGGCTGACGGAGATACACGGCGGCCGAAAACCGCGGCACGGCCTGGTTGCCAAATACTTCGTTGTGCTCAACGCCGATACCGCCACTCAGATACGCGCGATTCACCACCGACGCGCGAGCCTCGACGAACGCACCGCCGTTGTTGCGCGTCACCGTCGGGTCGTCGTCAGGATCGGCGTAGCCCTGCTCGCGATCCCAACGTGCGCCGCCGGACACCGCCACGTTCGGCGTCACTTGAATGGAGGTCTGACCGGATAGCGACCGCCGCGTGCTGCGGCTGTCGAACGTGGACGGATACGTGCCGCCGAAATCGAGAATCGCGCGGCCGGTCACTGTCTCACCGTTGGCGCCCGTCAACGTGACCGTGTTGCCCAGATAGTTGGCGCCGAAGCCGAACGGGTCGAACGGTGTTCCCGTCGGCGTCGGGTTCACGTACCCCGTCGTCATCCCGGTGCTACCGAAACGAATCGTGCCCTGCCAGCGATTGCTGATCTGCGAGTCAACGGTTACGGTTCCGTACAGCAGATCGCTGTCCTGCGTGGAATCGTCGGCGACTTGATAGAGCCTGAACGCGTTGGCGCTGCCGAACGTTCCGTCGATCGCGCGCAGCGTGCCACTCACATTGGTCCCGCCGCCGACCGCCACACCGAAGCGCCCGGCGTACGTGCTGCGGTGATATCCGCTGTTGGGAATGTTGTTGTCGGTTGTGAAGTACGAGTACTGCGAAAAATAGTCGTAACGGCCCACCGCGCCACCGAGCGAAATCGAATTTCTGAACGTGCTCATGTTGCCGCCGTCGATGCCGTACTCGAACAGCGGCACGCGCGATGAGCCACGCCGCGTGGTGATGTTAACCACGCCGGTCATCGCATCGCTCCCATAGACGACGCTGTTGGTCTGGCGCATCACCTCGATGCGATCGACGCCGGCGGTGTCGATTTGCGACAGGTCGAAGCCGCCGCCAATGTCGTTGGCAGGCATGCCGTCCATCAGCACTTTGGTGAAGCTGGAGTTGCCGCCGCGCAGGAAGAGCGACGTCGTGCCGCCGCGCTGGCCGGTCTGCACGATCTGCGCGCCCGGCACCAGGCGCAGCGCCTCGAGCAGGTCAGGCTTGTTGATCGCCTCGAGCGTCGCGCTGTCGATCACCGTGACTGGCGCGCCCGTCTGCGACTGCAACACCTGCCCCACCTGCGCCGTGACGACGACGTCCTGTTGCAGCGTCCCCACCTCGAGGACCACTTCAACGGTGGCCCGTGTGCCGGGACCCGCATAGACCGGTTCGCTCATGCGCGTCTGGAATCCTTGCGCCGTCGCGCTGACCTGATATCGACCGGGCGCAAGGTTGGAGAATGTGAACGTCCCTTCCGCGCTGCTCTTCGACTCACCCGCCTGTGAGCCATCGCGCGTCAAGGTCACGAACGCCCCCGGCACACGCGCCCCCAGCGTGTCCACCACCTGGCCGCTCAACGTGCCCTGCTCTTGCGCCGACAAGCCTGCGGCAAGGCAGACCCACAACCATACGGACACCACCACTCGGACTGCTCGCATCACGTGTGTCATTGGACTGGCAATTAAATCCGGTTTCAGCGCGGCAGGGCCTGAAGAGTTTCTGAATTCTTTGTCAGGATGCGTCCAGCGTCGCGACGCACGTTTTCGCGCGCGTCATCCTGACGCGCACCTCAGGCTTCTTCCCAGCGGAATCGGGCAAGGGTCAGCGCCGCAAACAGCACGGCAAACCCGAGCAGGATGACCGTCGGCATCACAGCCGCGCCGATACCAAGGCCGCGCCATGTCATCGCGTCGAGACCGTCCACCGCCCACCGCGCGGGAATGACCACGGTGAGACGCTGCAGCCAGGCAGGAAAGACGAAGGACGGCACCCACGCGCCGCCGAGCATCACCATGATCAGCACCGCAAACCCCGCGACGCGCCGCGTCGCGGCTGCCGTGCTGCCTACGGCGGCCACGAGCAACCCGAATGTCGCCGCCATCATCGAACACGCGACGGCGACTGCTGCAAACCCGAGCACGCTGCCGTGTATCCGCACGTCGAAAACCAGCATCGCAAATGCAAACGAGACGACCAGCGTCAGCAGCGTGATGATCGTGCCGCTCGTGCCGCGCGCGGTGAGAAACGTGAACCGCGACAGCGGTGCGCTGCGGAACCGCTTCCAGATCCCGCGCTCCCGCTCGAGCAGAATGCCCGTGCCCAGGTCGATGGCCGCGAACAGCAGGAACTGGATCCCCATGCCGGCGAACGAATGCGCGTAGCCGTTGTACTGCGCGTTGCCCCCGGCGACGACTGCGTCCTCTTTGACGTCGTACGGCACAGTCAATCCTCCGCCGCCGGTGCCCGTGGCAGAGGACTGCTGATTCAGTCGCTGAACGGACAGGAGCAAGGTGCGCAGCGTCTCGCGCGAATCTGCCGGCAGGCCGCTGGCATCGAGCTGGCTCAGCGTCTCATTGACGATGGTGCGACCTTGCGCACCGCCGAATACTTCATTCCCCACGGCTTCCATGACGTGGCCGGTCAGCACGCCACGCACCATCGCCAGCTCCGCGCCGCGCGAGGGATCGAACAGCAGATCGACCTGCGGCTTCGCACCACGCGCGAGGAACGCGCGGCCCGCGGCATCGCCGAACTGCGGCGGAACGATGACGGCCACGGCGACGTCGCCTTTCTGCACCGCGCTCCTGGCCGCCTCGACGGAAGGCGTAGTGACGGCCAGATTCTTGTCGGCCTTAATGCCAGCGACAATGGCTTTCGAGATCGCGCTGCCGTCGCGGTCGACGATGGCAATCGGGATCTTTGCCGCTTCGGAGTCGTTGTCACCACCGCCTCTGAAGATTGATCCGAAGAACGAGGCGATGGCGATCGGCACGGCGAAGGTGAGAATCACCGCTCGCCGATCGCTGAAGAACAACTGGAGGTCCTTCCGCACGAGCGCGACGAACGCACCAAAACCCATCAGTCTCTTAAGCTCCGTCCAGTCAGGTTCAGGAACAGTGTCTCGAGCGATGCGGTGCCGTCGGCGCCGGCGGGCACCCGCGCGCGCAATCCGGTGAGCGTGTCGTCGGCCAGCACGTGACCGTGGTCCATGATCACGATTCGGTCGGCGAGCCGCTCGGCTTCTTCCATGTAGTGCGTCGTGTAGAGCAGCGCCTTGCCTCGCGATTTCAGCTGCTCGAGATTGTCGAAGATGGCGTTGCGGCTCTGGGGATCGACGCCGACGGTTGGTTCATCGAGCAGCAGGATGTCGGGATCGTGCAGCAGTCCCGCGGCCAGATTGAGCCGCCGCTTCATGCCGCCACTGAAGGTCTTCACGCGGTCGCGCGCGCGATCGGCGAGACCGACGAGCCTCAGGGCCGAGTCGATGGCGTCATCGAGTGCCGTTCCGGAGAGCCCGTACAACGAGCCGAAGAGACGCAGGTTCGCCCGGGCCGTGAGCTCGTCGTAGAGCGCCAGGTCCTGCGGCACCAGGCCAAGCCGCCGCTTCACCGGATCGCTGTCGCTCGAGACCGCGGCACCTCCGATGGTGACAGCGCCTCGATCGGGCGTGACGAGGCCGGCAATCATTGACACCGTGGTGGTCTTCCCCGCGCCATTCGGGCCAAGCAGCCCGACGAGCTGACCTCGCTCGACGCCGAATGAGACGCCATCAACGGCGCGCGTCGCACCAAACGACTTGTGAAGACCCGTGATCGCCAGCACGTTCGTCGTGAATCTCTCTACGGACGCTGGTCGGTGGTCGTTCCAGGGCCGCTACGGAATCGCCTGGAAGAAGACCTCCGCAGTGCCTTCATGCACTTTCACTGACGCCGGAATGTACTCGGTCCAGGCCAATGCGAATCCGGTCCGGGACGGGCGGATCGCTGGAACGAGAGACCACATCGAGTTCTCGGTGATCCGGCGCGACGGCTCACGCGCTGTGCCGTTGCTGTCGAACGACGTGAAATACACCTCATGCTGGCCAGGCGTCTTGTCCGACCACGCCAGTCCGAGCCGATCGCCATTCCACGTCAGGTACGCGCCAATCGACTCACCGGGCGTGCTGGTCACTCGATGCGCGCGGCCCTCGATGTCTCCGGTCAGATCGCGCAACTGTCCAGTTACCAGATAGACCTCGACGTTGCCGTCTCGCTCGTCCTGCCACGAGAGCGCCGCACGTCCGTCCGCAGCGATCGCCAGAGACGGATACTTCGACGGCGCGCCATCGTCTTTCGTGAGGCTTCTGAGCGTGACCTGTGAGCCCTCGATCACACCCGCATAGACCTCGCTGGCGCGTGTGGACACCTCGGCATCGAACACGACCCACGCCGCGCCGTGCCCGTCGAGAGCGGCGTTGAGATTCCATGTCGTCTTGCTGGCGGCGCCCAGAGCACGCGGCATACCTCGCGGCCGGCCGTCGGCATCCCACCATCCGGCGACGACCGCTTCGCGCCCGCCGGCCTCGGAGCGGATCCAGGCACAGAAGATCGTCTGGCCGTCGCTGAGCACGATCGGATTACGCGTGTCGTCTCCGAGCGTCTGCACCCATCGATTGGTGCCATCGCCGGTCCACACACCGAGCTTGGCCGTCTGCTGTCCCTCGTCCGACTGGTCGTACCACGCCACGACCAACGCATCACCGAGCGCGTCGATGCTCGCTTCGTACGAATTCTGGGGGCCGTTGGTGAGACGCCGTTCAGGACCTGCCGGGCCGCCATTGGCATCGAGCAGTCGCATGTAGATTTCGCCGTTGCCGTCGCGGGTGTCGTACCAGGCGACGGCGAAGCCGTCACGGAATGGCGTGAGCGCCGTCTCGTAAGCGCCCTTCAGGCTGTTGCTGACTTGGGAGGGCTGCGCGGCCGAGCACGCGGTCGCGAGGACGCACAGGGCGATGCCGTAGCGCATTAGCGGAGGTGTCTCCGCTTCCATCGCCACACGACGAGCAGCGCGAGCACCGGCATCGACGCCCACAGCGCCGCGTACTCGTTCACGGCAGCATTACGCCTGGCGTTGTTGCGCTGTGCTTCCGTGCGCTGCTCCATCACATACCCTTCGAGTTGCCGCGCCATGCGGCTCGGCGCAGGGACCGTGGACAGGTTGGCAGCCATCTGCGCGTCGTTCTGCTGCGCGAATGACTGCATGCTCTGGGCCGCCGGATCGATCCCCTGTCCAGTGGCCTTCTCCATCGCGCGCTTGAATCCCTCGAGCGCCGGAACGGGCACGCCTGCCTTGAGCCCCTGCTCCATCACGTACTGCTGCAGCCGCGGATTGCCGCAGGTGTGCTCGGCGCAGCCGACACCGTGACGATTGACGCTGGCGACGTACTCCTCGAGCAATGTCTTCTGCGTGGCCGCATCGGCCTTCCAGTATCCCTTGCGAACCGTCTCGAGCATCCGCGCCGTGATGTCCTGATAGGCATACGGCGACTTCTGCTCGAAGAACTCCTTCATCCCGAGATTGTGCTTGTCCTCGACGTAGACGTCGAACGACTCCTTCCACATCTGGTCGGTGACCGTCTCCGAGACCGTCGCGTCCCAGCCCCACAGATATTCGACAAACGACCGCATTTCGCCAGCGCCGGCGTAGCCTTCCTTCTTCATCCCCTCGATCCACGTCGGGTTCACGTACCGCGAGCGGAACTCGGTGCCGATGAACTTGTCGATCGACGTCATCTCGGGATTGCCGGGATCGCGCGTGTTCGTGATCACCAGCTCGGGGCTCTTCTCGGTGCCGTCGATGTTGCGAATGGCCGTCGCCAGCCCGCCCATGTACATGAACATGTCGTCGTTATCGAGCGCACCATACAACATCGTCGAGCTGCTGTGGACGATCTTCTCGGTGCCTGATAGCGCGAGGCGGAAGACGTCCTCCATCTTCTCGCCCCAGAAGCCGTTGCCGTAACCGTGTCCGAGCTTGCGCAGATAGTCGTCGGCCATGCCCTTGTCGGTGTCCCAGGTGCCGCTCGCTGCGGTGATCGTCGAGGTGTTGAGATTGAACGTGCCCGGCGGCTCGTCGAAGATGCGGACGCCGGCGCGCCGATCGGCTTCATCCTCGGTGTAGCCACGCTGCACGAGAATCGCCTTCGTCTTCAGATAGTGATTGCGGACGTAGTTCTCGGCCTCCTCGATCGCCTTCACCTTCTGCACGGCCGTGTCCATCAACACGGTGACGTTGTTGAACATCCCTTCTGCCGCCGACGCAATGACGATGTCCACGCGGGGGCGTCCAAGCCTCGCGCGCGGGATGACGTCAACGTCCACAACCTTGCCACGCACGTCCCACACCGGCTTCGTGCCGAGCAGGTGAAAAATCTGCGACTCGAGCACGCCCTCGTGCCGCATCGTCTCGTCGCCCCAGATGACGAACGACACCTTCTCGGGATACTTGCCGTGCTTCTTCACGTGATCGGCCAGCATCTGGTCGGCGAGCTTCACGCCCATCTCGTACGACGCCGGCTTCGGCACCTTGTCCGGATCGATCCCATAGAAGTTCTTGCCGGTGGGATAGGCGTCGGGATTGCGAATCGGCTCGCCGCCGCCGCCACCACTGATGAAGCCGCCGTTCAACCCGTGCACCAGGTTGTCGAGCTCGCGCGCGCCTGACGTCACGATGCGGCGCTCCATTTCCTCGGCAAGAACCTTGGCCTTGTTCGGCAGCAGACTCCGGTCCACGCTGACGATGGCGTCGATCGTGGACTCGCGAAGCGGCTTGTCAGGGACGCGGCCGAAGGTGTGGAGACCGTAGGGAATGTTCTGTCCTTTGAGCGCGAGCAGGTGATCCTGGATTTCGTGAACAGCGTGATCGGTGAGGCTGCCAGGTTTCGAAAGCTCGAGACCGAGGTCCTTGGTGATGCCGAGCGCGATGACCTTCTCGCGTATCTGCTCCCCGACGGCCTTCGCCAGCTCGGGACTCTTATGGAGGCTCGTGTCGTAATCGTTGATTCGCTCACCTAACTCGGCCAGCTCGGGATAGAGGCCGCCCTTCTTGAACGGCGGCACCATGTGATCGACGAGCGTCGCCATGCTGCGCCGCCGCGCGACGAGTCCCTCGCCGACGACGTCCACGTTGTAGATATAGAAGTGCGGCAGATCCGCGATGAGCGCATCAGGCGCATCGTCGGGAGAGAGGCCCATGTCCTTGCCGTCGAGCCATTCGAGCGTGCCGTGCGTGCCGACATGAACGACCGCATCGGCTTTGAAGCCCTGGCGCAGCCATGCGTATGCGGCAACGTATTGGTGATGCGGCGCGAGATCCTTCGCGTGATACATCTTCTCGGCGTCCTCGCCCCATCCGCGCGCGGGTTGCGGAAGCAGCGCGATCTTGCCGAACTGCACGGCCGGGATGATCAGGCTGCCGCCGACGGTCATCAATCGTGACTTCCCGGGCTCACCCCAGTCCTTGAGGACCTTGGCCTTCAAGCCCGGCGAGAATGCGTCCAGCCAGCGCCGGTACTCGGCGACGCCGACGCGCACGGCGCTGCCTTGAGCCACGAGCGCTTCGAGCTCGCCGGACGCATACCCACCGACATTCCGCGACTTCTCGACCAGCGTCGAGAGCACTGCGTCGCCCGAGAGATCCGCCGAGCCGACGTCGTAGCCGTCCTGCTTCAGGCGACGCAGGACGTTGCCAATCGACTCGGCGACGTTGAGATAGCTCGCGCCGATGTTGGCCTTCCCTGCCGGATAGTTGTAGAAGAGGATCGCGATCCGCTTATCGCGGTTGGCCGTGCTGCGCAGCGCCGCGTACTCGGTGGCACGGCGCACCGCGAGCGACACTTGCTGCAGCATCGGCTTGCGCACGACGATCGTCAGGCCGGTGTCGGGGTCCTTGATCTTCTCCTGGCTGCCGACCACTGTCGGCGCGATCGTGCCGGCCAGCTCCGGCGTCGCCGCGTTGAAGGTGCCTTCGAACATCGACAGCCCCTGCGCCGATGATCGCCACTCTTGCTCGGAACGTCCGTAGAGGCTGATCAGATTGATGACCGGGACATCGACTTTCGCGAGCGCGAGGGACGAGTCGGGTGCGGCGAAGTTGAAGTTGAAACCCAGAACAGCATCCACGCGCGGCTTGCCGGACGCATCGATCAACAGTCGCTGCGCAGCCACCGCACCGGGGTAACCGAACATCGGAATCGCTTCGGCGCCCTGCCGTTCGATCTCGGCGATGACGGCGTCGAGCAACTCAGTCTCGTCGCTGTAGTAGGTGGCTTTGTAGAAGCTGACGGCGATGCGCGGCGCGCCGGGACGCACCTTGCCGTTGGTCGTTCGCCAGGCATCGAACTCGTCCCACGTCGCGAACACCCGCGACTGCTCGGCGATGGGCGCGGCTCGAGGATCACGTTGCAGGGCCGGTCCTTTCGGACCGGCCAGCGCCGGGTAGTAATAGCCAAAATCCAGACTCCGCTGCGGCGCCGGCAGTACCAGTCCTTTGACGCCCGCCAGCGTCAAGGCGTACTTCATGAGGCCCAACTGATTAGAGAACCCCATGTGCGCCCAATACGCCCGCGCCTTCTCGTCCCAGAGCGCACCCTGCCTGATGTAGGTTTCCTTGGGCAGCAAGCCTTCGCCGATCGCGAACACCCGTCCCGGGCGATCGCGCACCATGGCGATCAGATCGACCTTGTGCTCGGTGTTGAACCGCTCGAGCATCTGCTGGTTCATCGTGTCGAGCAGCAGCACGTCGGCCTGCTTCACGTCGTTGATGTTCACGTCGGGCAGTACCGACTCGGTGAGAAACGTGAGCTCCACCTTGCCGCGCAGGTCGGGGCGCTCTTGGAGCAGGGCCTTGAAGGCCTTGAGCGTGCCGGGCAGGTTGCCGTCGGAGTAGAGGTACGCGAGTCGGATCGGCTTGGTCGTTCCGGACGGACGGGCCCCACGTTCCTGCGCGCGGCTCCCGACGGTCATCGCGAGCGCGACGACGATCGCAAGGCTAGCGAGCCGACGCATCAGGCCCCTCGGGCACGTAGATGATTTGCCCGTTCGCCAGACGATACGCCGTGCCGAGGCGTTCGCCGTCGCCGGTCGCGGTCGTGCCGCTCACCTTGTAGGCGGTGATCTGCGTCCCCTTCTTGACGATGATTTCGCGCTCGCCCTGCGCGTTCGTCTTGACCATCGTCACCTCGCTCTTGGCGTCAACGAGGTCGCCAATGCGGTAGACCGAGAACAGCGTCATCATCAGGCCGACGATGAACACCACCGAGACGTCGAACAGATTAGCGATTCCCGAGAGTGGATCCTCTTCGGGAATCTCTTCCGGCGACGGGAGGTGAAGAAATCGGGCCATCAACTCGCCTCCACCGTTCTGAGTTCTTCGTTCTTCGTTCTTAGTTCCTGCGCGATATGCTCCGCGATGAAGCGCTGCTCGCGGATGGTCTCGTTGACCCACGACTGCCGCGCGGCGGCGACGACGTAGGCGAGCGTGCCGGTGGCGAGGCCGATGATCGTCGTCGTGAAGGCGACGACCATCTGACCGGCCATAGCCTCGAGGTTGCCGGTGGCCAGCGACGCGAGCGATGAGCCCATCGGAATCAGCGTGCCGAGCAGCCCGAGGCTTGGTCCGACCTTCACCAGCACGCGCGCGGCATTGAGGCTGTGACGGAGCCGCTCTTCGCTTTCGAGCACGAGATGCTCGAGCCCGCCGGCGTCGATGCGGTGTTCCTGCCGCGCCTCTTCGACGTCGGCGATGAGCGCGCGCAGCAGCGACGGCAGCGCGCGGCGGCGCGGCTCGGGTGCATCGAGCGCGCTTCCGCTCTTGAGCCACGTGGTGACATCGAAGCCGCGGCGTTCGCGAATGCGCGCCACATAATCAACCAGACACGACCCGGCCATGAACACCGCGGCCGCCACGCACACCCAGAGCAGCGCCATCACCGGAAATCGGAGGACTTGTCCCAGCGCGAAGAGCCCGTGTTCGAGGGCTGCCAACAGGTTCACCGGCGACTCCACAGGGAATACACGGCGCCAAGCGCCGTGGCCGTGAGGACGAGCGCCAGCGTCCACATCGGGATGGGCGTCACTGGACCCGCCTTCGCAGGCTCAATCGTGAGATTCGCGGCGGCCTGCCAACCGTCGATCACTCCAGGCAGGATCGCCACAACGAGACCGAGCAGGCAGATGCCGAGCAGCGCGTCGTCCCGGATCACGTCCGGAGCAAACGACGGGCGTACGCGTGTCAGCCACGCGACGGCCGCGATCAGGAGCGCCGGCGCAGCCATCGCACTAATCGGATGGAGACCCTGAACTTCAATCATCGCTGTCAGAATGCCGCCAAGTGCACCGCCCCACGCCGCGCAGGCAACAGCCAACCTCGGTTTGAAGAGGAACGCGACCGCCGCGACCGCCGACACCACACCGACCCAGGCCGGATCGGGCAGATGTTGTGGACGGGTCGCAATCGCCGCGATTACAAAGCCCGCCGCAGTTGCGGCGAGATCGCGCGGGCGCCGCGCCGCCGTCGCCGCGTGCACGACGGCCCCAAAGGCGCAGAGCATCCACAGAGCGTGAAAACTGAGAGTCACGCGAATACAGTCTCAGGCTGAACTGGTCAAATCAGATCGTAGTTGCTGAGGGCGGCCAGCCCCCTGAAGAGTCTCTGAACTTTTTGTCAGAATAGACCGCCTCACAGCGAATGACCCCCAGGTCGCTCAGCCTGCATTCTGCGCTTCTCGCCGGGTACCACCTCCTGGCCATCGTCCACACCTACCCGCTCGTACGCCGTCTCGCCACGCACCTTCCCGGCTTCGGCCTCGGTGACAACGTGTCGTTTGTCTGGAACGGCTGGTGGATGCGGGAGGCGCTTGCTTCTTCGTCCGCGGACTTCTTCGCGAGTGCACCGATTCAGGCGCCGCTGTTTCCCTCGCTCGTCCTGCACACGCACACTGCGCTCGCGGCGTTTCTCGGCGCGACGCTGCTCGGGCCGCTCTCGCCGATCGAGGCCCAGAACCTCCTGCTGATCGTCTCGCTGGCGTTGAACGGCATGGCCGCATACGCGTTGGCGTGGACTGTCAGCGGCGCACGCGTGCCGTCGATCGTCGCTGGCGCGCTGTTCCTCGTCTCGCCTGCCGTGACCGCGCGCTTGATGAGCCACTTCAATCTGGTGATGGTATGGCCGCTGGCGTTTGCCTGCGCCGCGTACGTCACCTGGTGGCGCGCGCCGAGTCTCAAGACCGCGGCGCTGATGGCGCTGGCGGCTGCATTGATTCCATACACCGACTACTACTACGCCGTCTTCTTTGGCATGTTTGCACTGGCCTACGCGGCGTCGGAGATCTGGGACGTGTCGATCGCGATCACGCGACCGGCGCACCCACGCGCAAGCCTGCTGCTGGCAGCGCTGTCCGCGCTCGCATATCTCGCAGCGATCGTGATCGCCGTCACTCCCGGGCGCGAGTGGATGGGCGTGTTCAAAGTCAGTATGACCGCGCCGACGAACGCGCTGATGATCGGCTGGCTGCTTGCCGTCGCCGCGCTGGTCTCGCGATGGTGGCGACGGGTACGCATCACTCGACGGCCGCCGCCAGAACGATCGGTCGTTCACAGCCTGGCCTTCGCGCTCGTGCTGTTCGTAGCACTACTGGCCCCGTTGATCGGGCCAGCCTTCTCATATGTGTCGTCAGGTGATTACGTCACGCAGGCTTCGTCGCTCAAAAGCAGTCCGCGCGGCGTCGATCTCGCGACGATTGTTCTCGGCCCACCATTTCAGGGCGTGGTCGGACCGCTCGTGCGTGGGATCTACTCGCGGTTCGGCATCGACGTGATGGAAGCCTCGGCGTGGATCGGCGTTGGAGTCGCGCTGCTGCTCGTGATTAGTGTTCGCGGCGCCGACTCGACGCGCGAGCTGCGTCGCTGGCTCGGAATCGTCGCGCTGTTCGCCATCTGGGCGTTCGGCCCGTTCCTGACCGTCATGACGACAAACACAGGAATCCTGCTGCCGCAGGCTGCAGCGCAGATCGTGCCGCTCGTCAACAACGCCAGGATTCCAGGCCGCGCGATGGCGATGGTCGTCCTCGCCTCGGTCGTCGTCCTCGCGCTCGCGTTGTCGCGACGGCAGCGGCCCGTTCCGCTGTGGCTGATCGCCACCCTCTCGGCAATTGCCATCGTCGAGTCGATTGGCGCGCCGTTGCCGCTGGCCGCGATGCCACGCCCGGGCGTCTACGCCGACATCGCCGCCGATCGCAGCTCCGGCGCGGTGCTTCCGATCCCATTCGGCGTCCGCGACGGCTTCGGCGAAAAAGGCCTGCTCGACGCCGAGGTCTTGCTGGGCCAAACGATTCACCGCCATCCGCTCGTCGGCGGGTTCCTGGCGCGTCTGCCGCCGCGGGTCTGGTCGTGGTACGAGCAGACGGAACCCTATCGCACCCTGCTCGCGCTGTCGGCACACGAGACGTTTGCGGAACGTCCGTCATGTGAGGCGGTCATCAGAGGGCTGCGCGCGGCGTCCGTTGATTTTGTCGTCCTGTATCGGACACGTGCGTCTGCGGCGGTCACCGACTTCGTCAAGCAACTGCCGCTTCGACGCGTGTCGCAAGACGATCACCGCGAGCTGTTTACGGTTGATCTGCTTCAACCAGGACCTTGCGGTCCCTCAGGGCAATGACGATGCCGTTGGCACGCTCGACGCCCGGCGCGGCGATTTCTGTTTTGATGTCGCGGCCCGCGGCCAGCCGCACTGCGTCTGGCAGCAGCTGATCGTAGGTGTCGGCAAACGACCGCCGCGAGCTGCGGTCATCGCGGAACCGCAGCCGGTCCACATCGGGACGCTCGCGCACGACGCGTCGGACGACGGCGAACGTGTCAGACGACAGCTCGGCAATCTCGACCCAGCGGACATTGCGCGACCAATAGACGGGCAGGAGCAGCACCGGAAGGATCACGGCGCCCGCTACCAACCGACGATGAGCAATTAGGCTCGTCGAATCCCATAGCTGCTGCAGGAGGAAGGCGGTGATGAGTGCCGGCGCGGCCGACGGCAGCAATGCATAGAGGCTCGAACGGTTCGGCACGAAGATCGTCAAAGCGAACGTTCCGACGAACCAGATCGCGCCGAGCAGCAGCACACGTCTGATCGACGCGGTCATCACAGGACGTCGCCAGGCGATCACGTGGGCAATGACGAGGACAATCGCTGAGAAGGTGCACGACCGATCGAGATATTCGAGCGCGTTCCCGGCGAGCCCGCCTGGCGCCAGCACGAACCGATACGGCGCGGTCGCGGTCATCGGCGTCATCGCGGTCGTCTGCGCGCGAACCGCTAGATAGACCGCCAGCGCGACCCACGTCGCCCACGTCAGACGAAGGACCTCGCCTGCCTTCGCCGCAGGCTTCGGCGCGGCACGTGCGTGCCACTCCGCACGTTCGGCGACAAGAACCCAGGCCCAACCACTCAGGATGAACGGCAGCATCACCGCTTCTTCCTTGGCCAGCATCGCAACGAGCGCCGCGACGCCGGCGGCGATCGGCCTTCGCGAGACGACACTCGCTGCGGCGAGGAGTGCAGCGATCGCGACACACAGCGCCGTTCGTCCGCTCAGCCAGAGCACGGCCATGTTGACGGCGTGGAAATTCAGCGCCCACACCCCGGCGGCCGCGATCGCCATTTCGGTGCGGAGACCAAGCGTGGTCCCTAAATACGCAAGCGCCGATGCACCCAGAAAGAGCAGGCAGAGATTGGTGACACCGAAGCCAAACGGTTCGAGTCCGTACACCGCGCGATCGAGGGCAAACGTCAGACCGACGATCGGCCGGTAGAAGCCGTCGGTGCGGACGAGCAGCGCCCGCACATCACTCCACGACGTCACGTGGTTGGCGCCGACCCACACGACATCGTCTTTGACGAATCCCTTGCCGATGCCAGGACCGTAAATGGCAATCAGGATTGCGAGCAGCACGAGGGCTGCAAGCATCGATGGCTTCACGACTGAGAGGATCGCACGGACCATGGGCCGAGGGTATGCCGCGCGGCGGCCGCGACTCGCTCACCGGGAAGGAGTCCCGGTCGCGTCGGCATTGCTGCGTGGCGAATCCGATTCCGGTGCCCGGACCGCGTGCGAGCATGCCGAGCTCACCGCGTAGCCGGAAATTGGCGGAGCGATTCAGTCCGCGCATCTTCCGACCAAGTGTTCTGGTTGCATCGAGTCAGCACTGGCGTTTTGAGCCAGAGGCGGATGTCGCCGCGAAGTAGCTCCTAGAGGCGCGGGGAGCGTCAGAGCATGAGCGCAGACAATTACCCGGCATGCGAGTCGCGGCCGCGACGCGGCATACCCTCGGCGTCACACGCGCTTGCGCGCGCGATCGCCGACGCGGACAGCACCGGCGCGCAGAACGCGCGCGTTGATGCCGCGCAGGTGCATCTGCCGGCCGAGCGGCGAGTTGACGAACTTCATGGCATCTACGCCGAACCGATGGACGAACTTGCCGCAACCGAGGTGCGGCTGGGCGCTGACTTCGATCACGGCGTCACCGATTTCCAGCTGCGTCCCAGGCGGCAGATTGTCGTCGGCGAGATCCAGATCGACATACAGCTGATCTCCGGCGAGCGGCCAGCGAGCGCGGTGCTGCGCGATGAGAGCGATGGCCCTGGCGTTCATGACCGTCAACTGCGTCGCAGGATCCGGCTCGGCGACGCGCATGCCCCAGCTATCGGTGACCAGGCCGGAGGCCGGATCGAGGTTCGCGTGATCGAGCACGACGCGCGCGCCCGGCTGCGGGCGCGAGACGATCAGTTCGACCACTCCCTCGTCCTTCGGCGAGTTGCGAATGGCGTCGAGGCCAGCATCGAGTTCCTCGCGTGTCAGATGTCGTACGTTCACGACGATCACTCCTCGATCGCGATCGTACGTCGTCTCGCGAGCAAGACGTCCTACTGACATTCGCGAGGAAGACGTCCTACTGACATTAGCGCGGAAGCGAGATGCGGAACGCCGTCCCAGTGGCGCCGGTAGCGGTGAGCGTGAGATGTCCGCCGAGCGCTTCCACGGCGCCCTTGGCCAACGAGAGCCCGAGGCCGGTTCCGCTGCCGTTCGCATCGTTCGCCCGGTAGAACCGATCGAAGATGCGCTCGCGGGCTTCGCTCGAGATGCCGGGCCCCGAGTCGATGACCTCGACGACCGCATCGTGCGGCGTCTGGTCGATGCGGATGCGCACGTGCCCGGACGTCGGCGTGAACTTGATGGCGTTGTCCACCAGGTTGATGAGCGCCTGCCGGAGCACGAGCCGATCGGCCGACACGACCGGCGAGGCCTGTCGATCGATGCTCAACGTCTGACGCTTCTCTTCGGCCAGCACCGCCAGATGCGACACCACGTCGTCGGCAAGCGCCGAGAGATCAACCGCGTCACGCGACAGCTTGGCCTGCCCCGTCTCGGCGCGCGACAGCGTCAGCAGGCGATCGACCAGCGACGCCAGGCGATCGACTTCCTCGAGCATGCTGCCGATGATGCCGCGATAGGCCGACTCGTCGCGGTGGCCGCGCAGCCCGACCTCGCCGACGCTGCGAATCGCCGTCAGCGGCGTGCGCAGTTCGTGCGAGACGTCGGTCGTAAACTGGCGCATCTGATCGAACGACGCCTCGAGCCGGCCCAGGGTCTCGTTGAACACGGTGGCCAGCCGCCCCATCTCGTTTTCAGGATTGGAGACCGGCAGCCGGTCGGACAGACGCTCGGCGGTGATGGTCTGCGCGCGGACGGTCATCTGCTCGATGGGCGCCAGCGCACGGCGTGCGAGAACGTAGCCGCCGAGGCCGGCCACGCCCACCGCCAGCGGCAGGCCGAGCACGAGAATCAGCAGCAGATCCCGCAGCTGCTGCTGCATGGCTTCTTCGGAGCGCGCGACCTGAACGGTGATGCGCCGCTTGCCGCCGACCAGCAACCCGGTCTGCGGATCCTCGACACACGGACACACGTAGCTGCGGCCGCTCATCACGCGCATCGGCGCACCGGCTGTCGAAAACGAGACGATCGAGTCCTCGCCGCGGGCCGCGAGCTTCTGCGTGTCGGGCAGCGGCCGGCGCATCGCTTCGCCGTTGATGAACAGCAACTGGCGGCCGTCCTCGCTCCAGACCTGCACCCAGGGTGCCTCTTCTTCGAGAAGCAGATCGACTTGAGGCGCCGGCATGTCCAGGCCGTTAGGGCCCTCATCGACCGTCGATGCGGCCCAGTAGAAGTCGGCGCGCAATCGTTGGTCGAGAGCCTGTGACACGCTGCGGCTGACGAACGTGTAGACGCCCACCGCATAGACGGCGAGCACGACGACCATCACCGCGACGTACCACAGCGTGAGCCGGACGCGCACGCTGTGCGAACGCCACCAGCGCGTGACGCCGACGCTCACGGCTCACCCTCGCGCAGCATGAACCCGACACCTCTTACGGTATGAATCAGCTTGACCGGCTGTTCGAGATCGACTTTGCGGCGCAGTCTGGCGATGTGAACGTCGATCACGTTGTCGAGCGGTGTAGTGCGCGCCGTTTCTTTCCACACGTCCCGGGCCAGCGTCTCTCGCGACACCACTTGTCCGTGATAGCGCAGCAGGTACTCGAGCAGCTCGAATTCGCGCACCGTCAACTCGACAGGCTGCGTGTTTCGCGTGACCTTCCGCGTGACGAGGTCCATTTCGAGGTCGCCGACTGACAGCCGCGGCGTCTCCGCCACCCGGCCACGGCGCACCAGCGCCCGGATACGCGCGAGCAGCTCGGCGAAGGCAAACGGCTTGACGAGATAATCGTCGGCGCCGGCGTCGAGTCCGGTGACGCGATCCTGCAGCGAGTCGCGCGCGGTGAGCACGAGCACCGGCGTCTTGACGCCTCGCTGGCGCAGCGCCTGCAGGATCTCGAGTCCGTCCCGGCCCGGCAGCGTCAGGTCGAGCAGGATGATGTCGAACGATTCGGTGTTGACGCGGAAGAACGCGCCCTCGCCGGTGCGCTCGACCACCACGTCGAACTTCTCGCCCTCGAGCCCTTCGCGCAGCGCGTTGGCGACCTTCATTTCGTCTTCGACGACGAGCACTCGCATGGTGTAGGGCCGGTCCTGTGGACCGGCCGACTGGGTCCTCAGCGAGATTCTAGAATATTCAGCATGGAGTTCTCGCTGCTCGAGACCATGCGCCTCGATGAGGGGCGCATCGTGCGCCTCGAGCGCCACTTGTCGCGGCAGGCTGGATCGGCGCGGCAGTTTGGCTTCGCCTATGACGACGCCCGGACGCGCGCCGCCGTGGCCGAGACCGAGCGCACGCATCCCCATGGCCAATGGCGCGTGCGGCTGCTCGTCGCACGTGACGGAACACCCACGATCGAGTGCACACCGTACACGGCAGACCCCCGGCCGTGGCGCGTCACGTTCGCCTCGGCGCCGGTCGATTCACGCGATCCGTTTCTCGCCAACAAGACGACGCATCGCTCGATGTACGACAACGCGCGCCAGGCACGTCCTGACGTGGACGATGTGCTCTTGTCGAACGAACGGGGCGAAATCACCGAAGCGACACTCGCGAACGTTGTCGCTGAGATTGACGGCGTGCGCTACACCCCGCCGCTCAACAGCGGTCTGCTTGGCGGGACGTTTCGTGGCGAGTTACTTGACTTGGATCAAATTCGCGAGCGCGTCCTGACTCGTGCCGACCTGACACACGCGTCGCGTCTGTGGCTGATCAACAGCGTGCGCGAATGGATCGACGCCGTCCTCGTATAAGCCCAAGGCACGCCGTTAGGCGTTCCGGTAGACTAGGTGGATTGTGACCGACTTCGCCGCCGTTGAAGAGCACCTGACCAGCGCTCTCGCCCTGACCCGCCGGCCAGTGGCGATTGCGTTCCGTGAGTCGCCGCCTGCCGGCGTCGCGAAGCTCGCTGGCTCACACCCGTCAGGCTGCAGCTTCTGGCGCCTCGCCGCGGCGGGCCAGGTCTTCTACACCGTCCCGTCCGATCACTACAACTGTCCGGTCGGGAGCTACACCCACAACATGCCGCTGCCGAAGGAGCGTGAGCCGGAGCTGATGAGCACCTTGTCGCTGATGGCCAGCGTCGGCTACTTGAGGATGGACGAAGTCCCTGGCATTTCACGGCTCGCGACGACGCCCGCCGTCACGATCTACGCGCCGCTGGCGATCACGCCAGTCGAGCCCGACGCGGTGCTCGTCTCAGGAATTCCGGCGCGTCTGATGCTGCTGCACGAGGCCGCCGCGCGAGCACTGAGTGACCATGCGTCGCCCCTGCTCGGCCGTCCCACGTGTATGGCCATTCCCGCGGCGCTCTCGTCTGGCGTCGCCTCGAGCCTCGGCTGCGTCGGCAACCGGATCTACACGGGCGTCGGGGACGAGGAGTTCTATTCGGTCATTGCCGGGAAACACCTCAGCTCGGTCCTGGCGCAGCTCGATACGATCGTGTCCGCCAACGCCGCGCTCGCCGAGTACCACGCCGACCGGCTGGCGTCGATCGGGACGACGTAACGGCGGGTCCAAAGAACAGACCCGCCCTACGTCGTCGGCGTCTATGCGCCCACGCGAGTGCGCGGAATTCTGATGCGATCCACCAACACCGCATAGCGCGGATCCACACGCAGCGGCTCGAACCGGGGCTCTGCGTCGAGCGTCGCGAGCGCGGGATCACGATCGAGCCATGCCTGATCGAGCGCGGCAAAAGCTTGGTCGAGATCGCCAAGTCCGGTATAGGCGAGCGCCAGGTGGAATGGCGGCACATACCGCCCATCGTTGGTCGCGCGGGCACGCGCGATGAGCGCCTCCGCCTGCGTGCGGCAACCCGACACCGCCTTCACGTGCGCGAGCCACGCCAGCAGGACCGGGTGCGAGGGATCAAAGGTCAGCGCCCGCTCGAGCTGCGCGGCGGCCTCGTCGTCCTTGCCGTCCTGGAGGAACGACGCCGCGAGCACACGATGCGCGTTCACGAACTCCGGGTCCACTTCGAGCATGTGCCGGCAGTGCACAATGGCGCTTTCGTAGTCGCCGGCCACATACCGTGCCCAGCTCCCCGTCGCGCTGGTGCCCAGACACAGCGGGTCCAGCTCGCGGGCCTGCTCCACGCAGCTGACCGCCTCGGCATATCGTGACTCGAGGGCGAGCAGGAGTCCGTACGAGCGCAGCGCAGCGGTGTTGCTCGGATTGAGGGAGATGGCTTCCGCATAGCTGGCTTCAGCGCCGACCCAATCGCCATCCAGCATGCGCTTCAGATCGCCAACGACCGCGTGTGCCTCCGAGACAGAAGGATCGATCGCCAGCGCACGCGACACGGATTCGCGCGCGGCGGTCAGCGCCACGCGTGGCACCTCGTGGTAGTACTCGGCGCTCGCCACCTGCACGCGAGCGAGTGCGGCGAGCGCGGCGGCGAAATCCGGCGCTTCGGTGACCGCTTCGCCGAACCAGCGCACCGCCTCGTCGAGCCCCACGTCTCCCGGTCGCGCCCAGTGGTACTTGCCCTTGAGATACGCCTGATACGCGCGCGGATGATCGCGTGGCGCCACGACCGCGCGCGGCAGCGGCACCAGCTCGCGCAGCAGCGACCGCGCGACACGGCCGGCGACGTCGGACTGCACCGACAGCCAGTCCGCAGTGCTGCGGTCGTAGGTCTCCGACCACAGTTGCGTTTCAGTGGCCGCTTCGACGAGCCGCGCCGTGATCCGCACGCGTGAACCGTCGCGCCGCGTACTGCCCTCGAGCAGGTACTCTGCGTTCAACGCCTGGCCGATCTCGCACGCACGCTGCAAGCTGCCCTTGAAGAACATCGACGACCAGCGGCCGATGATGCCGACCTGTCCGCGGCACAGCGGACCAAGCTGCGCGATCAACTCTTCGGTGAGACCGTCGCTGAAGTATTCCTGGCTGCTGTCGTCGCTCAGATTGCTGAACGGCAGCACGACCAGCCGCGTCGGCGGCGCCGCAGGGCCGGGCACCACTCTCACGTCGCACGATGTGCGGACGCTGCCCACGAACCGGTAGCCGCGCCGCGGCACCGTCTCGATGAACGTCGGCTTGTCGGCGTCGTCGCCGAGCGCCGCGCGGAGCCGTTTGATTGCCGCATTGAGGCTGTGCTCGAAATCGACGAAGGTGCCCTCGGGCCACAACTGCTGACGCAGCTCATCGCGGGTGATGACTTCACCGGGACGTTGCAGCATGAGCCGGAGAATCTCCAGCGGCTGCTCCTGCAGACGCGTGGAGACACTGCCACGCCGCAGCTCGCGCGACCTCACGTCGAGCTCGAAGTCTCCGAACCGGAGGATCGCCATACTTGCCATTCCTGACTCTCCCGTACCCGCACCGCTTTGAAAAGAGCGAATCGCGATGTGCGACTGACAATGACGCGTAAGTCACCAACATGTCACCTCAGGTCACCTCCAGTGCATTGAGGCACCCATCCCCGCATTCCAGGCTTGACGCACTGGAGTGTGGTCATGGTGCTGCGTCCTGTTGCCGTCCTCGTTGCGTTCTCATTGGTCTGCATGCCGTCGATGACCGATGGGGCCGTCACCGGCTGGACGGATGTCGTGGTCCGCGTCTACGACGCGAGCGGTGCCCTGGCCGGGACGAATCGCGCCGCGCTCGACCTCGCGCGCAAGACGCTGGAGGCCGCATCCCTTGACGTCATCTGGCGCCTGTGCGCGACGCCACCGGCCTGCGATGTTCCCATGGCACCCGGCGAGCTGGCGATCCGGATCGTGCGATTACCGGGGCCGCGCCGCTATCAAGGTCCGCTGCCGCTCGGCGATGCGATGCTCGATGGCCGCAGCGGCGGCGGCGTCCTGGCGACGATCTATATCGATCGCGTCGAGTGGCTGGCGAACGAGACCGGCACCGACAGCCGCGCACTGCTCGGCCGCGCGATCGCGCACGAGCTCGGACACCTGCTCCTCGCCAGCACGACACACGGACCGGTCGGTCTGATGCGCGCGTTCTGGTCGCACGACGAAGTGCGTCGTGGCGAGCCGCGCGACTGGAACTTCGCGCCGGGCGAGCTCGCGTCCATCCGACGCCGCGCGGAAGCTCGCCAGCACGACGCCCGTCTTGCCTGGGGAACGCGCTGAACGAGCCGCCTCACAAGCGTCTTTGGTCCTTGGTGCCTGGTCCTTCGTCCGTTCTTGGTCCTAAGTCCATAGTCCGCGAAGCGCTTACACCGGACGAATTCGCAGGACCCAGGACGGACCAAGGACCAGGAACTCAGGACCAAGGACTATATAATCGGCCCCTTCGGTCCACCGAAAGGAGCTCGATCATGAGGACGTCGGTGTGGGCGCTCGCTGCTTTTCTCGCGCTGAGCACAACCGCCGCTGCGCAGTCGGCGAAGGCCAAGGTGGACATGAACGCGCCGGCGCCACGGCTGGCCAACGGCAAGCCTGACTTCAGCGGCGTGTGGGCGCGGCCGGGCGTTCAGGACATCACCAGAACGGCCAAGAACGCCAACGGCACGAGCAACGTCGGCGAGCCCAATCCCCTGCCGTTCACGCCGTGGGGCCAGGCGCAGTGGGACAACTACAACGCCAACAAGAACGGCGACTACGCCGGCAGCTGCATGCCGTTCGGCTGGATCCGATCGTTCACGCCGCATCCGATGCAGATCCTGCAGAACAACGAGAACATCGCCTTCCTCTTCGAACAGAGCACGATGTTCCAGGTCGTCAACACGGAGGGGCTGCCCCACCGCAAGGACTGGCCGCCGACGTGGTTTGGCGATTCACGCGGTCGCTGGGAGGAGGACGCGCTCGTCATCGAGGCCGTGAACTTCAACGGCTGGACCAAGCTCGGGACCATCGGCCATCCGATGAGCGATCAGGCGAAGCTGACGATGACCTTCAAGCGTACAGACATGGGCCACATGCAGTTCAAGTGGGTACTGGAGGATCCAAAGACCTACACGCGGCCGATCGGCAACGAGCGTGTGTTCGTGCTCACGCCCGACATCGAGCTGATGGAGTACTCGTGCATGGAGGGCAACCTGCAGGCCCTCATCGACGGCTCCATCACGCCCTGGCTCGGCTCGAAGGACTCCGACGACAACAAGGTTTACGACGCGCAGCACCAGTGGAGCGCCTACGAGGTCGGCAACGCGCAGAAGCTGTCCGGCGTCCTCAAGCAGATCAAGTTCAACGACACGATGCCGACGATGACGCTCGACGTGGACGGCAAGCCGCTCACCATCGTCCTGGCGCCAGCGCCGCGGATGGAGTTCCGCGATCTGACGGAAGACATGCTGAAGCCGGGCATGATGCTCGCCGTCGTCGCCTATCGCAGCAAGGCGCGAGCCGGAGAGTTCCGCGCCGAGTCGATCACCGTCGCCAAGCGAACGTTTGATCTGCGGTAGGTCCATCGCTGACTTCACGTGAGTTACGACACACAGAGGCACCGAGGCACAGAGGATCACATTCGATCCCGCGATTTCGGCGGTCCGCCTAAAGGCGGACACTACGACGCCTATGAGGGTGTCTTGCCGCGGCGGAGATCGTCGCCGAGGATGATCGCCTCGGCGATCTCCTTCTTCGACTTGCGCCGCTGCCGGCTCTGACGCTGGATCGTCAGATAGGCTTCTTCCTCGGTGAGCCCGATGTCGCGCTGCAGAATGCCTTTGGCGCGATCGAGGATCTTCCGCGTCTCGAGACGCTCTGACAACTGCGTGTTCTCGAACTCGAGCCGCGCCGTCTCGATCTCGGCGCCGACCAGAAATCCGATCGTCGAGATCAGCTGCATCTCGCGCCGGCTGTGATTGTGCGGCTGCCGATGTTGCAGGTTGATGACCCCCACCAGCTTGCCGCGCGAGAGCACTGGCACCGACAGAAACGCCTCGTAGCGGTCCTCGGGCAGCTCGTTGAAGGTCTGGAACCGTGGATCCTCGAACGCCCGCGTCGCCACGGCAACCGGCTGGCGATGTTCCGCCACCCAGCCGGTGATGCCTTCGCCAACGCGCAGCTTGAGGCGATCGACGACATCGGGGTGCGGCGTCTTCGACGCGCGCAACACGAGCGCATCCTCCTCGAGCACGTAGACGAAACAGGAATCGCAGTGGACCAGCGTCGAGACGAGATCGACGACGCGGCCGAGCACGTCATGGAGGGGATCGGCGGCCGCGATACGGCTGCCAATCTCGTGAATCAAATCGATGTCGGACTTCTCACTCACGTCAACGAGGGATGTGATGGTTTTCATTCAGACGGCCGGGCTCTCTGGATTCGAAGATACACACCGATCGGCGTGTGGACAAGGGGGGTGCGAGCGACGTTCGTGTAGTAATTGGTCATGAGAATGACAATCCTGAAGGTAAGGGCCATGGATGTCGGCGCCCGGGGTGACCTCGGGCAGCGCGACGACCACAACCCCGTCCTCGACCCGAGTCGGATAGGCCGTCACACCGGCGTCACCTGATCCGGACGGGCGCTCGACGCGCCCGTCCAGCAGGCTGATCTTCCACGTATGCAGCGGGCAGACCACCGAGGTCCCCGTCACGATGCCGTCGGCGAGTGGACCGGCTTTGTGCGGGCACTGATTGTCTACGGCGAGGAAGCGATCCTCCAGGTTGAAGATCGCAATCTCGCGGCCGCCCAGCGAAACCGCGCGGCCCTCGCGCGGCGGAATGTTGTCGCACGTGGTTACACGCATCCATGTCATCGCAGCACCTCGACCGGCGCAAACTGCGTCGGATGACGCGGCGCCTGTCCTTCCTGCCACGCGTCACTCGCGCGCGCCTTCGACTTGCGGTAGCGATCGAGCAGCCCCTCCCGCACTGCGTCGGGCGCGTAGACGGTCTCCTTGCGCACCTTCTCGATGCCGAACCGCTCGACGAAGTCATAGGTCCGCTCGAGGTAGTTGGCGTTCTCCCGGTAGTACTGAAAGAACAGCATTGAGGCTTCGAGCGCCTGCTCCGTCGTCTCGACGGTCGCCAGCAGGTCAGCCTTGCGCACCGACTTCCCGGCCGCGCCGCCAACGACGACCTGCCAGCCGCCTTCGATCCCGACCAGCCCGATGTCTTTGACCGTGGCCTCGGCACAGTTGCGCGGGCAGCCAACAGCGGCCATCTTCGGTTTGTGCGGCGTGAACAGCTGCTCGAAGCGGCGCTCCATCTCGATGCCCGCCGCGGTGGAGTCCTGCGTGCCGAAACGGCAGAACTCTGTGCCGACGCAGGTCTTCACCATGCGCACGCCTTTGGTGTACGCCTGACCTGACGGCATGCCGAGATCCGCCCACACCTTCGGCAGGTCGGCCTTCTTGATCCCGAGGAGATCGATGCGCTGGCTGCCGGTGATCTTCACCATCGGCACGCGGTATTTGTCGGCGACATCGGCAATGCGGCGCAGTTCGTCGGGGCTGGTCACGCCGCCACGGATCCGCGGCACGACGGAGAACGTGCCGTCCTTCTGGATATTGGCGTGCACGCGATCGTTGATGAAGCGCGCCGAGCGGTCCTCGTCGTGATCGCCGCACCACAGCATGTCGAGCATGTAGCTGAGCGACGGCTTGCAGATCTCGCAGCCGATGCCGTTGCCGTAGATCTCGAGCACCTCTTGCACCGACTTGAGCTTCTGACTACGCAGGATCTCCCGCAGCCGATCTTCGGCAAACGGCAGACACGCGCAGAGGACTTTTTTCTTCTCGTCTTCGAAGTCGGGCGCGACGGCGCGCAGCAGGTCTTGACACAGGCTCGTGCAGCTTCCGCAGCCCGTGCATGCGCGGGTGGATTCCTTCAGCTGCGAGATGGTGTTGACGCCACGTTCGTGAATGGCGGCGATGATCGTGCCCTTGGTCACGCCGACGCAGCCGCAGACGGTGGCACTGTCGGACATCTCGGCGACGTCAAGACCGGCGTCCGCTGAGGGCGGTGGAAACAGCAGCTGCCCTCGCTTGTCACCGATGTCCGCGTTGGTGCGCAGCCAGTCCATATAGCGATGACTGTCGGACGTGTCGCCGACGAGGATCACACCGGCGAGCTTGCCGTCC
>Ga0111539_10001655_pt1 | contig 29753 bp, 30 predicted proteins | sample RhiMethybrSRZTD1_FD_79667 | JGI IMG/M metagenome (GOLD analysis project Ga0111539, IMG submission 79667) | Populus rhizosphere microbial communities from Tennessee, USA - Rhizosphere MetaG P. TD hybrid SRZTD1 (version 2) (version 2) | ecosystem: Host-associated > Plants > Roots > Rhizosphere >...
ACGAGCTGCGCGAGCTCGCGATTGGTGGCCGCCACGTAACGGACGTCGATGCGGCGTGCGCGGGTGCCGCCGACGCGGGTGACTTCACCCGTCTCGAGAACGTGCAGCAGCTTGACCTGGGTGTGGAGCGGCAATTCCCCGATTTCGTCGAGAAAAACCGTACCCCCATCGCCCAGCTCCAGAAGGCCCGGCTTCGCCTCCGCCGCCCCGGTGAATGCGCCGCGCTGGTGACCGAACAGCTCACTCTCCAAGAGCGACTCCGAAAGTGCGCCGCAGTTGAGACGCACGAACGGACCGCTGTGCCGCGGCGAGGAGTGATGAATGTGCTCGGCCAGCACGTCCTTGCCCACGCCGGTTTCGCCGAGCACGAGCACCGGCAGGTTCGTGGGAGCGACGCGCGTCGCCAGGTCGTAAACGCGCATCATTTCGGGATCCTCGAGAACGACGTCTTCGAGAGGCAAGCTCTCCGCCGCGCGGATCGGCTCCGTGTGCCTGGCGGGAACCCCCGACTCGAAACACAGCACGACATTGCCCGCCTTGAGCACGCTCGCGGCATCGAAGGGGTAGCGCTGACCACATTGCATGCGGACGCCGACACCCGCCATACCTTCGGCCACACTCTCCCAGGTAAGCCCTTCCCTGCCCTCGTAAAGAACGCTCCCGTTCTTGCTCCCGAGCTCTTCGGCCTCGAAGGAACCGAGGTGGAGCGCCAGGTGATGTCGGGAAATGGAGTTATCCTCGAGCCGAATATCGCAATCCGCCGAGCGACCGATCACGACGCGCCCGCGCTGGGGGAGACGAAACTGGCGGCGCTGCCGGCGCTCATAAACGACGAGCTCGAAGGCGCGCGGCTTTTCCGCGTCGGTATTGGAAGCGGATTCGCTGCTGCCTTCTAGGTTCTCCAAGGGAACTCTCGAGCTGGACCGATCTGGTCCGCCCCCGTCAGTGGACGGCCAACAGCGGAATTTCCAAAGAGGTCGCCGGCCCCCGCTCTCACTGCTTCAGGCGCTCTACGAGCTTCTGACCCGGCGTCAGCGGCGCCGGGTCAACGTGGTTTGTCCGTTCAGGTAGCCGCGGCCGCCGGTGCAATTGTCGTAGGCCTGAACAAGAGTCACACTGCCGCAAGTTGCGTCGAACGTCGCGGGGTACGCCGCGTCGTACCACCAGTGGCACTGGCCCATTCCGATGTTCGTCGTGAGCGCGAAGAAGCCGGGAAACAAGCTGTAAGTGCCGTACATCGTGTTGCTCGCGCAAAGGTCCGTGCCGAGCGGCCCGCCCACGAAGTTGCCGAGCGCGTCGAAAGCCAGCGTGGCGGCGGGAGCAGTCGCCTCGTGCGCGGTGACGTCCCAGGTTCCCACCATCGAGCATGTGCCGTCAGTGAGCGATGGTGGATTGTCGCGTCCATTGAGCGGCGACGGTTCCGCGCGGGCAAAGTTCGCGGGCCGCTGCAGCGCCTCACCGGGCTCCATCCGGACGACGTTCATGTTGGCGGCGAATCTCAGAAACAGCGCACGCCGACGTCCCTCGATGCCATCATCGAGCAGATCCAGCTGGCCACTGGCGAGCGCGAAGTAGCGTCCAGTGGCGCCGGGAACGGCCGAGCTCTTCGGAATCGACGCCGCGCTCGCATCCAGGTCCAACAACCGCCAGCGGCCGTTGGCGCCGAACTCGATGCCCGCATGTTCCAGCGCGCTGAGCGGGCTGCTGCTGCCGCAGTTCGTCCAGCGGCCAACCAACAAAGCGCGCGCATCGTCATCGGAGCCCCAGTTGCTCGGGTTCGACCCCGGATCGACGGATGCCGCCTCGCACGCGGTTACCGTCGACAGCGTTGGTCGAATCGGTTGTACTTCCGCGGGAAGGCGCGCTGCCCAGCAAGCAGTCGGTGACGCCGCAGCATCGGCGTCTCCACCGAGGCGCGTGGTGGTAGGGCCGGCGTGTACGTCTCCGCCGCACCCGACCAACCCGACCGACGAAAAGGCTACGCAGGCACCCACCGCACGCGCGAAGATCATCGGCACCACCCCGGTTTGCATCTCTCGTCTACAGCGTACGACGGGCTCGCGAGTCGGCAAGGCGCGCCTTATGCTCCCCGCTTTCACTGCTTCAGGCGCTCTACGAGCTTCTGACCCGTCTTCGCGTCGAATCCGTGGACATCCACGTAGTCGGCGCTCGCGAAGCCCGAAACCTTCACGAAGATGCGATCGAGCCGCGCGCCCTCCACGCCGCGGATCTTCGTGTAGGCCGTGGCGACGCATCGCGCGTCTGCGCCGAGCCCCGTCACGATCAGGATCGGCCGGTCCACTTGCTTGAGCTGGACCAGGTACTTGCCTCCTCGAGCGCCGCGCTCGACCAGCCGCTGCTCGGAAAAGCCGTAGGCCAGGTACTGGATAGCCTTCAGCGGATGCGAGCGCACCGGCGGGGGATGCTCGAACTCGCGCCAGTACGGAAACACCACGCTGTCGCCCGCCGGCGCACAATGCCGATCCAGGCGCATGCCGTAGTCCACGCGGTCCTTGCCGTCGCTCTTCTCGATGTAGAACACCGTCTGCACGTCGAACGGGCCGAACGGAGGATTCAGGTTCGGATCGGCGTTGTTCGGGTTGGGCTTCGCCGTTTGCTCGTCGACCGCCGCCGCGGGATAGACGACCGGCGGGGGAATCGCGGGCGCACTGCACGAAAGCGCGAGCGCGGCCGCCAGCACGAGCCCGCCGTTTCCCGAGAACGACCTCACCCTCCGATTCTAGACTCGAATCGCCGATCGCGCCGGCGGGCTGCGGCAATTTCCGCGTTGCTACCGCCGTGCGAACTCGGGGATGCGAAAGCGCTTGCGATACGCGCCCGGAGCGAGCCCCGTGATGCGTTTGAACAGGCGCCGGAAGAAAGCCGCATCTTCGTAGCCGACGCGCCAGCGCCACGACACTGACGTGACGGGGCTGCGAGCCGGATGGCGTGGGTCTGCGGGTCATTCTCGCGCGAGGCTCCTCGGTGTCGCTCCTCCAATTTGGCACGAACGAACCGTTCTTGGGCGATCCCAGCACTTCTGCGCGGCCGCGTCCGTCGCCACGATCAGCGGGCCGACGAGGACAGCCCGGTATTCGTTCCGCCCGCGTGGAACGTGTCCGCCTCGATGTGGTTCGACGAAGCAAAGACCCTCGAGGCGTTTCGCACCGGCAAGCGCGTAGCCTGGGGCGAGCACGACGGCCGCCTCCATTGCGGGGTCGCTGCGTTTTACCGAAACGGTTATCGGGGCAGCCTGGTGTCGCAGTGGCTACCGGCGCTCGAGGGCGTCGTAGCGAAGCTCGAGGCCGGCATCACGGTGGCCGACGTGGGCTGCGGCCACGGCCATTCCACCGTGCTGATGGCGAAGGCTTTTCCGAACTCGCGCTTTCACGGGTTCGACGTGCACGCGCCTTCGATCGACGAGGCGCGGCGCAGCGCCGCCGACGCCGGCCTCGCCGACCGGGTCAGCTTCGACCTGGCGCGGGCAATCGACTACCCCGATGAGCGCTACGGACTGATCTGCTTCTTCGACTGCCTGCACGACCTCGGCGATCCGGTCGCGCGGCTCGATACGCGGGAAGCGTTCTCGCTCCCGGCGGCACGGTCATGCTGGTCGAGCCGTTCGCGAACGACCGCGTCGAAAACAACCTGACGCCGATCGCGCGCATGTATTACGCGGGCTCGGCCGCCATCTGCTGCGCGCACGCGATCTCGGAGGGCGGGCGCCTCGTGCTCGGCGCCCAGGCCGGCGAGGCGCGCCTTTCGGACGTCTTCCGCAAGGCGGGTTTCAGCCACTTCCGGCGAGCCGCCGAGACGCCCTTCAACCTGATTCTCGAAGCGCGCTGCTGATTTATTTGCTCTCGTCCCATCGCGGCTGATTTAGCGACTCTGAAGAGATCGCGCCTGCCTCTGGCCCTCGTTTTGCACCAAGGATCATCAGAGGTGACAATCATGCGTTTCTCTCATCTATTGCTCTCGGCGACGCTCGCTTTGAGCGGCGTCGTGCTGCCCGCCGCGGCGTTCGCCGGTAATACCGGAAAGACCGACACCGGAAAGGGCGACACCGGAAAGCACGAAGAGAAGAATGAAAAGGTCGTTCAGCTGAAGGACCTGCCGAAGCCGGCGCAAGATACCGTTCGCCGCGAAGCCAAGGGTGGCAAGCTGCTCAAGGTGGAGCAGATGACCAAGGACGGCTCGACCGTTTACGAAGCCACCATCCGTAAAGGAAAGGACGAGACGGGCGTCGTCGTGGACGCCAAGGGCGCCGTCGTCGAGCGCCATTCCGAGAAGTCCGAAAAGGGCGAACAGCATTGAGGCGTGGCGAGGTAGCTCACTGAGCGGCTCGGCCGCAGCCACGTAATTCAGCCGCGATGGCGGATGTGCGCGGAGATCGGCTCGAATATCCGCGCGGAGAACACGATGTTCGAACGCTTCGAGCAGGTCATGGCGCTCGAGCCCAACGCGCTAGAGTCGCTGCTTTTTCGTGGCGACGCCGTCGAGCAGGTGTGGGCCGCGTGGTCGCTCGGTTTGGCGCGCGGTGACGCGGCCGCGCCGCTGATCCGCGACGCGCTTGGGTGCGCGGACCACCCCGGTACGCGCCGTCATCTGGCGGTGGTCCTGGCCGGCTTCGGCGATCGAAAAGTACTGAACGCGCTCGCGCGACGCGACCCGGACGAAGCAGTGCGAAGAACGGCGTCATCGCTGCTCGAGCGAATCGGGCCGAACGACGACGGCGCCTGGTGACGGGTCGCGCTCCTGATAATTTCCTGACGATCAGGGGCTCGGAGCCGGGCGTAAGGTCGCGCGATGAATTTCGCGCGTTTTGGGGCTCTGGCTTGCGTTGTAGTGTGTTCGTGCGGGGGTGCGGAAGCCGGCGACGAAGCGGAAACCGGCGAAGTCAAGGAAGCGCTCACCGTCTTCACCGACGGCTTCGAGACCGGCGCGCTCGGAGCACAATGGTCCGCATCGGGACAGGCGGCGGTGACCACGGCCGCGGGGCGCACGGGAGTCTACGGTGTGCGTCTGACCGGCACGGCGACGTTGACGCTCTCGTTCGACACCTTCGGGCTCGGCGACCCGACGATCAGCTACGGGCGCCGCGCAGCACACCTCGATTCGGGCGAGTCCCTGACCGTGGACTGGCGCCGCCATGGCGAGTCCACCTGGCAAACCCTGCAATCGGTGGGGAACAGTGCGTGGACGACCTCCACCTTCACGCTCACGGGCGCCGCGGATACGTCCGTGACCGTTCGCTTTCGCACCAATGCGAATGCGCCGCCCGACGAGCGGGCGGACCTCGACAACGTGACCATCACGGCCGATCCCCTGCCCACTTGCACGGACGGGGTGAAAAATGGCGCCGAGACGGACATCGATTGCGGCGGAGGCAGCTGCGGGCCTTGCAACGTCGGCCAAGCCTGCGGCGCGGCGCGCGACTGCACGAGCGCGACCTGCGCTTCGCAGATCTGCCGTGCCGCACAGACCAATCAGCGCGTGGCCGTGCTGCTCTTCGACTACCTCGGCGACGGACTCCAGCAGTCTCCGCAGGTGATCCGGGACGCGGTATTCACGCAGTCGAACTCGATCGCGCGATTTTATCAGGAAGTGTCGTACGGCAAAGTGAACCTGATCGGCGACGTCTACGGCTGGTACCGTCCGAGCCAGCCGCTCTCCGGCGAAGGCTGGACGAACTGCTGGCCCACGGACACGGCCTTGTTCGAGGAAGTGGCGTCGACCGTCACGCTCGCGAACTACGACAAGTTCCTGCTGGTCGTGCACGACGTCGAGAAGCCTGCGTGCGTCGCCGGAAACTCGACCTACGGCCCGCTGACCTACCTGACGCCGCAGGGACAGATTTCGGCGACCCTTTCTCGCCTGCGCGGTCCGTTCTACCCGGGCAGCGATTTCTCGGGCACGACCCAATCGAGCGTGGCCCACGAGTTCGGCCACAGCTTCGGCGTCGACCATCACGCAAACTCCTATCTCTGCACCGGAAGCCCGCTCACACAGACCGTCCGCGCGTGCAACATCGGCGCGTATGGCGATCTCTTCGACAGGATGGGCATGGGCAATCAAGCGACTTACTTCAACACCGCGATCAAGCAGGGGCTCGGCTGGCTGCCGGCATCGAACGCGAAAACGGTCACGACATCGGGAACCTTCAGCATTTTGCGCCAGGAAGTGCAGCAAACCGGAACTCAGCTCCTGCGAATTCCGCTGCGAGCGCCCGTGCAGATGCATACCGCGGACAACTCGAACGACGTCTACATGCAGGAGCTTCTGGTCGAATACCGCGGCATGACCGGATTCGACACGCGCAGCACCTTCTACCGCACGATCCCGCTCCAGAACGGTGGCTCGTTCTTGATTTCCAACACGCAGGGCGCGCTCGTACGCGGAGCGAGCTGCAAGGGTGGGCTCTGCCCGAGCTACTTGCTCGACATGCACCCGCAGGCCTTCGTGCCAGTGTGGGCTCCGAACGAAGTGGCGGACGCATACCTCTACCCGAACGAGACGTTCGCGGTGCCGGGCAACGCGATCAGCATTCAGACGCTTTCCGCGGATGCGAACGCGGTGACGGTTCGCGTCGACATCAGCAATCTCTGCGGCAACGGCGTGCTCGACCCGGGCGAGCGCTGCGATTCGGGGGCCGGCAATTCGACCGCGCTCGGCGCCTGTCGCCCCGATTGCCAGGGGCCAGTGCACGAGCGGCGCATCTTCCGGAGCTCGACGCGGATCCTGCCCAATTTCGGCGGCGTCACCGGCGCGGACGCCGCGTGCCGGGCGGAGTTCGGGACCGGCTACCGCGCGCTGATCACGGACGGAGTGCGCCGCGTCGCCTCGGTCAGCGCGAACCGGGGTGATGGTCAGATCGACTGGGTGCTCCAGCCCTACACGCGCTACGTCAACGCTTCGAACGCATTGGTCTGGACGACCGATGCGGCCGCGCTGCTCGGCGTGACCAACGGCGCTCACCAGGCCCTTCTGGCGCCCCCCGCCGGCGATGACGGGTGGGGAGCCTGGGGCGGCTTTCGCAACGACTGGACTTCGAATCCGAGCACGTGCTCGGGCTGGACCTCGTCCAGCGCGTCGGTTTCCGGGGCGGGCATCATCGTCAACGCGACGTCCGCGGCGCAGTTCCCGAACAACAACACCGCGTCGCCGTGCTCGGCCACGCGCCGGCTGCTCTGCGTGCAGTCTCCCTGAACGGACCCTTGTAAACGTTCAACAAGCCCACGCAAAGTCGTGCGATCGTCGAGGCGTGGAGCTCATCGACGCAGAACCAAGGGCGCGGCGCCTGGCGCGGACGGTCGTCTCTGACATCGTCATCTACAACGAGAAGCAACTTGCCGCCGGGGCCGATCTTTCCCGAGAGATCGCCGAAGGCCGATCGCTCTTCACCGCCCGTGTGATCCCATCCCTGCACTGGGTCTTCGATGACGTTCTGGCGGGGACGGCACTCGGCAAGGCCAAGACGCCGAGCGTCAAGCCGGTCGAAGCACCGCGCGTCGAGACGGCGGTGGCAGTCGAGACGGCGGTGGCCAAGGTTGCATCGAGCCGGCCGCCGGCACAACCGGTCAGCTCGCGTCCGAAGGTCGAAGCGGCGAAGGTCGAATTCCGTTCGGTCGAGCCGGAGCCGGAGCCACCCCGCGCGCCCTCGACCGCACCGCCGCCCGCAGCTCCCGTCGTTCCACCAGAGCCTCCACCGCCGTACGCAACTCCCGTCGTTGTACCGGAGCAACCGCCGCCGGTCGTCACCTCGGCCGAGCCCGTGGCCTCGGCACGCCCGAGCCATAACCTGTGGTTCTGGCTTCTCATCGCAATCGCCATAGCAACCGCGATCTACGTGTTCAGACACCGCTGAGGTGCCCTTGAAGCGCGCGCGGCGATCGGTCGCTCTCCTCACGCTCGGTTTCGCGCTCAAGGCCGTGCTTTCGCTGCTCGTTTACGCGATGCCGCTGCTGGGGTTCTGGGTCGCGTCGTCGCTCGCGGCCTACCGCGGCGGCGCGACCTGGCTGCCGCTGGTCGTCGGGCTCCTGGCGTTTCCGATCGCGCCCCTGGCGTGGGACGCAGTCGGGGAGCTCCGCAGGAAAAAACGCGGGGACACCGGGGAGCGCATTCTCACCTTCGGTGACCGCATCCTGCTGCGCACGTTCGCGATCACGTTCACGCTGATCGCCCTGCTGTTGGCCGCGCGCCCCGAGCTCGCTTTCGTGGCGCTGTCGACGCGCGGCGACTGGATGCTCGACGGCCGCCACTCCGCGCTGGCCGAAAACACGCGGCGCGTGCTGTTCCGCGCCGCGCAGGGTTTGGAGTGGCTCTACGAGCTCGCGCACGAGAACCCGTTCGCGAAACTGGTCGACGAACAGAAGCCCGAGCCCCCCGAGCTGCCGGCGCCCGGTACGAACAGCGCGCCGCAACCGGCACCGGCGCCGAGCCCGCCGACCAGGCCCGCCGATCGAGTCCCCTCGCCCCAGCCGGCCCCCTTGCCGCCGATCGCGTGGCCGGCGCCCGCGACCCTGCACCCGGCCGTCGCGAACATGCCGCGCGACGTCGAACAGAGCTTCAATAGCGTCGCGAGCTACCTGCGCGAGCGCGAGCCGAATCCGCGGCAAAGGATCAAGGCGCTGCACGACTGGGTTAGTGACCGTATCGCGTACGATGCCGAAGCGCTGGCGGACAACGCGATTCCCGATCAGAGCGCGCACGCCGTTTTCAGCCGCAGAAAAGGCGTGTGCGCGGGCTACGCCAACCTGCTCGACGCGATGGCCAAAGTAACTGGCGACGAAGTCGTCGTGGTAGTGGGCGACGCGCGGACCAACGCCGATGACGTGAACGGCGTCGGCCACGCCTGGAACGCCGCCCGCCTCGACGGCCGCTGGTTTTTGATCGATGCCACCTGGGACGCGGGCTCGGTCTCCGGCCGCACGTTCGAGAAGGACTACGGAACCGACTACCTTTTCACGCCGCCCGACGTTTTCATCATCAACCACCTTCCCGACCACGAAAACTGGCAGCTCCGCGACAAGCCGCTCTCGCGCGGTGAGTTCATGCGGCAGCCGATGTTGAAGGCCGGCTTCTTCGCGCGCGGTTTCCGCCTCGTACAACCGGACCGCTCCCAGGTCACCGTCGGTGACGCGCTCGAAATCGTGCTCGACAACCCGAGCAGCCAGCACATCCTGGCGAGCTTCTGGCCCAAGGCTTCGGACGGGGAGGAAAGGACGCGTTGCCGCGTCAGCCCCGGCCCGCGCATCACCGCGCACTGCGCGTTTCCCGACGGCGGCGTGTTTCGCGTGATGTTGTTCGCGAACGCCGAACCCACGGGCAGGTTCGAGGACGTTGCAAGCTTCGAGGCGGTGCGGCGTTAGGTCAGTGGCTGTTGCGCAATGAATACGCGGCTACGCACCACTTGCCTCGAGCGGAAGTGAAAACGTCAATGAATTCGTGACCCGCTTGGCGGCATGCAGCTTGCTTGGGAACGAGCCGCATGCGGATTGCGGGACCCGTTCTCGCCGCGGCCATCCTTGTCTGCGGCTGCAAGATCGACGTGCTCGGCGACATGGGTTCGGGGACCCCGACGTGCAGAACCGACGGCTGCGGCGTGAACCATGCTCGTCTGCTCGTCGCCGTGCCGATGTCGGACGAACGAGCGCAGCGCACGGACCTCTGGGTGAGCGTGTGCCACGCCGGAGCCTGCGCAAACGACGTGCACCTCGAATGGACGTGCACGAGCGCCAACGCGATGTGCGACCTCGCCTGCTCGTCGAACGCGGAGCTGCTCGGCGGAAGGATCACCGTGCGCCGTGGCGGAGCCTGCACAGTCGACGGCTTGGCCGACCGTCTCTGCGTCGAGCTCGATCTTCCCACCGGCACGCTCGGGCCAGGAAATACCGAAGTCGCACTGAAGCTGGACGACGCGATCAGCGGACGGCGCCTCGTCGATCAGCCGTTCACCGTCGAGCTCGCCGAGACGAGCGTCGAGACCTGCACCGGCGTAAAAACGTGTCTCGAGGGTGAGCGCCAGGCGCGAATCGCCGCGTTCGACCCCGCGACGGCGCTCGCGGGCGATCATCACGTCACGCTCGAGACGCCGGCGATCTCCGTCTCCGCGGGCGAAAGGCACAGCTGCGGGACGCGCGGCGACGGAAGCCTTTCGTGCTGGGGCGAGCTGCCGGGACCGGCTGGCCAGGAAATCGTTCCCGCTGGTCTGTTTCAGAGCGTCGGTGCCGGCTACTTGTTGGACTGCGCGCTCGGGCTCGACGGCGTCGTCACGTGCTTCGGCAACGCGTCGCTGGCCGAACGAGGACTATTGCCGCCGCCGGGCCGGTTTCGCGAGATCGCCGTCGGGCCGGCGTTCGCGTGCGGCGTCCGCGCGTCGGGTCGCGTGGAATGCTGGGGCGGCCACGCTTGCGAGCTTGGACGGTCAACGTCGGCGACCGAGGTCGATCACATCGTGGTGAGCTCGTCGGGGGAAACGCTCTGCGCGCTGCGCAGCGACGGCAGCGCGCGCTGCAGCGGCGGATGGAATCTGACCTTGCCCGACGCGGTTCGAGTCGGGGTGAGCACGGAGCACCTGTGCCGTCTCGCAGCCGACGGCTCCGCGCACTGCCGGCGCAGCGAAAATGACACTGAGTCGAGCCAGGCGGGTCCGTTCGTGGATCTGGTGGTCGGCGCCGATCATGCCTGCGGTCTCGGTCGAGACGGACGCGTCACCTGTTGGGGCGACAACGCCGCCCTGGACGCCGCAACGCCGGCGCTCGCGTTCACGCGGCTGAGCTCGAGCAAAGCGCACGTGTGCGGCGTCACGTCCGCGGGTGGCGTCGCCTGCTGGGGCGACGATGAAAATGGCGAGTCGAGCCCGCCCTCCGACTTCCCCTGATCGACCGTGGCTCTGGATCGCACGTGGCGATGCAAATGTAGTATGATTGTGGCTTCATCTGTCTCGAAGAGGCGGGCCCCGAGCCAGCGGGCGCAGTCGAGGAGTGGCGATGTCGAAGATCGGAAGCTTGCAATTGGTCTCGGTCGTCTTCGTCCTTGGGGCAGCCGCGTTTGCGGGCTGCTCGAGCAAGGATCGAGATTTCGCCGCCCCGGGCACGGGCGGAAGCGCCGGCGGTGGTTCCGGCGGTACGGCGGGCGCGGGAGCCGGCGGCCGCGGCGGCGGAGGCACGGGCGGCCAAGCCGGTGTCGACGCCGGCATGGACGCGACAGCGGGAACCTCGGGTCAACCGGGTGATTCCGGAGCCGACTCCGGATGCGACGGTGCACAGTGCGCAGTTTGTACGGCCAACCAGCACCGCTGCCTGGACACCGACACCGCGCAGACCTGTCAGGCGAACGGAACCTGGGGCGGCGACGTCAACTGCACCGGCGACACGCCCGTTTGCCGAACTGACGCCGGCAATCAGTGCGGCTGCAAGGAGGGCGAGCGCCGCTGCAAGGACGGAACCCATCCGGAGCTGTGCCAGCTCGGCGCCTGGGTGGCGCAGACCGCGTGCGCCGGAACGCTCGGATACTGTCTGCCGACTACCGGACAGTGCGTCGATTGCACCCCGGGTACCGAAGAATGCAGCTCGGCAAGCGTGGCGCAGCGCTGCGACGCCAATGGTAGCTGGGTCAGTCTCAATGCGTGCAGGGGCACTACGGTGAACTGCTCCGGCTGCAGCATCGGCGACACCTGTACCACCGACGGCGACTGCACCACGAGCGCATGCGTCAACAACAAGTGCGCGACCTGCAAGCCGAACGCGAAGAGCTGCAGCGGCGTGACGCCGCGCACATGCTCCGCCACGGGAACCTGGACGAACCTGAGCGATTGTTCGGGCGATACGCCGGTGTGCGTTCCCGCGACGGCAACCTGCGTTTGTGCCACGAACGCCCGCAAGTGTCTCGACAGCAACACGCCCCAGCTCTGCAACGCTTCGGGCCAGTGGACCAATCAGACCGATTGCTCGGGCGCAACGCCGGCGTGCATTGCCTCGACCGGAACGTGCGGTTGCTCCAACGGCACGCACCGGTGTCTCGACACCAACACGCCGCAGACCTGCAATGCCCTCGGGCAGTGGGGGAACGACACGGACTGCTCGGGGCAGACTCCGGCGTGCATCAGCTCGACCGGCACTTGCGGATGCTCGCCCAACACGCACCGTTGCGTCGGCGATACGACCGAGCTCTGTAGCGCGCAGGGACAGTGGGGTTCGAGCGTCACGTGCAGGGGTGCGACTCCCGTCTGCCTCACCAGCACGGGTGATTGCGGCCTGCCCACCACCCCGTGCGGGCGGGAAGATCCGGCCGGCGGGTACTGGTTTCGATCCTCGGCAGCCCAGGCGCAAACCACGTACGACGGCGGTACGTTCACGCCCGCGACCTACACCTTGAACCGGATCTGGGGCACCGATCAGGTCTACACGTACAACTTCGGGAGGATGACCCTGTACAACGACGGGGGCTTCCTCTTCATGCGCTTCATCCGCTACGGCTCGGCCAGCTCCGGAGTCATCGAGGTCGAGTTCAGCGGTACGTACCTGGTCGAGCCGGGTGCTGCCGGGGCCGTCACATTGACGAACGTGTGCGCGGGGAGCGGTACTGCCGGGGGCTTCATCGACGCCCGGTACCAGGCTGCCCCTGGGAGAGTCGTCATCCTCTACCCGGGCCGCGAAGAAGTCTGGCAGTAGCCGAACAGTTTCGGCCCCGGGCGCGGTCTTGATGGGAGAAGGGCGGCATCGCAACGCCGCCCAGGAGCATCCCATCGTGAAACTCTATCAATTTCCGCTATCTCCGAACTGCCAGAAGGTCGTCGCGCTGGCGCGCGAGGTCGGTGTCCCGCTCCAGCCTATCCGTGTGGACGTGTTCAAAGGCGAGTCGCGCACCCGTGAGTACCTGGCGAAAAACCCCAACGGCAAGGTGCCGGTGCTCGTGGACGGCGACTTCGTCCTGTGGGAATCGAACGCGATGCTGGGCTACATCGCGGGCAAGGCCGGTCGCGTCGACCTCGCGCCGACCACGCCGCGCGAGCGGGCCAACGTCGATCGCTGGCTCGCCTGGCACAACGCCCATTTCGGCGCTGCGGTGGGCAAGGTCGCGTTCGAGCGCATCGTGAAGAAGCTCACTGGTCTCGGCGCACCCGACGAGGCCGCGGTAAAGAAGGGCACGGATGAGTTCGCCGTCGTCGCCGACGTGCTCGAAAAGGCCCTCGCCGGCCAGACCTACTTGTGTGACACGCTCACGATCGCCGACTTCTGCGTCGCCCCCTACGCCGCCGCGACGGAGCTCTGCGGTCTCCATTTCGGCGACCACCCCAACGTAAAAGCGTGGCTCGGCCGCATGCTCGCGCGGGACAGCTTGCGCGAGACGCTGGCCGCCGCGCGGGAAGCCGCGTGAACGATTTCGAGAGTATGGTGGAGCCGCACCGCGCGTCGCTGCGGCTCCACTGTTACCGCATGCTGGGATCGTCGCACGATAGCGACGATATGGTTCAAGAGACGCTGCTCCGAGCGTATGGAGCCAAGGATACACTGGAGCAGCCGTCCGCGGTGCGCGGCTGGCTCTACAGGATCGCGACCAACGTCTGCTTGACCGAGCTCGCCAAGCGGCCGCGCCGAGCGCGCGGTCCGGAGCTCGGCCCGCCCGCCGATCCCGAGCAGCCGCTGCCGCCAGCCACGCCCCAAGCAGAGTGGATCGAGCCGGTGCCCTCCGCCTGGCTCGGCGCCAAGGACCCGGCCGCGGCGTACAGCGCCAAAGAGAGCGTCGCGCTCGCCTTCATCGCGGCGCTCCAGATTCTGACCCCGGCGCAGCGCGCGGTGCTGCTGCTGCGCGACGTGGTCGGGCTCTCGGCGGAGGAAACCGCGCAGGCGCTCGCGACCACGGTTTCTGCGACGAACAGCGCGCTCCACCGTGCCCGCGTCGCGCTCGAAGCCCGCGTGGGCCCGCGTGCCGCTTGGTCGCCCGAAGCGGACGCGCCCGTCGATCGCACCTTGCTCGAGCGGTATTTGCGGGCGTGGGAGGCCGGCGACCTCGAAGCGATCGTGACCCTTTTGCACGAGGACGTCACGCTCTCCATGCCGCCGGTGCCAGTTTGGATCTCGGGCCGCGATCGCGTCGTTCGCTTCTTTGCGCTCCGCCTCGAGAAGATACTGCGCGAGCGTCTGTTCCGGGCCGTGCCGATCGAGGCCAACGGACGAGCGGGCATCGCGTTTTATCTCGTGCGCGACGACGGACACGCCCACCTCCACTCCATCGACGTGCTCGAGCATCGGGACGGCCGCGTCGCGACCCACGACCACTTCGTGGTCCCCGCGGCGCAGGCGGCTTTCTTGGCGCTGGGACTCGAACGGACAATCCCGGCGTAACCGAGCGACCAAGAGAACAAGCGTGTGCCATTCGGCGACCGGATCGCGCAGCTCGCTCGTGATAGAGTCGCTTTCACGATGAGCGTTTCGATCATGCTCATCCGCGCTCTGACGGATGCGGTGGAGGCGGCGGGAGTCGATCGCGAAGAGTGGCTCTTGGCCGCGAAGTTCGACACGCGGCGCCTCGAGGACGCCAACGAGCGCGTCGAGGTCGGCGAGTACATGCGACTGCAGGGCGTGGCGCTCGAGCTGTCCGGGGATCCGGCGCTCGGGCTGCACCTGGGCGAGGCGTCGAACTCGGCGGTTTTCGACGTCATCGGCCATCTCGCGGCGCATGCGTCGACCTTGCGACATGGCCTCGACACGGTCATGCGCTTCGGCGCCATCCTCGACGACGATGGCGCGAACTGGGTGCTCGAAGAGCGCGGCGACGTCGCGCTTTTCTGCCGCGAATTTCCGTGCGTTTCAGCGCTGGGCGACCGCTTCGGCGCGGAGTTCGCGGTCGCCGGCTTCTTGCGCATGGTCCGGCAGTTCGCGGGTCCGAAGGCGGGCGTGCGTAGGGCCTTCTTTCAGCATCGGGAACCCGCGTACCGCAGCGAGTACGCCCGTATTTTCGGCGGAGCCGAGAGCTTCGGCCACCCTTTCACGGGCATCGAGTTCGACCACAGGCTCCTGGATTTGCCCCAACCCCACGTCCATCCGGAGCTCTATGCCGTGCTGGAGCTCGAAGCGGCCCGGCGGCTCGCACGCCTCACCACCCAGGTCGGTTATGCCGAGCGCACGCGGGAGTTTCTCGTGACGCGCTTGCTGGAGAATCCCAGCATGGCGACGGCCGCGCGGCACTTCGGCATCAGCGTCCGCTCGCTGCGGCGGCGCCTGGGCGAAGAACGGGTCAGTTTCGCGGACCTGATCGAGCAAGCGCAGGCGATTGTCGCGAAGCGCATGCTTGGCGATGCGCGGCGCTCGATCCACGAGACCGCGTATGCCATGGGTTTCGCCGATCCCACCGGGTTCCATCGCGCGTTCAAGCGCTGGACCGGTCAGACGCCGAACGAGTTTCGCACCGCGCGCTGAGCCTTTGGCCTTCTGCGGACAGTCCTTTGGCCGCGTAAGGCCATTATCGCGTCCGAAGTACTTCAGTACGCTGGGCGACGTGAAGTCGCTCATACTTATGCAACTCGTTTCGTGTCTGGCGCTGACCACAGCGTTGTTCGCCTGCAGCAGTGAAGCCCCGGTTTCGACGCCAAACAGTGGTGGCACGTCGAACGCCGGCGGCTCGGCAGGCGCCGGCGGATTTGGGGCAGCCACGGGCGGCTCGAGCGGCAGTGCCGGGTCGGGCGCCCAAGGAGGCTCGAGCGCCGGCTCCGGCGGATCGGGCGCGGGCGGATCAGCGGGTAGCGACGGCTCGGGAGGATCGAGCGGCACTGCCGGGTCGGGGGCCAGCGGGGGATCCAGCGGCATCGGGGGCAGCGCCGGAACGGGTGGATCGGACGGGCGCGCGGAGCCCCCGCCCTGCATGAAGGATCCGAAGCAGGTGATCTCGATCGGCGATTCCTACATGAACTGGGTCACCCATACCTTCCCGCAGGATCTCGACGCGGCCGCCGGCGTGACGTTCCGCCCGACCTATGCGATCGGCGGTACCGCGATGGGCTCGGGAGGGATCGGGCTGATTCCGGCGCAGTTCGACACCGCCCTGGCGGCAGACAAGAACATCATCGCCGTCGTGATGGACGGCGGCGGCAACGACGTCCTGGTTCCCGCGTTCGGGCGACCCGACTGCAAGAACATGGCCGACGCCGGAAGCGTCGCGGGTTGCCAGCAGATCGTGACCGACGCGCTGGCGGCTTCCGAAACCTTGATGAACAAGATGATGGCGGCGGGCGTAAAGGACGTGATCTACTTCTTTTATCCCCACGTTCCCGAGGGCACCCTGATCGGCGGCGCCCATCCCAACGCGATGCTCGACTACGCCCTGCCCAAGGTCAAAGCCTTCTGCGACGGCGCGGCCGCTGAGACTCAAGGCAAGGGTTATTGCTGGTTCGTCGACACGGTTCCGCTGTTCGAGGGACACCCGGAATACTTCGCCGACGCCGACATCCACGAGAACTCGGCGGGGTCGAAGGTAATCGCCAAGGCGGTCGTCGACATGATGAAGTCGAAGTGCATTGCACAGCCCGCTTCGAGCGGCTGCTGCAAGCCCTGAGCGCGCCCGCGAGCCTTCACGGCTCGACGGTTGCCCACGCCGGATCGCCGTCGAGCTGCGCCGTGAGAAAAGCGGCAAGCCCGGGCGTCACCGCAAGCGGCGCGACCACGAGCGCCCCGTGCCTCGCGCCCGGATAGTAAAACACGCGCTGCGCACTCGGCGCGATCGCGCCCTGATACGTCGCGGTCCACGCGGAAAGGTCGCGGAGCCCTTCCTCGAACCTGGATCCATTGAACGTCACGTCGGCGTTGAGCAACCCGTAAAGCGGCGTCGCCACGCTGTCGGCGTACGACGACACCACCGAAACTCGAGCGCCGGGGTGGAGCTCGGCGATCGTCTGCATCACGACGTGGTAACCCTCGTCCGCGCAGCGCGGACACCACGCCTCGATGGTCTTGTCCAGGCCCCATCCGGTCCGCAGCGACTCCCGCGCCAGAGGTCCCGCGTAGGGAGGTCGCAGCACGGGCCCCGCGTCGTCGATCAAGAACGGCGGCGGCTGCTCGACCGCGGCGAACGCGGCCGCGATCTGATGGTAGTTGGCGCCGGCTCCGATGCCGCCCGCGCTGAATCCGGCGACCACGATGCGCGTGGCGTCGCGAAATGTCGGCACGATGCGCTGCATGGCGACCGTGACGTTCGCGTAGCCGCGCTGCTGGACCGTGTTGAGCGGCGGATAAGTCGACTCCTTGTCGGCGGTGTGGCCGTCGACACCGCAGTGCGGAAAGACCACGAAGTTATTGTCACGGAACGGATTGGCCGGATCGGCGCGATCGAAGATGCCGGTGTGTCCGGTGTTCTTGTCGCCCCACCACATGTGGTCGAGCGGATCCGGGCCCATCCCCACCAGCAGCGACTGGAAAAGCGTGCAGGACGCCAGGTCGTAGCAGACGCCGTTGCCTTGAAAAAAGATCACGAGCTCGCGGCTTCTTGCCGTGAAGTTGACGCCGACGCCGGCCTCCGTGCCGTCCGCGCACACGGTGCCCTCGATCGGTACCCACTGCCATTGCTCGCTCGGAGCGACGTCGATCGGCTCGCCGAACACCGGAGGGCCGCTCGCGTTCGTGGCAATTCCTGCACCGTCTTCTCCGCCGCAGGCACTGACGCTCGCTGCGAGCGCGCACGCCGCGAGCGCGCTTCGGAACGAGATCATTTGGCTCATGACGTCGCCTCCAGATCGATTCCCAGCGTTTCGAGCACTCGACAGACCAGGCCGTAATAACCGATCGTCACGACCAGCTCGACCAGCTGTCGATCGTCCAGGTGGCGCCGCGCGCGAGCCAGCGCGGCGTCGCTCGCTCGCACGCCGTCGAACAGCTCGTCGGTGAGCTCGACCACGGCGGAGGCCGCCTCGCCGAGCGCGTTCCGGCTCTGGGCCGGCGGCAGCGCGGCGAGCTCCGCTTCCGAGACGCCGACCGCGCGCGCGATCGCGGTGTGCTTTTCGACTTCGTACCACGCGCCGGCGAGCAGCCCGACCCGGACGATGGCGAGCTCGCGCAGACGCGGATCGAGCGCGGCATCCTGCAGCAGCGCGCCGCCCAGCTTCGCGAAGCCAGAAGCCACGGGCGGGCTGTGCGCCAGCATGCGAAACAGATTGAGCGGGTGGTCCGACCCCGCGTTGGCGGGAGGAGCGTAGGGAATGCGAGCCATGGTCAGGCTCCCTCGACGAGCGCTGGAGCGCCGGGCGCGGGCGCGATGCGGGCAACGCGCTCGAGCCGCTCGCTCAGGCGGCGCATCGAGCGCTCGTACAGAAAGCCGAGCACGCGCTGGAAAAAGTGGCCGATCCTGATGTCCTGCGACGTGAACACCAGGTACTCGTCGCGCAGCACTCCGCGCAGGATCGCCGCCGCGGCTGCGTCAGCAGAGACGGCCCGCTTGCGGAAGTGCGCGCGGTAGCGCTTGGCTTCCGGCGACGCGAGGTCGATGCCGATGACCTGAACCGTCCCGGTGAGCGGCGTATCGACCGCGCCCGGACACACCAGGCTAACGCCGATGCCGTGGCGCTCGAGGTCGAAGCGCAGTACCTCCGAGATCCCGCGCAGGCCGAATTTGCTCGCGCTGTAGGCCGCGTGCCACGGCAGACCGAAGAGCCCGGCGGCCGACGACACGTTCACGAGGTGTCCGCCCTTGCCGGCGCGGATCATCTCCGGGACGAAGCATTCGATCACGTGGATCGGTCCCATCAGGTTCACGTCCACGACGCGCTTCCAGTGGTGATGCTGGAGATTTTCCACCGCACCCCAGATCGAGATTCCGGCGACGTTCATCACCACGTCCACGCTGCCGGCGCGCGCATGGACTGCGGCGGCGAATTCCTGCACGGCCTCGAAGTCGGAGATGTCGAGCGCGCGCTGATACGTGACCTTGCCGCCCGAAGCCCGGATCTCGGCTACGGCCGCGTCCAGCAACTCCGTGTTGACGTCGGTGAGAAATAGCTCGGCGCCGGCCGCAGCGGCCGCTCGCGCCGTCGCGCGTCCGATACCGCTGGCCGCTCCGGTGATGACGCACTTTTTGTCGCGCAGGGTGTCCATGTGCCTCCGTGATTCAATGGTAGACACAATGTATACCATGTCCAGGCTTATTTTTAGGGCGCGCGGATTCGTGAGTGATCCGGCATGCTTGGCCCATGCCTCGAAAGCACGGGGTCCGAAAGCACCGCGCGGCTCCCACCAGAGCCACTGGAGTGCAGCTCGGCGAGGACGAAGCGCGCGGGCGAATCCTCGGCGGGGCGGCGCGCGTCTTCGCGGGCACCGGGATCCGCGACGTCTCGGTCAAGGACATCCTGAACGCCGCCGGTGTGGCGCGGCGTACGTTTTACCGCCTCTATCAGAGCAAGGAAGACGTCGTCGTAGCGCTGTATCGGATCGGCACGCAGCGATTGCTCGACGAATGCCGGCTGGCCGTGAGCGAAGAGCGCGACCCGATCCGACAGATTCAGCGCTGCATCGATGCGCACTTGCGCAACGCTCGCGAAGTCGGCCGGCTCGTGTTCGTGCTGGGCGGTGAAGCCCAGCGCCACGAGTCGGCGCTCCACGAACACCGCATGCAGACGCATGCGCAGCTGGTCGAGCTTTTGATGTCGAGCGCGACCGCCGCCAAGACGAACATCGACCCGCTGCTGGTTCGCGGCCTGGTGCTCGCTCTCGAAGGAGTCACTCGCATCGTGCTCGAGGAAGGAAACGCGGGACGCAGCGTCAGCGATGCCGGCATCGAGCGCGCGCGCCGCGTGATGTACCGCATGGCCACCGCGGCGCTGGCCGGCGAAGGGCCCGGCGTCGCGCCGCTACCGACGCTGAAGTGAGTTGAAATTCGAATCAAATCCCGCGACTCAGTTCACGCCAAAGCAGTAGATCCGTCCGGCGCCGCCGCGGGGCACCGTGTTCGCGCAGCTCTCGTTCGGGTGCGACGATTGCCAGGAGTTGAAGGGCGGAGTGGCGCTCATGCCAGGCCCGAGCCCGTCGCTGTGACCGACCTGCGCCGCCATCGTCGCGTCGGCCGACGTCCAGTCCGCGCACGTCATGTTCGCCAGCACCGTGCCTTCGGCGGTGGAGCCGGTGAGAATGTCGTGCTCGACTCCCGGTGAGCCGGCCCATTGCCCCGGAATCTTCTGCCCGTGCTCGTCCACGAACAGCTCGGCGTCGCCTGAGCGCGCGTGAAGCTCGGCGACGTCGTTGGCGAGCAGAGCCTCGTTCGCGTTGTAAAACGGCCCGGTTCCGATCCGATCGCGGGCGTTGGTCGCGGCTCCGCCGCTTTCGGCATCGTGCTCGACGCTCAGGTACGCGCGCCAGGTCTTGCCGGTCAAACCCGCGGCGTCGGCGAGCGCCTTGCAGCGAGCGTCCGCGCCGGAGAGGCCGCCGAGATTTCCGGTCGTGCTCTTGTCGCTCGAGACGAAGAAATTCGTCTTGCTGCCTTGCTGTCCAGTGCCAGCGGCGCCGCCCGGAGCGGCATCATCGTCCGAATCACAACCCGCGACGAGAGGCGCGCAGCAAGCGAGGCCGAACATCAAACGCGATAAGCTCATGTTTCCACCTATCGAGTGACTCTTCCTCGGCATCGGTACTGTCGGAGGGGCTCCGGTGCAAGCCGAGTTCGACTCGTGTCCTTTCGCCTCGAACTGCGAAGGGGCCGATCCAATTCGTGGCGGATTTGTCGTTTAGACAAATTGACCATGGGCATCCAGTCGAAGGCGCGAGATTCTCGGGGGTCAGCGGCGCCGACCTCGTTCGCGCTCCCGGAGTCCGACAAGGTGCTGCTCGGAACCATGTTCGATAAACCGGTGCAGGACAGCATCGCAGCCGCGTTCACGAAGCGCGGCTATCAGCCCCAGACCGGCATGACCTCGACGGACCTCCGAGACAAGGTCAAAAACCTCGGCGTCCTCTGGCTGAGTACGCACTCGTCGCACTTTTGCGAGGACACCAAGGGCAACAAGCACTACTGCCTCGTGACCAACGACCCGGAGCAACCGGGTACGGTCAAAAAATGCACGCTGAGCGACCCGGTCCAGTGCGCGAAGAACGATGCTGACGTGCGAGCCGACCGCGCGGCCTACGCGATGAACAGCGAGGGAACGAAGAACACGTTCGCGATCAACGAAGCGTGGATCATGGAGTACTGGTCGTTTGCCTTGAACAGCCTCGTGTACATCGATTCCTGCGGGTCGATGCGAAACATCCCGATGGCGGACTCGCTCGGCTGGAACGGCTACCAGCTGCGAAACGCGATGCTCGCCAAGCGCGCCGGCACGATCCTCGGCTGGAGCAATACCGTCGGAACGTCATTCTCCGAGATCGCAGCCATGTTTTTCTTCAGCCGCGCCCTCGGCGGCGACGAAGCGCCGCTGGTTCCGCCGCAGCGCCCGTTCTCCGTCCCCGAAGCGAAGGCGGTGCTGCACGCGAAGGGAATGGATATGGAGCAGCCCCGGGAGGGAAATCGTCTGGGCTCGTACCGTCTTTCACTACCCGCCGCCGGGGCAGGACGTCACAGTTCCGGATTTCTGTCTGACCAACGCGCAGGCGTCGTTCAGCCCGCTGCAGCTGCCGCGATTGAATTCCACTACGTTCAACGTGATCCAACCGCGCGTCGAGTTCGCCACGCCGACCGGCGACACGGCCGAAGTCCAGTTCAACCTGACGGCCGAGCCCAATTCGTTTCCGACTCCGCAGACCGACGGTTAGCCGAGCTGAAAGCGCTCGAAGCGGCCGAGCTCCTCCTCGATGCGCCGTCGATTGGCAGCCGAGTTCGAGCGCCCGATCCAGGTCCACTGCTGGATCAACACCCGTTTTTGTTGGCGATCGGTCTTGAGATCGATCAAGGCGACGATGCGATCGTCGACCAGCACCGGCAGCGCGAAGTACCCGAAGACGCGCTGCGGTTTGGGCAGGTACGCCTCGAAGCGATGCTCGTAGTCGAAGAACGCCTTCAAGCGCTTGCGCTGAATCACCAGCGGATCGAACGGTGACAAGAGCCGTGTGATCGCATGCTCGCGCGGCGGCGCTCGCTCCGGTTCGTCCGCGGGGCGAAAGTGCTGGACGTTTTCCGCGCCCTCGAGACGCACCGGCAAAAGGCGCCCCGCGCGCGCCTCGCGCTCGACGAGCTCCTTCATCCCGCGTTTGCGCCGCGTATCCAGGTGACAAATCGATTCCACGCTGACCAGCGCTTGCGCCCGCAGCGCCCGCGCCAGCATGTACTCGAGGATCTGCCGTTCGCCCGCCGGCCGGGGTTTGCGCACCCACCCGAAGTGGCGCTCGGCGAGCTCGTAGGTCTTGAGCATGCCGTGGCGCCGGCTCACCGTGAGCAGGCCGCCGAAGAACGCAACCTGCAGCGCGCTCTTCGACGGCTTGCGGCTCGCCCACGCGTGCGTCTTGTCGACCAGCTGCTCGTCCTCGAAGTCGCGGATCGTCAGCGGTCCCTCGCGCGCGATCAGCCGCAGCACGCGCCGCAGCTCCTCGGCCTTCACCTTCCCGAACCAGTGCGGCGGCACGGCGCGCCGGCGCAACATGTCCGCGATGAAAAAGCGATAGTCCTCAGTCGGCACGTAAGCGAGCGCGTGCGTCCAGTACTCGAACACCGACTTTTTCACGCTCTGCGCGCGCTCCAGGTGCGCGCGCCGGTACGACGGAATGCGCGTGAACAGCACGTGATGGTGCGAGCGCTCGATCACGTGAATCGTGTCGATCTGGACGTACCCGAGGTGCTCGACGGCGCGCTCCGTCGCGGCGGGACCGCGGCCGAACGGCTCGGGCCGATCGAGACGTTGCGCGAGCAGCCAGAGCTCGCGAGCCGAAACCTTGCTGAGCGTGTCGGAACGGATCATCCACGCATGTACGGCAAGGGGAGCATTTTTGCCAGCCCCCTTCCGAATCTTTAGCGCAACGATTTTCGCGCCCCGGTCAGCGAGTTTTGTGGGAGCCACCCGCTCGCCGCCAATTTTCGGCTTGCCCGGACACCCGCTTTCCGGCGCGAACGCCGCCAGCTATAGTCGCCTCATGGCGGCGGGAGGCGGGACATGGATTCGCGTCCTCGCCGCGTCGTTGCTGGTCCTCATCGTGGGAGCGGTCGTCTACGCGTTTGCGGATCGCAAGGCGATCGCCATCGCCATGCATCCGACGGCGAGCGCCGCGTGCAGCTCCAGCTCACGTCCGGTGAAACCGCCCGAGCAGAATGCGCCCCGCGAACCTGCGAAAACGCTCGACGAACGTCTTCGGGAGATCGAGACCCGGCTGAACGACGGTCGTGCGCCGCCGACTCCCGAGGAGACCGCGGCGGAAATCGAACGCCTGCGGCGCGAGCCGCGCGATGCGAGCTGGGCGCCTGATGCCGAAAAATCACTCAAAGCGGACTTGCACGAGCTCGAGCCCAAGGCGAACTTCGTCCTCGACAAGGTCTCGTGCGGCAACACGGCGTGCATCGCGGACATCACCTGGAACGCCGGCGCGGATCCGTACGCGTACGGGGATACGATCCAGACGTACCATTACGGGATCAAGTGCTTTCCCGCGATATTCCTAGCGGAGCAGATTGTCGAGGACGCACGGCGCCGCGCAATCGTCCTTTTCGATTGCAAGCTGACGGGAGCGCGCTGACCTCGCCAACGTCACGCGCACGACGATCCAAGGCGCGAGCTCGCCTCGAAAGAGCAATCGCCGCGAGGACCGCGAGCACCAGCGCCAGCAGGTTCCACGCGCTGAAAGCGATCATTCCCGACCGCGTCATCACCCATCCCGGTTCCAGAATCGTCCATAACGCGCCCGCTACGCCGACCACGCCGTTGCTCGCGAACACCAGCTGGGTGCCGCGCTCGAAAGGAGTTTCCCGGAGCACGGGCGCGACGAGCCAAGTCGCGAGGCCGAGAAACCCGTATCCCCACATTTCGATGCCCCACGCCAGCGAGGTCGGGTTGCTCATCGAAAAGGCCGCGATCAGCGGCGCGGATTCGGCCGCATAGTTTCGCGCGAGAAAAGGTACGAACGCGGTTTGCACGACGTAGTTCAACGAGATCAGCGTCGCAAACACCGCGCTTGCCACGAGCCCGCAGGTGGCGAGCGTCCGCTGCGCCGGCCGGGCGAGCTCGCGCAAGCTCACGATCAGGAGCACGAAGCCTCCGATCAGCACGAATCCAGCACAGTACGGGACCAGCTGAAGCGGGTGGTAATGCTCCGCGAACGAGCTCGGCCCCTGCCAGGTCGGTTGCGGCGCGAGCGACTCGACCAGCAGCAACGCCAGGGGACCCGAAGTGACGACGCCGATGGCCACGGCGATCGCACCGTGGATTCCGGCAAGGCTGGCGGCGCGAGCGAGCGCCGGGGCTCGGGCATCCAACGCAATTGCTCGTGTCATCGCTCGCTGCCGGGTGCCCAAACCGGCCGCCCCTGCTGATCGCGCAGCGGGACGACTTGCCGGCCTTTCTCGACTTCCCACGCGACGATCGTCGAGCTCCCATCGGGAGCGACGGAACGCTTGCCCTGGACGCGCAGGCGGTCGTTGCGCGAAAAAGACAGCCTTTGCTCGTCCAGATACCAGCCCGGCGCGAGCTCGACCGTCACCGGCTGCTCTGCCTCGGTTCGCAGAACCACCCGAACGCTCGAATTCAGCCGATCCTGCGGCGCCGTGCGATCGACCCCGATCACCTCGCCGTCGACGCTGCTCGTGGCGGGCGAGCCCGGCGAGGCGGCACTTTCGGTGCCGCGCACGGGCGCGCGAGCAGAGCTGCACGCGGCGCTCGCGATCAGCAACAACCAGAGAGCCCGATGCAATTGGGACACGTCAACCGACAGTGCATACCGCGTGCCGCCAGCAGCGCCCGGTCCCGAGCGCGTTCGAGTGGCGCGCCCGCAGTTTTTGCGCGAAAGCCTCCGTGTGGCGCACGAGATTCGCGACCGCCTCGAACTGCCGCGAGGCTCGTCGCGACGAAGCAGCTCGGCGCAGGCATCCACATTGCAAGCACACTCGGTATGAAAGGTTCCGTCCTGGCGCTGCGAACGGCCCGGCTTGGCCTCGCCGTCGCGCTCTTGATCGCTGGATTCGTGCTGCTCGCGCGTCCCTGGTACCTGAGCTGGGGCGCCACGCGCGACGAGGCCTTGGGCGCCCTTCCGAGCGACGAGATCGTTCCGCACGCCACGCGTCAGGAAACGCGGGCGATCGACATCGATGCCGCTCCCGAGCAAGTCTGGCCGTGGCTGGCGCAGCTCGGCCAGGACCGCGGCGGCTTCTACAGCTACGAAGTGCTCGAGGACATCGCCGGTTGTGAAATGACGAATCTCGACCGGCTACACCCGGGCTTACAAAACTGGAGGATCGGGGACAAGCTGTGGATGTACCCGCCGCGCAAGCTCGGCGGCGCCGGGCACGCCGTACTTCGTACGTACGAGCCCGGTCGTGTGCTCGGCTTCGCCACTCGCGTGCTCGGCACTCCGATGACCGAGCCTGAAAACGGGAGCTGGTCGTTCGTCGTGAAGGGCACTGATTCGAATCATTCCCGCCTGCTCGTCAGAGGCCGCGCCGGCGGCAATCGCGGGCTTCCCGGCACGCTGTTCGATCGCCTGGTCTTCGAGCCGATGCACTTTGCGATGGAACGCAAGATGATGATAGAGATCAAAGCGCGGGCGGAAGGTCGAGGACCGACCCCGATCGCGGACACGCTGACGGTCGCGCTGTGGGCGTTGAGCTTCGGCGTGTTCGTGGGTTCGGGAGTGGCCAGCGTGAAGGCTTCGCGCGGAAGCTTGCGCTGGCTGGGCCTGTTGCTCGCCGCCGGCGTCGTCTTTCAAATCCTGACGCTGCTCCAACCACCGCTATTGGTCAGCGGCGCGCTCGTGTTCGCGCTGTTCGCCGGCTTGTTTGTGCCCGGTCAGGGGCAAAATTCCTTGAAACATCCGGGAATGCTTGGACCGCCGCTCGAGGACGGGATCGTGCAGCAAAGCTCCCCGTCGCCACAAATCTGCCTTCCGCAGCACAAACCCGCTTCGACGGGCAGGTCCAACAAGCACGGCGGTGGGACGCACTGGCCGTTCGCACAATAGAAACCAGCCGCGCAGACCGTGTTGCAGCCACCGCAGTTGCGGGGATCATTGGCGCGATTGGTGCAACTGCCGCGGCAGCACGCGTACCCGACCGCGCACCCGGCGGGGCAGGTTCGGTCGCCCTCCTCCGACTGGCACTGCCACGTGCCGAAGACGCACCGGCAGCTATAGCTCGCGCCGTTCGAGCTCGATACCCCACATTCGATACTGGGGTCGCAACAGGTGAATCCCTGCGCGCATTGCTGGGACGCGCAGGTTCCACCGACGCCCGCGCCGCCGCCATAGCCTGCGCCGCCTCCGTAACCGGCGCCACCGCCGAGTCCGGCGAACCCGCCTCGCCCCGCGTAGCCACCGCGACCGGCAATTGGACCATCACCACCCGATCCGCCGCGACCCCCGCTTCCGAAGCTACCAGCTCGAGCGCCGCTTCCGCCGGAGCCGTCGTCATCCAGGCTTCCCTGCACGACCGAGCCGCCGCAAGCGCCGATCATCACGAGCGCCCAACCCCAGGGTATCCACCGCCGTTCCGTCTCCCGCGACACGCCGCCAGTCTACCGCGAGCGAGGCCCGAGAGTCAGGGGGGAACGAGGTTGTGCCCGGAGAGAATTTCGACGTCGATGCGGGCGTCACGCCCTCTCACGCCGGGGTTCGTGAAACCACTTCTGCCTGGTGGACCCGTGCCGCCAGCCGCCGCAACGTTGTTGATCCAGGCTTCTGCTCGCTGGAGCGCGATCGTGCGCGCTTGTAGCTCCCGTCGAGTCAAGCGGCTTCGGAGCGCGCCGAGTCCCTGTACCGCCTGACTTCGGGTCACCGGCGTCGCCTGGTTGAAGGTGACGCTCTCCTGCAAACCGCCGCCCTGAGCCTGGAGCCGCACGACGAATCGCTTTTCTTCGTCGCCCCCACCGCCGGCGTCGGCGTCGGCGTCGGCTGGATCGGGCGGCAGCTCGCCGGCGGCGGCGAGCAACGCTTGCGGATCGGGAATCGGCCCCGGCGCACAAGGAGCCGGCGACAAGACCGCCACCACTTCACAAACGGCAAGCCCGATCGCCTGGTAGTAGCGGCCCCAGGCAAGGACGGCCGCAGCAGTCAGCGTGCCCGCAAGCGCGAGGCGCGGAAGGGCATTGTAGATTCGATCGATTGCGTTCATCCCACGCGCGACCGTCCCCGATCGCGCAGAGCAAACGGCGCGCCTGCAGGCGAAACGCCGGTAAACGCGGCCTGGTTGCGAGCGTTGCGTCAGCCGTGGCTCGGAAAACTTCCAAGCCGCGTCACCCTCGACGCAGCGACGGCTCGCGAAAGTAGACCCGAAACGCGTCGGGAAACGCGCGTGCATCCGGCCGCACCGGCGGAGGCACCTGCGAAGCGTGGGTATTCCAGAACAGGACCGTCTTGCCCGAAGCTTTCGGCGCGTCGCGGATCGCTGCCGCCAGCGCTTTGCCCGTATAGGTCGTCTCGAGCGGGATTCCGGATTGTTCGCGAAACCAGCGCACCGCTTCGCTCGCTTCCGGCGTGGGCCGCGCGTAGCCCGGCCCGAGCTCGCGCCCGTCGATCACTAGATCGCCCTCCGCCAATTTCAGCGCCGGAAACGTCGGGTCGATGCCGCGCAGATAAGCGACGGTCCGCGAGTACAGTGCCAAGAACCGGGCCTGGCTCGACGTTTCCGGACTCGAAGCGCGCACACCGATGACGCGAGCCTTCAGACCAGCCGCTTTCAGCCCGATGGTGAGGCCCACCGCGCTCCCCATCGTGCCGAGCGCCACGTAGATCGCGTGCGGCGCCGGAAGCGCCTGGGCTTCGACCTGCGCGGCGAGCTCGAACCCCGCGTTGACGAAGCCGACGTTACCCCGCTCCGAAGAAGCGCCGGGCTCGATGAAGTAGAGCCCCGATCCGCCGGATTCGCGCAGCATGCGCCGAGCGAGCGTCTCGGCGGAGATCACGCTCGAAACCGCCCGCAGCTCCGCACCCGCTCGCTGCGCCCGAACCAGATTCTCTCGAACGTGCTCCGACGGCCGTTCCGGCGCCAGGAGCAGAAGCACGTCGATGCCGAGGGCGCGGCCGTGGACCGCAACGGCGGCGGCCTGATTCGAGCCGGCGCTCCCGCACGTGACGACTTTCGTTCGGCCCAGACGCCTGGCCTCCCCCAGCAGAAACTCCAGCTTTCGAACCTTGCCGCCGCCGTAGGCCGCCGCGCTCAGGTCGTCCCGCTTTACGAAAAATCGTTCGGCGCCGAACCGTCCGGAGAGCGCAACGAACTCCTCGACCGGCGTCCGAAAAGCGCCGATGGCCAAGCGCGGGAGCTGCTCGGCGAGCCGCGGATACGCGGCGAAGAGCGGCGCATCGTCGCGCCGCGGAGGCGGTCTTTCGAACGGCTGCGGCGCCCCCGGGCTTGCGTCGCTCGGCTCCGCGTCCTCCGAACGACACGCGGCACCGAACGCAAGCGCCAGGAGCGCGCACATCGATCGACGTGTCACCACGCATTGCCGAACGCCCCCGCGCCGGGTCGGATTCCCCGCTACGCCGCTTCGTTCACGGTCACGCGCAGCATCTTGACCGGTGTTTTTGGCCGGTCACTGTCGTCGGTGGGCGTCTTCTCGATCTTGTGCACGACGTCCATCCCGCTCACGACCTTGGCGAACACCGGGTGCTTCGACGCGCCGGGGCTGAACCAGTCGAGGTAGGCGTTGTGCACGGTGTTGATGAAAAACTGGCAGCTCCCGCTGTTGGGCGCGCCGGTGTTCGCCATCGACAGCGTGCCCGGCTCGTTCGAGAGCTTCGCGTTGGGGGGATGCTCGTCCTTGATCGTACCGCCGGGGCCGTTGCCGGTGCCCGCGCGCGGGCTGTTCGGGTCCTTGCTGTGCGGGCAACCGAACTGGAGCATGAACCCGTCGATGACGCGGTGAAAATGCAGGCCGTCGTAAAAGCCGCTCTTGGCGAGCTTGACGAAATTGTTGGCCGTGAGCGGCATCAAATCCGTGTACAGCTCGACGACGATGTTGCCGAGCGAAGTCTCGAGCGTGGCGGTGGGGTTTGCCATGGGGCCGCGAGCCTAGTCGCCCGCCGGCGAAACATCCAGCCATGGTGCGCGGCGGCGAGCCAGGGCGTCCCGGCGAAAGATTCGGAGAAAATCCCGCAGAGCCGAAGCTCAGCGGCACCTTCCTTCGGAAGTGTTGCACGTCGTACCGCGAGGGCAGTGCGCGTCGAGGCTGCACTCCTCGCAGCGATGGCGCGATACCAGGCAACCGGGTTTGTCGGCTTCAGTGCAGTCGGCGTCGACCAGGCATTCCACGCATTCCTTGGCTGCCGGATCGCACGCCGGCTCGTTCGGGTCCCGACAGTCCGCCTTCACCAGGCACCCGACGCAGGTCGAGTTCGGCACGTCGCAGACCGGGGCGCCGCCGCCGCAATCTCTGTTGGTCGTGCAGGTCGGCACGCAGTTGTTGGTGGCGTCGCAGGTCTCACCGTTCGCACAATCGATGGGAGCCAGGCATTTTACGCACTCGTGATTCGTGACACGGCAAAAGCGATTTCCGGTTCCCGCGCAGTCAGGGTTCGTCAGGCACTCGACGCAGTCACCGGTCGCGGGATTGCAGACTGAATCGGGCGCCCTGCAAACACCGCACGGCGACGTGCCCGCGTCGGCAGGCGTGCCGGAATCGGCTGGCGCGCCCGCGGTACCGACCGTGCCCG